>Ga0181527_1001124_pt1 | contig 28419 bp, 27 predicted proteins | sample PEATcosm2014_Bin_30_FD_119762 | JGI IMG/M metagenome (GOLD analysis project Ga0181527, IMG submission 119762) | Peatland microbial communities from MTU Mesocosm Facility, Houghton, MI, USA - PEATcosm2014_Bin06_60_metaG | ecosystem: Environmental > Terrestrial > Soil > Wetlands > Peat | place...
CGCCTCGGCCAGTCGTGTGACGTAGCGGTCGAACCGGATGCGGTCCACAGCGCGAGTCACCATGGGTCATTCTGTCACTCCGGGCGATCCGCCGTCAAGTATTTTATGACACAGTAGTACTAGTGCATGGAGCGAAAATCATCGGTCGCGGGCGCAACCGACGCGTGCAGAAGGGCAGCGTCATTCTGCACGGGGAGATGGACGCGCTGGAAAACGCGGGACGCCGGCCCGCGTCGGTCTACCGGGAGTGCACGCTGTACACGACCCTGTCGCCTTGCCCGATGTGCACGGGGGCGATCCTGCTCTACGGGATTCCGCGCGTCGTCATCGGAGAAAACCGGACCTTCATGGGAGACGAGGTGCTGCTGCGGGCGCGGGGGGTGAAGGTCGCGGTTCTCCAGGACGCCGCCTGCATCCGCCTGATGTCGGATTTCATCAAGGCCAACCCACACCTGTGGAACGAGGACATCGAGGTGTGACCACGGGGATTTCTGGCAACGGCGCGCGGCTTCCGGGGTTGCCGCCGGGGGAAAGGCGTGATATTTTGCCGGCCGTGTTTCCCTGGGGGAGGGGCGAATCGGTCCGCGTGGGAGAGGAGGTCGTCCGGGCATGAAGATCCTGCAGTGTGTCCCGAACTTCAGCGAGGGAAGGGATCCCAATTTCCTGAGGGAGCTGGAGCGTGTGTTGAAGCAGTTCCCCGTCAAGATTCTGGACCTCTCCATGGACAAGGACCACCACCGGGCGGACTCGACGTTTCTCGGGGCGCCCGATGCGGTCGAGGCCTGCGCCTTGGCGGCGACGTCGCGGGCCATCGAGCTGATCGACATGCGGCACCACAAGGGCAGCCACCCGCGCATGGGGGCGGTGGACGTGGTGCCCTTCATCCCCATCCGGGGCATGACGATGGCCGAGGCGGTGGCGATCGCCCGCCGGTTCGGGAGAGCATTTGCTGACAAGCACCAGGTTCCGGTGTTCTACTACGAGGACGCCTGCGCGAGCGAAGCGCGGCGGAACCTCGCCGACATCCGCAAGGGTGAGTACGAGGGAATGCCGAAGAAGCTTCAGGATCCCGCCTGGAAGGTGGATGCGGGTCCCCAGGTGCTCAACGAGAAATCGGGTGTTACCGCGGTGGGGGCCCGGATGCCGCTCATCGCTTTCAACGTGAACCTGCACACGAATGACCTGGAGGTCGCCAAGAAGATCGCCAACGCGGTCCGCCACATGGGGGGCGGCCTCCGCTATGTGAAGGCCATGGGCCTCAGCCTGGAAGACAAGGGGATCGTCCAGGTGTCGATGAACCTCGTCAACTATCAGAAGACGCCGATCCACCGGGCGGTGGAGCTGATCAAGGCCGAGGCGGCGCGATACGGCGTCCTGGTGAAGGAATGCGAGCTGGTGGGGATGGTCCCCATCGAGGCCCTGGAAGAGGTCGTGAGCTACTACCTCCAGATCCCGGGGTTCAACGCGAAGCAGGTCATCGAATACCACCTTCTGCCCGACTGAGGTCGGGCAGATTGCGGATTGCGGAATGCGGATTGCGGAATAAATAGCGCGGGACCGATTCGAAATCCGCAATGGCCGAGGAGTGGCGCGATGGGTTTCCAGGAGATGTCGCTGACGAACTTCAGTGAGGTGCTGGCCTCGGGTGCGCCGACGCCGGGCGGCGGGTCTGCCTCGGCGCTGTCGGGCGCTCTGGCGGCCGGTCTCGCGGCGATGGTGGCCCGGACCACGGCGGCGAGCAAGAAGTTCGCCGACCGGGCCGGGCAGATGAACCAGGCGGCGACCGAGGCGGACCGGCTCCGAGATGAATTCCTCGCCCTCGTGGACGAGGACGCCAGGGCCTTCGACCAGGTCATGGCGGCGTTCCGGATGCCGAAGGAAACGCCGGAGCAGCAGGCGGCCCGATCGCAGGCGATTCAGCAGGCATACAGGGCGGCGGTCGAGCCCCCCATGCGGGTCTGCACGCGATCGCTCCGGGTGCTGGAGTTGGCCGCGCAGGTCGCAGAGCAGGGCAATCCCAGCGCGGCCTCGGATGCAGGTGTCGCTGCGCTCTTGGCGGCGACGGCCCTGGAGGGCGGCGCGCTGAACGTGCAGATCAACCTGGGCTCCATCAAGGACGAGGGATTCCGAAACACCCAGGCGGAGCGAACACGCTCGGCGCAGGCTCAGGGGCAGGCGCTTCGCGACAAGGTGCTGGCGACGGTGCGGGCGAGACTTGGCTGAGACTCCCTGTTCGGTGATTCGGCGCGGTGCTTCCTTTGCGGGGACGCGGGGCAGCGAGGGAGTCGCGCTGGGCCCGGCACAGGAGTCGCCACAAGTCTGACCATTGTGATCGCAGCGCGGACGATCATCATCCGTCCCCTCGCAACACTGGAGTCATTTCCTACAGGGAGGAGAGCCAACGTGGGCAGGAATCGAGTTGCTGTCGTAACCGGGGCCGCCCGGGGAATCGGCAAGGCAATTGCGCGGCGGCTGGCGGCGGCGGAGGACCTGGTGGTGATCGTGGATCTGGATGGGGCGGCTGTGGACCGGGCCGTCGCCGAGATCCGAAATGAGGGTGGCAAAGCCGTGGCGGCAGAATTGGACGTCTCGGACTACGGGCGCATGGAGAGCCTCATGGGGGGAATCCATGGGGAGCACGGCGCCATTGATGTCCTCGTGAACAATGCGGGCATCATCCGGCGCGGGAATTTGCTGAGCGTGACCGAGAAGGATTGGGACGTCGTCATCGCCGTGAATCTCAAGGGGACCTTCAACTGCTGCAAGCACGCTGCCCCGTTCATGATCGCGCAGCGATCCGGACGAATTATCAACGTGGCCTCCATCTCCGCCAAGATGGGAGACATCACCTCTGCCCCCGGGTACGGCCCATCCAAGGCCGGCATGGTGAACCTGACGAAGACCCTGGCGCGCGAGCTGGCCCCCTACGGGATCACCGTGAATGCCGTGGCACCGCACGCGATTGAAACGGAAATGAGCGGCCAGTGGTCGGAGGAAATGCGGCAGCGAATTGTCCGCTCGATTCCGCTCGGACGATTGGGGCGCCCGGAAGAGGTGGCCGCGCTCGTGGCCTTTCTCGCCTCGGATGAGGCGGGCTTCATCACCGGGGCGACCCTCGACATCAACGGCGGGGCGTTCATGGACTAGCCAGCGGGGTAGGGGGTCAGGGGCCAGGGAGAAAATGACCACTGGCAAATGACCAATGACGCATAGGGAAGGGAGAGTGCGAATGCGTCTGTGCGCACATTGGTTATTGGGAATTCTTGATCAGCCTTTGACAGCTCCCCGGGCCAGACCTTCTACATAGAACCTCTGCAGGAAGAGGTAGAGGAGGATGGTGGGGAGGCTGCCGATGAGGGAAGCGGCCGTGAGCATGGGCCACTTGATGATGAACTCGCCCACGGTGAACGCGACCCCCAGCGTCACCGTGCGCTTCTCGTCGATGGAGATCAAGCACAGCGCCCAGAGGAGGTCCTGCCAGGCCAGCAGGAAGGCGAAAAGGAGCGTGGACACGGTCCCCGGCACCGCGATCGGGCAGATGATCCGGATGAAGATCTGGAGGCGCGAGGCGCCATCCACCAGGCCGGCCTCGTCCAGTTCCTTCGGGATGGAATCGAAGTAGCCCTTGGACATCCACGCCGCGAAGGGCAGGCAGATCGTGACGTACGCGATGATGAGGCCGGTGAGGCTATTGTACAGCTCGACCGCCGCGAGGATCTGAAAGTAGGGGCCGATCACCAGGACGCCAGAGATCATCTGGGTCGCAAGAAAGAACGCGAGTAGGCTGGTCCGGCCGCGGAATTGGAAGCGCGAGAAGCCGTAGCCGGCCAGCGCGCCCACCACCGTCGAGAGCAGCGCGGTCACGCCCGAGACCACGATGCTGTTCCAGAAGTAGGTCCCGAACGGCTTCAGCGTCCACATCTCGACATAGGCCGCCAAGGTCGGGTGCTCGGGGATCCAGCGCACGGGCAGGCTCAAGGCCTCGGCCTCGCTCTTGAACGAGGTGGAGAGCATCCAGGCGATGGGGAAGAGAGCGTAGAGCGCCGCGAGCACGAGCAGCGAATACGACGCCACGGCCTCGAGCTGGCGTTCTCGTCGTGCGGAGGCGGCCGCCGCGCCGTTCACTGCTTCCTCCCCACCAGGATGATGTACGGCAGGCTGAGGACGAACAGGACCACGCTCATGAGGATCGCCATCGCCGAGGCATATTCGAAGGTGAAGAATTGGAAGTAGGTCTTGTACACGAGGGTGGAGAGCACCTCGGTGAGGGTCCCCGGACCGCCGCCGGTCATGGTGAGGACCAGGGCGAACCGCCGGAACTCCCACACCATGTCCAGGGCAAGAGCGATCAGGATGATGGTGCTCAGCCCGGGCAGGGTAACGTGCAGGAACCGCTTGAGGCGGCCCGCCCCATCCACGGCGGCGGCCTCGTACAGCTCGCGCGGGATGGCCATGAGGCCCGCCAGGAGCATGACCATGACCAGCGGATAGCCGCGCCAGACATTGGCAAAGATCACGGCCGGGAAGGCCAGGGTCGGACTGGAGAGCCACTGGAACTCGGCGGGGAAACCGGGGAAGAGCATCCGGATCAACGGGTTCAGGCTTCCGTTGATCGGGTTCAACACCCAGCGGAAGATGATGCCGGCGATAACGTCAGGAATGGTCCATGGGACCAACGCGATGAGACGGAAAAACGTCTGGCCGGGGAGGGCCTGGTTCAGGGCCAGGGCGAGGCCCAGGCCCAGGACGAAGTGGCCGACCAGGCTCCAGGCGACGAAGGCGAAGGTGTTCTTGAAGGTCCGAAGCAGGACCGGGTCGCGAAAGGCGTTCTGGTAATGGATAAGGGTGAGGTTCCAGCCGCTGCCGCCCTCGGGGGTGACGGAGAGCTTCAGCGTGATGAAAGCAGGAAAGACCAGGACCGCCACCAGCATCAGCGTGGCAGGCAGGACGAAAAGATAGCCAAGATGGCGATCATGCCAGGTCCGGCCTGTGCCCATCACGGACCCCCGATAGCGGAAAACGAGCCAGGGGGCAGGAGATTCCCCCTGGCTCGTTGGATAGTGACCAGGAACAACTGACTACTGAACGCCCAGCGCCCGGTTCGTCGCGATGTGGGCGTCCTTCAGCGCCTGCTCGGAGGTCTTCGTGCCGGCGAACGCCTCCTGCACAGCCGTGATCATGGCATCGCCGATCTTCGGCCACTCGGGAATCATCGGCTCGATCTTGCCGTACGGGCCCTGCGCGGCGAAGACCTTGGCGAACCTGTGGTTCTGGACGTCGGGCGAGTTCTTCACATCCAGACGCGCCGACATGACGCCGTAGATCTTGAAGTTCCGGAGCTGGACCTCCTTGCTGATCCAGGACTTGTAGACCTTCCAGGCTTCCTCCGGATGCTTGGTGTAGGCGCTGATGACCCGCAGGCCGTACTCCACCGAGCTGACCCGCTTCTTGCCGGACGGGATCGGAGCGGCGGCCATCACCTCATCGACCTTGAAGTTGGGGTTGATCGCCTTGTAAATCAGCGGTGCCTGGATGACGCCGATCTCCATGGAGACCTTCTCGAGCGCGACCTGCGTCCGGACCTCCTGGGCGCCCTGCTCGATCACGCCCGGGGGGACCGCCTTGTGCTTGGTGAACAGCTCCACGTAGGCCTTGAAGCCCTCCAAGGCCTCCGGCGTATCGAGGGCGGAGCGCTTGTTATCTGGGGTGAGATACTCCGCGCCGGCGCCCCAGAGAAACGGGTTGAAACGCATGAACAGGCCTTCCTGACGCGATCCGATGAGCCCGATGCCGTACCGGCCCTCCCGGGTGAGCTTTTTGGCCATCTCTGCCAGCTCAGTCGGGTTCGTCGGCGGCTTGTTCGGATCCAGGCCGGCCTCCTTGAAGTGCTGCGTGTTGTAGAGGAGCGCCAGCGGGTTCACATAGTCATTGATGCAGTAGATCTTCCCTTTGTACTTGCAGACCTCCAGGGCATGCTGATCCCACTGGGCCAGCCACTTCTGCCCGCCCTCCCGCTCGATGAACGGCGTGAGGTCCATGATGTAGCCGCGCTCGGCGAAGAGCGGGATGGCGCGGTGCATGAAGTGCGCGATGTCGGCCGCGGCCTTGGCCTGCGACTGGGCGATATAGACCGTCTCCTTGTCGCCGTAGCGGCTCTCGTCGGTGACGACCTCGATGCCCGGGTTGTTCTTGTTGAATTCGTTCTTGAATTCTTCAAGGGCATAGAACACCGGCTTCTCGCCCCAGTGCCAGGTCTGGAATCGGATCTTCACCTGCGCGCTGGCCGGGGCCACGGCGAAGGCCAGGAAGGTGACGGCGATCGCCGCGATCGCCAGCCCCGTCCACAGCGTTCTCTTGTGCCTCATGCTGTACCTCCTGCTGTCAGGCCACTTCCCCCTCCGCCTCGTCAACGCTGCCGTCGTCTTCGGGTTCCTCCCTGGCATCACCTCCTTAGCGTGGACCGGCACCGCGCGGCCTCGGGACGGCCGCTCAGCGGACCCCCGCCCACGGCGCCCGATTCAGGACCTCGGGGTTTGCCACGGCCGCCGGAATCTGTCCTTCCAGCGCCCGGCGAACCGACGTGGCCACCTTCCGCTTCAGCTCCACGATGGAGCCCTCGGAGTACCAGCCGGCGTGCGGGGCCAGGATGACATTGTCGAGGCCCGCCAGCGGATGGCCGCCGGGCATTGGCTCCACCTCTTGGACGTCGAGGGCGGCGCCGGCGATCCACTTCTCCCGGAGGGCCTGGAGAATCGCCTCCGGGTCCACCACGCCCCCGCGGGCGGTGTTCACGAGATAGGCCGAGGGTTTCATCTTGCGCAGGGCCGCCGCGTCGATCAGGTGGTAGGTCTTGTCCGTCAGAGGGCAATGGAGGGAAACGATGTCGGATGTTGCCAGCAGTTCATCCAAGGACACGCGGCGGACCCAGTCCGGCCAATCCCGCAGGTAGGGATCGGTGGCTTGAAGGGCCATGCGGAACCCTCGCAGCTTCGCCGCTAGCATTCCTCCGATCCGCCCCAGGCCGACGATACCCACGGTTTGTTCCGTGAGGCGCGCGGTCGGTACGGCCAGCCGGAAGTTCCAGTTCCCGGCCTTGACGCCGCGGTCCAGGGGGAAGAGGTGCCTGTGGAGCGCCAGGGTCAGGGCGGCCGCGTGGTTACTCACCTCGTCGGTGCAGTAGTCGGGGACGAAGGCCACGATGACCCCGCACTCGGTGGCCGCGGCGAGGTCCACGGTGTCCACGCCGACGCCGTAGCGGCAGATGACCTTGCACCGGCGCAGCGCCTTCAGGACGCGGCGCGAAAACCGCCCGTACTGAGTGATGATGCCGTCGGCATCGAGGCAGAAACTCAGCAGGCCCGCCTCGTCGTTTTGCTGGTGCAGCTCGATTTCGGCGATGCCGCCCAGGATCTCCTGTTCGGGGGCAATGCTGCCGTGGTCGCAGTCAGTGATGATGACGCGGTGCGGTTTGGATGCCGTCATGAATCCCCCCCGATTTGGATGGTCGGCCCGCTCGTCAAAAAAACATAGATCGAGCCTAATCTGGCCGTCAAGGGAAACCGGATCAACCTCAGGCCAAGGAAACGCAGCCTTGCCCCGCCCTCGCTTTCGCGGCGGCCGAGTTGGCTTCCCCGTGTCCGCGCTCTCCCGAATCCGGCGTCATCATGCAGTTCGGAACCAAGCGGGCGCGGGTGAATCCCGAACGAGACCCGCTTGCGACGGGCCACCTCGAAACCGTCACGACCGAGACCATCCTGCCTCTGGTCTGCCCGATGATCGTGGGCCTCGGGCGGTTCGAAACGGCCCAACGCTTGCGCCGCAACGCCATTCATGCCGGACTCAGGTCACCGGTCGTCCGGCGTGTTCCCGCGGCCAGCCGCCTAGCCCTCCCTCGATCCGTGACCGAGCCGCGCCGAGAGCGCGGCGGCCGCGGCGGCGAGCGGCTTGCGGAGGACGGCGAGGCGCCGCTGGGGCAGGCGGCTCTTCGGGCCCACGATGCAGAGGGAGGCGCGGACCTCGCCGGAATGGTCACGGACGGGGGTGGCGATGCAGCGGATGCCCTCGATATGCTCCTCGTTGTCGATGGCAAAGCCGCTCGCCCGGATGCGCGCCAGCTCGCGCCGGAAGGCCGCCCGCGTGGTGAGCGTCCGGGGCGTCTGCCGCCGGAGGGTGAGGCGCCCGAGGAGGCCCGCGAGCTCCCCGGCGGGCAACCACGCCGCCAGGGCCTTGCCGACGGCCGTACAGTGGAGCGGCCGGGTGGCCCCAACCTCCTGGACGACGCGCACGGGCCCGTCAGGATCGCACTTGGCCACGATGGTCACCACGCCGTCGCGGAGGATGGCGAGGCTCGTGCCTTCGCCCGTGCGGCGGCTCAACTCCTCCAGGAAGGGCATCGCGAGCTCGGCGAGCTGCTCTTTGGTCCAGGTGCGTCCGGTGAGCCGAAACAGCTTGGGGGCGAGTTCGTAAGACCGGGCCTGCCCGTCCTGGATGAGATAGCCGCAGTCGACCAGCGCCCGTAGGAGGTGGTGGGCGGTGCTCCGCGGCAACGCCGTCTTGCGGGCGATCTCGGCGAGGGTGGCGGAGCCGCCCACGGCCGCCGTCGCCTCCATGATCCGGAGCCCGCGTTCGAGAGATTGGTGGGTGGGGGACTGGCTGGATCGCACGGGGAATTTCCCTTGTTTCATATAATGCAACACTTTTAACCAGCATATCTCGCACGATGGAACATGTCAATCAGCAATTGGCCCGGCGGATACTGCCCGGGCAGGTTGCGGCAACACCTGCCCGGCCCGATTGTTCTGCGGTCGCCGTCGCCGCCCGTTCTCCTCGAGGGTTTGGGGTGCGCGGGGGCGCTTGTCTCCCCACGGGTCACGGGGTATAGTTGGGCCTGCACGGGAGACAAGATCCATGCGCCACCTGATCATCGGGACGGCCGGCCACATCGACCACGGCAAGACCACGCTGGTCAAGGCCCTCACCGGCATCGACACCGATCGCCTCAAGGAAGAGAAGGAGCGGGGGATCTCCATCGAGCTGGGCTTTGCCTTCCTCACGCTGCCCGACGGGACGCAGGCCGGGATCGTCGACGTGCCAGGACACGAGCGGTTCGTGAAGACCATGCTGGCCGGCGTGGGCGGAATCGACCTGGTGATCCTCGTGATCGCCGCGGACGAAGCCGTGATGCCCCAGACGCGGGAGCACCTGCACATCTGCGAGCTGCTGCGGGTGAAACGTGGCCTGGTGGCCCTGACCAAGGCGGACCTGGTGGATGGGGAGTGGCTGGAGATGGTCCGGTCGGACGTCGCCCAGGTGCTGAAGGGCACCTTCTTGGAGGGCTGCCCGGTGGTGCCGTGCTCGGCCACGACGGGCCGGGGGCTGCCGGACCTCTTGCAGGCCATCCAGGCCCAAGCCGTGGCGGTGGAGCCCAAGCGGACGGAAGGGGTCCTCCGGCTTCCCATCGATCGGGTCTTTACCATCAGAGGGTTCGGGACCGTCGTGACGGGAACGCTGTGGTCGGGGACGCTCAGGATCGGGGATGAGGTGGCGATCCTCCCGATGGATCTGCGCTCCCGCGTGCGGCGCCTGCAGGTGCATAGCCAGACGGTGGAGCAGGCGGTGGCGGGGCAGCGGACGGCCGTCAACCTGCCCGGCCTGGAAGTCTCCCAGATCCAGCGGGGGGACCTCTTGTGCGTGCCGGGGATGCTTCGCGCCTCCGAGGCCTTCGACGCGACGCTGTCGCTTTTGCCGGATGCGCCGCGGCCGCTCGCGAATCGGGCCCGGATCCGCTTCCACCTGGGGACCAGCGAGCGCCTGGCGCGCGTGGTTCTGCTGGACCGGGAGGAACTGCAGCCGGGGGAGGAGACCTACGTGCACGTCCGGCTCGAGTCGCCCTCGACCGCCCTGCCGCACGACCGGTACGTCATCCGGAGCTATTCGCCGGCGGTCACCATCGGGGGGGGAAGCATCCTCGATCCGAACCCCCCCCGCAAGCGGCGTGCGCGGGCCACAATGATCGAGCACCTGCGCATCCTGGAGCGGGGGAGCGCCACGGACCGGGTGGAACGGCATCTCTTGGCTGCCGGCTTCACGCCGATGACCCCGGAGGAGCTGCGCGTGCGGGGCGATCTGGCTCCGGGCGCCGTGGCGGAGAGTCTGCAGGAGCTTGCGGCGAAAGGCTCCGCCATCCTGGTGGGCGCCAAGGGGGAGGGGGGGGCGCTGCACGCCGAGCGGGTCGCCCAGCTCGAGAAGGAGGTGCTGGCGCGCCTCGCGGAGTTTCATTCCAAAGAGCCGCTGAAGGACGGCCTGGCCAAGGAGGAGCTGCGCAGCAAGCTGCCGGCGGAACTCACTGCCGCGACCTTCGGCTGGATGCTCCTGTGCCTGACGGATGCGGGGAAGATCGGCGTCGAGCGCGACAAAGTCCGCCTGGCCGGGCATCGTCCGATGCTCACGGCGACCGAGGAAGAGCTAAAGGCAGAGATCGAGGCGGCGTACCGCACGGCGGGGTTCCAGCCAGCCACGCCCGACGGCGTGCTCACCAGCCTGGGTGCCGAGCGGAAGCTCTTCCAGGCGGTTTTTCGCCGGATGGTGGACGACGGGATCCTGGTCAGGGTCAAGGCGGAGATCTTCCTGCATCGAGAGCGATACCAGGAGATGCGGGAACGGGTGCTGGGTCATTTCAGGACGCAGCCGAGCATGAACGTGGGGACGCTGAAGGACCTCTTCGGCGTCTCCCGGAAATACGCCATCCCGTTCCTCGAACACCTGGATGATGCCCGGATCACGCGGCGGCAGGGGGACGAACGGGTGCCGTATGACTGAGCAGGGGAGCAGAAGCAGAAGATATCCTCCGGTCCTCAGAGTCGGCGAGGGCTGATGACCGACCGCTCACCGCTCTGGCTGGGCTTTTCGGTTGACATCTCCGGGCCGGTGGGAGATGCTACGCCCCACTCTTGGTGAAAGAGAAGGAGAATGGGCATGTTCGGATTGGGGTTGCCGGAACTGGTCGTCATCCTGGTGATCATCCTGCTGATCTTCGGCACGGGTCGCCTGGGGGACATCGGCAGCGGCCTCGGGAAGGCCATCCGCGGATTCAAGGACTCTGTGGCAGGCAAGGATGCCATTGACGTCACGCCGAAGAAGGACACCGACCCCAAGCAAGGCAAGAGCTGAGACGTCCCTGGGCGCTCGCCCAGGGCGATCCCGTTGACGGTCCCCGCCCCGCCTGTGCCGAGGTTCGGGATTCCCTCCGGTCCGGATCTGGCAGGCGGTGAGACTGCCGCGCTTCCGTCCTCTGCATCTCAAACGACCCACTGGATCCACAGGAAGAGCCTCACCTGCTTCGACTATGATGAAGCCTCCGGATCCTTCCTCCGACCTTTTCTCCCTGGGGGGATGACTCGGAACTCTGCGGCACGCGCCAGATCCCCGAGGGCCATCGGGCACCGACGGGTGTGCTGAGGCTCCGACGTGCGAGGGGAGAAGATCAGGGATGCGGGACTAGTCGCTGGGCCTTCCCTGGAGGTCTGCCCAGGCGGGGAGGCCCCCGAGGGCCGTTGCCTTCGTGGCGGCCCGGAGGATGGCCTCTGCCACGGCGTCGGCGGCGGCGAGACCGAGGACATCGACGTCCGCCTCGAGCATGCCGGTCGCAAGACCGATCACCAGGTCGCCATCCAGCGTGGTGTGAACCGGGACAATGGTCCGCACCAGGCCCTGATGCGCCACCTGGGCCATCTTGGTCGCCTGGGCTTTCGTCAGGCGAGCATTGGTGGCCACGACGGCCAGGGTTGTGCTCTCTGCCGTGTATCCTTTGCGAGCGACGCCCCGCCGCATTGCGGCCGCCGTGTCCACGAGGCGAAGGCTTTCGGGCGCCTCCCGCGCCCCGGCCAGAAGCCTTCCGGTGGACGGATCACGGACATCCCCGAAGGCGTTGACCACGGCCAGGGCCGCCACCTGCACGCCGCCCGGCAGGTCCAGTCCGGCCGCGCCCAGGCCGGCCTTCATGGCCCGGCCGATTCCGTACAGTTTTCCCACCGTGGCTCCGGTGCCGGCACCGACGGAGCCCTCCGCGATCGGAGCGTCGGCGGCCTGCTGGCAGGCGGCATAGGCCATGCGCGCATCCGGGCGGGCCCGGGCATCGCCGAGGCGCAAGTCGAAGAGGATGGCGGTGGGAACGATGGGAACCCGGGTGACCTGCACGTCGAAGCCGATGCCCCGCTCTTCCAGGTATTGCATCACTCCGGCTGCGGCGTCCAGGCCGAAGGCAGACCCGCCGGCCAGGAGGACTCCGTGGACGTGAGGCACGAGATGGAGCGGGGAGAGCGCGTCGAGCTCCCGCGTGCCGGCCGCAGAGCCGCGGACATCCACGCCGCCCACAGTGCCCTCGGGGCAGAGGATCACGGTGCAACCGGTGCAGCCCACGCTGTCGCTGGCATGGCCGACCAGGAAGCCGGGGATTCGCGTCATCATCCTTCCTCCAGGTTCCAGGCGGGTGCATCATACCCGACAGGCTCCGGCGGCGCAATGCAGACAGGGCATCCGCTTTTGGATTGTCATCTGGCGAGCCATTTGCTATGGTCGCATGCGAGCCAGCCCGGCCAGGATTCCGGGGGAGGCCACGGGGATGCAGGAACGACGCGAGGAACCGAGGGTCGAAGCTGAGATTGAGGTGCGCTACCGGACGGCCCAGGAGTTCCTGTCCGCCTACTCGCTGAATATCAGCGGGGGTGGGATCTTCGTGCGGACACCAGAGCCGCTCCCTCTGAACCATCCTGTTCGGCTCCGGTTCATGCTCCCCGGCATTTCCCACCGCTTCGAGGTGAACGGCATCGTGGTCTGGTCCAATCCCGGGTCCAGCCGCAGTTCCCTCCCGCCCGGGATGGGCATCAAACTCGTGGATCTCGACCCGCACTCCAAGCAGCTTCTTGCCGGATTCATCAAGGCGAAATCCATCGCCCCCGGTTCCGGGAAGGCCCAATGAAGCCCGTGACGGGCGCTCGCGGAGCGATGGGGAGAGCAGGGCACGCAGAGGCCTGACCGGCGTGCGGATCTGCGAGCCGATGTCGAACTGGAGGCCCACTATCGCACGGCGGAGGAGTTCACGGCCGCGTACATCCGGAATATCAGCGGCGGAAGTTCCCCGGCGGCGAGCGCCATCGAAATAGGCTGGACATCGGCAGGGCGTTTGCGTATCTTTCGGATGCCATCGGCGGCGGAGCACCCCCGGCCCGCCGCCGATGCGTTTTGCATCCCCGGACGATTCCGGAGGCGGATTGGGCCTGGTGGCCCTCCTGGTCTTCAAAACCAGCGTGGCGCCTAACCCGTGCTAGGTGGGTTCGATTCCCACACGCCTCCGCCACACTTTGTTAGACAACCTGGTTATCAGTCTTTGCGAGGAATGACGGGGACTTACGAAAGAGGAGTGTGATAACTAGTTATGCAAGATGATGCGAAATTACGCTTTCAAGTGGCGACCCTAGTGGCGACCAACAATTGAGGTTATCCCAAACTTTCACAAGCGCACATTCACAAAGCAACAAGTAAAACGCCCTCCCTCCTTCCGTCTCCCTATTCACGCCAGGCAACTAGGCCCTCGCCCCGCAGTGTGTTGGGCTCGCAACTGTACTCGAAGTCAGAAACCTTCAAGCATGGCTTGCAAAGCAAGGGCCTTTGCGCCACGTGTGGTGATATAGGAAATCTTCTTCCGGAACCGAGGAATGTACTTCACCAGTTCAGGCTCCCTTTCCACCTGGCGAAGCCACAGCGTGAAATCCTCTTCGTCAATCCCGAGGTAATCATAGCACGGCACTTCTTGACGCTCTCGGCGTGGAATCCCTTCACATAAGAAATGCCCCTCCTCCCACTTCTCGACGTAGGGCCGGATCATGGCCCACAGTTTTTCCACTTGCGCCATTTCTATAGGTTTCCCGATATTCTCCGGAATCGGCTTGACCGGAGGATCCCATTCGACTTTTGGAGGCTCCTTGAATATATCGCCTGAATGCCAGACATACTCGCCACAGGCCGGGCAGTGTCGCGGTCCAATATCCTCGCCCGATGGAATATCACTCGCTGGGATGGGGCGAGTGAAGATTACCGCTCCGCTCTTCTTGCATAGGTACCGATCGTACTCACGAGCCAGGTCAAGCGGATTCACATGCACGCCCTGAAATGGGTCAACCCGTTCTTCCTGAGTTTGGGGTTCAAAGTTCTTCTGGAGCCATTCCGTATAGGTGAAGACGGGGCACCGGCCATCCAAAAACGCCTGGTCATCCTTCGTTAATTGCAGTGTGCGTTTTTGAAACTTGATGCGGCTCCTGTTCCGCAACCACAGCCACAAGCGGGCGGTCAGGTCGCAATCGCACTCATTGTATTGAAGGACCCCTTCTCTCTCACCCGCCTCCCACATGGCTGCGAGCCCGCGAGCATCTTTAATCGACTTCCCCTGGCCCAACAGTTCCATGCAGACCTTATGCAACTTCAAGCCACGGTGACTTCCCATTTTTCGTGATAGAAAATCCAAGAGATCAACGGTTCGTTCAAGGAAGGGCTCAACATTGACAAGTTCGCGCAGGACAACGTAATCGAAGCCGAGGAGGTTGTAACCCACAATCGGACCGGGAAACCTGCGAAGCCCCCTTGCACCCTTGGCGAAGTCCTTCTGTTCAAAGTATCGGTATTTCCCCGGCTGGAGTTCGCCCTTCACGACCGAAAAGGGCTTCATCCCCACCAGAAATGGCTCGCAGAGATCGACGGCCTGCTTTGGATCGGGAACGTCCGTCTCAATATCAACAACTATGAAACAAGCTGTCCTTTTCTTCATGACGAACCCGGCCCTCTCCTCCCGATACTGCCCCTGATGAGCGCGGCGTATAGCGCGTAGACTTCCTTCCTCCTGGCCGCCGGAATGCGGCCGACCATCTTCCGGACTGTTTCGGGCTTCTCGTCGAACCAGTTCGCCTGGTCGAGCATACGTAGCACCACCCGCCAATGCGGCTTGCCGTCCCTTTCTCGGAAGTGCTCGCTCAGGAGGATCGCTGGGACGAGCCGGTCGAAGTCGGGACCGTGCGTCTTCGGAACCCCCAGGAGCACGCGCTCAGCCAGGCTGACGCCGCCCGCTCGGAGAATCCCCTCAACCCCGCGAAGCAGATCGGCATTGACCTTGAGTTCCTGCCTCACGGTCTCTGGGTCGCGGCGAGGCTTTCGCTCCGCCCGGATCTTCGCAGTCTCTGCCCATGAAACCCGCCACAGAAAACGCTGCTTGCCGAGTACGGCAAGCATCTGCGTGAGCTGCCGGTGCTGCCGCTCGTAACGGGAAAAGTCCCACTTGCTCAGTGCCCGTCCTCGGATGATCTGCTCCTGCCAATAAATCACGCGACGAAGCTGGCCCGCTAGTCCTCGCCAGCAATCACGCTCCGCTGTTGGCACGGTCGGGCGACGCGCCATCGCCGTGTGAAGAAGTGACCAACAGCAGGCGAAATGGGGAGCATGGCCCGACAGTTCATCCGCATAGCGCCGTAGCCACCTCGGCTTCCCGAATGGTTGCATCATGGCAATCTTGCAGGCCACGGCGCTGCCCGCATATAGCTGCCCCAGTTTCGACCTTCCAATGAAGGTCATGCTGTAGCTCCTTGCCGCCAGGCGTCTGCTCCGAATCCTCCGAACCCGTCCGGTGGGGCTTCGTTATATCTCGAAGCATCCCGTGCGACATCTTCGCATACGGCGACAAGGGAGGCAAGGAAATGAGAAAGAATGGGAGCAAGCGAAAAGACGAGCCAGGCGAGGAGGGTCCGTATGTGAAGGTAAAGACGGCCGCAGCTCGCTTGTCTCTCTCCCCAGGAACGCTCAGAAACAAACTGTCTCGCGGAGAGTTTCCCCGAGAGGTTTCGGTCAGAATTGGTGGCGCAAGACGGATATACTTGCCGGCCCTGCTCGCGTTCATTGAGAAGCTGCGGCAGAACGACGGTGACGAAGCTGTGTGCGGAGGCCGCGCCACGAGTAAAGACGGGGAGGCCGAGCGATGAGCGCCCACACGCTCGCGCCGCACGACGACGCGGCGGAGGTCTCCGTGCTGGGAGCCGTGCTACAGGATCCCGAGGCGGCCCGGACAGCGGCGGAGATGCTGCACGTTTCTGACTTCTTCAGAGACGATCACCGCGAAACTTTCGGTGTGATTAAAGGCTTGGTGGCGCGTGGCATCTCGCCCGATCTCGTGATAGTGGCCGACAGGCTAACGCAGCGGGGCCGATTGCAGGCGGTCGGTGGCGGGTCCTTCCTCGTCAGCCTGGTGGAGGCCGTGCCCACTGCCGCGAACATCCGGCGCCACGCCGCTCTGGTGAAGCGGGATGCAAACCGGCGGCGGCTGCATGACGCTTGTGTGCGAAGCGCCGAGCGGGCCTTCCGCAACGGGGAGGACCTGGCCGAGGTGGCGGCGGACCTCCGGCGGGAGCTTGACCGTATTGAAACCCCCGCAGAGGGCGACGGCCCCGATCTGGTGTCCCTGGCCGATGTGACGCCGGAGGCCGTCTGTTGGCTCTGGCCCCGCCGAATTCCTTGCGGCAAGCTGTCTCTGATCATCGGGGACCCTGGGCACGGAAAATCATGTGTGACGCTGGACATGGCGGCCCGTGTGAGCCGTGTCCTCTTGTGGCCCGATGGTGGAGCGGTTCCCCCCGGAGGGGTAGTGCTCTTGAGCGCAGAGGATGATCTGGCCGACACGATCCGGCCCCGCCTGGACGCGATGGGCGCGGACCCTTCCCGCGTGGTGGCTCTCCGAGGCGTCAAGGTGCCGGGAGAAGCGGTGCCGGCGCCCTTCCGGCTGGCGGAAGACCTCGCCCACCTGGAAACGGCAATCAAGAGCACGAGCGCGGTGCTGGTGGTAGTGGATCCGGTGAGTGCGTATTTGGGGAAGGCCGACAGCTACAAAGACGCTGAGGTGCGCGCGGTGTTGGCCCCCTTAGCGGCCCTCGGCGAGCGAACCGGGGCGGCTGTGGTGGCGGTCATGCACCTCACCAAGGATGCCCAGCGCAAGGTGCTGTATCGGGCGCAAGGCTCCTTGGCTTTTGTGGCGGCGTCGCGGGCGGTCTTCGCGGTCGCAGAGGACCAGGAGAACCCCGAGCGCCGGCTGTTCCTCCCCGTAAAGAACAACCTGGGGCCGAAGCCACCCGGCCTGGCCTTCCGCCTTGCCGCTGCGGGAAGCGCCGTCCGGGTGGAGTGGGACACAGACCCCGTGGCTGTGGATGCTGACGCAGCCCTGGCGGGACCGGAGCCCCCAGAGGAGCGGGGTGAACGGGAGGAGGCGAAGGAATTCTTGACGGAACTTCTCGCGGCACGCCCGGTGCCCTCGGAAGACGTGAAGCGGCAGGCCCGAGCAGCGGGCATCGCCGAGCGGACCCTCTTCCGGGCGAAGCGTGACCTTGGCGTCAAGGCGGACAAGGAGGGCTTCCGGGGTGGCTGGGTCTGGTCCCTCTCGCCGAAGGCTGCCAAGGATGCCACCACTGCCTGTACTGGCAACGCTGGCAATGTTGGCAATCTTCGGGAGGCTCCGGGGCTGGTGGAGGTGCAGTTATGACTGGCGCGGCGATCTTCGAGGAAGTCCTAGCCCGAGGTGGGCGGGTCGTGGCAGGCGGCTCCACGCCGAGACTCTTGGTCCCGGAAGATCTCCGGCCAAGTGTTGAGGCGCACCGCTTATCCCTCCGTGCTGCTGTGCAGCTCTGGGCTCTGCTGGACACCTGGGCGGGGATGACCGAAGCCGAGTGGACCCAAGAGGCGGTTGACAAGCTCCACAACGACATCATGGACATATTCCGCGACCACCCTGCCGAAGCAGACGGCTGCTTCCGGGCCTGGCGGCGAGCCCACCCCGAGGCCAAACTCTCATGAGATCCGAATTGACATGTAAAGTTGCTCTCTTCCGCTTCAGTGACAGGACGTTATGCGCTCACGATTGACACTCCAGAAGCGTCAATTTGTGTGTCAACTTTTCACCCAGGACCCGAACATCCGGGCCATCAGCCGGCGAGTGGGCATCAGCGCCCCCACGGTCTATGCGGTCGTCAAGGCTGAGGGTCTTTGGCCCCCAGCAGGCCGTGGAGGGAGTCCCAGGCCAGGGAAGCCGACTGTCTCGCCGGAGATCCTTCCGGAAGCCGAACTTGTCCGTCTCCTGCCCGATGCAGGCGTGCTTCCCATCATCGGGGCTCAGGGAAGCGGCAAGAGCGCATTGGCTTACCGCGTTGGCGATCTTGTCCGAGGCAGGCGTCCCATCGTCGTGGTCGGCCCCGGGGATCTTCGACAGCATCTCCCGTCCTGGGCCTTGCTCGTTCAGTCGCTTGAGCAGGCCCCAGCCGGCTCCCTCGTGATTTGCGACGAGGCCCAAATTTCTCTTTCAAGCCGGACGGCCATGACCACCGCCAACCGGGACTTTGTGCACCTGATGGCCCTGCTCCGGCAAAAGGGTATTCTCTTGCTCCTGCTGAGCCATCACCTCTCCGATGTGGACACGCGGGCCGCGCAACACGCCAGCGCGCTCTTGATCAAGCGCCCCGGGCAGCTTGCCCTTCTGGACCGGCCCATCCTCCGCCCTGTGTTGGCCCGCGCCGCCCGCGCGTTCGCCAAGGCGCCCGGCGACCCGCGTCGGCTGACCTACTTCGTATCTGGCGACCGTGAGACTCTGATTGAGACCGGCCTGCCCTCGTACTGGTCCGACGGCCTGTCCCGATCCTACGCCACTTGGACGCCGCGCCAGAGGAGCCAGGACCAGGAGGCCTCGAAACGAGAGGAACAGTCGGAGGAGGACGCCCGGCGGCAGGCTCAGGCGGAGGAGGAACAGGCGAAGGCGGCGAGGCTTCACCAACAGAGGCAGGAACGGGGGCAGCAGTGGTATCACCGCGCCTTGGACGATGGACTGTCGCCACCCCTCGCCGCCCAAGTGTGGACCAAGGCGCTGAGCGGCTGGACCGCAGAACGGCTGAGGAAGCTCCACTCGGCTTGCCACGCCTTGGTTTCGAGAGGCATTGGAGCCGAAGGACTGGCCGCCTTCGTTGCCAGCCGACCGGATGACCTGATCGTCGCGGACCTCCGCACGCTAGCGGGTGCGCTCTCGACGTTCCGCCGTTGGAAAATCACCGAGGAGAGCACGGCCGCGTTTCTCCAGCTCTTCTTCCTCGCTCCGCCCGAAGCCTTGGGGGTCCTGGAGAACCTTGACGATGAGAAGCCCACTTGGCGAAGCCTTTCGCTCGCGAGCCGCATCACCAGGCGGCTATCTGCGCTCCAGGAACAGGCCAGGATCAAGGCGATGGGCGAGGCCCTGAGCCAGCTCCTCGCCTACCTCCGTCGGCCTCGCCTTCAGCAGCCTCCTCCTATGCCAGCCCCTCCGCCCAAGGAGCTGGTGCCGCTGACGACGCCAGCCGGCGTCGTGGAGGCGCACGTCCTGAGCCGCGCGGGCGGGCAAGTCCTTCTTCGCCTGCCCACGGGCCGCCTCCTTTCCCTGACCGACGACGGACGAGGGAGATCGCCACCCCCTCGCGGTCTTTCGCTGCCACCCGACTAAGAACAACATCTGCTTCAGAAGGAGAATCACCCATGACGACCAAACCCAGCTCGACATCGAACCCCGGCCCCCTCGGCGAAATCCTCGCCGGCTGCATTGAGGGGGGCGCGAAGCAATCGAATCCCCGCGAGGCAGCCCGGCGCGCCCTTGCATGCATGCTCGGTCGCCTCTCGGCGGCTCTGGCCGACGACCCTGATCCGGCGAATCCTGGCACAGCGGCGTCCGATCCCGCAACAACTGCGGGGGAACCCGCCAAGGCGGCCAGCCCTTAGTATTCCCCGCCGAATAATCGGGGGACCAGGACTACCGGGGCGGGGCAGATCCTGTCCGGTGACGGAGACCTGGCCCCGCCCCCCGGATACTGCTCGTGGGCCATGCGGACCCTCGGACGACCCAGCTCTATCCTCAGCTTTCCCTCGGGACCGTCCCCAGGAGTACGATAGGGCAATGGGCGGTTTGGCGGCTTCGGCAAGCAGCAGCCGAGGCGAGGCGTCAGTCATGATCCCTGGATGTCCCGGCGCTCCGTCCAGCGATTTCTGAGGGCCAGGCAAAAACCCCTTGCCGATTCTGCCACACGGAGTCCATATCTCAGGCCGCGCCTGCTCCCTGAGCGGGGGTGCCAGATTCACCTGATTTGGGCCAAGGAGGGATTGACACTGAAGCCTGAACCATGTAGTTTCGGGCCAATTCGCGGCGGGCGACAAGTGAAGAGGATCCCGGTGGTCTGCTGATCGCCGGGTGCACGAGGCCCTTGAGGGTGGCTGCCCGCCGCGAACTCAGGGGCCTTGTGATTTGTGGGAAAATATGACCACAAGGACGGGCGTGCGGCCGACCAAATGAATAGTGAGAAATCCATGTTGATAGCAACCTGGCTGTCGGCAGTGGGGACGATCCTGTTGGCATTCGTGGCCGTCTTCCAGGATTGGCTGCGCAGACTCGTGCTGCGACCCAGACTGACCCTCGAAGTGACAAACCGACCCCCAGACTGTCACCTGACCACTGTCTTTTTCAGCTTTCTGGGTAAATTTGGAAACGTGCCATGCTACTACTTTCGGTTCCTGGTCGGCAACTCCGGCAACCAGAGCGCGACCAATGTCGAGGTCGTTGCCGCCTGTCTGCATCGGCGGCAGGCAGACGGGATCTTCCGCAAAGTGGAAGCATTTCCCCCCCTAAATCTCCTATGGTCACACTATCTACAGCCCCACTACGCCTCAATTAACCCGTCATCACCCAAGCACTGCGATCTGGGACGAATTCTCGAACCCAAAGTGCGTGGGGACATCCCGCAGATCGAGGGGGCAGAGCCGCCCGGCTATGCGGGCAAGGCACTGATGTCTCTGGCTCTTGCTGTGAAGCCAAACACTCTCACTCACTGGCTCGTCCCGGGAGTATACCGCCTCGAACTCCAAGCCAGCGCCTCCAACGCCGCGCCGACGCGGCGAACCCTGGAAATATCCTTGGCTGGTGATTGGTTTGACGATGAACAGAAGATGCTCAGTGAGGGGATCGGTCTTCGTTTTATCTAGTTGGACCCACTGGGAGCCCTCGCACTAAAGTAGGTCAGACTCCCCTGGGGGCAGAAAAGAGTCTCCTTTGTCAGCGTGAGCCGGCTGATGTTGCCAGCGGGAATGCCCTCTGCCCCCCACCAGTTCCCAGGACAGCAGAGTAGGAGGCGGCCCTGACCGACCGGGTCGTCGGAGGAGGGAGGGAACCTCCTATGCGATCGCCCAAAGCTGAGGGAACCCTCTACTACGGGGACAACCTGGACATTCTCCGGCGGTACATCGCCGACGAATCCGTTGACCTCATCTATCTGGATCCACCCTTCAAGAGCGAGCAGGACTACAACATCCTGTTTGCGGAACAGAACGGATCCCGATCCAAGGCACAGATCATGGCCTTCGAGGACACCTGGCGATGGGACCAGGGGGCGGCAGCCGCGTACCAAGAGGTCGTCGAAGCAGGAGGGAAGGTCTCGCAAGCAATGCAGGCTTTTCGGCAGTTCCTGGGGGACAGCGACATGATGGCCTACCTGGCTATGATGGCCCCGCGCCTGGTGGAACTGTGCCGAGCCCTAAAGCCTACAGGAAGCATTTACCTACATTGCGACCCGACAGCCAGTCACTACCTCAAGATGCTGATGGATTCCATCTTTGGTCCGGGGGCCTTCGTCAATGAGATAATCTGGAAACGAAGCAGTGCTCATAGCGACACGAGACAAGGATCTCGCCACTACGGGCGCCTCAGCGATACGATCCTCTTCTATTCCAAGAGCCCAAACAGGGCGTGGAACCAACTCTACGCTCCCTATGATCCTGGGTACGTGGAACGCGACTATCGTCGGATGGACCTAGATGGCCGCCGATACCGAATCAGCGACCTCTCAGGCCCAGGTGGGGCAGCCAAAGGGAACCCACGCTTTGAGTTTCTCGGCGTGACCCGCTACTGGCGCTACAGCAAGGAACGAATGGAGGAGTTGTATCGCCAGGGTCGGATCATTCAGACGAGACCTGGCGCGGTTCCCCAGTATAAGCGGTATCTGGACGAAATGCCTGGCGTCCCCGTTCAGAACATTTGGACGGATGTTCCGGTGATCAGCAATCGGTCGAGAGAGAAACTCGGCTACCCCACCCAGAAGCCCGAGGCCCTTCTGGAACGGATAATCAAGGCCAGCAGCAACGAAGGGGATGTTGTCCTGGACCCATTCTGCGGATGCGGAACGGCTATCGCGGTGGCCCAGCGCCTGGGACGTTGTTGGATCGGAATTGACATCACGCACCTGGCCATCACCCTCATCCGGCACCGGCTGCGCGATGCCTTCGGGGACAAGGCCGCGTACAAGGTGATCGGCGAGCCGGTGTCCCTGCCTGACGCCCAGGCCTTGGCGGAGCAGGACCCGTATCAATTCCAGTGGTGGGCGCTGGGCCTCGTGGGCGCACGCCCCGTGGAGCAAAAGAAAGGGGCGGACAAAGGGATTGATGGCCGCCTCTACTTCCACGACGAGGGCAAAGGCGGACTTACGAAACAGATTGTTCTCTCCGTCAAGGCCGGGCACGTGACCTCGGCCCACGTGCGAGACCTGCGCGGCGTCTTAGACCGTGAGAAGGCCCAGATTGGTGTGATGCTCTCCCTGGAAACGCCCACGAAGGCTATGCGGGCTGAGGCAGCGGGTGCGGGCTTCTATGAATCCCCGGGGTGGAGAAAGAAGTACCCCCGCCTCCAACTTGTGACCATCGCCGAGCTACTTTCCGACAAGGGAATTGAGTGCCCGCCGTCCAGGCATGGTAACGTCACGTTCAAGAAGGCTCCGAGGGCTCCTGGGGAGGGGTCGTACACGCCATCGTTGCCGTTCGCGGAGGATGAATAGGTTGACCGACCAGGGGCGATTTCAGATCGCATCAAGAAACCCACCCCTCACACATTCCACTCACGGCATCTGCCCAGGACACCTGCGCAGGACCAGGCGGGAGCCGGAGGCCTGGCGGGACAAGGCAGAGGTGGTCCCCCAGGGCAGGCGGCAACGGAGATCGTGAAACCACGGGCAACGTAGAGGGTCGCGTCCGGGTCCCAGCCACCAGAAAGCTTCCTTTGAGTGAAAGCAGGCGTCCGCCGGGTCCGGGCGCTAGGCAGAGATCGGAGATTCTGGAGGCGCCTAGGCGGTTGAATTCCCCTATGACCTAGGACTCAAGTCGTTCTTCAATTCAATCTGTCAAAAATTCTCATTGTGAGAAAGCTTGATGCGTGTTATATTAAAGTTAACATGTCCCGTGGACTGTTCAAGGTTCGCCAAATACGAGAGGCGCAAGGATACTCTCTCCGAGGCCTTGCCGAGAAGATGGGCATGAGCCACGTTGCTCTCTTTCGGCTTGAGACTGGGGAAACCGATCCGCGTCTCGGCACATTGCGGAAGGTGGCCAAGGCCCTCAACGTGACCGTGGCAAACCTGATCGGGGAAGGGAAGCCCGCACCCAGGCGGGCGGGGAGGCGATGATGGATGAGCACCACAGCCAAGCAACCGCGAACCCAGAGGCATCGGCAATGCAAATTCATCCAGTAACTTCTGAGGCAGTGGAAGCAAAGACACGGAAGCGCAAGGGGCGAAGGGTCGAGGGTGTCTTTCAGAAGGGGGGAAAGAATCCTGGCGTATGGTGGATAAGGTGGTCCTGTAATTATGGCCACAGGCACGAGGAGCCCATCGGGCCGAAGAGTGTCGCTCAGGCAGAAATCGAAAAGCGGCGAGTGGCCGTCAGGACGGAGGATTATTGCTTGACACGGGAGCGGGAAGCAAAACGGAAGGCCAAGCCTACTCTGTTTCGGGATGCGGCGACCAAGTATCTCGTCTGGGCGCAAAGGGAACGACCCCGCTCCTACACCTATCGAGAGAAGGCGCTGAAACATCTGCAAGCGGCCTTCGGGGGGAAGCCGCTGGCGGAGATCACCCAGGCGGACGTAGAGACCTATCAGGCCAGGCGGCGCGACGAGGCCGCGGCCGGAGGCACGGTCAACCGGGAGCGGGCGGTTCTCTCTCACCTGTTCAGCAAGGCGAATGCCTGGGGACTGGTAAAAGGCAACCCCGTCATCGGGAGCGAGCGCCAGAAGGAAGCCGATGAGCGCCCCCGCCCCTTGACGCCGGATGAGGAGGCCCGGCTGTTCGCGGTCCTGCCTCGTGGCAGGCGGGCTTGGAGTCACTGGCGTGAGCTTGCCACGCTGGCCCTGCACACGGGCCTGCGCCTCGGGGAGCTACGGCACCAGGCATGGCGCGACATTGACCTTCCTGGGGCCAGCCTGACCGTCACACGGCCAAAGTCAGGGAAGGCCGAGACCATCCCTCTCAACGCTACGGCGCGGGCGGTCCTGGCGAGTTTGGAGCGCCGTGGCCCGCTCGTGTTCCCCGATCTGCCCAAGAAGGCGTCTGACCTGTTCATCGAGTACGCAAAGAATGCCGGATTGCGGGACGTGACATTCCACTGCCTGCGTGACACCTTCATCAGCCGACTGGCCCCGCACGTGTCCACGCCGACCCTCATGGCCTTGGCGCGGCATCGGGACTACCGTACCACTCGCCGGTATGTGCGGTTGAATGAGGCCCACCTACAGGCCGCAGTGGAACGGCTGGCCGAAGCAGGGAAATGGGAAAAAGAAGCTGTTCAAGTGGCGACCCTAGTGGCGACCAATGGAGAGGGCGACGAGTAACCCTTCGATTTTCCAAGGTGAAATTTTCAAGTGGGTTCGATTCCCACACGCCTCCGCCACCAGACAGGCAAGCTCAGGTTTTCCTGGGCTTGCCTTTCTTTTTCTGGGTTGGAGTGCGTCCCGTGGTGTGGGAGCGTATGCGAGAGATCGAAGGGCTGGCGAAGGTCCCGTTCCTCCACACCGCTGACCTGGGGACCGACGTGCTCGAAGCTACATCGTGGAACTAAGACAGTTCCACCAGGAGAAGCGCGAGGGAGAATAGGGTGGACCAGTCGAGATCGGTAAATCGAAGGCCGTGGCCGATTGACTCTCCGGGATTCCAGATCTCCGGCGGCTCCACCCAGACCACGGACGTGTCCAGCGTCAGCGGTTCTTTGGACGCATGGAGCGTGACTTCCATCGCCGTTCCCGGAGACAGGAGCCGTGGAAGGCGAATGAAGAGGCCGCCTCGACTCACATTCCCCGTGCGTCCCTGGAGTGGTGGCCCATCCGGGTTCCTCGGATGACACGTGACGGGGGCATCCAAAGGGATCCGAACCCCGGCGTTCCGGATGATGGACGGTCCCGGGAACATCTCCCGGAGAGCCACGACTTGGTCCGGACCGATTTCTGTGAAGGCCAGGCCGTGAACCAAGCCGCCCCCTTCCGGAACGCGCCCCCCGGTCCAGACGACCAACGCCTCCACCTCGATGGGCGCTTGGCCTGTCTTGAGGAGCAATCGAAGCGGCGTCCGGGGGCGAAGGCGCCCGGAGAGTTCCACGGTGGCGCCGCCTTCGCTCAGGGAGCGGGTCCAACCGGCTCCGAGGCTGGTGGGCCAAGGCGTTTGTGGGGCATAGATAAGGGGAAGGTGAATTGCGAACCTGGGGAATCGCCGTCGCCCCGGCTCTTCAGTCATGCCAGGCCTCCAAAAGACACTAGAGGATACGTCGGTCCTGGCGAGATCTGCAAGGCGAATCTCAAGGTCCAATGGTTGCGAAAGCTTCCCGGCTAGATCGATCCTGGCTTTGCCCATAGGGATGGAGGCATGCGGGGGGCCCGGCGGACGAAGGCGATAGGCTACCGGATGAAAAAAAGAAGACAGGCGGGCAAGTCCCCACGGAAGCTTCGTCCCCACCGAGAATGGGGGCACTGCCCGAGAAGGCGACTCGGTGATGGGATGCGGGGGCCTTTTTTCACTCGCGCCGCCCCGCCGCCAGCATCCCCATCAGCAAGACTCCGAGGTTCATGCCCAGGAGGAACGCACCGGCAATGGCCATCCAGGTCCAGGACATGGCGTCTGCCCTCCTTTCCGAATGGTCGGAAATGCTGCAGGGCATGAGACTACTGCCATGTAGGAAGCAGGATAAGTGCCAGGTTCGTTCCTTTGCCTCTCGAGATGGGCCGCGGGACTCGCCGGCTGTCGCACCAAGGCCGAAGGGGAGGTGATGCCGGCCGCCATGTCACAGAGCCAACTCGGCATTCTTTCTATTTCATTCCCGGCATTCGCATGGTCGGGCTGGGGTATGTGATGAACGCCCCGCTTACGGCGCCGATCACCGCGAACAGCGCGATGGCCGCGACGACCACCACGGCGGTGTAGCCCAAGGCCTTTTCCTGGGGGGCCTTCATCAGGATCGGCAGGCCCAGATAGAGCAAGTAAAGGCTATAGAGGCCAAGGATTCCGAGGACACTCAACACGGGGATCAGGCTGAAAACACCGGCCAACCACGCGGCCGTGCTGGCGTAGGCAGCCACCTTCAAGGCCTGCGCGTCGTTCTTCTCGGCCGCGAAGGTGGGCGCGAGGGCGTTGATGATCAGGGCGAGGACGTAGACCCCCACCAGAGTCAGCACGTAACTGACCACAGCGTGGCCGAGGGCCGTGGCGAAGGGCACGCGGTACGTTCCAAAGAAAGGACCGGATACGCCCACCACCGACATACCGATGATCGAGGCCACCGGACCGATGGCCGCCAGGGGAACGATGTAGCTCCGGTACAGGTCCGCAGTCGTGACGGTTTCCGTGTTGATGGCTTGCCATTCCTGGCCGGGCTGAAGCAGGATCCTCTTGGCGCGTTCCACCAGATCCATGGCTCACCCTCCTGTGGCTTTCCCCTCCCGCGGTTGAGGTCTCACCATTGGCAGCAGCCGTGGGGGCATCCTACGCCCTGCCCTTTTCCGGTGTCAAGAAGTAGGAGCCGGGGCCGTCCTCCACGGCGGGCATCGCGGAGCGCGGGGGCCGCAAGCTTTGCTCCCGGCCGATCCCCGATCGAAAAGTCTGGCCTTGCGGTCCTTTGGGATTCCGGCGGGATATTCTCGTTGCGCGTTTCTCGAGACAGGCGTATCGGAGAGGGAGTCATCGGAGAGCGGCGGCCGGCCCAATCGCGCTGCTGTGAGTTGCCGGGGGATTACCTCGCCGCCGAGGTCCTCGCCAAGGCGCGGGCGGGCATGGCCAAAGAGCACCAGGTCCGCGAGCGGATTCAGCAGGGGGAGTACCTCTTCGACATGCTGAGGCCGGGCGACGTCTTGAAGGGGCTGAACGTCGTCGAGGAATGAGAAAGAGATCCCAGAAGAGAGGAGCGGAGCGATCCATGAAACCCAAGGTGCTGGTCACTGAAACCATCCATCGGGTTGGATGGGACGTCTTGGCTTCGGCGACCGACGCCGTTGCCTGGCCCGGGCAGGAGAAGCAGCCGCTGATCGAAGCGGTGGCGGATGTCCAGGCGATCCTGGTCCGGGTCGTGAAGTTCCCGCCCGAAGTGATCCAGGCCGCCAGGCGATTGAAGATCATCGCCAAGCACGGGGTCGGCTACGACAATATCAGCGTCCCCGCGGCGACCGCCTCTGGCGTCATTGTCACCAACACGCCCCTGGCGAACTCGACCTCGGTGGCGGAGCACGCGCTGGCGCTTCTGCTCGCGATCGCGCGCCGGATCGGGGAGTCGGACCGCGACCTCACGCTGAAGCAGATGCGGCCCCAGAAGGTCTACCAGGGCATCGAGCTGTCGGGAAAGGTGCTGGGCGTCATCGGCCTGGGGAGCGCCGGATTTCGCCTGGCCCGGATGGCGGGACGGGGCTTCGGGATGCGGGTCATCGGCTTCGATCCATACAAGGAGCCCTGGCCGGAGGGCGTGGAGCGGTGCCGGGAGCTGGATCCACTCTTGGGGGAGGCGGACTTCATCTCGATCCACGTGCCGCTCACCAAAGAGACGCGACACCTCATCGGGAGAGAGTCGCTGCCCAAGCTGAAGCCGACCTGCGTCCTGGTCAACACCTCGCGTGGAGGGATCGTGGACGAGGCGGCACTGGCCGAGGCCGTCAAGGCGGGCCGCCTGGCCGGGGCGGGGCTGGACGTGGTGGAGGACGAGCCGCTCCGGCCCGACCATCCGCTCAACGGCCTGCCGAACGTGATCCTCACCCCGCACGTGGCCGGGGTCACTGAAGAGGCGATGATGCACATGGCCCAGGATGCCGCCGACGACATCCTGCGGGTCCTGCGGGGTGAGCGGCCGAAATTCCCGGTCAACCGAGAGGCGCTGAAGTAGGCCGGGTTGGCGAGCCCGGATCGTTCGTGGCGGGCTCAGTCGTGTCCTTTCGGCAAGCCTGCATGACTTCCGTTGAGCTGCTTGCTATCGTCAGCTGCCACCTCAACAATGGAAGGAGGACAGCTGATGAGCACCACAACGGTTCCTGCCCATCCCAGCCCC
>Ga0181527_1001125_pt1 | contig 28405 bp, 36 predicted proteins | sample PEATcosm2014_Bin_30_FD_119762 | JGI IMG/M metagenome (GOLD analysis project Ga0181527, IMG submission 119762) | Peatland microbial communities from MTU Mesocosm Facility, Houghton, MI, USA - PEATcosm2014_Bin06_60_metaG | ecosystem: Environmental > Terrestrial > Soil > Wetlands > Peat | place...
CTCACCGAGTTCGATTCCTACGATCTTGTCAAGTACGAGCGGTCCAACCAGGACACCTGCATCAACCAGAAGGTGTGCGTCAAGGCCGGCGACAAGGTGAAGATCGGCGACGTGCTCGCCGACGGTCACGCGACAAAAGAGGGCGAACTTGCCCTCGGCCGCAACGTCATGGTGGCCTTCATGCCCTGGCGCGGCTACAACTTCGAAGACGCGATCATCATATCCGAGAAACTGGTTGCCGACGACATCTACACCTCGCTGCACATCGAGGTCTTCGAGACCGAGGTGCGCGATACCAAGCGCGGCCCCGAGGAACTCACCCGCGAGATCCCCAACGTGAGCGAAGACGCGGTAAAAAACCTCGACGAGACGGGCGTCGTCCGCGTCGGCACCGAAGTGGAAGCGGGCGACATTCTCGTGGGCAAGGTGACGCCCAAGGGCGAGACCGAATTGTCCCCCGAAGAGCGCCTCCTGCGCGCCATCTTCGGAGAAAAGGCGGGGGACGTGCGCGACTCGTCGCTCAAGGCGCCGCCCGGGCTCAAGGGCATCGTGATGGACACGCGCATCTACTCCCGCAAAGAACGGGACAAGCGGTCCAAGAAGAAAGACAAAAAGATCATCGACGAGATGAAACTCTCTATAAGCAAGCAGATCGCCGATATCGAGAAAGCGAGGCTCGAGAAACTCACCGGCCTCCTCACCGACACGGTTTCACGCGCCATCACCAATGTCCACACCGGCGAAACAGTCGTTCCCGAGGGAAGGAAGTGGACAAAGCAATTGCTTAACAAGATCGATTTTTCGAGCATCGCCTTCAAGACGGGCCTGTGCAGCGACACGGCCAGAAACAAGAAGGCCGAAGAGGTGCTGTACCGCGCCAACGACCTGATTGCGAGGCTCGAAGACAAGCTCGACAAGGAGATCGACAAGATCGTCCGCGGCGACGAACTCAAGCCCGGCGTTCTCCAGCTTGTAAAGGTATACATCGCCAAGAAGCGCAAGCTCTCCGTGGGGGACAAGATGGCCGGACGCCACGGCAACAAGGGCGTCATTTCCAAGATCGTTCCCGCGGAAGACCTGCCCTTCCTGCCCGACGGCACGCCGGTGGACATCATCCTCAACCCGCTCGGGGTCCCGTCGCGCATGAATTTCGGCCAGATCCTCGAGACGCACATGGGCTGGGCCGCGGCGAAACTCGGGCTCCGGATCTCCACGCCCGTGTTCGACGGCGCCACCGCCGACGATGTCGACAAGCTGCTTGCCCAGGCCAAGCTTCCCAAAACGGGGAAGATCCAGCTTCGTGACGGCAGGACCGGCGAACCGTTCGACCGCGAAATAACGGTGGGGCCCATTTACATGATGAAACTCTGCCATCTCGTGGACGACAAGATCCACGCCCGGTCCATCGGTCCGTATTCACTGGTCACGCAGCAGCCCCTTGGGGGGAAATCGCAGTTCGGCGGGCAGCGTTTCGGCGAGATGGAAGTGTGGGCGCTCGAGGCGTACGGCGCGGCGTACACGCTTCAGCAGATCCTCACGGTCAAAAGCGACGATCTTACCGGGCGGTCCAAAATATACGAATCGATTGTCAAGGGAGAAAATTCTCCCCAGTCGGGCGTCCCGGAATCGTTCAAGGTCCTCATCCGTGAAATCAAGGCGCTTGCTCTCAACATAGATGTAAAAATGGGTGATGAAGTGTACAAGGCCATGTAAGGGTGGATGTAACCGTTCAAAGGTTGAAAGGTTGAAAAGTTGAAAGGTTTTCAAACCCTGAACGGCGAACCCTTGAACCCAAGGAGGAACAGCGGTGGCTGAACAGTATAATAAGCAGAATAGTGCAAAAGCTCAGGAAATAAGCGAAGTCGGCATCAAGCTCGCCTCGCCCGATATCATCAGGAACTGGTCCTTCGGCGAGGTGACGAAGCCCGAGACCATCAACTACCGGTCGTTCAAGCCGGAGCGCGACGGCCTGTTCTGCGAGAAGATTTTCGGGCCCGTGCGCAACTGGGAATGCAACTGCGGAAAATACAAGCGCATCCGGTACCGCGGCGTGGTGTGCGACCGTTGCGGCGTGGAAGTCACGCACTCAAAGGTGCGGCGCGAGCGCATGGGGCACATCGAGCTTGCCGTGCCCATCATTCACATATGGTTTCTCAAGAGCGTCCCTTCGCATATCAGCTACCTGCTCGGCCTGCCCAACACGGTGCTGGAACGCATCGTGTATTACGAATCCTATGTGGTAATCGACCCGGGCGACACCAACCTCCGCAAGGGCATGCTGCTCACCGAGGACGAGTTCATCGAACTCGAGGAACAGAAGAAGCAGTTTGTGGCTAAGATGGGCGGCGAGGCCATCCTCGAGATGCTCGCGACGCTTGACCTTGAGGAATTGTCCATCGACCTGCGGTCCAAGATAAAACTCGAGTCGTCGGAACAGCGGAAGATCGAGCACCTCAAGCGCCTGCGCATCGTCGAGTCGTTCCTCAAGTCGGGCAACAAGCCCGAGTACATGGTGCTCCGCGTGCTGCCGGTGTTGCCGCCCGATCTGCGGCCGCTCGTGCCGCTCGAGGGAGGCCGGTTTGCAACATCGGACCTCAACGACCTTTACAGAAGAGTCATCAACCGGAACAACCGCCTCAAGAAGCTCATGGAGATAAAGGCGCCCGAGGTCATCCTGCGCAACGAAATGCGCATGCTGCAGGAAGCGGTCGACACGCTGTTCGACAACGGCCGCAGGACGTTTTCGGTCAAGGGAGAAGGCAAGCGGCCGTTAAAATCGCTGTCCGATCTGCTCAAGGGCAAACAGGGCCGGTTCCGCCAGAACCTGCTTGGCAAACGCGTCGACTATTCGGGCCGCAGCGTCATCGTGGTGGGCCCCGAACTCAAAATTCACCAGTGCGGCCTTCCCAAGACCATGGCGCTCGAACTCTTCAAGCCGTTCGTCATCCAGCGGCTCGAGGAGAAGAACCTAGTCCAGACCGTCAAGAGCGCTAAGCGGTTCGTGGAAAAGGAACGTCCCGAGGTGTGGGACATTCTCGAAGACGTCATCAAAGACCATCCGGTGCTGCTCAACCGGGCGCCCACGCTGCACCGGCTCGGGATCCAGGCGTTCTTCCCGGTGCTCGTCGAGGGGAAAGCGATCCGCCTGCACCCGCTCGTGTGCGCCGCGTTCAACGCCGACTTCGACGGCGACCAGATGGCGGTCCATGTGCCGCTCTCGTTCGAATCGCAGATCGAGTGCCGCCTGCTCATGCTGAGTTCCAACAACCTGCTCAATCCGGCCTCGGGCATGCCCATCATGGTGCCCAGCCAGGACATCGTGCTCGGCATCTACTATCTCACCAAGATGGGCGCGGCCCGAAAAGGCGAAGGAAGGGTTTTTGCCGACGCCGACGAGGTGCTGCACGCCGTGTTCAACAAGCAGATCGACATTCACGCCAAAATCAAGGTCCGCGTGGCCGGGAAACGCCTCGAAACCACGGCCGGCCGGGTCATTTTCAACCAGATCGTCCCGGACGGCGTTGACTATTGCAACGAATTGCTCAACAAGAAGAGAATACAAGGCCTGGTTGCCGAGATCATCAAGAAAAAAGGCAACAAGGTCGCGTGCCGGTTTCTCGACGACATCAAGACCCTCGGGTACGAGTACGCGACCCGCGCGGGCGTGACGTTCGGCGCCGACGACCTCGTGGTGCCCGACGCAAAAGACGCCATTGTCAAGAAATCGGTCGAGGAAGGAAACCGTATCCGCAAGCAGTACGACCGCGGCATCATCACCGAGGGCGAGCGGTACAACAAGATCATCGACCTGTGGACGCACACCACGGGCATGGTCGCCGACGCGCTGCGCGAATCGCTCGCAAAAGACAAGGACGGGTTCAACCCGGTGTACCTCATGCTCGACTCGGGCGCGCGCGGCTCAAACGACCAGATCAAGCAGCTGGCCGGCATGCGCGGGCTCATGCAGAAGCCCCAGAAGAAGATCACCGGCGCCGTGGGAGAAATCATCGAAAACCCGATCATCTCCAATTTCAAGGACGGCCTCTCGGTGCTCGAATACTTCATCTCCACGCATGGCGCCCGCAAGGGACTTGCCGACACCGCGCTCAAGACCGCCGACGCCGGGTATCTCACGCGCCGCCTCATCGACGTGGTGCAGGACGTGGTCGTGAACCAGGAGGACTGCGGCACCATCAAGGGAATCGAAATCGAAGACCTGCGCGAGGGCGACGAGGTGATGGAGGCCCTGTCCGGGCGGATCCTCGGCCGCGTCGCGCAGGAGGACATCTTCGACCCCGTTACCGAAGAGCTCATTTGTCAAGGGAACACCATTATCGACGAAGTCATGGCGAAGCGCATCGAGGAGGCCGGGATCCAGCGTGTCAAGATCCGTTCGGTGCTCACGTGCGACGCCACGGAAGGAACGTGCGCCAAGTGCTACGGCCGCAACCTTGCCACGGGCAAGGTCGTCGACATGGGAGAAGCGGTCGGCATCATGGCGGCGCAGAGCATCGGCGAGCCGGGAACGCAGCTCACCCTGCGGACGTTCCACATCGGCGGCACGGCGTCGCGCCTCATCGCGCAATCGCGTGAAACGTCGAAGATCGAGGGAGTCGTCAAGTACTACAACATAGAGACGGTGAGCCACAAGGACGGCGTCGTGGTGATGAACCGCACCGGCGAGCTCATCGTGTGCGACGAGCAGGACCGCGAACGGTACCGCTACAACGTGCCGTACGGCGTGTTTCTCAAGGTGACCGACAACCAGAAGGTGACAAAGACCCAATCGCTGTTCGAATGGGACCCCTACAACAACGTGATTCTCGCGTCCAAATCCGGGGAAGTCGAACTGGTCGACCTGGTGGAAGGCGAGACGACGCGCGAGCTCTACGACGAGCGGACGGGCGTGAGCAACGTGGTCGTGGTGGAACACCGCGACAAAAAGCTGCACCCGCACATCCAGATCCTCGGCGATCACGGCAAGCGGCTGGCCAACATCGCGGTCCCCACGGGATCGTACCTGCAAATCAAGAACGGCGATACGGTCAACGAAGGCGACATACTCATCAAGATCCCGCGCGAGACCGGCAAGAGCAAGGACATCACCGGTGGCCTGCCGCGCGTCGCCGAGCTGTTCGAGGCGCGCAGGCCCAAGGACGCCGCCGTGGTTTCGGAGGTCGACGGCATCGTGGAATTCGGCGGCAGCGAGCGCGGCAACCGCAAGATCATCGCGCGAGATGACCAGGGCGCGGGCCACGAATACCTTGTTCCCATGGGCAAGCACCTCCGCGTGCACGAAGGCGACCGCGTCAAGGCCGGAGACCGGCTGAGCGAAGGCGCCATCGACCCGCACGACATTCTGAGGATCATGGGAGAAAATGCGGTGCAGCGCTACTTGCTTGACGAAATCCAGTCGGTGTACCGCCTCCAGGGCGTTACCATCAACGACAAGCATATCGAGGTGATCGTCACCCAGATGCTCAAGAAAGTCAAGCTGGAGAATCCGGGCGACACGCGCTTCCTCGAAGGCGACGATGTTGACAAGAGAATATTGCGAGAAGAGAACGACCTTGTCGGATCGGAAGGCGGCGAGCCCGCGACGTTCAAGCCCATCCTGCTCGGGATCACCCGGGCGTCGCTCACCACCGAGTCGTTTTTGAGCGCGGCATCGTTCCAGGAAACCACCAAGGTGCTTTCCAAGGCGGCGGTGGAGGGGAAGGTTGACAAACTCAAGGGTTTAAAAGAGAACTTGATTATGGGCAATCTTATCCCCGCGGGCACCGGCTGCAAACTGTATAAGGACGTCAAGATCAAGGACTTAAGCACTGAGGCAGTGGTGGTGGAGAAGGCAGAGGCCGATGAGGACTTCCTGGACCTCGGCGCCTAGGCGCCCTGTCCCATTTGTGTTGCGCGGTGGCGTGTATTATTTTGAAAAATTGTCTTTTTCCGGAGGATAGCAGGTGCCCACAATCAGTCAACTCATTCGAAGCGGAAGAAATATCCTTTCTTCCAAAAGCAAGGCAGGCGCCTTGCAGAAGTGCCCGCAGCGGCGGGGCGTGTGCATCAGGGTTTTCACCACCACGCCCAAGAAGCCGAATTCGGCGCTTCGTAAGGTGGCGCGCGTCCGTCTCACCAATCATATCGAGGTGAACGCCTATATTCCCGGAGAGGGCCATAATTTGCAGGAACACTCAATCGTCCTTACCCGCGGCGGCCGCGTAAAAGACGTGCCGGGCGTGCGCTACCATATCATCCGCGGGGCGCTCGATACCCAGGGGGTGGAAGATCGCAGGCGGGGACGGTCCAAATACGGCGCGAAGAAGCCGAAGAAGAAATAGGAATTCGAAGCTATGTCACGAAGAAGAAGTTCGCACAGGAAAGATTTCATCCCGGACCCGAAGTACAAGAGCGTGCTGATAACGCAGTTTATCAACAACCTCCTGAGGCGCGGCAAGAAGCGTCTTGCCGAGACCGTCGTGTACGACGCCATCGAGCTCGCGGGGCAGCGCACCAATCAGGACGGCATCGGCGTGTTCAAAAAGGCGGTCGACAATGTAAAGCCCACGGTCGAGGTCAAGAGCCGCCGCGTGGGCGGGGCAAACTACCAGGTGCCCGTTGAGGTGCCTTCCGACCGGAGGACGTCGCTGGCCATCCGCTGGCTCATCACCTATGCAAAGGAACGCACCGAGAAAAGCATGGCCGAAAAACTCGCCAACGAATTCGTCCAGGCGTCCAAGAACGAGGGCGGCGCGGTGCGCAAAAAGATCGACACGCACAAGATGGCAGAGGCAAACAAGGCATTCGTCATTTTCAGATGGTAGCGCTTCCGCGTGCGGAGGCCGCCGTCTGCGAATACACAGGGCAGGTTCTTTTACAGTCCGGGAACAAGCAAGGTCGTACCAGGCAACAACTGCGGGACAGTGGGAACATGGACAAGGCATTTCCATTAAGCAACGTGCGAAACATCGGGATCATGGCCCACATCGATGCCGGGAAGACCACCACCACCGAACGGATCCTGTACTACACGGGGATCATCCACCGGATCGGGGAAGTCGATGACGGCAATACCGTCATGGACTGGATGCAGCAGGAGCGTGAGCGGGGAATCACCATCACCTCCGCGGCGATCACCACCGAGTGGAAAGGCGTTCGGATCAATATCATAGATACTCCCGGGCATGTTGATTTTACGGTTGAAGTCGAGCGTTCTTTGAGAGTTTTGGATGGCGCAGTGGCCATATTCGATTCGGTTGGAGGCGTGGAACCTCAGTCGGAAACGGTCTGGAGACAGGCCGACACGTACAACGTTCCTCGAATCGCGTTTGTGAACAAGATGGACCGTGTTGGGGCCGATTTCAAGAATGTCGTCCTCATGATGGAGCAAAAGCTGGGCGCGGTAGCGGTTCCCGTCCAATTGCCTGTGGGCAAGGAGGACACGTTTAGCGGCGTTATCGACCTCGTGAGGATGAAGCGGTACCAATACGGAGAAGAAGAGGATTTAGGCGCAACGGTTACGGAACAGGATATTCCTTTGGAATACGCGGATGAAGCGAAGCACTACAGGCATGTGCTGCTCGAAAAAATCTGCGATTTCGACGAAGATCTCATGCATCAGATGATAGAAGACAAAGCGCCGGACGAATCGCTTGTCAAACGGGCGATCCGAAACGGCGTCTTGGCGGGCAAGATCAATCCTGTTTTGTGCGGGGCAGCGTTCAAGAACAAGGGAGTGCAGCAGTTGATCGATGCAATCATCGATTATCTTCCCAGTCCTTTGGACAGGAAAACGGTGCAGGGGTTCGATCCCAAGGCGGGCCATCAGGTGACGCGTTCCGCACAGGACAGCGAACCGTTTTGCGCCTTGGTTTTCAAGATCGTGTCCGATCCACACATCGGACGTCTGGCGTTTGCGCGGGCATACTCGGGTGTCATCGATCTCAAGAGCACCCTTCTCAATCCGCGTACCAATTCCAGGGAGCGAATCACCAGGATTTTCCGCATGCATTCAAACAAGCGGAAACCGGAACAGAGCATGCACGCGGGAGACATCATGGGGTTGGCAGGGCTCAAAGATACGGCAACGGGCGACACGGTCTGCGACCCCGAGCATCCGATATCGCTCGAGCAAATGACGTTTCCGCAGCCGGTGATATCCCGGTCCATAGAGCCGAGAAGCACCGGGGATGAGGAAAAACTCAACAGCGCGCTTGCGCGCCTTGTCGACGAAGATCCCACGTGCAAGGTGAGACTTGACCCCGAAACAGGGCAGACAATCATCTCCGGGATGGGCGAGCTTCATCTGGAAATTTTGATAGATAGGCTGACGCGCGAATTCAACGTTGAAGCGCACATCGGGAAACCGCAGGTTACCTATAGAGAAACAATTACCGGCAGCACGGTTGAAAAGTTCGAATTGTCCCAGCTCATCGGGGGCAAGAACCAGTATGCAAAACTCGTGCTTTCGGTTGAGCAGATAAGTCCCGCTCGCGGAACGGAATTCGAAAGCACGGTCTCCGAAAAGTCAATTCCAGCCGAATTCGTGAATGCCGCAAAACAGGGAATTGTCGAAACATCAAGCGGCGGCGTCATGTCCGGGTATCCGCTCACGGGCGTCCGCACCACGCTCAGGGGACTCGACTTTCGCGATGACGAATCCACGGAAATGGCGTTCAAGATCGCCGGGTCCATGGCGTTCAAGAATGCGTGCGTGCGGTGCACGCCGGCCCTGCTGGAACCGGTGATGAAAGTCGAAGTCGTGGTCCCGCCCGATTACATGGGGGCGGTCATCAACGATCTCAACGCGAGGCGGGGCAGGATAAGCGGCATTACCGCGCGTAAGGACGCGCAGATCATCGGGGGAGAGGCGCCGCTGTCGGAAATGTTCGGATACGCAACCATGCTGCGCTCTTTGACACAAGGAAGAGCCGTTTACTCGATGCAGTTCGACCATTACGAGCAGACAACTAAGACGGTCCAGGACGAGATTCTCAAACGGATTGGAAGAATATGGTAACTCACCTATCCACCCCGGCCTGACGGCCACCCCTCCTTCCCTCTCTTATAAGAGAGGGAAGGAGGGGTTCGGGGAGAAAAGGTGAGTTAGGGTGAGTTGAGGTCGAGAAAACACAAAGAACTCTCATCAGATATAGAGTACCAAAGGAGTTACCGTGCCGGGCGAAAGAATCAGAATCAGGCTCAAGTCGTTCGATCATAACATTCTTGACAAATCGACTTCCGACATCGTGCGGACGGCCAAGGGTACGGGCGCCAGGATTTCCGGCCCCATCCCCCTGCCCACCGAAAAGTCGATTTACACCGTGCTGAGGTCGCCTCACGTCAACAAGAAGTCGCGGGAGCAGTTCGAGATCAGGATTCACAAACGGCTTATCGACATCCTCGAATCAACGCCGCAGACGGTTGATTCCCTGATGAAGCTCGACCTGCCGGCAGGGGTCGACGTCGAGATCAAGGTGTAACTCACCCATCCTCCCCGGCCTGGCGGCCACCCCTCCTTCCCTCTCTTGAAAGAGAGGGAAGGAGGGGACGGGGGAGAAAAGGTGAGTTAGGGTGAGTTGGAAAAAGGCTAACGTCTTAAAACTGTAAAACGGATACAATCATGCAAGGAATTATCGGAAAGAAAATCGGGATGACGCAGGTCTTTGCCGCCGACACGGGCAGATACGTTCCGGTCACCGTGATTCAGGCCGGCACGAATGTCGTGCATCAGGTGAAAACCGTTGAGGCCGACGGCTACCGGGCGGTGCAGCTCGGGTTCGACGTCGTTTCCGACAAGAAGATCACTAAACCGCTGGCGGGCCATTTCAAGAAGCACAATTCGACGCCCACGCGGGTCATCAAGGAATTCGACCTCGATTCGCCCGAGGAGAGCGTGACGCCCGGACAGAAGATCGGCGTTGAAGTGCTTGAGAACGTCAAGTTCGTCAATGTCGTGGGCGTCTCGAAGGGCCGCGGCTTTACAGGCGGTATCAAACGGCACAATTTTCAGCGCGGCCGCGAGACGCACGGCAGTAAGAGCCACCGCATTCGCGGTTCGTCCGGTTCCAATACAACGCCCGGCCATGTGTGGAAGGGGCTCCGCATGGAAGGCCACTACGGCAACGAACAGGTTACCGTCCGCAACCTGGAAGTGGTGGCGCTCGACAAGGAGGCAGGGCTCGTTCTCATCAGGGGCGCGGTGCCCGGCCCGAACAAGGGAATCGTTTTTATCAACAAGGTCATCAAGAAATAGCAGCTTTGTAAAGGCAAACGACACATGAAAGCCAAAGTGTTTTATCAGGACGGAAAAGTAAAGGGCGAACTAGACCTTGCCGACAGCGTCTTTAACGCGGACGTCAACGAGCAGGTGATGTACCTGGTTGTCAAGACGTATCTCGCAAACCGGCGCCAGGGCACGGCCAAGACAAAGGGCAGGAGTGAGGTGAGCGGCGGCGGGCGAAAGCCGTGGAAACAGAAGCACACGGGCAATGCGCGTGCCGGTTCCAACACCTCGCCTTTGTGGGTGCGCGGCGGGAAGGCGTTCGGTCCTTCTCCGCGGAATTACTACCGCTCCATTCCCAAAACGATGCGAAAGGTCGCTCTCACGTCGGCCCTGACCTCCCGCGCGAAGGAAGACAAGATTGCCGTTGTGTCGGGCATCACCTGCGACGCTCCCAAGACAAAGACCGTCGCTGCAATGCTCAACGCGCTTGCGCTCGGCGGAAAGCGGACCCTGCTCGTAATCGATCTGGCAAGCAGGAACGTCTACCTCTCGGGCAGGAACATAAAGGACCTTACCGTAAAACCGGTTTCCGAAATCAATGCCTACGACGTGTTGAACAACGATGCCATTGTTTTTGGGTCCGAGGAGATCGTCAAGAAGATCGAGGAGGCCGCGGCACTGTGAGCACCTATCATTCCATCATTCGCTATCCCTCCATTACCGAGAAGAACACCCAGCTGAGGACCGCGCAGAACAAATACGTCTTCGAAGTTCTGCCCAAGGCCACCAAGCCGCAGATCAAGGAGGCGGTGGAAAAGCTGTTCGGCGTCAAGGTGCTCGCGGTGAATACCATGGTCGTGAAGGGGAAACTCAAACGCCAGGGACGGACGTCGGGCTACCGGTCCGACTGGAAAAAGGCGATTGTCAAGCTGGCCGCTGGCCAGACGATCAGCAAGTTCGGGGAAGTGTAACTCACCCTAACACCCCGGCCTTTCGGCCGCCCCTCTTCCCCTCTCTCCAGAGAGAAGGGAAGAGGGGCCCGGGGGTGAAGAGGTGAGTTAGGGATTAACGTTTTTTCGGAGCAACTATGCCACTCAAGACATTCAGACCGCTTACGCCGGTCCTTCGGTACAAGACCAGCATCGACTATTCGCAGTTGACAACAGACTCACCGTACGCGCCGCTCTGCGTTTCCAAGAAGAGAATGGGCGGCCGCAACGCCGAAGGGCACATGACGGTCAGGCACCGCGGCGGCGGCAGCAAGAAATACTACAGGATCGTCGATTTCAAACGTAACAAACGCGACATTGCCGGCGTTGTCGAGCAGATCGAGTACGATCCGAACCGCACCTGCTTCATAGCGCTTGTCAAATATGCCGACGGCGAGCGCCGGTATATCCTTGCTACGGCAAACATGAAAGTCGGGATGAAGGTGATGGCCGGCGAAACGTGCGAAATCGCCGAAGGCAATTGCATGCCGCTTGCAAATATCCCGTCGGGCACCATGGTGCACAATGTCGAGCTCAAGCAGGGGAAGGGCGGCCAGATGGCCAGGTCCGCCGGCGCCTATGCGGAGATTGTCGCGCGCGAAAACAACATGATCCAGCTGAGGCTTCCGTCAGGCGAAATCCGCAATGTCCGGGAGCGGTGCACGGCGACCATCGGCCAGGTAAGCAACATAGAGCACATGAACGTCGTTCTGGGTTCCGCCGGCCGCAAACGCTGGCTCGGGATTCGACCGCATGTCCGCGGCATAGCCATGAACCCGGTCGACCATCCTATGGGCGGCGGCGAAGCCAAGTCCAAGGGCGGCAACCATCCGATGTCTCCGTGGGCCCAGAAGGCCAAGGGGCTCAAGACGCGGACCAAAAAGAAGCTGTCGAGCAAGTACATCATCAGCAAGAGGACAAAATAGGAAAACCTCACAGGTATCATAAGGAATTCACATGGCTCGTTCAATCAAAAAAGGCCCGTTTGTAGACGCTCATCTCGCCAAGAAAGTTACGGAGATGAACACCTCAGGACAGAAGAAAGTCCTCAAGACGTGGTCGAGACGGTCGACAATTCTGCCCGAATTCGTGGGCCTTACCTTTGCGGTCCACAACGGGAACAAGTTCATTCCGGTGTACGTCACCGAGAACATGGTTGGACACAAGCTCGGCGAGTTTGCCCCCACACGGACGTTCCGGGGGCACAGCGGACATATCAAGACCGACAAAGTGACGGAAGAAGCGCCGGCCGCGGCATAGCCGCCGGTTCCAAAATGGAGTTCGGGGAGGAACAATCGTGGAAGCAGTAGCAACCTGCAAGTATCTCAGGAAGACCGCGAGAAAAGCGCGGCTCGTGGCCGATGAACTGCGCGGGAAAATGGTGGGCGACGCGCTCAGCCTTCTCGAATTCGGCATCAGGAAGACCGTTGCAAAGGATTTTTCCAAGGTGATCAAGTCCGCGGTGGCCAACCTGCAGCACAAGAACGCAGAAGCGCATGTCAACGTGGACGAATTGTTCATCAAGGAAATACAGGTGGGCGTCGGCCCCACGGCCAAACGGTTCAGGCCGCGCGCGCAAGGGCGGGCCTACCGGATCCTCAAGCGGATGTGTCACATCAAAGTTGTCGTGTCGAATTGAAGAACCCCGCCCTGGACGTCGGGGGTTCTTCCGTGACTATGGAAAAACATCATTTTGTATTCGCCCGCTCCTCACGCACCACGGTGTATGGTGGGCGCGGGCAGTGTCGCTCAAGGGGGTACTAGGTGGGTCAGAAAACGAATCCTATCGGCTTGCGGCTTGGCATCACCAGATCCTGGCTTTCAAACTGGTACACCAAGGACAAGATGTCCGATTACATCTACGAAGATCTCCTTATCCGGAATTACCTCAGGAAACGGCTTGAGCACGGCGGCATTTCGTGCCTGGGGATCGAGAGGACGTCAAAGCGCGTCACCGTCGCCATCCACACCTCGCGTCCCGGCATCGTGATCGGAAAGAAAGGCGAGGAAGTGGAACGGCTCAAGGGCGAGTTGCAGCACTTGACGCAGAAGGAAATTCAAATCAACATAAAAGAAGTGAAGAAGCCGGAAATGGACGCTCAGCTCGTGGGCGACAACATCGCGCGGCAGCTCGAAAAACGAGTATCGTACAAGAAGGCGATCAAGAAGTCGATCGCAACCGCGCTCAGGATGGGGGCGGAAGGTATCAAGATCGGCATCAGCGGCCGGCTCAACGGCGCGGAAATCGCCCGGCGCGAAACATTCAAGGAAGGGCGTATCCCGCTGCATACCCTGCGCGCCGACATCGATTACGCGACGTCAACCGCCGTCACCACCTATGGAACCATCGGCGTCAAGGTATGGATTTGCAAAGGCGAAGTGATCAACCGTGCCGAGAAGAACGCCCAGAAACAGAAAGAAGCCGCGCGCGCCGCGTAGGAGGATAGCCAATGTTAGCGCCCAAGAAGATAAAGTGGAGAAAACAGCAGCGGGGCCGCATGCGGGGACAGGCAACCCGGTGCAACACCCTTGCCTTCGGGGAATTCGGCCTGCAGTCGATCCAGCCGGGATGGGTCGACAGCAAGCAGATCGAAGCCGCCCGTATCGCCATGGCGCGCTTTCTCAAACGCGGCGGCAAGATCTTTATCCGGGTGTTTCCCGATAAACCGTATACCAAGCATCCTGCGGAGTCAAGAATGGGAAAAGGAAAAGGCATCCCGGAAGGCTGGGTTGCTGTTGTCAAGCCCGGAACGGTGATGTTCGAGATGGCGGGCGTCAAGGCCGACGTGGCAAAGAAGGCCATCCGGCTCGCGTCGCAGAAACTCCCCATTCTCACGCGGTTCATCGAGATAGAAGAGTAGGACCATACCATGAAGACACACGAGTTACGTCAGCTGGGGATCAAGGAACTCGCCGAAAAGGCCGCCGGCCTCGAAGAGGAGATTTTTAACCTGCGGTTCCAGGCAAAAATGGGGCAGCTCTCCAATCCGCTCCGCCTGCGGATCGTGCGCAAGGACATTGCTCGCACCAAGACGGTGCTTACCGAGAAGAAACGCGGCGAAAAGACGGCGGCGCCCAAAGAACCATCGAAGTAAGAGGTACGAATGGCAGATCGGAACATGAGGAAATCGAGAGTCGGGGTCGTGATCAGCGACAAGATGGACAAAACGGTCATCGTGAGCGTCGAACGCAGCTATATCCACACGCAATACGGAAAGACCATCCGCAAGAACAAGAAATACGTCGCTCACGACGAAAAAGACGAATGCGCCACGGGTGACATCGTGAGCATCGTGGAGACGCGGCCCCTGTCCAAGACCAAGCGGTGGCGCGTAAACGAAATACTGACAAAAGCGAAATAACCGGTATCGACTCCATCAGCATCATGAGGACACCATGATTCAGGTTCAAACCAGACTGAATGTTGCGGACAACTCCGGGGCCAAGCAGGTGCAGTGCATCAGGATCCTCGGCGCAACCCGGCGGCGTTACGCCTACGTGGGAGACATCATTATCGTTTCGGTCAAGAGCGCGCTCCCCAACACCGCCGTCAAGAAGGGCGAAGTGGCGCGGGCGGTTATCGTGCGCACCACCAAGGAGTGGGGCCGCAGGGACGGCACCTACATCAGGTTCAGCGACAACGCGGCTGTCTTGATAAACGATACAAACGAGCCGCGCGGCACGCGCATCTTCGGGCCCGTGGCCCGGGAACTGCGCGACAAGCAGTTCATGCGCATCGTATCGCTTGCACCGGAAGTTTTGTAACAAGGGAGAATGTGCCATGCCGCTTCGCGTGAGGAAAAACGACACGGTGATGATCGTGTCGGGAGACAATAGAGGACAAACGGGACGCATCATCAAGGTGCTGCCGGGAAAGAACCGTGCGGTGGTTGAGGCCAAAAACATGGTAAAGCGCCATACCAAGCCCAGCCCGAAAGTACAGCAGGGCGGCATCATAGAAAAAGAAGCGTCCATCCACCTGTCCAATCTCATGCTGCTCTGCCCCAAGACGGGCAAGGCGACACGAGTGGGCATGCGGATACTTGACACAGGGAAAAGAGTGCGGTTTTCCAAAAAGGCCAAGGAGTTGATCGATTGAGCACCGACAAAAAGAAGAAATTGCCACGGATGCAGGAATTCTACCAGACCACGGTGGTTCCCGCCCTCATGACCAAGTACGGCCTGAAGAACGTCATGCAGGCGCCCCGGCTCGACAAGATCGTGCTGAACATGGGCGTCGGCAAGGCGATCCAGGATTCAAAGCTTATCGACGAAGCGGCGGGCGTGCTGCAGAACATCAGCGGCCAAAAACCCATCATCACCAGGGCGAAGAAGGCGATATCCAATTTCAAGTTGCGCAAGAACCTCGCCATCGGCGTCAAGGTGACGCTCCGCGGGGACCGGATGTACGAGTTTTTCGACAGGCTCGTCTCCGTCACCATGCCGCGTATCCGCGATTTCAAGGGTATTTCCCGCAAGTCGTTCGACGGGCACGGCAACTACACGCTCGGCATCAAAGAACAGATCGTGTTTGCGGAGGTCGACCGCGACAAGATAACCAATATCACCGGTCTTGACGTATGCATATGCACCACGGCCGGCAAAGACGATCTCGGGCTCGCCCTGCTCGAAGAACTGGGCATGCCGTTCCGGAAATAGGGTCATTCACATAAGGGAGATTCGAGAGTGGCACGAAAAGCGATGATGGAAAAATGCAGGAAGACCGCCAAATTCACAACGCGGGCCTACAACCGTTGCCGGCGGTGCGGTCGCCAGCGCGGATACCTCCGCCGGTTCGGCCTGTGCAGGATCTGCTTCAGGCAAATGGCCCTTAACGGGCTGATACCCGGCGTGGTGAAGGCGAGCTGGTAACCAACGGTTTTTCGATTCGGAAAAACGCGGTAATGAAGGGGAATAAGGCATGACGGATCAGATTGCTGACATGTTCACAAGGGTCAGAAACGCGATACAGGCCAAGAAGCGAACGGTGAGCATTCCGGCTTCCAACCTGAAGAAGGAAGTGACGCGGCTCCTGTTTGAAAATCATTTCGTTTCGAAATACGCTTTTGTCGACGACGGCGGGCAGGGCGTCATCAAGATCCTTCTCAAGTACGACGCAAAGATGCAGAATGCCATTCAGGGGATCAAGCGGGTGAGCACGCCGGGGCTCAGGAAATACGAACGGGTGTCGGGCGTTCCCAAAGTAATGAGCGGCATGGGCGTGGCAATCGTCTCAACATCCAAGGGCCTGATGACCGATGCCGAGTGCAGGAAATCAAACATCGGCGGCGAAGTGCTCGGCATCGTCTGGTAATTCAAGAATTCAAGAGTAAGGGATAAAGGTTCATTGTGGTCAGTCGTGTCCGGTTAATCAGAGCCCCCCTAAAAATCCCCCCGAAGGGGGGAGATAGAGGATTGAATTTCATTATAAGTCCCCCTTCGGGGGATTTAGGGGGCGATGAAAAAAACAGGTCGATAGAGGTATCCTCTAATTTTCAGTTTTAAACAGGGAGTTTTTCATTGTCTCGCATAGGTAAAAAACCGGTTCCGATTCCCAAGGGAGTCGAGGTCAAGATAGACGGGGCCACAATCTCGGTAAAGGGCCCCAAGGGAACCCTTACCGCGTCGGTACATCCCGGAATCAAGGTTGCCGTGGAAGACAACGCGATCCATTGCACGGGCGACATGGCCGACCGGGTGTCCAAGTCGGTGTGGGGCCTGTGGCGGGTGCTCATTTTCAACATGGTCGAAGGTGTGACCACCGGCTACAGGAAGACGCTTGACATTCAGGGCGTGGGCTACAAGGCCGAGATGAAGGGAAAAGACCTCAACATCGCCGTGGGTTATTCTCACCCTGTCCTCATCAAGCCTCTGGACGGCATCAGTTTCAGGACCGAGACCGCCACACGAATCATCGTTGAGGGAATCGACAAACAGACCGTGGGCCAGGTGACCGCGGATATCCGCCTCATCCGGGGCCCGGAACCGTATAAGGGCAAGGGCATCAGGTATCTGGACGAACATGTCCGCCGCAAGGTGGGCAAGGCCGCGGGCAAGTAAACCGAGCGGGAGACGAGGACAGCCTTATGATCAGGAAACTAGACAAACGGCAAAAGCGGGCGATGCGGATACGCAAGAAGATCGCGGGGACGTCAGCCAGGCCGAGGCTGTGCGTGCGGCGGAGCCTGAGTCACATCTACGCCCAGATCGTCGACGACGTAACCGGCGCATCGCTGGTCCAGACCGGCAGCACGTCCAAGGAGATCGCCGGGAAAATCGTCGACAAGAAGAAGACATCCAAGACCGACGTGGCCAGGCTTGTGGGCGAGCTTGTGGCCGAAAAGGCAAAGGAAAAAGGCATTGAAAAAATCGTGTTCGACAGAAAAGGGTACGCCTATCACGGCCGGATAAAGGCGCTTGCCGAAGCGGCGCGCAAAAAGGGACTGCAGTTCTAGCGCATTGTGGAAAGGGGACATCAGTTGGATCACGAAGGAAAAATGACGGGCGGGGGCGAAGAGTCGAAGCTCGTTGACAGACTGATAGCGGTCACCAGGGTCGCAAAAGTCGTCAAAGGCGGGCGCAGGTTCGGGTTCAACGCGCTTGTGGCGGTCGGCGACTCCGCGGGAACGGTTGGCATCGGCATGGGGAAGGCAAACGACGTGACCGACGCAATACGCAAGGCGGTCGAAAATGCGAAGAAGAATCTTTGTACCGTCAGCATCGTGCATGGCACCATTCCCCACGAGATCGTGGGTAAATTCGGTGCAGGCAGGATCCTTCTGAAACCCGCGGGTCCGGGTACCGGCGTTATCGCCGGAGGGCCGGCCCGCGCCGTGCTCGAACTGGTGGGTGTCCACAACATTCTTACCAAATGCATCGGCACGACCAATGCGCACAATGTGGTGAAGGCGACAATGGACGGCCTTCTCAGGCTCAAGACACGGAACCAGATCAACCAGCTCCGCCAGGTAGCGGCGCAATAAACGGCAGGGAACTATGGCAAAGAAACTGCGGATCGAACAGGTGAGCAGCGATATCGGGAACATAGCGGCGCAAAAACGGACGCTCAGGGCGCTCGGACTGCGGCGCATCAGGCACGCAAAGGTCTACAACGATTCGCCGGCCCTCCGCGGCATGATCGAGACCGTCAAGCATATTGTAAAGGTCGAAGAAGTCAAGGAAGGCAGCTAATCATGTTCAGAATGAATGAACTGCGGCCGGCGGAAGGCTCCACCAGGGATTCCAAGCGTCGCGGCCGGGGTACGGGATCGGGCAACGGAAAGACGGCGGGCCGGGGGCACAAGGGCGCGGGTTCGCGTTCGGGAACAAAGAAGAAGCTGTATTTTGAAGGCGGCCAGACGCCGCTCACCCGGAGGATTCCCAAACGGGGATTCGTAAACATTTTCAAGAAGAGATACCAGATTGTCAACGTCGGTGATATTGTCAAAAAGGAACCTCAGGACAAGGAAGTGACCGCCGAATGGCTGTACGCCAACGGCCTCATACGCTCCACAACGGAGCCGGTAAAGATCCTCGGAAACGGCGACTGTGCGAAAAGCATCGTGGTAAAGGCCGACTCCTTTTCAAAATCGGCCCGTGAAAAAATCGAAAAAGCAAAAGGGAAAGCTGAGGTAGTGGCGCGTGCTTGATACCTTTAAAAACGTCTTTCGGATTCCCGACCTCCGGAAGAAGGTATTGTTTACCCTGATGATCATCTTTATCTACCGGATCGGCGGCCACATTCCGACGCCGGGGATCAATTCGGGCGTTCTTGCCGAGTTCTGGAGCCAGTCCCGCAACACCCTGTTCGGGCTCTACGACATGTTCGTGGGAGGCGCGTTCGGCAAGGCCACGGTGTTTGCGATGGGCGTCATGCCGTATATCAGCGCGTCCATTATCATCCAGCTGCTCGCCACCGTGTTCCCGTATTTTCACAAGCTGCAGCGGGAAGGCGGCGAGGGAAGAAAGAAAATCACGCAGTACACCCGGTACGGCACCGTGCTTCTTTCATTTGTCCAGGCCGTCGGCGTGAGCGTGTTTCTCCAGAGTATCGTTTCGCCCACCACCGGACAGCACGCGGTGCTGCCCGCCATTGCGGGCCCCGTGTTCACGTTTGTCACCGCAATCAGCCTCACCACCGGCACCGTGTTCATCATGTGGCTGGGCGAGCAGATAACCAACAGGGGAATCGGCAACGGCATCTCATTCATCATATTCATAGGGATCGTCGACCGGATCCCCACCGCGGTGTTCGGGGAGGTCCAGCAGCTTGCCGCCGGTACGCGGAACCTGTTCGTCGAGGTGTTCGTGCTGGGCATCATCTTCCTCATGACCGCATTCATCGTGCTGATGACCCAGGCCACGCGCCGCATTCCCATCCAGACCCCCAAGAAGGTGGTCGGCACAAAGATGTACGCCGGTCAGAACACCGTGCTGCCGCTGCGCGTGAACATGGCGGGCGTCATCCCGATTATTTTCGCATCGTCGCTCATGTTCCTGCCGAGCATGCTCAAGAACTTCTTTCCCGAATCGCAAGTGATGGAAGACTTTACCAACCTGTTCCTGCCCGGCCGGCCCGTGCACGACGCCCTCTACGCGCTCCTGATAGTCTTTTTCACCTATTTCTATACCGCCATCATCTTCAACCCGATGGACATAGCCGACAACCTCAAGAAATCGGGCGGCTTCGTGCCCGGCATCAGGCCCGGCAAGAAAACGGCGGAATTCCTCGACACGGTGCTCACGCGGATCACCCTGCCCGGGTCGGTCTTTCTGGCGTTTGTCGCGGTCGTCCCATTTCTCATCATGGGGCTTTTCAACGTGTCGTTCTACTTCGGCGGCACGAGCGTCCTCATCGTCGTCGGCGTCGCTCTCGACACCCTGCAGCAGCTCGAATATCATTTGCAAATGCATAACTACGAGGGGTTCCTCAAAAAAGGCCGGCTGCGCGGCAGGCGCTATTACTAGATATCAATCGGACGGGGTGCACACAAGTCTATGTCGAAGCAGGAATCAATTCAGGTTGAAGGTACCGTGGTTGAGACCCTGCCCAATGCCTCGTTTCGCGTCGAACTCGAAAACAAACACCTCATTCTCGCGCATATTTCGGGCAAGATGAGGATGAATTACATACGGATTCTGCCCGGCGACAAAGTATTGATAGAACTTTCGCCCTACGACCTGTCACGGGGAAGGATCGTGTACCGATACAAATAGGCGGATGTAACTCACCCCTGCGTCCCCTCTCTTGTCAAGAGAGGGGACGCAGGGGTGAGTTAAAAGGAGAATTACCTTGAAAGTCAGAGCATCGGTAAAGCCGTTGTGCAACGGCTGTAAAGTGGTCAAGCGGCGGGGCGTTGTCCGCATCATCTGCTCCAAGAATCCGAAACACAAACAGCGCCAGGGCTGAGTCGGGCAAACGAAAGGAGTCGTACTGTGGCACGTGTAGCAGGGATAGAGATACCCAACAACAAAAGGTGCGAGGTTGCTCTCACCTACGTATTCGGCATCGGGAAATCATCGGCATTGCGGATCTGCGCAAAGGCCAACGTCGATAAGAACAAGAAGATCCGCGACCTGTCCGAAGACGAGCTCGACAGGATGAGAAAGATCATCGACAGCGAATTTACCGTTGAGGGGAACCTCCGTTCAAATGTCCGCCTCAACATAAAGCGTCTCATGGACATCGGGTGCTACCGGGGTCTTAGGCACCGCAAGCAATTGCCGGTGCGCGGGCAGCGGACCCGCACAAACGCCCGCACGCGCAAGGGACCTCGGAAGACTATCGCCGGCAAGAAGAAGGCTCCGTCCAAAGGATAACGACCACCATAAGGGGTATCACGACAATGGCAGAAAGCAAGACAGAAGGCAAAGGCGAAAGTAAACCCGAGGGCAAAGGCGAAGGCAAACCCGAGGGCAAAGGCGAAGGAAGGCCGGAAGGCAGGGAAAAGCCTGCGGTAAAGAAGGTCAGGAAAAAGGTGGGGGCCGACGGCATTGCGCACATCCGCGCAACCTTCAATAACACGCTCATAAACATTTCGGACACGCAGGGCAATGTGGTTGCGTGGGGCTCGCCCGGGAAATCCGGTTTCAAGGGGTCCCGCAAGAGCACGCCGTTTGCCGCGCAGATAGCGGCGGAGTCGGTGGGGAAAGCGGCTTTTGAGGCGGGTGTCCGGAAGCTGGAAGTGCATATAAAGGGCGCGGGAAACGGCCGCGAAAGTTCGATCCGGGCGCTCGCAGCAGCCGGGCTCAGGATCACGGCGATCAAAGATTATACGGCAATCCCGCACAACGGGTGCCGTCCACCCAAGCGAAGAAGAGTGTAAGAGGAGAAAAAAACATGGCAGTATACCACGGCCCCCGATGCAGGCAATGCCGCAGGGAAGGGGTCAAATTGATGCTCAAAGGCGAGCGCTGCAAGAGTGAAAAATGCGCTGTGGAGCGCAGGCCCTTTGCCCCGGGCATGCGCATGACCAAGCGCCGGCGTTCCACGTCCGAATACAACGTCCAGCTGAGAGAGAAACAGAAAATGCGCCGCATGTACGGCATTCTTGAACGTCAATTCCATACCTATTTCAAGAAGGCGGCGCAGAGCACGGGCGTCACGGGCGAACTTCTGCTGCGCATGCTCGAAATGCGGCTCGATAATATCGTGTACCGGTTCGGGTTCGCTCCTTCGCGCAGTGCCGCACGGCTCATGGTGCTGCACAACCATTTCAGGGTCAACGGAAAAAGGGTCAACGTTCCTTCGTTTCAGCTTGGGGAAGGCGATATCGTGACGGTCCGCGAGAAAAGCAAGACCCTTGAAGTCATTCACAGCGCGCTCAAGTCGGCCAAGGACGTCCCCGAGTGGCTGTCTGTTGACAAAGTACAACTGGCGGGTACCGTGGTAAGACTGCCCGCCCGCGCCGATATCCCGGTCACCGTACAGGAACAGTTGGTCGTTGAATTGTACTCCAAATAAAAGAGGAGAGCAGGATACATGAAGTGGAAAAGCTTGTTGATGCCAAAGGCCATCAAAATCGAGAATCCCGACGAAGTCGCCAATTACGGGAAAGTGATCGTCGAGCCGCTCGAACGTGGATGGGGACACACGGTGGGGAATTCCATCCGGCGCATCCTGCTGTCGTCGCTGCAGGGCGCTGCGGTGATTTCGGTCCGCATTGAAAACGTGCTTCACGAGTATTCCACCATCGAAGGCGTGGTGGAAGACGTCACCGACATTATCCTGAACATCAAGAAGCTGCGCGTGAAGCTCAACTCCGACGGGGACGCAACGCTGCGCCTCGACGTGAGCGGCGAGGGCGAGGTAAAGGCCTCCGATATCGAGAAGAATCCCGATGTCGAGATCCTGAGCCCCGACCTCCACCTTGCCACCATCAACTCCGACGCAAAACTCAAGATCGAAATGCGGGTATCGGACGGGCGGGGGTACGTGCCGGCCGAACAGAACAAACGCGAAGACGACCCCGTGGGTACCATCCCGATCGACGCGATTTTTTCTCCCGTAAGTAAAGTCAACTACTCGGTGGAAAATGCGCGCGTCGGGCAGCGGACCGATCTCGATAAACTGATCCTCGACGTGTGGACCGACGGAAGCATTTCTGTGGAAGACTCCGTAGCCTACGCCGCCAAACTGCTGTCCGACCACCTGGCCATATTCATCAACTTCGAAGGCGAGCTCGAGCCGGTCGAAGAAGTGGTGAAGGACGAAAAGGCCGACAAGCTGCGCCAGCTGCTCAAGATGCGTGTTGACGAATTGGAACTGTCGGTCCGTTCGGCCAACTGCCTGCGTGCGGCGAATATCCACACGCTTGCAGACCTGGTGAAGAACCAGGAATCCGACATGCTCAAGTACAAGAATTTCGGGCGCAAGTCCCTCATCGAACTCAATCAGATCCTCAGCAACCTCGGGTTGTCGTTCGGCATGGACATTGAGAAACTGGTGGGGACGGAAGTCAAAGAGAAGTAAACTCCAACCCGGACAGCCATCGGTGCAAAGGAAAATGTAAACCATGCGTCATTTGAAAAGAGGGAACAAACTAAGCCGGACCGCCGACCACCGGCGCGCGATGCTTGCCAACCTGGCCATGTCGGTATTCGACAAGGAGCGCGTCATCACCACGGTTGCAAAGGCAAAGGCCGTGCGCGGCGTCGTCGAGCGCCTTATCACCTTCGCAAAAAAAGGCGGCCTCAATTCCATCCGTGTAGCGGCCCAAACAGTCACCGACAAGGATATTCTTAAAAAACTGTTTTCCGACATCGCGGCGTCCTACAAGGCCCGCGAGGGAGGATACACCCGCATCCTCAAGCTCGGCAATCGGTGGGGAGACAATGCGCAGACCTGCATCCTTGAGTTGACAGGAAGGGATAGCGGGGAAACGGCCCGGAAGAGGAAGAAAAAACGGAAAGCCGCCGGCGAAGCGCCCGAAACCGCTCCTGAGGTCCGGGAAAAGCCGGAACAAGGGGAAAACCGGGAACCCGGCGACGCGAAAGAAGAGTCAGGCAAGCCCCCGGCCGCGGCAAAGAAGGAAAAGCCCAAGGCCGCTCCCAAAAAGAAAACCGATACAAAAGCCGGCGATTCGGCTGAAGACAAAAAATAAAGTCCAAAACACCAGCAAGGGGTGAAACCATGTCTCTCGTGCCCATGAAACTCATTCTCGATGAGGCCAACAAGGCCGGATACGGCGTTGGAGCGTTCAACGTGAACAACATGGAACAGCTGCAGGCGATTTGCGCCGCGGCCGCGGAAACAAACTCGCCCGTCATCATTCAGGTGAGCCGCAACGCGCTCAAGTACGCGGACAAAGGGCTCCTTGCCGCAATGGTGAGTTACATGGCGGAGAAGAAGTATCCGCAAATTCCCATGTCGCTCCATCTCGATCATGGTCCGGACCTCGAGACCATTGCGGAATGCGTGAAGCTCGGGTTTACCTCCGTGATGATCGACGGTTCGCTCAACTATTCCACAAAAGACGAAAAGGGAAAGCATCCGGCCCGTTCGTTCGAAGAGAATGTTGCCATCACCAAGGAAGCGGTGAAAATCGCGCACGCCGCGGGCGTGACCGTTGAGGGTGAAATAGGCACCCTGGGCGGCATCGAGGACGATACGGTTGCTGGCGCGGTGCACCTCACCAACCCCGCGGAAGCCGAGGAATTCGTCAAGCAGACCGGCGTCGATGCACTGGCACTTGCCATCGGCACGTCGCACGGCGCGTACAAATTCCCGGTGGGACACGAGATCAAGCTCGCGCTCGACATCATCGACGATGTCCACCGCCGCGTTCCCGCCACCGCGCTCGTGATGCACGGCAGCTCGTCGGTTCCCAAGCAGATGGTGGACCTTGTCAACCAGTACGGCGGCAGGGTGCCCAACGCGGTGGGCGTTCCTACGGCCATGATCCAGGATGCAATCAAGCGCGGCATGCGTAAAATCAATATCGACACCGACGGGCGCCTTGCAATTACGGGCGCGATCCGCAAGGTGTTTGTGGAGAGCCCGCAGAAGTTCGACCCGCGCGACTATCTTGGACCGGCCCGCGAGGCGGTCAAAGCGTGGATGCTCGAAGAGATGAAGGCGTTCGGCACGGCGGGTCATGCGGGCGATTACAAACCGGTCACGACAAAAGACATGCTCAAAGTGTATTTCCCGGCGCCTGCAAAGAAGCCTGTGACGAAAAAGGCCGCGCCGAAAAAGGTTGCTCGCAGGAAGGCGGCCCCGAAGAAGGTTGCCAAAAAGGCCAAGCCTGCAAAGAGGAAAAAGTAAACGGCCGTCAGTTTTTGAGATTGAAAAGTAATGGAGGGCTTGCCGGATTTCTGGCAAGCCCTTTTCATTATGAAAAGATGCATTTGGATGGCTGAGCCGGGTGACCCGCGTAGTTGGAGTAGATGGGTTAAGACTTGGGCGCCTCGCCGAGAGTACGGCGGCGTCCCTCCCCGGCCGAAGGCCGAGCCCGAAAGGAGGGCCGGCCCGAGCGTAGCGAGGGAAACGCCCAGGCCTTTTGTCTTCTTATTGCAGAGGGGCGCCCAATTTTCTGTCTTAAGTGCTGCTATTTCCAAAAAGTAACAATGGTGCCGCCCATAATGATCAAAATGCCTCCCACCAGGATCGGAATTGTTGGAAGAGACCGAAAGAAGACAAAGTTAATGATTTGCCAGACAACAAACAATGTTGCGATATAAAGGCCAACTACTTGCCCGAATTTTAAAGGAGCTAAGTTGAGAAAAGATCCATATCCTAGCAGCAGTAAAGCGCCCACCGTTAAAAGCATGACACGCAATGGTCCGGAATACTTGTAGATCGCCATTCTGACCGTCGCATCCCCGCTTACCTCTAAGGTAGTGGCAATTATCAAAAAAACAAGAGGAGGTATTGTTTGAATGACTTCTTTCATTCTTATCTTCCCTGTTAAGACCGAAGTGCAACATACAATGTAATATTTTGAATCTGCCTCGGTTTTTTTGGCATCACCTTTGATCTAGTTCGTATTTACTTATCCCGGGATTTGGACTATATCGCGGAAAACACTTTTTCTTACCTCGCCGGAAAGGTGATAAGTAACCTTTCCTATTCCGGACGACCCAGAGCACGCTTCAGAGATCCTCCCTATTCTCCAAAGAGGTCTAAGGCAACAGATGCTTCGCCTTCATCTCTTTCTCCGCCAGAAGCCAATCGGAAAGGGCATCTCCCGGAGCCTTCGAAGCTTGACGTCTGAGAAAGATTTCCTTGGCTCGCTTCTCTATTTCTGTTTTGAACTGGTCTCCTGCTTTGAATTGGTTAAGACCGAAAGAAGAACCTACTTTCTTGGCGCTACCCGGCTTAACGGCAGTTCCTTGCATCATTGCCATACAAAACCTCCTTTGACCTTACCTGCCAGGTTGACATTGCGCAACCATATCAAATGTCTCTACCACGAGCGTCGTGGGAAGATGATAGAGACGCCACGAGGTGACGTCTCTTCGATTTGTTTCCTTAGGCGGTTGAGCCTATTTCTTTTCCGGCTTTTTGAACCAATCCTGAACCGCCGGCAGGTTGACGTCAAACTGGACGGTGACCGTCGGTTTTGCCGGTGTGCCGCCTATCTGGTTCACATAGTTGATATCGCTCCAAACGTCGTATCCGACAATAAAACTCACGTCGGGCGTTATCGCGTATGAGGCGCCGACGCTTATCTCGCTGTAACTGTTGTATCCGCCCATATAATCCACGGCGAGCCAGAGTTTATCGGTAAGCTCGGAAATCGTACGGTCCCATGACACCAGAAACCCCTGAGCGTCTTTCTTCGCGACGCCCAGAGCATTGTTGTTACCCAGATAGTATCCGGCCGAAATGCGTCCGAGCTTCCAGATATTCTTTGCAAGGAGACCGTAGGAAATGTTGAAATTAGTGAGACTTGCGCCGCTTGTCTTTGTTCCCAAATCGAAGGCCCCGATTGCCACCGCGGGCATGTATTTGAAGAAAGCGTCCTCAGGAACCCCCAGCTTGGCGTTGAAGTAGAGCGGGTATATATGATTGGCACTGATATCACGATAGTCGATGCCGATCTCAAGCCCAACCTGCTTAAAGGGCAATACGCCTACGGTTATCCCGCCGTTGGTAACCGTGGGTTCAAACACTCCATTGAGCGCGGCGGTCTTTATGTACGAATCCCAGCCGAGATGAAGAACGCCGAATCCCTGTATGTCGGTTGACGGAATCCAAATCTGCGTGGAAGGCGTGGCCCAAAGCGCCGCCTGTAACGCAAGAACGCCGAACATGACCCTTCTGAAAAGTATTCCGTAATTCATTGCTTGCTCCTTGTGTGACGATGGTGAAATCGTGTTGCTTTACAATGGCCTACTGTGAACCAGGATGGCCGCGCAATCCGTAACTTCGCGGAGCGAAACGGGATAATACTCAACCCTCAATTCTGCCCCTGATGCTCTGGCGCGCCCAATTTGTGGCCGCTTATTCTTTTCTCAACAAAGCGCCAAATCGCCTCGCTCGGACGTACGGATGCGAATGGCGTCTTCCACCGGATGAATGAAGATTTTTCCGTCCCCGATCTTCCCGGTCTGGGCAGCTTCGCGGATCGCCGAGACGATTCTTTCAACATCCCCGTCTTTCGCGACAACTTCCACCCGCGCCTTGGTGAGCAATTCCACCTTGTAAGCCTTACCGCGCACTTCCTCTTCGATCCCTTTATGCTTTCCATGGCCCTCAATCTCCGATATCATCAGTCCCGGATACCCCACTTTCTTCAAGGCTGCGCTTACATCGCTTACTTTCCCAGTGCGCAAGATGGCTTCAATTCTCTTCATGATATTCTCCTCTATTTGGTTGGGGCGGATTTCAAATCCGCCCCTGTTTGGTGATATTATACTGCGTACACTCCTCTTTCGCCGGTACGGATTCGCATCGCCTCTTTTGCATCGAGCACGAAGATCTTGCCATCGCCGAGTTGCCCCGTGTTCAAAACATCCCGCATGATTTCCATGACCTTGGGAACCTCCCAGTCGTTCACGGCAATATCCACTCGCACCTTTGGAATGAACGATATCCTGTCGTTAATCGGCTCGGCATCCGCTTCAACAATGCCCTTTTGCCGGCCGATGCCCTTGACCTTGGTCACGGTCATCCCGAGCAGCAGGGCCTCGTCTTTGAGCACTTCCACAAGAATGTTGACCTTTTCGGGACGTATCATGGCCGAAATCATCTTCAGCCCGTACGTTTTCTGCACCGAGGTGATCAAAACGTAAATAAAGCTCAAGAGCGCCCATCCACCGGCAATGTAAAAACAAATTTTCGCTTCCTTCACGGAATCGGCATTGCCTTTGAAGTACAGATAAATGATCGCTACCAGCATGACCAGATTGAGGAGCACGCCAAATCCCGGTATAACAAGATGATTTACAACATGGAAATCCTTGCGTTTCCTGAAAGCAACGATGGTCCACACACACGTAAGCCCGTACAGGACAAACGTGCCGAAATTGGACGCCAGGGTAATCCCGGTCAAACCCACCACCGATTGCACGCCTATGGCGGCAATGACGCAGGAGACCACAACCAGGGCCCAGATTGCCGTGTGCGGAGTGGAAAACCCGCTCATGAAACTAAGGAACTCGGGAACTTCCCGGGCTTCGGCCATGCCGTTGCTGATGCGCACGGCCGTATTCATGCAACTGAGGGTTGTGCCGATAATGGCTATGGCCA
>Ga0181527_1001136_pt1 | contig 28227 bp, 42 predicted proteins | sample PEATcosm2014_Bin_30_FD_119762 | JGI IMG/M metagenome (GOLD analysis project Ga0181527, IMG submission 119762) | Peatland microbial communities from MTU Mesocosm Facility, Houghton, MI, USA - PEATcosm2014_Bin06_60_metaG | ecosystem: Environmental > Terrestrial > Soil > Wetlands > Peat | place...
ACATCGTGATGTCGGGCGAGATGATGGCCATGTACGCGGCCAACAACATCTCCAAGGGCATTCTGAAATACGCCAACTCCGGCGGCGTGCGGCTCGGCGGGCTCGTTTGCAATGAACGGCAGACCGACAAGGAGCTGGAACTCGCCGAGGCGATGGCCAAGAAGCTTGGTACTCACCTGATCTATTTCGTGCCGCGCGACAACATCGTGCAGCATGCCGAGCTTCGCCGCATGACCGTGCTCGAATATGCGCCGGATTCGGTGCAGGCCGGTCACTATCGCTCGCTCGCGGTGAAGATCCACAACAATGCCGGCAAGGGCATCATCCCGACGCCGATCACCATGGACGAGCTCGAGGACATGTTGATGGAGCACGGCATCATGAAAGCGGTCGACGAGTCGGTCGTCGGCAAAACCGCCGCCGAACTGGCGGCGGAAGCGGCGGCGGCCTGATCGCGCAATCGAACTGGTCCGATCCCTTGGAAGAGGGATCGGATCGCAACACGGCAAACGGGGTTAAGCGAGGATAGCAACATGAGCTTGGCGAATACGCAGAGCGTTGCCGAGATTAAGGCTCGGAATAAGGAGCTGATCGACGAGGTCTTGGCGGTTTATCCGGAAAAGACCGCCAAGAGGCGCGCAAAGCACTTGAATGTGCACGAAGCGGGTAAGGCCGACTGCGGGGTCAAGTCGAACCTCAAGTCGATCCCGGGCGTGATGACGATCCGCGGTTGCGCCTATGCCGGTTCGAAAGGTGTGGTCTGGGGTCCGATCAAGGACATGATCCATATCAGCCACGGCCCGGTCGGTTGCGGCCAATATTCCTGGGCGGCGCGACGCAATTACTATATCGGCACGACCGGTATCGATACCTTCGTGACGATGCAGTTCACGTCCGACTTCCAGGAGAAGGACATTGTCTTCGGCGGCGACAAGAAACTCGCCAAGATCATGGACGAGATCCAGGAGCTGTTCCCGCTCAACCGCGGCATCACCGTTCAGTCGGAATGTCCGATCGGTCTGATCGGCGACGACATCGAGGCGGTCTCCAAGACCAAGTCGAAGGAATATGACGGCAAGACCATCGTCCCGGTCCGCTGCGAGGGCTTCCGTGGCGTGTCGCAGTCGCTCGGCCACCATATCGCCAACGACTCGATCCGCGACTGGGTGTTCGACAAGATTTCGCCCGACGCGCCGCCGCGATTCGAGCCGACGCCCTACGACGTCGCCATCATCGGCGATTACAACATCGGCGGCGATGCCTGGTCGTCCCGCATCCTGTTGGAAGAGATGGGGCTCCGCGTCATCGCGCAGTGGTCCGGCGACGGCAGCCTGGCCGAGCTCGAAGCGACGCCTAAAGCCAAGCTCAACGTGCTGCATTGCTACCGTTCGATGAACTACATCTCGCGGCACATGGAAGAGAAGTACGGTATTCCATGGTGCGAGTACAACTTCTTCGGACCGAGCAAGATCGCCGAGTCGCTACGCAAGATCGCCGGCTTCTTCGACGACAAGATCAAGGAAGGCGCCGAGCGCGTCATTGCCAAATACCAGCCTTTGATGGACGCGGTCATCGCCAGATACCGGCCGCGGCTCGAAGGCAAAACGGTGATGCTGTTCGTCGGCGGCTTGCGCCCGCGCCACGTCATCGGTGCCTATGAAGATCTCGGCATGGAAGTCGTCGGCACCGGCTACGAGTTCGGCCACAACGACGACTATCAGCGCACGGCCCAGCATTACGTCAAGGACGGTACGCTGATCTACGACGACGTGACCGGCTACGAATTCGAAAAATTCGTCGAGAAGATCCAGCCGGATCTCGTCGGCTCGGGCATCAAGGAAAAATACGTGTTCCAGAAGATGGGTGTGCCGTTCCGGCAGATGCACTCCTGGGATTATTCCGGCCCGTATCACGGCTATGACGGTTTCGCCATCTTCGCGCGCGACATGGACATGGCCATCAATGCGCCGATCTGGAAGATGGCGAAAACACCGTGGAAGACGGTGCCGAAGCCGACCCTGATGGCCGCGGAGTAGTCGCCTGTTTCCCGGCTCTCCCCTTGGCGGGAGAGCCGGAGCTGGGATCGAGATGCGAAATCTGAACAAGGGCTAGACCAATGACACAAAATGCAGATCATGTGCTCGATCATTTCGAGCTGTTCCGCGGCCCGGAATACCAGCAGATGCTGGCGAACAAAAAGAAGATGTTCGAGAATCCTCGCGATCCGGCCGAGGTGGAACGGGTGCGGGAATGGGCGAAGACGCCGGAGTATCGCGAGAAGAACTTTGCTCGCGAGGCGCTGACCGTCAATCCGGCCAAGGCCTGTCAGCCGCTCGGTGCGGTATTCGCGGCGGTCGGATTCGAGGGCACCATTCCGTTCGTCCACGGTTCGCAGGGCTGCGTCGCCTATTATCGCAGTCACCTTTCGCGGCATTTCAAGGAGCCGAGTTCCTGCGTCTCCTCGTCGATGACCGAGGACGCGGCGGTGTTCGGCGGCCTCAACAACATGATCGACGGGTTGGCTAACACCTACAATATGTACAAACCGAAGATGATCGCAGTGTCGACCACCTGCATGGCGGAGGTGATCGGCGACGATCTCAACGCTTTCATCAAGACGGCGAAGGAGAAGGGTTCCGTGCCCGCTGAATATGACGTGCCGTTCGCTCACACGCCCGCTTTCGTCGGCAGCCACGTCACCGGCTACGACAACACGATGAAGGGCATCCTCGAGCATTTCTGGGACGGCAAGGCCGGTACGGCCCCCAAGCTCGAGCGCCAGCCGAACGACAAGATCAACTTCATCGGCGGTTTTGACGGCTACACGGTCGGCAATATGCGCGAGATCAAGCGCATCTTCAAACTGATGGGCGTCGAATACACCATCCTCGCCGACAACAGCGACGTCTGGGACACGCCGACTGACGGCGAGTTCCGCATGTACGACGGCGGCACCACGCTCGAGGAAGCTGCCAACGCGGTCCACGCCAAGGCCACTTTATCGATGCAGGAATATTGCACCGAGAAGACGTTGCCTCTGATCAAGGCGCATGGGCAGGAGGTTGTTGCCTTCAACCATCCGATCGGGGTGGCGGCGACCGACCATTTCCTGATGGAAGTGTCGCGGCTCACCGGCAAGGAAATTCCGGAAGAGTTGGCGCGCGAGCGGGGCCGCTTCGTCGACGCGATCGCGGACTCGAGCGCCCATATTCACGGCAAGAAGTTCGCGATCTACGGCGATCCCGATCTTTGCCTCGGCCTGGCGGCATTTCTTCTCGAGCTCGGTGCCGAGCCGACCCATGTGCTCGCCACCAACGGCACCAAAGCCTGGGCGGAGAAAGTGCAGGCGGTGTTCGACAGCTCGCCGTTCGGTAAGAATTGCCATGTCTATCCTGGCAAGGATTTGTGGCACATGCGCTCGTTGCTGTTCACCGAGCCGGTGGATTTCCTGATCGGCAACACCTACGGCAAATATCTGGAGCGCGACACCGGAACGCCGCTGATCCGCATCGGCTTCCCGATCTTCGATCGCCACCATCACCATCGCTATCCGGTGTGGGGCTATCAGGGCGGCATGAACGTTCTGGTACGCATCCTCGACAAGATCTTCGACGAGATCGACAAGAATACCAACGTTCCGGCGAAGACGGACTACAGCTTCGATATCATCCGCTGAGCGCGCCGGCGGGCCTCGCCAAGGTTCGCCGGAGTTCTTCTCGCCGGAACGACCGAGCAACCTGTCCGGGGATAGGAGAGACGAATGAGTTCGCTGGCGGCCACGATCCAGGGCGTGTTCAACGAGCCGGGTTGCGCCAAGAACAAGAACAAATCGGAGGCCGAACGGAAAAAGGGCTGCACCAAGCAGCTCGAACCGGGAGGCGCGGCAGGCGGCTGCGCCTTCGACGGTGCCAAGATCGCGCTCCAGCCCCTGACCGACGTTGCCCATCTCGTCCACGGTCCGATCGCCTGCGAGGGAAATTCGTGGGACAATCGCGGCGCCAGATCGTCAGGTTCGAATATCTGGCGCACCGGCTTCACCACCGACATCAATGAAACAGACGTGGTGTTCGGCGGCGAGAAACGGCTCTACAAGGCGATCAAGGAAATCATCGAGAAGTACGATCCGCCGGCGATCTTCGTCTATCAGACCTGCGTTCCCGCCATGATCGGCGACGACATCAACGCCGTGTGCAAGGCGGCCAAGGAGAAATTCGGCAAGCCGGTCATCCCGATCAACGCCCCGGGTTTCGTGGGATCGAAGAATCTCGGCAACAAGCTGGCCGGCGAAGCGATCCTCGAGCATGTGATCGGAACCGAAGAGCCCGAATATACGACCCCGTACGACATCAATATCATCGGCGAATACAATCTCTCGGGCGAACTCTGGCAGGTCAAGCCGCTGCTCGACGAACTCGGCATTCGGATTCTTTCCTGCATTTCCGGTGACGGCAAATATCGCGAAGTGGCTTCGTCGCATCGCGCCCGCGCCGCGATGATGGTGTGCTCCAAGGCGATGATCAACGTCGCTCGCAAGATGGAGGAGCGATACGGAATTCCGTTCTTCGAGGGTTCCTTCTACGGCATTCAGGATTCGAGCGGCTCGTTGCGGGAAATCGCGCGGCTGCTGATCGAGCGCGGCGCTCCGGAAGAGCTGATGGCGCGCACCGAGGCGGTGATCGCGCGCGAGGAGGCGCGAGCCTGGGCGGCGATCGCGAAGTACAAGCCGCGCTTCGAGGGCAAGAAAGTCCTGCTCATCACCGGCGGCGTCAAATCCTGGTCCGTTGTCGCGGCTTTGCAGGAAGCCGGTCTCGAACTCGTCGGCACCAGCGTCAAAAAGTCGACCAAGGAGGACAAGGAGCGCATCAAGGAATTGATGGGCCAGGACGCCCACATGATCGACGATATGGCGCCGCGCCAGATGTACAAGATGCTCAAGGACGCGAAAGCGGACATCATGCTTTCGGGCGGCAAGTCGCAATTCGTGGCCCTCAAGGCGGCGATGCCCTGGCTCGACATCAATCAGGAACGACAGCACGCCTATATGGGCTATGTCGGGATGGTGAAGCTCGTCGAGGAAATCGACAAGGCTCTCTTCAATCCCATGTGGGAGCAACTGCGTCAGCCGGCGCCCTGGGAGAAGGCCGGCGAGAGCTGGCAGGCCAGGGCGATCGCCCAGGAGGCTGCGGCCGCCGCCGTACTCGCGGCCGATCCCGTGCTCGCCGAAAAAGCCCGCCGCGCCAGGAAGATTTGCAACTGCAAGAGCGTCGACCTTGGCACCATCGAGGACGCGATCCAGGCGTATGGGCTGACGACGGTCGAGGCGGTGCGAGAGCGCACCAATGCCACGGGCGGCTGCGGCGCCTGCTCCGTGCGGGTCGAAGACATTCTCGCCGCCATGGGCGTGCCGGCGGACTCCGCACCAATGCTGGTGGCGGCGGAGTAGGGTGGCGGAGTCAGGACAGCGTCATGGCGACAGTCACCATCGGAAAGAAAGCCTGCGCCATCAATCCCTTGAAGATGAGCCAGCCGATCGGGGGTGCGTTCGCCTTCATGGGCCTGCGCGGCGCGATGCCGCTGCTTCACGGCTCGCAGGGATGCACGTCCTTTGGACTGACCCTCTTCGTCCGACATTTCAAGGAAGCGGTGCCGCTGCAGACGACCGCGATGAGTGAAGTCGCCACAGTTCTCGGCGGCTATGAGAATGTCGAGCAGGCGATCCTCAACATCTACAACAAGACCAAGCCGGAGATCATCGGTATCTGCTCGACCGGCGTCACCGAAACCAAGGGCGACGACGTCGAGGGTTACATCAAGCTCATTCGCGACAAGCATCCGCAGCTGGCGAGTTTCCCTCTGGTCTATGTGTCGACGCCGGACTTCAAGGACGCGTTCCAAGACGGTTGGGAGAAGACCGTGGCGCGGATGATCGAAGCGCTGGTCGACAAACCGAAGAGTCTGCTGCGACGGGATCCGGCGCGGGTCAATGTCCTGCCGGGTTGTCATCTGACGCCTGGCGATCTCGACGAGCTGCGGACGATCATAGAGGATTTCGGACTGGAACCGTCATTCCTGCCGGACTTGGCCGGCTCGCTCGACGGTCATATCCCGGAAGAATTCACGCCGACCACGATCGGCGGCATCGGCGTCGAAGAGGTGGCGACGATGGGCTACGCCTCTTGGACCATCGCCATCGGCGCGCAGATGCGCCGCGCCGCGGAAGCGATGGAAAAGAAGGCCGGTACGCCGTTCAAGCTATTCGAACGGCTTTGCGGGCTCGCCCCCAATGACGAGTTCATCATGTTCCTGAGCGAGATCAGCGGCCGGCCGGTGCCGTCGAAGTATCGGCGCCTGCGCGGCCAACTGGCGGACGCGATGCTCGACGCGCATTTTCATATCGGCGGTCGCAAGCTTGCGATCGGCGCCGAGCCTGATCTGCTGTTTGATCTGAGCGGCATGCTGCACGAGATGGGCGCTACGGTGACCGTCGCGGTGACGACGACGCAGTCTCCCGTGCTGGAGCGCATCAAGACCGGGGAGGTGCTGATCGGTGATTTGGAGGATCTCGAGAATCTCGCAAAAGCCAGAGACTGCGATCTCCTCATCACCCATTCGCATGGCCGGCAGGCCGCGGACCGGTTGAAGATTCCGTTCTATCGCGCCGGTTTTCCGATGTTCGACCGGTTGGGTGCGGGGCATCAGCTTTCGGTCGGGTATCGGGGCACCCGCGATCTGATTTTCGACATCGCCAATCTGATCATCGCGGACCACGAGCAAAATCACCAACCGACGCCCGATACGTGGCGCTCGGACGCTGACGGCCACCGCGGCATCGGCCACGCCGCTACGACGCATTGATGGCAGACGCCATGGAGGAGACCCGATGAAAATCGCATTCGCAACCCAGGACCTCAAGCGCGTCGACGCGCATTTCGGCTGGGCAAAGAACATCGCGATCTACGAGATCGGTCCGGAGGGTCATCGCTTCCTTGAAGCCGTTCAGTTCGACGGCGACCTCAAGGAAGACGGAAACGAAGACAAGCTCGCACCTAAAATCGAGGCGATCAAGGATTGCGCCATCCTCTACGTCGCCGCCATCGGGGGCTCCGGCGCGGCACGGGTGGTCGCCAACAATATTCATCCGATGAAAGTCAATCAGCCGGAAGAGATCACCGATCTATTGGCCAAGTTGGAGGACGTGTTGAAAGGGACGCCGCCGCCGTGGCTGCGCAAAGCGATGTCGAAGAGCAAGGAACGCACGTTCGATTTCGAGGAATGAGGGAAACATGGCGGAAGTCGCTGCAGTGATCGAACCGAACCCAGCGGCAGAAGCGCCGTTCGTCAAGGAGCTCGTCAAGGTCTGGCGCGCCCAGGATACGCACGGCAGCTGGGACAGCAAAGGCGATCTCGATCTGCTCGAGCCTTACATCCTCGACAAGGAGAAACGTCGGGCGCTGGCGATCGTCGGCGATCCCGATCCGGACACCATCTGGCGGCTCGAATTGTTTTTCAACGCCGTCGCGCTGTTCATCGAGCGTGCGACCGGCGTCATGGTGTCGCCGATGTTGAAAATGCACCACGAGGGCTTCGGCCGCATGGTGCTCATCGGCGGGCGGCTCATCGTCGTAAACAAGCAGCTGCGCGACGTTCATCGATTCGGATTCGACAACCTCGGCAAGCTCGCCGAGGAGGGCGAAAAATACGTCAATGCCGGCGTCGAGATGGTGAAGAAGTTTCCGGAAGTGGCGAACTATTGAGGTGATCCATGAGCGATGTCGAAACCCTGAAGGGCGAGATCAAGAAGCTGTCGGCGCGAGCGATGCAAGCGAAGATGGATCTTCATGACCTCTCGGAAGAGCTGCCGATCAATTGGCCGCAAATCATGAGCGTCGCGCAGAAGGCGCACGACGCGTTCGCGGAATTGGAAGGGAAGCGCGCGAACTTAAAAGCGCTCGAGACGGTATAAAGGCGAAGGTTCGACGACGATGTCCTCCGCAACCCGCGACGGCCGTATTTGGCAGCCGGCCTATCTGCTGGCGATCGATCCCAAGAAATGCATCGGTTGCGGCCGCTGTTTCAAGGTGTGCGGCCGCGATGTCATGACTCTCAAAGGCCTCAACGAGGAGGGCGAGCTGGTCAGCTTGGCCGATGACGAGGATGATGAAATCGAGAAGAAGATCATGGTGATGAACGACGAGGGCGCCTGCATCGGTTGCGGCGCCTGCTCCCGCGTCTGCCCGACGAATTGCCAAACCCATGCCACCGCGAAGGCCGAGGCGGCCTGACCCACGCAGATCGATTTTTTTGATGAGTAAGACCTCGATCGCCAAATTCAACATCGGCCAGGTGGTCCGGCACCGGCTGTTCCAGTTCCGTGGCGTCGTGTTCGACGTCGATGCGGAATTCGCCAACACCGAGCAGTGGTACGAGGCGATTCCGGTCGAGGCTCGCCCGCGCAAGGACCAGCCATTCTATCACCTGTTTGCCGATAACACCGAGTCTCAGTATATCGCCTATGTCTCGGAGCAGAACCTCCTTCTGGATCTGTCCGGTGAACCGGTCCAGCACCCGCAGATCGACGCTGTGTTCGACCGAGACGGGTCCGGCAGCTATCGTCCGCGCATCACGCTGATGAACTAGCCGAGTGCGCGCGACGGTGCTCGGGTCGGCCGACGCGGCGCGGCGTTCGGTCCGCACTATTCGATGGTTTTATTCTATTCCCTGCTCGCGCGCCTTCCACATCGCTGCAATCCGAAAACGCTCGTTGATCGCGGCGGGACTAGCAAGAATCTGAGCCTCCGCTTGTTTGAAGGCGTCGGCCACGATATCGGCCTGTTCGCGCGTGAGCGCGACGCGTCCGGCCATGTGCGTGGCCTCGGGCATCACCTTCGCGATCGCGCGCCGATTGGGGTGAAGCTTGACCTCTATCAATTCGAAAGCCTCGAGCGCCCCGTCGAGACAGATCGCCAAGCCGACGACTTCAAGCCGGCGTCCGTCCTGGGTAACCTTCACCAGTGTAACCATGCCCATTTGTACTACTCGTCTTTTGCTGCGAGCCAGCTGTAACCGCCTTGGTCCCAGAGTTGCGCAAGCGTTTGATCGGGCTTCCAGCTTGGAAATTGTCGTGTGATCGCTTCGTAGTCCACGCGAAAACGTGTCGCGTCGTCACCCTCGAGATGCGCGGCGAGGTGCTCGGTCTTGAAGTGAAGGATGAGAGCGGTGCCGTCCTCGGCGGCGAGGAGTTCGTACTCCACGCCTTCCGCGACCGGATTGAACGGTGTCTTGCTCACGTTCGTGGGCACGCTCCGAGCCGGATCGATCTCGTTCATGCGGCCACCGCCGGGGTATCCTCGGCGAGACTCCATTCCGCCCAGGATCCGTCGTAAACGGCGGCGGTCTTATGGCCGAGTAAGTGGAGTCCGAGCGCCATGACGCAGGAGCTGATGCCGGAGGCGCACGTCGTCACGATCGGACGGCCAAGATCGATTTTTGCCGCAGCAAATCGCGCCGCCAGCGCGTCCGTCGCGATGAATGCCCCTGTTTCCGGATGGATGAGATCGGCCCACGGAATGTTGACGGCGTTCGGTATATGGCCGAGTTTTTTGAACGGAAATACGTCCTCTTGGGCGCCGGCGAACCTGCCGGGCGCCCGAGCATCGATGAGTTGCTCCGTGCCGGCCAGGAGATTGGCCTTCATCTCGTTCAGCGTGCGAAGGAGCGTCGGAGTGAACGTCGCGGTGAAGGATCTCGGCTCGGGACGCACCGGGGACATTTCCGTCGGCAGCTTTTCTTTGGCCCACTTACCGAACCCGCCGTCGAGCAGAGAGACTTTATCGGAGCCGAAGATCCGGAACATCCACCACACCCGCGCCGCGGCCGAGCCGCCGCAATGGCGGTCGTAAACCACGATGCGATCGGCATCGCCGACGCCGAGCAGTCCGACTTTGTTGGCAAAGTCCGCCGCGCTCGGCAGCATATGGGGTAGCGCCGTCGACTTGTCGGCGACGTGATCGATGTCGAAATGCACCGAGCCGGGAAGATGACGCCCGCGATATTGCGTGCGTCCGTCGAGATTTGTGCTGGCGTGATGCCAGGTGCAATCGAGGATGCGAAGGCCGGGCTCCGCGAGATGTGCGGCAAGCCATTCAGTGCTGACCAGCGCCTCCGACTCTGTGGGAATCATGGACTTTCGCCCTCCCTGTAGGAAAGCCGACAGCTAACTGTTGCCAATTTGACCGGCGATGACACTGGCTCTGACCTCATCCGTTGGACAACGACCGCGCTAGGGATTTTTCGGCATCGCGAATCCGCTGCGCGGCCTGGTGTCGTAATATTCGGGTTTCTCGGGCCACCCGCCTTCCGCTATGAACTTGAAGTGCGCCAGGGTGACGGGCGCTCCGTGCGAGCACGAGACTTCGAGGAACTTGATCTCGCGATCGCCTGGGCCTGCCGAGAAATCGGCAACCACGGTGCCGTCCGCCTTGAGCGCACGCGCAAATCCCGGCGTACCCACGCTGTTTGCGGCAACCGGGTTGGCGACGAACATCGCTTTCTCGGAACCATCGGACGCTGTGGCAAAGGCCGGTGTGGCGAAGGTGAATGTTGCCAGCAGACCGCTGCGGTCGACCGGTCGATCCGCGGTAGGCGGACGAGCAACGGAGTAGACGTTCAAAGTGCCGCCATCGAGCAGCGCTTTGAGTTCTTCAATGGAACATTCGGCGAACGCCAGTGCTAGATTCATCTTGGTTCCTACGCTCCAACAGGCTCGCAGGATCGAGGATCAAGTTTTGTGCCAGTTCTGCGTCAGCGTGGCGACGGGCGGTCGGCGGCCAAGTCCAACTGAACAAGTTCTAGTGAATCTGACGGTTCGGTGGGGGCGCATCGCGGGGTACCTGGCTCACGATCTGCGCGATGGGACTGGATTGGTGATGGACGAGCCGCCACGCGCCGCCGACGCGCCTGAAGTGATTGCTCGCCGCCAGCGCCACCCCGCCTATGAGTTCGACGCAGAGCACATGTCCGTTTTCGCCCACCACAATCGCGTAGGGTTCCTGACAGGGAATGTGCGGCCGATTGGTGCTCAGGAGAATGTCGCGCCAGCTACCGACGACTGCGGTCCGCCCGACGATCGCCGGCCAGCCGGGATGAATGCAGGAGATACCGTCATCATCCGCCCAGAGCCGGGCCAATTCCTCGACCGATCCGGTCGCGAAGGCCGCATAAAAAGCCGCGTTGGCGGCGAGAATCGCGTCTTTGTCGCTCATGCCGCATTTGGGTTAGAATTTGCTGCGAAATAATCAAGCGGAATTCGGGCCGCAGCCACCGAAGTCCCATCATAGAGCGCGTCTTCCCGAGATTGCGACAAAATCCCGAACCGATACGGCCTGGATTTGCGCGAATCTTGCAAGGTCCGCTTGGGCAGGACGAGTGTGAAGGACCATGTTGGAGACCGCGATCATTGGCGGCGGTCTATCTGGGGTCGCCTTGGCGAGGAGTTTGCACCGGCAGGGCCGGGGCGCAGCCCTGTTCGAGGCGCGCTCGCGGCTGGGCGGACGGATCTTGTCGACGGCATGCGCGCAGTCCGGCATGACAATCGATCTCGGCGCCACGTGGTTTTGGCCGGACACGCAGCCGCTGATCACCCGGCTGATCGCAGACTTGGATCTTGTCGACTTCGACCAGCATGATGAAGGGGCAGTGCTGCATCTGCGCGATCCGGAGAAGGCGCCCGAAGGTAGTAACGTAGTCGGCGTTCACGGCGGCGCCCGCCGACTCGATGGGGGTATGGCGCGGCTCATCAAGGCGCTGGCGGCGGACCTGCCGCGGCACCTCATCTATTTCGGACATGTTTTGACCGCTGTCAGTGATTGCGGCGATCACATCGCGCTGGTATTTCGCGTGGCGGATGGCACGGTCGAGTTCCGGGCGCGGCGGGTCGTGCTCGCGGTTCCGCCGCGGCTTCTCGAACAACATGTCCGCTTCGAACCGGCACTCGACGACGCGACGCGAGCCGCCATGTGCAACGCCCAAACCTGGATGGCATCGCAAGCCAAGGTGGTCATCGGCTATGATAGGCCGTTCTGGCGGCAAGCCGGCCGATCCGGCAATGCCTTCGTCACTCACGCGCAGGCGGTCATCGGCGAGATATTCGACGCTTGCGACATGACCGCGAAAAAGGCGGGTCTTGGCGGGTTCCTCGCTCTGTCGCCGGAACTGAGGGAGTCGTTCAGCGTGGGCTTGCCCATGCTTATGGCGAGCCAGATGGTGCAGGTCTTCGGACCCGCCCTGGAAGCCGGCGTGCAGAACTATCAGGACTGGGCGACCGAGGCTTTTACCTGCAGCGCGCTCGACCGCAATTCACCGCACGCCGAACATACCAGCTTTGCCAATCCGTTGCTGCGTCGGCCCTTGTGGGGTGGAAGGCTTCACCTCGGCGGCTCGGAGACGGCGCGCCGCGGCGCCGGTTATCTCGAAGGCGCGCTTGAAGCCGCGCGGCGTATTGATCGCGAACTCGGCCGTATCTCGGTGGCACTGCCGGCGCAAGCCGCGACAGGACTGGATCACGCGGCGGTGCCGCGCGAGGACGCCTCGATGAATGCCGCGAGCCTCGCCCGGTTCAGTGCATGGGTCGCCGACCAGCGCGATCTAGCCTTCGACCTCTATCGGCAGTTCCTCAACAGCGACCTTGCCGCTCAACAGAGGTCGCAGCTCACGCAGCGGGCCGCCCTCAAGTCGATCGAGGAGGTCTACCGCAGGGCGCTCGACATCCTCGGTAGCCTGGACTTCGATACCAGCGCAGTCGCGGTCGAGCGCGGCCGATCCGCATTGACGCCGAAGGTGCAGGAGGCATTCCGCGATTTCCTGCAATCGGTTCTTGACGATGTCATCGGGTTCAACCGGACGTCCTGCGCCCTGTCGAACTTTCCCGACGAACATCGTTTGTCCGAGGATTACTTGCAGACAATTCTCCGGGACATCGCCGCCGCGTGGCAGGAGTTTTCGCTGGCCGCCAATCGCCTGCTCCTCGACAAAGCGCGCCGCGCGCCGGATTACCGCGCGCTCGAGCGCCCGGATGCCGGCGTTTCACCGTGAACGAGGGTCCGATGGAAGCGAGCGTTGCCTACGCGATCTGCGGCTTGAGCGACATCCCGAGCCGGAAGGCGCGGGGCTTTCACCTCATTCGTGCCGAGGCGGACGGCACGCAACGACCCTGGCCGATCATCGTGGTCCGATGGGGAAAGCAGGTTTTCGGCTATGTCAACAAGTGCCCTCACGACGGGGTGAATCTCGATTGGGAGCGCAACCAGTTTCTCGACCCGAACGGCATCCGACTGATGTGCGGCAAGCATGGCGCGTTATTCGAACTCGGTACCGGGCTCTGCGTCGATGGGCCTTGCAAAGGCCGCAGTCTCATTCCAGTGGCCGTGACGATCATCGACAACGATATCTGCGTCACCGGCGTGACGCTCGTCGAGGACGACGACCCGACAGTGGAGGCAGAAAGAGCTTCCAGCGACAAGCAGGCTTGATCCGGGGTGACGGCTCTCACACCGGACGGTTCTCGTTTCGATTCTTGACCGGCTCCATCCGCGCGAGTCCTTCCTCGTAAGTGATCGCCTGGTATTTGGCATCCATGCCGACCGCGGCATTGAGCAGATAATCGAGCTTGCCGGCGGTGTTCAACTTTTTGATGTCGTTCTTATCGATGCTCATGAGGTCGAGCATTTCCTTCCAGACGGTCGATTCATCGCATGGCAGAACGTGGAACGAAATGTCATTGAGGGTGACCCGGTATTTCGCCAGCAGATCGATGTTGTTGCAATACATGAAGTACGTCCCGCCGGGGCTCAACAGGCCGCCCAGCACTTCGGCCACCGTTCCCAGATAGGCGAAGGAATGCAAATAACCGGCCAGGATCGGAATGGTGCTCTCGCCAGCCCGAGCCATGGTGAGAACCTGCTCGATTGAAATCTCCGGGGGGCGCTTTTCGTCGGCGACTTGAGTCTGGAATTTGAGCGCAATGTCGCCGCGAAACCCGAAACGCCCGGGCTTCGTCGTCGGACCTTTGAGAACTGCATTGAGGAGGCGGCCCTCCTCGTTGAGCCGGCCGAGGGCGGTCTGCTCGATCATCGTCGTCATGGATGTTCGTCCCCAATTTCTATCGGATCGGATGCGCGTCGGCACCGGCGCATCGCCATGCAAATTTTCTGCCGATCGCATACGGCGCGGAGCATTTACGATCGGGCAATCATCGATCGGTGCCGCATAGAAGATGCGGCCCATATTCATGCGCTGCGCGATTTGTCGAGGCGGCGATCCGGGTGGTCACGGGTTGTCGAGCGGCAAAGCGGCGCTGCGGTGTGAATGCCGCCTGTCGCAAACCCGACACGCGTCGTAAAGGCAACAGCGGAAAAAGGTGGAATTTGCGTCTTTTCAATAGGTTATCGCCTGGCACAGGTCTTGCGATTTCGTTTGCCGCGGGCTTCAGCAGCGAAGGGCGAGCAATGATCAATCTAACCGATAGCGCCGTGAATGCGGTTCGAAGCGCGATCTCCGGGGCGGCCGAGCCGGTCGGCGGCTTACGCATCATGGTCGAGGCCGGCGGGTGCGCCGGCTACAAGTACATGATGGGCTTGGTGCCCGAGGCTAGCCCCGACGACACGGTCATCGAACGAAACGGTGTGAAGGTGTTCGTCGACATGAAAAGCCACGAACTCCTCGCCGGTACCACCATCGACTTCGTCGTCGCGCTCGAAGGCTCGGGCTTCACCTTCGAAAATCCAAACGCAAAGTCGAGCTGTTCCTGCGGCAAGTCGTTCGGCTGACCCCTTTGAAATTGAAAGGCGAGAGAATGCTGGTCGAATCTGAGCAGCCGAGACAGTCGGCAACACTGGAAGCAGAGCGCATACAGATCATCAAGGCGGTGATCGAAGAGGTTCGTCCAAACCTGCGCCGGGATGGCGGGGACTGCGAACTCGTCGAGGTCGACGGCAACAAGGTCATGGTCAAGCTCAGCGGAGCATGCGTCTTTTGCAAACTGAGCAGTGCGACACTCGAAGGTATCCAGGCCCGCATGGTGGAGAAGCTGGGCGAGTTCGTGCGCCTCATCCCGGTTCCCGGCGGAGCGAAGGCCCGGCATTAGAGCGCTTTCCGATTCGATCGAATCGGAAAGCGCTCTAAAGATTCTATATTTGTCGCATTTTCTACGGAAAACCGGTGTCCACTTTTCCGGAAAATGCTCTAAGCGAGGCGGTCCGTGCGGCCCATTTATCTCGACAATAATGCGACAACGCGCACGGACCAGGCCGTCGTGGCCGCCATGCTGCCGTATTTCGTCGACCAGTTCGGCAATGCATCGTCGACCCACGCATTCGGCGCCGAAGTGGCCAATGCGCTGAAGGAAGCACGCGGAAAATTACGGCAGCTGCTGGGCGCCGCGTTCGACCACGAGATCGTCTTTACTTCGGGCGGCACGGAGTCCGACAACGCCGCGATCCTCTCGGCGATCGAGACGCAGGCCGGTCGCGACGAAATCGTCACGACCAGCGTGGAGCATCCGGCCATTCTCAATCTCGTGGAGCACCTCGAAAAGGCGCGCGGGATCAAGGTGCATCTGATCGGGGTCGATTCGCGCGGTTGCCTGGATATCGATGCGTATCGCAGCGCGCTCGGGCCGCGCACGGCGATCGCGTCCGTGATGTGGGCGAACAACGAAACCGGCACGATCTTCCCCGTCGAGCAACTCGCCAAGATGGCCCATGGCGTCGGTGCGTTGTTTCACACCGATGCGGTGCAGGCGGTCGGCAAGATCCCGATCGATCTGAAGACGACCGAAATCGACATGTTGTCGCTGTCTGGACACAAGCTGCACGGACCTAAGGGTATCGGTGCGCTGTACATCCGCAAAGGCGTCAAGTTCAGCCCGCTTATTCGCGGCGGTCATCAGGAGCGCCGACGACGCGGCGGCACCGAGAACGTGCCGGGTATCATCGGGCTCGGCAAGGCCGCCGAACTGTCCATTGCCAATTTGGAGGAGGAGCGCACGCGCATCCGCGCGTTACGCGACCGCCTCGAACAGGGGGTCATGCAACGGATCGACCACTGTTTGGTGAACGGCGACGATCAGAACCGACTGCCCAATACCTCCAATATCGCATTCGAGTATCTCGAGGGCGAAGCCGTCCTTCTTCATATGGACCGTGCCGGTATCGCCGCCTCGACGGGCTCGGCTTGCACCGCGGGTTCGACCGAGCCGTCCCATGTTCTGTGCGCCATGAATCTGCCGAGCACGGCGCTGCGGGGCGCCATCCGCCTGTCCTTCTCGCGTGAAAACACCAGCGACGACGTCGACCGGGTTCTGGACGTGCTACCCGGCATCATCGCGAAATTGCGGGCGCTGTCGCCGGCATGGCTGGAACGCGAGGCGGCGCTCAAACGTCTCGAATTATGTCATTGACGTCATAACGAGCCGCCCGCAGCGCGCGTGTCGGTCTTCGTTGAAGGGGTTGAACTTATGAAAGTCATGATTCGCCGCTCTCCGGAGACCGGTCTTTCGATCTATGTGCCGAAGAAGGATCTCGAGGAGCCGATCGTTGCGTCGGAGCACGAAACGCTTTGGGGCGGCTGGATTCGCATCGCCAATGGCTGGGTGCTCGACCTGCCGGAAATGGCGGCCGGCACGACGCTGCCTATAACGATCAATGCCCGCAAGCGCGGCGACGAGGAGTAAAGGGCCATGAACGCGCCGGTGCTACAGGCCGAAATCTTGAAACTGGCCGATGCCGAGGCGGTGCTTGCGGATGTCGTAGGACAACTTCGCTCCGGCAAGATCATTCCCTATCTCGGAACGGGGCTGACGCAGCTTTCGCAGCCGTCAGTTCCGATGACGCCGGAGGCGTTGGCCGCGTTCTTCGCCACCAAAGTCGCGCTGCCGCGGCGGGCGAAAGGGAACGCCTGGGCCTCCGCGCAACATATCGAGAGCACGAAGCATCGTTCGACCGTATCGAAGCTCATGACCGAGGCATTCACTACGCCGGTCGAGCCGACGGCGCTGCATCGTCATCTCGCGTCGCTGCGCCTGCCCATGATCGTGGACACCTGGTACGACGGAGCGATGCGTTCGGCGCTCGCGGAACGGAACGACTGGGGGGAAGTCCAAGGCATCACCCGTGCCGGTATCGGCGAGGATCGTTGGTATCGCTTTTACGATGCCGCCGGGGCCGAAACCGAGCGCGCCGCGGCGCAGAGCTGGACGACTCTCCTTTACAAGCCGCATGGCAGCATCGCGCCGGCCGGGAACTTTTTGATCTCCGACGCCGACTATGTCGAAGTATTGACCGAGATCGACATCCAAACGCCGATCCCGGACGCCGTGAAAGATCGGCGCACCGAGCGTGGCTTTCTTTTCATCGGCTGTCGCTTTCACGATCAGCTCCTGAGAACCTATGCAAGGCAAGTCAGCAAGCGCTCGGCGCTCCCGCATTATGCGATCATCGACGACGGGGCGCTTACCAAGAACGAGCTCCGGTTCATTATCACTCAGGGCATAACGCCGATCGCGATTCCGCTGGGTCGGGCCATCGAGATATTGCTCGCGAACGCTTGAGACTTTCAGCTTCGGCGGTGCGCAAAATCGCGCCGAGCAAAGTCGCGTCCGCGCGCTTTCGCGTGCGACGAGGACGCCCAGGCCTGTCGCGCGAAATGTTACGCAACGGATCATGACACTGCCGCACTCGGAACATGTCACGTTTGCAACACGTTGCCGACTTTTGGTCGCCGCGTGTTGGCAAGGCGACAGCCGGCGAAGTTCTCGTAACAATTTGATATTTATCAATAATTCTCATCCCCTCGGGATGGCACGCGAGTTGCTGAGGATAGTCCGGATCTAGGGATCTAGGAGCGAGGATTCTCACATGCAGGCGTCAGCACAGCACGAGGCCACCCCGGCCGCCCCCGTCGTGAATGTCGAAGATGTGATGCAGAAGGTTGCGGAACACAAAGGCTGCGGTACCCAAGGCGGCAGCGGCAAGGCAAGCTGCGGATCGGCTGCCGGCCAGGGCGATTTGCCGACCGAGATCTGGGAAAAGGTCAAGAACCATCCCTGCTACAGCGAGGAGGCCCATCATCACTACGCGCGCATGCATGTCGCGGTAGCGCCGGCCTGCAACATTCAGTGCAATTACTGCAATCGCAAGTACGACTGTGCCAACGAATCGCGTCCGGGCGTGGTCAGCGAAAAGCTGTCACCGGAGCAGGCAGCCAAAAAGGTGCTGGCCGTCGCCTCCACCATTCCGCAAATGACCGTGCTCGGGATCGCCGGGCCCGGCGATCCGCTCGCCAATCCGGAAAAAACGTTCAAGACGTTCGAGTTGATCGCGAAGACGGCGCCGGACATCAAGCTTTGCTTGTCGACCAACGGCCTCGCGCTGCCCGATCATGTCGACACCATTGCCGGTTTCAACGTCGATCACGTGACCATCACCATCAACATGGTCGATCCGGAGATCGGCGCCAAGATCTATCCATGGGTGTTCTGGAAGCACAAGCGCTACACCGGCGTCGAGGCCGCGAAGATTCTCACCGACCGTCAGCTGCAGGGACTCGAAATGCTCACCGAGCGCGGCATTCTCTGCAAGGTCAACTCGGTGATGATCCCCGGGATCAACGACAAGCACCTCGTCGAGGTCAACAAGGCGGTAAAGTCGCGCGGCGCATTTCTGCACAACATCATGCCGCTGATCTCCTCGCCGGAGCACGGCACCGTGTTCGGTCTGACCGGCCAGCGCGGGCCCACCGCGCAGGAGCTCAAGGCATTGCAGGACAGCTGCGAGGGCGAGATGAACATGATGCGGCACTGCCGGCAGTGCCGCGCCGACGCCGTGGGCCTGCTCGGCGAAGACCGCAGCGCGGAGTTCACGACCGACAAAATCATGGCGATGGAGGTCAATTACGATCTCGACAGGCGCAAGGCCTACCAGGCCAAGGTCGAAGAAGAGCGCCTTGCCAAGGTCGCGGCCAAGCAGGAGGAGCTTTCGACGCTCGCCGGCCAGAATAGCGACATCAAGCTGCTGGTCGCCGTCGCCACCAAGGGGTCGGGTCTGATCAACGAGCACTTCGGTCATGCCAAGGAGTTCCAGGTCTACGAACTCTCCACGGCCGGTGCGAAGTTCGTCGGTCATCGCCGCGTCGACCTGTACTGCCAGGGCGGCTACGGCGAGGAGGAAAGCCTCGAGACGATCATCCGCGCCATCAATGACTGCCACGCGGTATTCGTGGCCAAGATCGGCGGCTGCCCGAAGGCCGATCTGACGAAAGCCGGGATCGAGCCTGTCGACCAATTCGCGCACGAGTTCATCGAAAAATCCGCCATCGCCTGGTTCAAGTCCTATTTGGACAAGGTCACGAGCGGCGAGATCGAACATGTCGTGCGCGGCGATGCGGAGATCCGCCAGGGCGCGCTGATCGCCGCGGCGTGAACCGGGAACAGGCTCGAGCCAGCAATACATGTTCGGTGGAGGACGACTGAATGCCGCTTAAGATCATATCGTCGCAATGCACGAGCTGTTCGGCTTGCGAGCCCGAGTGCCCTAACGTCGCGATCTACGAAAAGGGCGGAACCTTCGTGATCAACCCGAAAAAATGCACCGAGTGCATCGGCCACTTCGACACGCCGCAATGCGCGGCGGTCTGCCCGGTCGAAAACACCTGCGTCATCGACAATTCGGTGGCGCGCTACCAGGCGCCGGCTTGAGGAGGAGCCAATGAATTTCACCCTTACGCCCGCGGCGGAGAAATTCGTCCGCCGCATGATCCGCTTCAATGGCGGAACCGGCGGCGGTTTCCGGTTGGCGGTGACTGCCGGCGGCTGTTCCGGGCTGGCGGCGCAATTCGACGTCGAGGCGGCGCCGCGCCCGGGCGACGCCGTCGTTCAGCGCGGCGACCTCAAGTTCTTCCTGCCGGCGGAAAGCCGGCTGTTGCTCGACGGTGTCACCATCGACTTCGCCGAGACGCCGGTGCAGAGCAGCTTCGTTTTCCACGATCCGAAGACCCCGAACTGCGGTTGCAAGAGCGTCGACGGTGGAACGGCGGAACCGGCTGGCGCCGCGCACGTCCATTAGGAGACGAAGATGCTGCCGGCGACTGAGCGTCGCGAGCAAACGAAGTCGGCCGCCGAGCAGGCGCTCCTCGCCGACGCCTTGCTCGGGGCCGGTCTGCCGGCATTGGCCGAACAATATCTCTACCAGGCCGCATTGGCTTATCAGGACGATGCCGTGGCGGAGCATTATCTGCGTAATGCCGAGGCGCTGGCGCCGGATCACGCCGCGGTTCTGATCGGGCTCTACCGCTTTTACTTTTACAAGGGGCGATTGGCCTGCGCGCTCGAGATCGCCAAGCGGTGTTTGGCGAAGGCGGCGCGCGAGAACGATTTAGCGGCGGATTGGCGGGATGTCTCTGCCGGCGATGCCGTCTTCGGCCGCTACGACGACATACTGCCACGGTTCTTCCTCTTCAGTTTGAAGGGCTACGCCTATCTGCAGATGCGCCTCGGCAACCTCGAAGAGGGGCGTGCGGCGACGTTGAAACTCTTGCAGCTCGATCCGAGCGACAAGATCGGTGCGAAGGTGTTGCTCGGCGTCCTCGACCGAATAGGGCAGGACGATGACTGATGACATCGACGAGGCCCGGGATTGGCTCGGCAATGAGGTCGATTGCGGATCCTGCGCGCACCAGGCGCTGCTGGCGGCGGGCGGCTGTCGGCTGAAACATGCCTGCGTCAATGATCGCTACGCGAGGCGCATCGACCGCTTCTTCAACTGGAATCCGAAGCTCGCCAATTCCTACACCAAGCATCCGCACTTCGAGGTTCGCGCTATCGCTGCCAAGCACGCCGAGGTGTTTCTGCTGCCGCCGCTGCTCGACGATCCGGAAGAGACGGTACGCTGGAATGCGGCGCGGCGTCTGCCCAAGCGGCACATCCTGCGCTTGCGAAACGATCCGCATCGCGAGGTGAGAATCCGAATTGTATCCTTGCTCGATGATGCCGAGCTCACGCCGATGATGGCGGATCAGGACTATTATGTGCGGCTCGTCGTGGCGCGGCGAGTGACGCCGCCGCTGTTGGCGCGGATGATTTGCGACGAGGAGGTCGAGGTTCGGCGCGTCGTCGCGCGGCGCATTCCGCCGGCATGGCTGCTGCGCATGGCGAGCGATCCCGACGCCGCCGTGAGGCTGGAGGTCGCGCAACGCTTGGCTCCGCATCTGTTGGTTCAGCTCCGGCACGATCCGGATTGGCGGGTACGCTACGAAGTGGCGAGCCGTATCGCCGTTACACAGCTGCCCGAGCTCACGGACGACCGCGATGCCTTCGTGCGCGAAATGGCGCGCTCGCGTCTGGCGGATCGACAGGATCTCGTGGGGGAGGTTCCGAGATGAGCAACATTGTTCGCGACAGCGACGTGGTCGAGCTCTCGCAGGCGCCCTATTTCAGTTTCGGCGAAAAGGTGAGGGCCAAACGCGCGATTCGCAACGACGGCACCTATGCCGGCAAGGAAATCGGCGAGGTTTTGGCGAAAAAAGGCGAGGAAGGATATGTCGTCAGCATCGGCACCTTCCTGCAGCAATTCTACATCTACGGCGTCGAATTCGTCGAGAGCGGCAATCGGGTGGGAATGAAGCGCAAGGAACTCGATCCCGTGATCCCGCGGGACGAGGAGGCGGACCTGCCATTGCCGGGAGGGACAGCGGCATGATCGAGCCCAGGCTTCCGAAATATCAGTGGGGTCAGCGCGTGAAGGCTTTGATCGACCTGCACAACGACGGTTCGTTTCCCGACGCTCCTGCCGAAGCCCGTCTCGTCAATGTCGGCGATACCGGGGAAATCGTTCAGGTCGGAACGCATACCGAAGCGAACATGCCGATCTATCTGGTCGAGTTCGGCGAACGCCTCGTCGTGGGTTGTCTCGAAGAAGAGATTATCCCGCTCTGAAGGAGGGCGCGCCATGGCATCGGTTGCGGTGAACGAGACGACGATGAGGCTTTTGCCTCATCCGAACGATTTCGATCGGCGGCGGATCGAGCGCGCGCTCAAGGCGCGGCAGCGCTACCGCTATGTCTCGCCGAGCGTTGCGGCGGTGGCCGGCGGTTATCGCATCGAGAGCCCGTGCTGCTCGAGGAACATCGATCCGAACGGGGAAGTGGTCGACGTAGCTCTCCTGCTCTACGACGAGACCCGCGCGGCCTGGCAGCTGTTCCGCAAGGACCACAGCCGGCGAACCTGGCAGTTCCACAGCAGCTACGGCCGCTTGATCGAGTTGTTGGACGAACTGAATGCCGATCCCGAGCGGGAGTTCTGGCAATGAACTTGCCGTGCAACCGAGGCACAAGAGAAAAGAGGAGCCGGTCATGGCGGTGAGCGCCGACGAATTGACGGCGATCGATCAGGTGCTCTCGGCGCCGGATGCCGACGCGCAGGTTTTCGCGGAATTGCGGCGCCGGTTCGCGCATCTGTCGTGGACCCGGTGCGACGCCTCGGATGTGACCGAGACCCCGTTTCGCAGCTATGAACGGTTCGATGTCCACCTCTTGGACAGCGCCGACCACTGCGCGCACGTCACGGCGGATCCGACGCGCGCCACCGGAATCGTCTTGGCATTACGGACGACGATTCGATGACCGAGGCGGCCGTCATAGAGGACGATGCGGAGGAAGCAAGCGAGGGCATTGCGGCCGGCGCCGCGGCCTCGTTCATTCCGCTTTCGGATCCCGATATCACGACGGCCGAGCTCGAAGCGGTCGATGTGGTTTTGCGGTCGCCCCGACTTTCGCACGGACGGGTCGTGGAGGCTTTCGAGGCGGCCTTTGCGGCCTATCTCGGCCGTCGATACGCGATCGCGGTGCCGAGCGGCACGCTCGGGCTTTTGATCGCGCTGAAGGCTTGCGAAATCGGTGCGGGGCAGGAAGTCGTCGCCTCGCCCTATTCGTTCCGGGAGACGGCGCATGCGATCAGCCTCGCCGGCGCGCGGCCGGTGTTCGCGGACATCGACTATTGGGCCGGAACGCTAGTTCCGCAGAAGGTCGAGGCCGTCATCACCGAGCGCACTCGCGCTATTGTCGCATGCAACAACAACGGTCATCCGGCGCCCTGGCCGGCGCTACGAGCGCTGGCAAAGCAGCATAATCTCCTGCTGCTCGAGGATTCGACCGAAGCGATCGGCTCGCAATACCAGGGCGCGCTCGTCGGCAGCTTCGGCGACGTCGCCGTGTTCGATTTTTCGCAACCCTCGCCGTTGACCTGCGGCGAGGGCGGCATGGTGGTGACCGACGACGTCGACATCGCAGTCGCGTTGCGACGCCACCGCGCGCACCGGCTGGACGAGCGCTCGTCGGTCGTCGTCAGTGCGGCACCGCCCTATCAGGCCGGTATGAGCGATGTCGCGGCCGCGCTCGGCCTCGCGCAATTGCGGCGCCTTGACGAAATCTTGGAGCGGCGTCGGCTGACCGAACATCTCTATTACAAGCACGTGCAGTCCTTCGAGGGGATCAAAGACCCCTATGTGGCGCCGGAGGTCACCGAGGTGAACTGGTTGCTCTATCTCGTGCATCTCGGCACCCGCTTCACACGCTCCAGTCGCGACGCCATCGTCGAGGACTTGCGTGTCGAGCAGGTCGAGGGTGCCGCCTACTGCAATCCGCTGCATCTGCAGCGGCACTATTTCGAGCTCGGCTACCGCCGCGGCAATTTCCTGGTGACGGAGAAAGTGGCCGACCGCGCGGTGGCGCTGCCGTTCCACACCCATCTCACCGAGGATCAGATCGCTTTCATCGTCGCCACGATGAAGGACGCCTCGATCAACGTGGGCGCCGGATCGGCGATCTACTAGGGCACTGGTTTTTTGGGCAACTGACACAAAGAAAGCGAGGAGTGGTACGATGTCGATATTGACGATCATGCCGACGGGCAAGACGATCGAAGTGGCCGAGGGAACGTCCCTGCTGGCCGCAATCCTGGGCGCCGAGGTGGCGCTGAATCACAAATGCGAGGGCAATGCCAATTGCGGGACCTGCCACATCTTCGTGCAGGAAGGACGCAAGGGCCTGTCGAAGATAGCGCGCGAGGAAAACGAGAAGCTCGACAGCATCGTCGGCGTCGGTTCCAAGTCGCGCCTCGCCTGCCAGGCCAAAGTGCTGGGCACCGAGAATATCAAGATCGAATTGCTCGGTTTCGGTTCGGGACTCTAGAAGGAGCGATACATGGACCCCCGGAATGTCATCATTCACGCGCGCTTCGCGCCGAACGGCACCGTGGTCGAGATCAGTGAACGTCCGGTCGGGTTGACCCCGCAGGATTGGTTCTTTTTCCTCAGCGACAAGGCCGGCAATGCCTACCAGGCGTTCTCCGGCGGTCGCGGCGTGTTTCGATTGACGCGGGAACGGGTCGACGCGCTCAAGGCCCAGAGCGTGCCGAGCGTCGCCTGATCGCAAAGACGTGGATGGTCGGGTGATGCCCGGCCATGCCGCTCGGGCGAGGCCGCTTGCAACGACCCCGGCGATGTCGATGTGAATTTCGCGTCCGCGATGGCGCCCGGCGATCGGCGCCACCAGGGCTCGGCCGTTCACTTCAGAAAATGGGCCTGGAACAAGGCCATCTTGTCCGCCGTATCGAGCCCGCGCTGCACCGGCCATTTGTTCTGAATGAAGAACGTCTTCACGTCGCGGGTCATCTCTTTTCCGCGAATATACCAGCGTTCGACGCCGTCCGGAGAAATCACCGCCGGACCGTCGCCCCGGTGCACCAGGGCGTTCTCGAGCCAGAGCTTGGTGTCGGCATAGAGATAGCAGCCCGCCTTCCGCGACATATCGTCTTGATTGCGCTCCTCCACCACGAACATTTCGGCCATGCTGTTTCCTTCCTTCTCGAGTCGATCCGGGTAGGGCCCGACGCCCAAAACCCGCGACCACCTCCTGCAACAATCGTGCACGCTTTCCCGGCCACGGCACGCTTCATGCAAATATCGACCCAATCCGCGTCTTCAAGGGCGCGCAGTGGGACGAGTGCGACAGGAGTGTCGTATTTGCGACAGGCGCAGGCATGGCAATCGATCTGACGAAGGAATGGTCCGCCGCCGATGTGAGTTCGCTGCTTGCTTCGGTCGAAGATGACCGGAGCTGGCGGCTCGAAGTCGGCGCCGACGGAATGGCCCGGCTGAACGACCTCAGCGCGGTTCCGGACGCGGCCCATGAAGCGGCGTTGCATTGTTTCTTCGAAATCTGGGACCAGGGGACGGATTTCGTCGGCTCGGGAGCAGCCGGCGACAAGGACCTGTGCAGGAAAATCGAGCGGATCTTAAGGGAGAATTACCCGACGCTGAAGGGCGCGCGCACGCTTTCGGCGCTGTGACAGAAGGTCGTGAGCGATTGAAGTCGGTATCCGGCATCGGGGATGCGCCGCGCGCGTCCGGCAGATCGCCGAGCACGGAGGTGGAAGAAATGTCGTCGGGGGAAGCCGAGGTTTTCGTTATCTGCGCGGCCGAGACTATCGAGGCGGGCAACGCCAAGTCCTTCAGCCTGTCGCGAATTACGGAGACCGGCGAGAGCAGACCTTTTCCGATCGTCGTCGTCCGGACCGCCGCGAACGGCTATGTGGGCTATGTGAACGCTTGTCCGCACGAAGGAATCTGGCTCAATTTCGGCGCCGGGGAATTCTTCAGCAGGGATCGGGCGTATCTGCGATGCGGCCGCCATGGCGCGAATTTCGAGATCGACACCGGGCTGTGTGTCGACGGGCCCTGCCAAGGCAAAAGCCTGCAGCCGATCGCACTTGCGGTCATCGACGGCGAGGTCTGCCTGTGTGGCGTCCGGCTCGTCGAAGACGACGGCTATCCGAACCCGTTCGACGATTTCGACGATACCATGGAAATCATGATCCATCCCGATTGAGCCGAACTGCCGAGCGGGCCTTCGCAAGAGCATTTTCCGGAAAAGTGGACGCCGGTTTTCCGTAGAAAATGCGACAAATAACGAATCTTAGAGCGCTTTCCGATTCGATCTAATCGGAAAGCGCTCTAAGACCACGAAAAGAGCAAGCCGGGAGGGACCAATGTTGGAGGAGGCACAACAGGAGTGTCGCTTCTTCGTCTCGTACAGCGGCGTCAAGCTGCCTTTCAACCTCGTGAACGCGATAGCGCCCGATGCACTTTCGAACCGCAACACTTTCATCCGCGCCTACTTCGATAAGGCGGGCATCCTGACTGGATTCGACAAGGTCGTGTACGGCGAAGTGGAGCTTGCGCACCGCTACCAATATCACGGCAACGGCGCGCTGCGCTGTGCCGAGATCACCATGCTGGATGAGGAAGCGATGGTGCTGAGCTTCGACGAAGCCGGGGTTGTGACGGCCAAGGAATGAAACCGCGCCAGGCGCGCCGGAGTTGCAGGCAACGAAGATGACGGTCGCTCAATTGCTCGACGAGCTCGCCAAGATGCCGGAGGAAGCGGTTGTCCTGATGGAGAACGGCGCCGGCCTGTCGCGCGTCAGCGCTCTCGATTTCATCGCAGGCCGAGGTCCCGGTGCGCCTGCCGAAGTGATCTTGTTGCCCAGCACGGAGGAATAGAGAGTTCATGCGGCGATGAATTGCTTGGTGGGCCTTTTAGGGTCCTGTCCAGCTAGAGTGGGACGCCGAAAAAGGCTTCCTCGTCGCCGCCCCAGGCCTTGTGCAGGGCGAAGGCGTTATGCCATTTCGTCGTTTCGGCCTCATCGGCATGGCGATGGCTGATCTTGCCTTCGGGCTTTTCGGCGAGCAGAAAGCTCTTTCCGTTCTTGATGAAACGATTGAGAGCTTTGTTATCGGTCGGACGCACGACGCAACGCGGTGCCTCGTCAACCAGAATGGTCGTCGGAAGCATTGTCGGAATCTCCTCTTCGTCTCGCCTCGTCTCGGTCTCAGAAACCGTCTTCCCGCTTGCCCCAGGGATGTGCGCCGGGGACCAGCGATGCCCGGATGCCGGCCTTTTCGATGTCGGCCATGCTTTTGTAGAAGGTGGCCTCGTGCACCAAGGTGCCGGTTTTCGTGGTGACCGCGACATAGCGGGCCACTGGGTCGGTTTCGCACAAATAGCCGCCGCCCGGGTCGAGCGTGCTGCGCGCGTTGCCGTCCCAATCCACGAAAAAGCCCTCTGCGACCGACATCGAAGTTCCCCAACAAGCTGACGCCGATAGCCAAGCAAAGTTCTTGCCGAATTCCGGTTGTCGTAAACGCGACAAGACGAGTTCCGCGATACCGACCGATCATGCAGCCGTCGACCAACAGAAATCCGCTCGAAGAAATTTGAATTTTCAAATATGCCGCTGTAATCTGAATTCGTACTGTTTGCTGCGCTGGAGATTGATCATGGCTGAACTGACGCAACGCGCCGCCTCGCTCGGCGATTTCCAGGCCATTTGGGGTTTGATGAAGGACGTCGCGAGCGATGTTCCGTTCGATCTCGGCAGTGACGCGGCGCAGGCCAATATATTGACCGAGGTCATGGTTTGCTGCACGTCGGGCTTGTCCACGGTCGCCGTCGGCGAAGGCAAAGCCATCGTCGGCGCGCTGTTGGCGCGGCGGGATGACTTCGAATGGGGCTTTCGCAACGGCGATGCGCTTCATGTTTCTTACGCGGCCGTGGCGCCGAGCTATCGCGATCAGGGCGTGCTGCAGGCGCTTGTCGCCGGGCTTCAGGAACGAAAAGTCCCGGTGTTCGCCAGCGTGAAGAGCGGCAACGGCTTTAAGCTTGGCGACGAACTGGGCAAGCTCGGCTTCGCTCACGAATGCACCGCGGCGAGCGGATGGGGCGACCTTTACAAATGGCAACCGTCGCCGCGCGCCGCGTAGTACTGCTGCTTCAGAAATTGCGGCATCGGCGCGCCTGCCCTCTCACCTTGCGGCGGGGGGCCGCTCCTGGCGGCTTGTCGGGCCACGACTACAGGCTGTCGGCCTTTTCTCAAGGTTATAATCCCCAGGAATAGGCGAACTCTGAGTATCTCCGAACCAGCGACAGTCCTTGACAGTAGTCACCGATAGAGTTACATTCACTGCGAATCATCTCGCTCACGTCAGGGACGCCAGCCGGTGACTCCGGCTGGCAGGAGCGAGTGCGGTTCCCGCGGGCGGGGTCTCGTCAGCTCCGCTCTCGGGCGGCTCCGGGTCAATACGCCCGGCCGGCACTATGACCGGTCTGCGGGGCAACCCGCTG
>Ga0181527_1001137_pt1 | contig 28227 bp, 18 predicted proteins | sample PEATcosm2014_Bin_30_FD_119762 | JGI IMG/M metagenome (GOLD analysis project Ga0181527, IMG submission 119762) | Peatland microbial communities from MTU Mesocosm Facility, Houghton, MI, USA - PEATcosm2014_Bin06_60_metaG | ecosystem: Environmental > Terrestrial > Soil > Wetlands > Peat | place...
GCAAGTCGAGATTGGAATCGCTCCGCCTGAAGATAAGAAACCCGGCTGAAAGATAATACATCGTCTCTCTCACCTGCGCCACTTCGAGCGATTTCGCAATTTCGCGTCTCAGAAGTATTGGCCGTGTATCTTACTGTTACCGCCAATTGAAGTTGTTGCCCAAGAAGATCTGTACACAGTTGCCCACTACCACATTCCTTAAGACGGGTCTTCATAGACCTATTTTTGAGGAAAGGCTATCGATGGTTTGACCCATAAACCGAGCCCGTTACCGTTTCTGTAGGCTCGCCAGCGTACTCTCTGACCTGTTCCTCGCCAATGTGCGCAATGTAGCCGTCTGGACGGATTAGAATCCGCGGTCCTTCAACCGTGGCAAACTCAGTTGCGTGGGACCCGCGCATGTGCTCGAAAAGCCTGCTGCCATCAGCAAGCGGGACGCCCGGCATGCGATCTCAGGGGTGCAAATTCCCGAGAGCATAGCCCGAGGATAGGGAGCTACCCCGATAATGCAAGCCAAGCTGGTCGGTCAAAATGCCGCGCTTGATCGTTCGCTTCTGATGAAGGTGCTTGCTCAAGCCGAGAGCAGCGGCTGCAGTAGGCAGGCGCTCGAATTCGTAGCTGTCAAGCAACGAGTCTGGACCTCCGCGCAGGACGTGTGCGAGCTTCCAACCCAGGTTGCAGGCATCCTGCACACCCGTGTTCAGGCCCTGTCCCCCTGCCGGCGGATGCACGTGGGCCGCGTCCCCTGCCAGAAACACGCGTCCGACGCGGTAGCGATTCACCATGCGGACTGCGGGTTGATAGATCGACTGCCAAGCAACGCGCCCGATGCGATGCCCAGTCGCTCGATGCACCACGCCTTCAACGTCGGTTCCGATCGTCTCCGCCTTCGCTGTAAGTTGAAACAACGGAGTGTTCGGTAAGGGACAAAGCCCTATTACGCCGCCCTTGACGAAGGGCCAAATATGCCAGTCTTGCCGATTGAGCCCATCAACTTCGACGTCAGCCACGCGCATCGGCTTCTCGTCGATCGTTTCGCCTTCCAACTTCAAGCCTAGGGCTTTTCGCACCTTGCTGTGGCCGCCGTCGCACCCGATTAGGAAGTCGACTCTTACGGTTTCCCCAGTCGAAAGCGTAGCGTCCACACCATTTTGATCCTGCCGGAAATTGACGATCGCAGTATTGAACTCTACCCGGCCACCCAAAGCGTCAAGACGCTCGCGGAGGAATGCCTCGGTACGCGATTGCGGCACCATCCACAGGTTCGGATACGGGCTGCTCACGGTTGGGAGTTTGGAGGAGCCGAGAGAGCCCCCGCGAATTGAAAGCGGGCCGAGGTGTATGCGGAGCCTGGGATAAAGTCCACCAGCGACTATCGCATGTTTTGCCATGGAAAGCGGGGTGGAAGCAGTTACGTCCTTTATTATCATCGTCAGTAAGGGTGGGGCACCCGGCGATATCTTTCCTTTCACTTGAGCAGGGCACGTTTGCAAGTGTACAATTTGTACATATAATCAGGAGGCCATGGGCTTCGAATGGGATCTCCAGAAGGCGGAGGCCAGTTTCAAGAAGTATGGAGTGCGTTTTTCCGAGGCGGAGCCGGTTTTCGAGGACGATTACGCGATTACGATCGCGGACGATGAGTCCGACCCGGATGAGCAGCGGTTTGTGTCGATGGGAACGGGCGTGAAGGGGCGGGTTCTGGTGGTGGTTTACTGCTATCGGGGCGAGAACATCCGCATCATCTCCGCGCGGCTGGCGGAGGCGCAGGAACGCAGCCAATACGAGGAGTACCGATGAAGCAGAGATACGATTTCAGCCGTGGTACGCGAGGCAGGATTGCCGCCGCGGAGCCGGAGCCGCGCGGCAAGACGCGGATCACGATTCGCCTGGATGGGGATTTGGTGGATCACTTTCTGAAAGAAGCCGAGGCGTCGGGCGGGGCCACTGGCTATCAGACGCTGATCAACCAGGCCTTGCGCCAGCACGTGGAAGGCAAAGCGCCGAAGCTCGAAGAGACATTGCGGCGGGTTCTTCGGGAAGAGATGCGGGCGGCAAGTTGATGGGGATGCCCCAGGGGTTGGGTGCCGTGGTCTCCCACCCTTCGCTGGAAAAAAGCGAAAAATGCGGCACCCACATTGGTGGGAGCATATGGGTGGGGCGCTCGGCTGCCCGATCTCCAGATTATTGGGGATCGTGGTTTCCCAGGCACCCGCACCCGCATTTTCTACTTGTCAGACCTGGGCCACTCGCCGCATTCGCTGAATCGTACTTCGTATCCTACACCTGGACACACTCTGGAATCATGGATACTTGGAAACGAAACCTTGACTGAATAGAGGCAGATTTGTTGAAAATAAATGAGATATACTTCTGTTCAACTCTCTAATATGCGTTCTTCTGGCGTGTAGACAAAACTTATATTTGATTTCCTGCATATTATTGGCGACGTTTGCTTGCATGCACGCGCGGCAGCTTCGCCTTACCGCAATTTTAAGTAATTGACATGGATGGGCTTGTGGCGCTATCATCTGAGGCGGTAGAGAAGAGCGGGCCGTTTACACGGGTACTCTCTCCTGGATTTAGGTTCATGAAATTGCACTTTTCCGCATGTTTCGACGAGAAGAGGGAGGGGCAAGAATGCCAGCCAAATCTGGTGTTGCGAAGAGGCGAGAAGCGATTCGGGAGGATTACTGGCCGACCGAGGACCTCTGGACCGGCGAAAGAGAGACCGGGTGGTTCCCTGCCCCCAGATCGCTTCCACTCATCCTGGCGCTGCTTTCCTCGAAAGAGATCAGCGGCGGTAAGGATCCCTCAGCCGTTTACCTTGAGTTGCTCAGCCGACAGAGGGGTGAGGGCGTGGTAGAGATGGCGCACGAGGCGGAGCACGCATTTGCGGCGGGCTACGAGGGCAAGCGCGCCGTCAGAACCTGGCTAGAGAGGATGATGATTCTTGAGGAAATCGGCTTCATCCGAACGGTGAAAATCGGAAATCAACGGTATAAGTATGCCGCCATTGTTCATCCGACGACCGCAGTGCAAGGTCTTCGCGAACAAAACAGGATTTCAGAGGCTTGGTGGAGGGCCTACATCGAAAATAAGAGGGCCTCGGGTGAGGCAACCTACGAGGATCGGGTGGAGGAGAAACCCGCAGCCTGACGAGATCGTTTACTGGCTGACGCGGTGACAGGGTTACCAACAACCTTCTTCGAATTTGGGGTATGGGGAGCCGTGAAGATGAGAAGAGTCATAGCCTGCTGGCATTACGCTCGCCGTGACAGCAGGCCAAAACAGCAAAGCCTGAACCGCTGGCCTTTGGGAGGAGAGGCGGTTCAGGCTGTGGTGAGGTGCTTTCTGCTGCCCGCCCCCGGCTTGCGACGGGGGCGATTGTGGAGAGGTGTCGCCGTTGCGGGCTAACGGCCCTAAGAACCGGTAACGGTGTGTCAGCGCCCGGGGGTTCGATCCCCTGCCTCCCCTCTATAGTTTAGCGCACAAAAAGCCTACATGCAGAAAAATGCATATGGAGGGTAAATCCAATGGGCAGTCCCCAGGTTCTTTTCAGGCCAAATCCGACGCTGCAAGCGCCACCGAACATCGTCTACGTTTCATTCTCGGCGGAGATTGTTCCGCACACAACCGAGAGCCTGATTGCGACGGTGACAAACCTGACCAACCAAGGCGTGAAGCAAATCTACTTGATGCTGTCCACTCCTGGTGGTTCTGTGATGCACGGCATGAACATCTACAACGTCCTGCGGGCATTGCCCGTGGAGCTGATCACTCACAACGTTGGAAATGTGGACTCGATTGGAAATGCCGTGTTTCTGGCCGGGGGAAAACGATACGCCTGCCCGCATTCCACGTTCATGTTCCACGGAGTTGGATTCGATGTTCCGCAGCAGATGCGTATTGAGGAGAAGTTTCTGCGGGAACGGCTAGACGGAATTACCAGCGACCAGAAACGCATTGGATCTGTCATCGAGGACCGTACCTCCCTTGGAAAGGACGACATCGCCAAGCTCTTCCTCGAGGCCCAAACCAAAGACGCGGCATTTGCCGCTAGCTGCGGGATTGTTGATGAGGTTCGTGACGTCCAGATCCCTGCGGGCAGTTCCGTAGTTTCCCTGGTATTCCAGCGATAATCCGTTGAGCTCCATCATCGGTTCGCCCATTTCACTACCTCCGTTGGGCCTTCACTGAAGGAATCGGCATTATATGCGAGTTCCTTCAGTGTAGGCAATATTACGGCCAGCTACGGCCAATTTCAATTAAAGATTACCAAAACCCCAGGTAATTGGACGCAAACGCCCTTAGAAACAGTCACGCCTTGGCGAGGACGCCGCCCGTGAGCCGCTCTCTCAGGATTTCGTGCCCGTGGGTTAGAAACTCGTCCAGCGGAATCTTGCCGGCGTCTACGTCCGCGAGGATGGCGCGCTGGGCGGCGTATTCCTTGTTGACGATGCCGGCCTTCGATTGCAACATGCGCCAGGCTTTGCGGCGTTCTACGCAGAACATGACTAATTGGCGGCTGAGGGCGCGGTACTCGACTTTGCCGTTTTCTTCCCAGGTGATGTAGACGCCGAAGTCGGGAATGTAGGCGCGGTGGCCGGGGGTCAGGTAGCGGCGGTAGACGACGTCCTGCTGGGTGATGCGAACCAGCATGTTGTCGAGGTGAATGAGTTTGGCCGCGGCTTCGGGCTTGAGCTTCTTGAGGTGGTTGCGGAAGCGGGCTTCAGTGGTACACCAGTGGGCTACGGTGTAGCGCGTGGTTTCGCCGGTGGTCTTGGACTTGGTCTCGTACCAATCCATGTCAATGGAGGGATTGCCCTTGAGGTCGAGGGCCTCCTGATAGGTTTCGCCGAGGCGGGGGTTGAAGACAAACTCGGGCGCGCCGCGAGAGTCGCGGACGCGCTGGGCCTGGTGGAGGGCCATGTCGTCGGCCACGCCGTGCTCGGGCTGGCAGGTGGTGAAGGCCTGGAGGAACATGGTGCCGCGGTACTCGAGGCCGTCGAGGATGGCGCGGTAGAGCTTGGGGGCGTTGGCCATGGAGACCTGGGCGACGAAGGGCGAACCGTGGCCGGCGAGGAAGGTTTCGGCTACGGTCTTCTTCTCAGTGTTCTTGCCCTGGGTGGCGGAGCCGAAAGTGTTCATGTCGCCGCCGCCGAGCATGGGCGTGGAGTCGCTGTTCTGGCCGCCGGTGTTCGAGTAGACCTGGGTGTCGAGCATGAGGACCTTGACGTTGGGGCGGTTTTGCAGCATGACCTTGGAGGTGTTCTGGTAGCCGATGTCGCCGATGCCGCCGTCGCCGCCGACGACCCAGACCTTGGGCAGCTCGACGATCTCCTGGTCGGTCATCAGCGCGTCAGTGAAGTGGCTCAGGTGGTAGTACTCTTCGTCGCTGAGGACGTTGGTTTCACGGGTGAGGAGGATGTCGGCCAGGCGCTCGGGAATGACGGAGCGGCGGGCGTGATCGACGATGAAGCTTTCGCCCATGAGCCAGCCCACGGTGACGCCGTCCTGGAAGAGCGAGTTCATCCACGGGTAGGGGTGGGGGTTGTTGGGCGCGGTGGAACCGTAGACGGTGTTGCAGCCGGTGTGGGCGGCCATGGCCATGACGCTCATGCCGTTGGCCAGGCGGCCATCGACCGGTTGCAGGTTCTTGTGGTTGAAGGCCTCAGTGAGCAGGACGGCGGCGATAGCCTCGACCAGTTGGGCGTCGGTGATGGGGCCGTGCTCGGCCTCGTGAACGGCGATGCGGGCTTTGGTGTCTTTGATGTCCTCGCCGCCGAGGCCGAGGACGAGATGTGCGATTGCCTTACGCAGCAGGGCGTATTCAGCGGGACTGGTGGCCTGGAGCTTGGCAAGGCGGGCGACGCCGGTTTTTTCGAGCGCGCCGGCTTTGACCACGAAACGGTCGCTCTTGGCGTGGAACACGGGGCGCATGTAAGCCTCAGTGACGGCGGCGATGGAGCGCAGGACGGACTTTTCACCGCAGCCGGCGCAGGCGCCGTCGCCGGCTACGAGGGCGTCGTAGTTGGTGCGCACCATGAGCATGTTGCGCAGGGTGGCGGTTTTGGAGTCGGCCGGGTTGGCGGCGTTGAACAGGCCGAGATACTTCTGCGAGGTGTCGGGGAGCAGATCAAGGAAGCCGGTGCCGGTCTCGTGCTCGGCGTTGACTTCTTCGGTTTCCGCGACCATGCGGAGCGCGTTGTGATCGCCGCAGGCGGTGACGCAGGCGGCGCAGCCCTTGCACAGATCGCTGACAAAGATGGAGAAGATGCCGCCTGAGCCGGGCGACTTGCGCTCCGGCGAGGAGAAGATGGCGTTCACCTTCTGGTAGGCCATGGGGACCTTGGCAATGATGTCAAAGAACTGCTGCTTGGACTGCGCGGAGAAACCGTCGATGGTGTCGGTGACTTCGCGGAGGATGGTGGGTAGCGGCGTGCCGGTCTTCATCTCGGCCAACATGCGCTGGCGGGCGAGCTTTTCGATCTGCGGCAACGCGTGCAGCAGATTGGTGCGATCGGCGGGGTCGGCGATGTAGTAAGAGACGGCGGTGGTGAGCAGCGTACTCAGGTCCTGCGAGGTGTTGGGCAGCGCGGTGTCAGGGCAGACGGAGATGCAGTCCATGCACTGGGTGCAGTTCTCGGGGATGTAGAGCGGGGTCTCGCGGCGTGCCACGTATTTGGAGGCAGTGTCCCCGGTGGCCGCGGCGATCATGCCCATGGCCGACAGTGGCGTGGAAGGCTGGTTATAGCCGTAGTGGGAGCGGAACTGGGCGTCGAAGTTGGCGACGCTGGCAATCGGGGTGCGCTTGGCCTGGCCGGCCGGCAGCGGCGTGGAACGGCAGCCGATGCCGCAGGAGCCGCCCACCGTGGCCAATTCGAGGATGGGCAACAGCGCCTGGCCGCGCAGGCTGGAGCGGTCGGCCGCGGCGAGCGCGCCGATCTTGATCTCCTTCACCTGGTTGTAGCCCTGCATCATGACTTCCATGTTGGACTGGACGACGGCATCGCCGAGTTTGCCGAACTTCTTGACGTATTGCTTGTGGACGACGTCGCGGTACTGCTCCTGGGTGATGCCGAATTCGTTCAGGAGGCTGCTGACGGCGAAGAAGGCGCCGAGGAAGGCGTTGCCCTGCATGCGCAGTTGCAGATCGGCGCGGTCGGTGGCTTTCTTGGCGATCTCAAAGCCGGGCAGGGTGAAGACGCGAATGTTCTTATCGATGATCTGCTTGCGCGCCCACTGGGGCAGCCGCTCCCAGGCCTGTTCGCCCTCTTCGTCGGACTCCCATACCAGAGAGCCGCCCTCGGCCATGCCGTCGAGCGGGTTGCAGTGGGTGAAGGCCTTGGGGTCGCAACAGAGAACGACGGTGACGTGGCGCAGGTCGCAGTTGACGCGAATGCGGTCTTTGGCGGCGACCATGAAATAGCTGGTGGGCGCGCCCTTTTTCTCGGAACCGTACTTGGGATTGGCGCTGACGTGGATGACTTCCTTGGGATTGCCCAGGTTGTCGCGCTCCCCGTCACGCTCAAAGATCAGATCGTTGAGGTCGCCCAGGATGGCGCCGAGGTTTTTGCCGGTGGTGATGGCGCCCCAGCCGCCGATGGAGTGGAAGCGCACGGCAACCGCGCCGGCGGGGAGCAGCGACGGAGTTTCGTCACCGACGACCGAGTAGGGGTGGTCGATGCCGAGGACGAAGAAGCTGACGCCGTCAGAGGCGCGCTTGCCGTCCTGGCGGGCGCGGCCGGCGGTGGCGAACTCGTAGGCGCCGATGATGTGCTCGGGACGGAAGTCGCGCGAGCCCAGGCCGTATGTGCCGGAGTAGATATGCGGAACTTCGTCCATGGCCAGGGCGGGCAGGCCTTCGGCGGCGGCGTGGCCTTCGGTTTGAATGGCCTTGGAGAGCGCGGTGCGGATGTCGCGGCCGAGCGGGTTGTCGCCGGAGAGAGCCTCGTCGGTGCGCTCCAGGATGATGACGTTCTTTTTGCCCTTGAGCGCGGCCACGATGGCGGCCTCGGGGAAGGGGCGAATCACATTGACGTGGATGGAGCCGACGGTGATGCCGCGGGTCTGGCGCAGGTAGTCGACGGCGGCCTCGATGTTTTCGGCGGCCGAGCCCAGGGAGACGAAGACGGTGTCGGTGTCGTGGGTCTTGTACTCGGAGATGAGGCCATAGTTGCGGCCGGTCAGTTCGGCGAAATCCTTGTAGGCGTCTTCGAGGAACTGCAGAATGGGCTCGGCGAAGTTGTTGCGCCGGGCCACGACACCCTGCATGTAGTGTTCCTGGTTCTGCACGGGGCCGAGCAGGATGGGGTTGGCCAGGTCCATCATCTTGGGGACGCGGCGGCGGGTGGGCCCGAACAGGACGCGCTGGCTTTCGGTGGGGCAGTCGATGATGTCTTCCGGCGAACCGAGGTATTCGCGGATCAGCTCCGACTCGTGCTTGTAGAAGGTGCGCTCCAGGTGCGAGGTCAGGAAGCCGTCCATGATGTTCATGCCGGGGGTGAGCGAGAGCTCGGTCACGCGGCGCAGAATCAGCGCCTGGTCGGCGGCCTGCTGGGCGTCCTTGCCGAAGAGCATGATCCAGCCGGTGTCAAGCGCGCCATAGATGTCGTCGTGACCGCAGTGCACATTGAGGGCGTGCTTGGTGAGCGCGCGCGCGGCCACCTCCAGCACCATGGTGGAGCCCTTGCCCGGCGCGTGGTAATACTGCTCGACGCCGTAGACCACGCCCTGCCCGGAGGTAAAGTTGACCACGCGCTTGCCGCACACCGAGTGGGCGATGGCGCCGCCCTGGGCCGCGTGCTCGCCTTCGGCCTCGATGGCGATGGTGTTGTGGCCGAAGACGTTCAGGTTTCCTTCGGCGTAGGCCTGCTGGAAGAGCTCGCCGCCCTCGGTGGAAGGCGTGATGGGATAAAACACGCCGGCGTCGGCGATCCGCGTCTCCGTGTAGTAGGAGACGAGCTGGTTTCCGTTTGCAGTAATGCGAATGCCTGGATAACGCGCAGCAGCGGTCATGAATCCCTCTCTGTGAGCCTTGTTCTTGTGTCGATGTCTACGACCTGCGAGATCGCTCGGATTCGAGGGAAGGCCCTCCCTTCGAAACCGCGCCGCAGTGCGTTACGTTGGTGCATCAGTCAGCGTGGTCGAGCGGCCCAGATTCCATGCTCTTGCAAGTTTAAAGGCCGGGATGGAGATGAGGAAACCCAAGGGGAGGGTTGGTCCTCAGCAAGCGGCCTATACATCAGTATGCGCCTGTCGGATGGAGACGTGGTCCCACAGGGTGGGATTGGGGTTTGACGTCTCTGATCGTGGTCCATTTCGCGGTTCCTGGCGCCGCGCAAAGGGTGGCCAACTGGTCCGATCGCCCCGCATTTCCTGCGCTCGTTGTATAGTGGGGGCGACCGTTGTGTCCTTGTTTGCACTGCAGAAGACTGCCGAACGGCCGGAGGGCGGGCTTGGAGAAGATGGAAAAGGGGAAATTGCGGTCGCAGGCGTGGTTTGGGGGCAAGGACAGGGATGGGTTCATCCACAGGAGCTGGATGCGCAACCAAGGGTTTCCCGGCGATGTGTTCGACGGGCGGCCGGTGATCGGCATCTGCAACACCTGGTCGGAGTTGACCCCCTGCAACGCGCACTTTCGCGATCTGGCCCAGAAGGTGAAGAACGGCGTGTGGGAGGCGGGCGGGTTTCCGCTGGAGTTTCCCGTAATGTCGATGGGCGAGACCAACATGCGTCCCACGGCGATGATGTTCCGCAACCTGGTGAGCATGGACGTGGAAGAGTCGATCAGGGCCAACCCGATTGACGCGGTGGTGCTGCTGTGCGGCTGCGACAAGACGACGCCTTCGCTGGTGATGGGCGCGGCCAGTTGCGATGTGCCGGCCATCGTGCTTTCCGGTGGGCCGATGCTGATTGGGCGCTATCGCGGCCAGGCCATCGGCTCCGGTACGGTGATTTGGCGGTTCAGCGAGGCGGTAAAGGCCGGGAAGATGACGGAGCAGGAGTTCCTGGACGCCGAGAGCTGCATGAGCCGCTCGGCCGGCCACTGCATGACCATGGGCACGGCTTCGACGATGGCCTGCATGGTGGAGTCGCTGGGGCTTTCGCTGTCCGGGAATGCGGCCATTCCGGCCGTGGACTCGCGCCGGGGCGTGCTGGCCCACGAGACGGGCCTGCGCATTGTGGCCATGGCGCACGAGGACCTGCGGATTTCGAAGATTTTGAAGCGCGAGGCATTTTTGAACGCCATTCGCACCAATGCGGCCATCGGCGGCTCGACCAACGCCGTGATTCACCTGATCGCGTTTGCCGGGCGGGTGGGGGTTCCGCTCAACCTGGACGACTGGGACAGGTATGGCCGCGAAGTGCGCACCATTCTGGACCTGCAGCCGTCGGGGCGCTTCCTGATGGAGGATTTTTACTACGCGGGCGGGCTGCCGGCGGTGCTGAGCAAGCTGGCCGAGCATGGGCAACTGGACGGCGACGCGCTGACTGTGAACGGGCGGACGATCGGGGAGAACGTGAAGGACGCGCCGATCTGGAATGCGGAGGTGATCCGCGACTACGAAAACCCATTGGTGGAGAGCGGTGGCGTGGCCGTGCTGCGCGGCAATCTTTGCCCCGACGGCGCGGTGCTGAAGCCCTCAGCCGCCTCGCCGCACCTGATGAAGCATCGCGGGCAGGCGGTGGTGTTTGAAAGCATCGAGCACTACAAGGAGCGCATCGACTCGCCGGATCTGGCCATCGACGAGACGAGCATGATGGTGCTTAAGTACTGCGGGCCAAGGGGATACCCCGGTATGGCCGAGGTGGGCAACATGGGGCTGCCGGCCAAATTGCTGGCGCGTGGGATCACAGACATGGTGCGCATCAGCGACGCGCGCATGAGCGGCACGGCCTATGGGACAGTGGTGCTGCACGTGTGCCCCGAGGCCGCGCTGGGCGGTCCGCTGGCGCTGGTGCGCGAAGGCGACTGGATCGAGCTGGATGTGGAGGCGCGGCGGCTGCACCTGGACGTGGATGAGGCCGAGTTGGGCCGCCGCCGCGCGGAGTGGGTGGCGCCCGAGCCGGCTTTCAAGAGCGGCTACCAAGCGCTCTATGTGAAGCACGTGCTGCAGGCGGACCGGGGCGCGGACTTCGACTTCCTGCTCGGCTGCCGGGGACATGCGGTGCCGAGGGAGTCGCATTGAGAATTTGTAATGCGGGCATCGTGGTATCCCACCCTAGCCGCAAAAACAAAGACGCGGCGAGGGTGGGGCACCCATGACCTTACACTCTCCATGAAAATGTACTGAGCGGAATTGGCGCAGCAGTGGTGAGGAGCAAAGAGATGCAAGACGACAATTCTCACTTTGCAAGCTATCCAAGCCTTCAAGGCCAGATGGTGCTGGTCACCGGCGGGGCCACCGGCATTGGCGAGTCGATTGTGACTCATTTTGCCCGGCAAGGTGCGCGCGTGGCCTTCTTCGACATTCAGGATGAGCCTGCGCTGCGCCTGGTGGAGAGCCTCGCGGCGGAAGGCTGCCCCGCGCCGCATTACCTGCATTGCGACCTGACCGATCTGGCGGCCCTCACCCGCAGCGTAGAGCAGGTTTTGGCGGCATGGGGCACCATCGACGTGCTGGTGAACAACGCGGCCAACGACCAGCGGCACAACCTCTCGGAAGTGACGCCGGAGTACTGGGACCAGTCGATGGCCGTGAACCTGCGGCCGCAATTCTTCATGATTCAGGCCGTGCTGCCGGCGATGCGCAGGGCCGGCCGCGGGTCCATTATCAACATGTCCTCGATCTCGTGGATGATTCCCTCCACCGGCGCGGCGCTTTACGTCACGGCCAAGGCGGCCATCGTGGGGCTCACACGGACGCTGGCGCACGAGCTGGCTCCGGATGGCATCCGCGTCAATGCAGTGCTGCCCGGCGCCATCGTCACCGAACGCCAGAAGCGGCTTTGGTATACGCCGGAGTACAAGGCGGAAATCATGGCCAGCCAGGCGCTCAAGCGCGACATCCTTCCGGAGGACGTGGCGCGGCTGGTGCTGTTCCTGGCCGCCGACGACTCCAGCGCGATTACCAATCAGAGCTACATTGTGGACGGCGGGTGGGTTTAGGACAGTTGTCAGAGATCAGAAATCCGGGAACAGGGAACAGGGATTAGTTGTCAGAGATTAGAGAGCAACAGCGAACGGCGTTCTGGCGGGGAGAAATGCTAAAGATTCGACGGGAGTGGGGTGTCGTTGCAACAGTGGGTTTCGTGTGCGTGGGATTCTCGCTAAATGCGCAGAGTCCGCATGAGGCGGTTGCTCAGGCCACATCGCGCATCGCAGGCGATCAGTCCGAAGCTGCGCCGCGCTCGGCAAGCTACCGGCAGGTGCAGGAGCGGTTGGCGCGCGGGTGGAATACGTGGGACGTGCACAGCGTGGCGACACACGTGCTGCTGCCGGAGGGGCTGGCGATTCACGTAGGAATCAAACACAACAGTACCCTGTACGGCGATGCGTTTCTGGGAGATGCGCTGATCGGCCGGCTGGACAAGGGCGCGGAAGTTGTAACGCCGGGGCCGCACTCGTGGGATGGAAGCTATACCAGCGCGGACTTTGCATGGAATGGGCACAAGTGGCGCATTGAGAGCGCACACGACGGTGCAGACCTGGTGCTGCTGGTGCAGTGGCTAAAAGAAGTCGATTTTGATGAGCCTGCCTTGGTCTTCTCGGCCAGTTATCTTTGGAATCGGCCTGGAACGATTCAACGGCTGCCAGGCCGTATGAAGGCGCGGCTTGGCGCAGCGACCGTTCCGATCTACTGCACGTGCGAAACAGATGAAAACCGATTGCCGGACGTCGTGGTCGACTTGCCGATCGGCGGACCTTATTTCGCAACTCATTCGGGTGCGGCCGTTGGCGTGAGCACCGGCAAACGCCGCACACTCGCCGAAATCGAAGCGGTCGTTTCAAGACAGAAAGCCGCGTACAAACAGTCGATTGCGACCGCGGGCAAGAACGGCCCAATTGTGGACGCGATTGAAACGACGCTGGGATGGGACACGATCTACGAGCCGGAAAAACGCAGGGTGATTTCCCCGGTGAGCCGCGTGTGGAGCGTGGGCTGGGGTGGCTATGTGCTCTTCGATTGGGATACCTTTTTTGCGGCAACGATGGCGTCCATCGACGACCGCGACCTTGCGTATGCTAATGCCATCGAGATCCTTCGCGAATCGACGCCGCAGGGCTTTGTTCCGAATTATGCGCGCGCGGGGAACTGGAAGAGCTCGGACCGGAGCGAGCCCCCGGTGGGAGCTATCACGGTGCTGGGACTTTACAAGCAGTTTCACGACCGATGGTTTCTTGAAGACACGTACGCGCCACTGCTCAGTTGGAACCGCTGGTGGGCTGCGCATCGCGACATTCAGGGGTACTTGGCGTGGGGCAGCGACGGCGAGAATCGGCCCGCAGACCTGGACGACAGCGCGCGAGGAACCCGCGCAGGCGCCATCCTGGAGTCGGGGCTGGATAACAGCCCCATGTACGACGATACGACGTATAACGCGCAGACGCACGTGCTGGAGTTTGCCGATGTGGGCCTGATGAGCCTATATATCGCGGACTGCGACGCGCTGGCGGAGATTGCGAACACTCTGGAGAAGACGGCGGAGGCAAAGGAGCTACGAGACCGAGGCGCGCGCTACCGGGCAAAGCTCGGAACACTGTGGGATGAGCGCGCGGGCATCTTTCTGAACAAGGACCTGCACAGCGGCCAAGCAAGCCCGCGGCTTTCTCCCACCAACTTCTACCCCATGCTGGCCCACGCGGCGACGGCTGCCCAGGCCCGGACGATGATGGAAAAGCATCTGCTTAACGAGCAGGAATTCTGGGGCGAGTGGGTTATTCCTTCGATTGCACGCGACGATCCGGCTTTTGCCGACCAAAACTACTGGCGGGGCAGGATCTGGGGGCCGATGAACTATCTTGTCTATCTCGGACTTAGTAACTACGACGACGCGGCGATTCGCAAGGAGTTTGCGCGGAAGTCCTATAACCTGTTTCTGAAGGAGTGGAGCGAAAAGGGCCACGTGCACGAGAATTACAACGCCATCACAGGCACCGGAGACGACGTTTCTTCGAGCGATCGCTTTTACCATTGGGGGGCGCTGCTTGGATACGTTGAGTACCTGGAACAGAGCCGGGACGGTGAACGAGCCCAGCCCGCCAAGTGACCTGGGGAGTTCTTCCCGGTCGCATCGCCGCGCGGGTGATAGGGTGGCGCGGGCAAGTGCCCACCGGAACTCCAATGGGGGGGATTGTTTACCTGTGCGTAGTTTTTTCAAATGCCAGCAGACGTTCCGATGCCTTACTATGCTGCGGAGGGTTTTTCGACCATGATTTCCGTTCTGAAGTTGCGTTATCGTATTGCTGCTCTCCTGCTCGTTTTTGCCGGAGCCTTGCTGTTTGCGGGCCACGCCACGGCCCAGAGCGCTGCCGAAGCCGGCAAGATCGCCGCCAACCTGCAACCGGAGTCCCGCGCCGTGATCGAACGGCTCTCCAGTTTGCAGACGCTGCCCGACGGCGCCTGGAAGCTGCACAGCGGCGATCTGGCCCACGGCGAGGCCGTCAATCTGGACGAGAGCTCCTGGCAGGCCATCGCCAAAAGCTCCAAGGCTCCCAACGATGCGGTGTGGTTTCGCCAGACCTACCAGGTGCCGGAGACGCTGAACGGCTACGACCTGAGCGGCGCGCGCATCTGGTTTCAGTTTCTCGCGAATGCCAACGGGCCGATGCCGCAGATACTCTACTTCAATGGCCGGAGGGTGGCCATGGGCGACGACCTGGAGCCGATCGTTCTGTTCGACCAGGCCAGGCCCGGCGACAAGGTGACGGTAGCCATCAAGCTGCTGCACACCGTGGACACCAAGAGCTTTGAAGGCGCAACCCTGCGCGTCGAGTTCCCCGAGAACCGGCCCAGCCCCGAGGACCTGCGCCAGGAGTTCCTCTCGGCTGCGGAACTGGTTCCTTCGCTCGCGCCCAACGACCCGGCGCAGATGGCCACGATTGACAGCGCCATCCGCACCGTGGACCTGGCGGCTCTGGACGCGCACGACCAGGCCAAATTCGATGCCAGCCTGAAGGCGGCGCACGCCAAGCTCGAAGCCCTCAGGCCGCTGTTGCAGCAGGCCACGCTGCACCTCACCGGCAACTCGCACATCGATGCGGCCTGGCTATGGCCGTGGACGGAAGCGGTGGACGTGGTGAAGCGCACCTTCGGCACCGCGCTGCAGTTGATGTTCGAGTACCCCGGCTACACCTACACGCAGTCCGCCGCGGCCTACAACGAGTGGCTGGCCGAGAAGTATCCCGACATGAACGCGGAGATAGCGCAGCGGATCAAGGAGGGCCGCTGGGAGGTGGTGGGCGGCATGTGGCTCGAGCCGGACCTGAACATGCCGGACGGCGAGTCGCTGGTGCGGCAGTTGCTGGTGGGCAAGCGCTGGTACAAGCAGGCCTACGGCGTGGACGTGAGGATCGGCTGGAACCCGGATTCGTTTGGATATACGTGGCAGTTGCCGCAGATCTACAAGAAGAGCGGCGTGGACTACTTTGTGACGCAGAAGATGACGTGGAATGACACCAACCAGTTGCCGTTCAAGCTGTTCTGGTGGGAGTCGCCGGACGGGTCGAAGGTGCTGGCGTATTTTCCGCACGACTACGGCAACACCGACATGAGCCCGGTGCGGCTGAGCGCCGACCTGGTCACGGCCCGCAAGCAGGCAACAGGCGAAAAGGAAATGATGGACCTCTATGGCACCGGCGACCACGGCGGCGGACCGACGAGGGCCGTGCTGGACGAGGCCTTCCACTGGGCTGGGCCGGGACAGGTGACGGCGAAGTACGAGTTCGGCACGGCGCAGACGTTCTTCTCGTCGATCGAGAAGCGGATTGCGCCGGAGAGCCGGGAGTGGGATTACCAATCTATCGCCAAGGGGTACACGGCGCCGCCGGCGGTTGCGCGCAAGGTGGATATTCCCACCTGGAAGAGCGAGCTTTACCTCGAGTACCACCGCGGCGTCTTCACCACGCAGGCCAACCACAAGCGCAACATGCGCGAAGCCGAGGAACAGGTGCTGAACGCCGAGAAGTGGGCGTCGCTGGCGTGGCTGGATGGAAAGAGCTATCCCGGCGCAGAGTTGACCGAAGACTGGAAGAAGGTGCTGTTTAACCAGTTCCACGATCTGGGGGCGGGGTCGGGGATTGGCATCATCTATAAGGATGCGCAGAAGGACTACGACGTGGTGCTTTGGTCGACGAACGAGATCAGCGCGGGGGCGCTGGGGACGGTAGACGAGAAGATCGATACGCAGACCAAGCATCCTGAAGCCGTTCCCGTTGTGGTCTTCAATCCCCTGGGATGGAAACGGCCGGGAGTCGTGACGGTCAAGCTGCAATTGCCTGGCACCAGCCCGGCGGGTATTCACGTTGAAGAGTCGACCAGCGGTAAGTTCGAAGGGTCGGAATTGGTATCGTTCGACAAGCAGACGGGAGTGGCGGAAGCGCGGATCTTTGTCCGCGACATCCCAGCTATGGGATACAAGTCGTATCAGATTTTCCCAGAGCCTCCTGGTTCTCCTGTATTCCATGCGACTCAGACACACGAGACCGCCGACAGTTTAATCATTGAGAACGCGAATTTGCGCGTTACCGTTGACAAGAAGACCGGCTGCATCACTGGCCTCTTTGACAAGCGCGCCAATTTCGAATCCCTTGCACCGGGTGCCTGCGGCAATCAGCTCCAGTTCTTCAAAGACACGCCAAAGGACTACGATGCCTGGAACATCGATCCCGGCACGCTCGAAGTACCGCCGACGGTGATTGATAATGCCGATTCAGTCGCGTTTTCCGGAGTCCAGACTCCGGACCCGGAAATCCGCGTGACCCGCCATTGGCAAAGCTCGAAATTCGTTCAGACCATCGATCTGGCTCCGGGAACCGATCAGGTCGACATCGAGAACGACATCGACTGGCACGAGACGCATGTTCTGCTCAAGGCCGCGTTTCCTCTGGCGGCTTCCGGGCCGTTTGCAACGTACGAGATTCCTTACGGGATCATCGATCGGCCGACTACGCGTGACAACTCGTGGGAGAAAGCTCAGTTCGAGGTTCCCGCTATGCGCTGGGCCGATCTGGGCGATGGGAAGCATGGGCTGAGCGTCCTGAACCAGACCAAGTACGGTTACGATGCCGTGGGCAACGTGCTGCGGCTGACGCTGCTGCGCTCGCCCAAATGGCCGGACCCGGATGCCGACATGGGCCACCATCACTTCCACTACGCGCTTTATCCCCACGCGGGGACGTGGAAGGACGCGCTCACCGTGCCCCACGGCTGGGAGTACAACTACCCGCTGACGGCGGTGGTGACCACGGCTCACGCGGGGTCGCTGCCGGCTGAGCACTCGTTTGCTTCGGTTGAGCCGGAGAATGTGGTGCTGACTGCGGTGAAGAAGGCTGAAGACGCGAACGGGCTGATCTTCAGAGTGTATGAATGGGCGGGCAAGGACGCGACGGCCGAGTTCCACGTGCCGCCGGGCGCGACAAGAGCCACGGTTACCAACCTGATGGAGACGCCCGAAGGCAGCCCGCTCAAGGTGACCGGCGACGTGGTCAAAGTCCCCATCCACCCCTACGAGATTCTGACCATCCGGGTGGATTACCCCGGCGGCGGACCGAAACAGTAGGTCCATCTCGATTCCCAGGGAAGGGGCTCCGGAAACGGGGCCTCTTTTTTGGTACTCTAGCGGATAGGAGCCCGCGCCATGGACATTACTTCCCCTTTCTTCGTCGTTTCCGTCATTATCGTCGTCTTTGTGGCGGCGCTTCTGTTTGCCACCAGCACCAAGGAAGACGGACCCTCGACGCACTGATCCGGGCTTCATTCCGGAGGTTCAAATCCGGCCTGGGGCCCATTTGCCTCAAGGGTGCGGGCCTTGGTTCTCGCTTGCAATGGAACTTCCCCTTCGCTCTCAGCCGTTTCCGGATCCGTTCGAAACAATTGCGTCCAGACGATCACTGCTCTCGCAGGCGCACCAGCACGACGGCCTGGCGCGGGAGGGTCAGATCGAGGCCGGCCTTGCCCTCATCGAGAGCAATGGGGTGGTCCGGCACCGTCTGTTCCAGAGCGCCCGCTTTCTGGAGTTGTTGCGTTTGCTCCGCGGTGGGGTGCGCGGGGCTGCCCATCTGCCGCCAGACCCGGTAGGCGTTGCTGTGCATCGCGTCCACGCGGAACTCGGCGGCGACCGCCGTTCCGCGGTGCAGTCCATCGACGGAGAGATGGACCTGGGCTGCCGGGGCGGGGACGTCGGCATCATGGTAGTTCCACACGAGCACATCCACTTCACGGCCGTTGCGGGTAGCCACGGCATTTACGTCGGGAGCGGCGGCGGCGCTATGGTCCACAACCTCGGCCAACGGAAGAGCCCCAGTGCTCTGGGTGGCGACCCAGACCGGACCGGATCGGGCTTCGCGGGCTTGGACTTCATGGGGCAGCATTTCGCCAGGATGGGCCGCGGTTAACCGCCCGCCGCCCAACATGGCGAATAGGCGGAAGACATTCAGCACCGGCTTGTCGATGCCGTTGGTGGCCAGTTCGCGGAATCCGGCAAAGGCGGGCTGATCTTCAAACTCGAAGGCCCAGGTGACCGCGCCCTCGACGGTGACGCCGTACTGGCGGGCCAGCTCGTAGGTGCGCAGGGTGGCTTCGGCTACGCTTACGCCGTAGAGCGGGCCGTTGCGGTAGCCGTTCTGGCTGCCCTGGCAGGCGGCGCAGCCCTCGGGGTCGCTCTCGCCGAAGATGATGGGCGTGTGCTTCCACTCCGGGTAGCCGGCGACGACCTGCATTCCGTGCTCGACCGCCCGTAACTGGGTTCCGACGCTCATGACGACATGGCCTTCTATGAACTTCGGGTTGCCCTTGGGGTGGTAGCTGATGAAGTCGAGCGGCGCGCCTGTGCCGCCGGTTGTGGCATTCACGCCGTGGGCGCAGTGCTCCAGAAACTGGCGCAGGAACACTTCGGAGCGGTCGCTGACGCCGGTGACTTCGGGACCTCCGATGCGGGCCTGGGGCAGGACCTGGCGAATGGCGGCCGCGGTCAGGTCGTAGAGGCGATCATACTCGGCCGGGGTGCCGTGCCAGTAGCCGATATCGGGCTCGTTCCACACCTCCCACAGCCAGGTTGCGGTCTGGTTGCCGTAGCGGTCGCGCAGGTGGGTCGCGTAGGCCTCAACCAGCTTCGACCAACGGGCCTCGTCCTTGGGCGGATACGTCCAGCCCGTAAAGATGTCTCCTTTCGGAAAACTGTGGCGATACGGCTCCGGGTGGGTGGAGAGCGTCTGGGGCATGAAGCCGATCTCGACCAGAGGACGGACATGCGCCTCGATCAGCGCGTCGAATATGCGGTCGGTGAGGGTGAAGTCGTAGACCGGCGTTCCATCCGGCCGCTCGGTGTATACGTTGGTCGAGCCCCACTTCAGCGAGCCCTCGCCGTTGCCGGTGGTGAACAGGTTATGAGGACGAAAGTAGACCGGAACGGAGCTGAGCGCGGCCAGTTCGCCGAGCAGCTTTTTGCCGTTGGGGGCGTAAAGAAAGTTCGGCTCATCGGCGCCGAAGAAATTCCAGATGGGGGTGTAGGCGCCGGTAGGTTGGCCGGCATGAACCTGAATCGAGACCGGGCCTTCGAACTGCGGCTGGACGCGGGCGCTTGTTTGCGCGAAGAGCGTGGCCATGGCTGGAAGAAGCGCAGCCAAAAAAGATATGCACGCCCGAGTAAACGCCTTCTTCATGCGCTCCACGATACCATTTCCGGTTATTTACGCGCGGTGAGGCAAGGAACCTCCGCTCTAAAAAACTTGGAGGCGGTAAAGAGATGAGGCCAGGCGGGCAAGGCGATTCCCGGAACCTTTCGGCAATGGCGGGCGTATAACAGGGCAAGAGGGCGATTGCCATGGTGCTGAACAAGATGGGGAAAGCGGCAGGTTTGCTGACGGGCCTGGCGTTGGTGGCCGGGATGGCCGGATGCAGGGTGCACGTCGACAAGGGCGCCAACGGGGAAGACAAGAACGTCCAGGTGGATACTCCCTTTGGCGGCGTTCACGTGAATACCGACCAGACTTCGGCCGCGGACCTGGGATTGCCGGTCTATCCCGGCGCCCAGCAGGTGAAGGGCGACGACAAGCACAAGTCGGCGGACGTCCACCTTGGCTTTGGCGAATGGGAGTTGCGGGTGCGAGCGGTTTCCTATGAGACCCCGGACACCGAAGAGCAGGTGACCGCGTTTTACAAGAAGGCTCTGGGCCGCTATGGCGACGTGATTATCTGCCAGGGCACTACGCCGGTGGGAACCCCGACCGCGACCTCCGAGGGGCTGACCTGCGAGGATAACGAGAAGAACGCCAATGTGAAGATCGACCGGGGAGATTACGGGACCGACAAGCATAGCCTAGAGTTGAAGGCCGGCTCCAAGCGCCACCAGCACGTTGTGGGCTTTGAGAATCCCAAGGACGGCAAGACCCGCTTTGTCCTGGTGGCGCTGGATTTGCCTGCCGGGGGGGATAAGGGCTCGGGAAAAAGCGACTGACGCGCTGGGGGGCGCGGTCGCGTTGGGGGCTGTTTTTGCGAGGGAAATTGTGCGATCGCCTGCATTTGCCGGACGGTCCGGTTGAGCGATGACCTACAATTCCAGCAAACGGAAAACACATCCCCTTCCGACCGGAGATTCTGATGCCAGTGAAAATGCTTCGCCTCTTCCCCGTGGTCTTTCTGGCCGCGGCGCTTCTTCTTCATGCCGCCGACAAGCCCAAGCCTCCCGCGCCAGCGCCCGCATCCGTTGACCCTTACGCCGAGGTGCAACCGGCCACCGAGTCGCTGGACCTGAACATGTACCAGCGGATTCGCGACGAGGGTCTGAACCACTCGCACGTGATGGAGTTTGCCACCGCGCTGATGGACGGCATTGGCCCGCGGCTGACCGGTTCGCCCAACCTGGCGAAGGCCAACGCGTGGACCCGCGACACGCTTACCAAGATCGGCCTGGAGAATGCGCACCTGGAAGACTGGGGCGAGTTCGGCCTGGGCTGGCAGCAACTGAACACCTGGGCGCGCATGGTTACGCCGGACACGGCTGTGCTGATTGTGCAGGCCACGCCGTGGTCGCCCTCGACGCCCGGCCCGGTCACCGGAGACGTGGTCTTTGTCAGCCTGCAGACGGAAAAGGACTTCGATCAATACAAGGGCAAGCTGGCCGGAAAGGTGGTTCTCTTCGGCGCCATGCGCGAGGTTCCGCCGGTGGACAAGGCGCTGTTCGAGCGCGACACCGACAAGGACCTCGAGGATATTGCCGCGTTCCCGGTGAACGCCGGCGCGGGCGGCATTCCCCCGGAGATGCAGGCGCGGATGCGGGAACGCATGGAGCGCTTGCGGCTGATCGACAAGATCGCCCAGTTCTTTGCCGACGAGAAGGTGGCCGCAGTCATCGAACCCAGCCGCGACGGCAAGAACGGCGGCGGCTCCGGCGGCACCATTTTTGACGACAACGGCGCCACCCTGGGCCGCACTCCTTACGTTGCCGAAAAGGTTGTCAAGGTTCCGGTGGTGGTGGCGGCCATCGAGAGTTACGGGCGCCTCTACAGGCTCACCCAGGCGCACGCGCCGGTCAGCGTGGAGATCGACGTAGACACCAAGGTCACCGGCGAGCACGAGCATGGATTCGATACGGTGGCCGAGATTCCCGGCACCGACCCGAAGCTGAAGGAGCAGGTGGTGATGGTGGGCGGCCATCTGGATAGCTGGATCGCCGGCACCGGCGCCACCGATAACGGGGCGGGAACCATCGTGGCCATGGAAGCCGTGCGCATCCTGAAGGCGCTGGACGTGAAGCCGCGCCGCACCATCCGCATTGCCCTGTGGACCGGCGAAGAGGAGGGAATCTTCGGCTCCAAGGGCTATTGCACCATCCACTTCGGCTCGGCCAAGCTCTCCACCGCGCCCGACCAGTTGCAACTGCCGGAGTTTATGCGCCGGGCAGCGGGACCACTGGAAGTAAAGCCGGAGCAGAAGCTCATCTCAGCCTACTTCAACGTGGATAACGGCACCGGCAAGATTCGCGGCGTCTACACGCAGGGCAACGCGGCCGTCGCGCCCATCTTTGCCCAGTGGATTGCCCCGCTGAAGGACCTGGGAGTTACCACCATCACCAACCGCAACACCGGTGGCACCGATCACCTAAGCTTCGACGCGGTGGGGATTCCGGGGTTCCAGTTCATCCAGGACATGCTGGACTACGAGGCCCGCACGCACCACTCCAACGAGGACGTGGTGGAGCGGCTGCAACCGGCGGATTTGAAGCAGATTGCCACGGTCGAGGCCATCTTCCTCTACAACGCCGCGCAGCGCGACCAGATGTTGCCGCGCAAGCCGCTGCCGCAGCCCGACCTGGAAGAGAAGAAGCGCGCCCCGCTTGAGGGCATCTTCCCCGGCGCGGTTCCGCCGGCGGAGACTGAGAAGAAGTAGGTCGCTTTTCGGGCGGTAACTCCAGAAGGAAGGGTCCGCTCCGCGCGAGTCTTGCTCCGGAGCGGACCTTTCTTTGTGCAGGAAACAATAGAGATTCATCAGACAGAGCGCGGCCTTGATTCCCGCCGCGAGCCGATGGACTTCGGCAAGCCGGGGCGATTTCACAGCAGCTCAGTGCCGGAGTCATGCCGGCCTGCATAAGTCAGCGCCAAGAAACTTCACTTTCTGGCATTTGCAAGCGCGTCGGAGATTGCCTTCTGCTTGGGAATGCTTGCAGTTCGGGCAAGCAGACCCTCAAGCGCTTGCACGTAGGCGGTTTGAAAGGCCTTATCCGGAGAGACGATCATGTCAGGCACCAAGCCTGTCCCTTCCCAGTTCTTTCCTGCCATCGAACTCTTGATCCGGCCGTTGGGAATTGTAACCGTCAAAGCCTGGTTGATGGGCCATGGCCCTGCTGGATTCGCGGCTCCCGCGGTCTTCTCGCCGATGATTTTTGCCCGGTGTCTTTCCTGCAGAATGAACGGTACGCCCTCTCCTGCGGACCAGGTCCGTGCCGACACAAGAACATAAACAGGCCGTGTTTCGTCTCTATATGCGACTCCCGTCTGCAAAGTGCGCTCGATCGTGGGTTCGCCGGAGCGCGGAACGATAGAAAAAAGAGGCAGATTCGGTTCAGAGAAGAAATAGCTCAAAAGCTGCAACGCCGTGTCTGGAGAGCCGCCGCCGTTCACACGAAAGTCGAGAATCATCGCATCTGTATGGGCAAGAAAGCGCATGGCGGCATCTACCGCTTCAGCTCCTTCATTTGCCCGGCAGAACCCGGTAACTTCGAGATAGCCGACGTTTCCATCCAGGACTTTTGCAGTCCTCATCCCGAAGTTAGATAAGCTCGCGCTTTCCGCTCGAGTCAGCTGAGCTCTATCTGAACCGGAGTCTGAAAGAGCGGACACGGTAACGAACAGGTGTTTGTCGTGGCTGGCTTGATCGAGAGTGGCCGTCAATTGCCTCGCAAAGTCACTCAGATTCTTCTCCCGCGAGAAATCTCCTTTTGCGAGAGCAGCTCCAAGCGTGGCGTTGATTTGCGGAATCGCAGCCTCGTCGAAGTATTTTTCTGTAATCAACGACTGGAGCGATGCCACCGTGGACGCAACAAAGTCGCTATCGACAATCGGAGCGCCTGGCGTCGCGGGAGCCGCCTGGGCGCAGCAATTTGAAGCACCGGCGGCCAACAGAAGCAAAGAACAGAGTCGTCTCATCATTGACCGTAAAGATACAAGATTGGCGGAAGAAGCCAACCAATCACATGCAGTATCTTAATCCTCGAGAACAAATGTGCGGTTCCGGCTTGCGCAAGTTGATGTATACGATTACATTGCTTGGGGGGTGATCTTCCATGCGCTGCTCGACTCTCCTTCGTTCTACCTCTCTCTCAAGTTCAGTTGCCACTGCCCTGATTGCCTTTGCCCTGGTTGCCTTCACCGGGCTTTCCGCGGCCCTGGCCGTCGAAGCTCCCCAAATCGTGCAAAAGGATGGCCGCTACGCTTTGCTGGTCGAGGGCCGTCCGTATCTGATTCTCGGCGGCCAGATTCACAACTCCAGCGCCTGGCCTAGCGAACTGCCGCAGGTGTGGGAGTCGATGGCCGCGCTGCACGCCAACACGGTGGAGGCGCCGGTCTACTGGGAGCAGTTTGAGCCCCAGGAGGGCCACTTCGACTACGCCAACGTGGACCAGATCGTGAAGGGCGCCCGGGCACACAACCTGCACGTAGTGCTGCTGTGGTTTGGCACCTGGAAGAACGGCAACATGCACTATGTGCCGGCGTGGGTGAAAGGCGATCCCAAGCGCTTTCCCCACACCATCCGGCCCGACGGCGAGCCGATCGACGTGCTCTCGCCCGACTCGCGCAACACGCTGGAGGCGGACAAGGCGGCGTTTACGGCCCTGATGCGCCATTTGAAGCAGATCGACAACGAGCAGCATACGGTCCTGCTGATTCAGGTGGAAAACGAGTCGGGCAACATCGGCAGCGTGCGGGATAACTCCGCGGAGGCGAATCGCGAGTTTGCCGGCCAGGTTCCAGCCGATCTGCTGGCCGCGACCCACAACAAGGCGGGGAACTGGAGCCAGGTATTCGGCGCCGAGGCCGACGAGATCTTCCAGGCCTACCACCAGGCGAAATACATCAACGAGATTGCCGCGGCGGGCAAGGCAGAGTTTGCGATTCCGCTCTATATCAACGTGTGGCTCGACTACCCGGCGGCGCAGCCCCCGCAGCGGCAGTTGGATGCGCCGGGCATCGGTTACCCCAGCGGCGGCGCGGTGCAGAAGTTTGTCGGTCTGTGGCGCGCGCTGGCGCCTTCGCTCGACATGATCGGACCGGACATCTACGCCGACGACTTTGCGTTCTACCGGGAGACGATGGGCGTCTACAATCGCCCGGACAATCCGTTGTGGATTCCGGAAACCGGTCGCGACGACAGCTTTGGGAAGTTCTTCTTCTATGCTCTGGGGGATGGGGCCATTGGCTTCTCGCCCTTTGGCGTGGACCAGTCGGGATGGAACATCCTGGGCGATCAGCCGTGGAAGGCGCACGCCAACAACTTTGCGCTGATTGGACCGATGGACCGCGAGGTTGCCCAACTGGAGTTTGACGGCAAGCTCAAGACCGCAGTGGAGGAGCCGGGGCAGACCGCGCAGGAACTGGACTTTGGCGGCTGGCAAGCCACGGTCGCGTTCGGATTCCCGCAACCCGATGGGCGCAGGGCTCCCGGAACCAAGGATGCGCACGGAGCGGCGCTGGTGGCGCAGTTGGGGCCGGATGAGTTCCTGGTGACGGGCGTGGACGCGAGCGTCAGCTTCCATCTTCCGGGAAAGCTGCCGTGGATGCACAGCCAGATCGTTTCCGCCCAGCAGGGCACGTATGAAAACGGCGTCTGGAAGCCGCTGCGGTTGTGGAATGGCGACGAAACCGACCGCGGCCTGTGCTTTTACCAGAAGCCGGAGGTAGTGCGGGTGCGCCTGGGGCGGTTCTAGGGCGCCGCGTGGTGGGGATGAGTGCGGCGGCCTGTCCTGCAAACCCCTGGATTCTGCTACACTGATCGAAGCGCACGCAAGGGGTTAAACGCGCCAGGCCGCGCCCCAACGATGCGCTCCTGCAACCCAAGTTCGGGGAGTGGCTCAGCCTGGTAGAGCACCTGGTTCGGGACCAGGGGGTCGGAGGTTCAAATCCTCTCTCCCCGACCATTCATTTCAATCACTTACATTGAAGTCTGGCCAGGCTAAACAGCCTGGGGTTCCCAAAAGGGTTCCCACTCTTTGCCAGCTCCGCGGTCAGGGAGGTCCTTCAGCGGAGTCACGCTTCCCTTGTTGTCTTCCTTGTCTGGTTCAGCAAAAACGGCCTCGACTACTCTGCTCACCGCCTCGACGCGTTCGCTCCACCAGGTCTTCGAATAGACATCGAGCGTGATGCTGCCCGAGCTTCCTGCGTGCCCCATGTTGTCACGGGCAACCTCGAGGCGCGCGCCGAAGCGTCGCATCAGGCTGGCGTGCATGGTGCGGAAGCTCCGGAAGTCAACGGTCTTCGGCAGTCCGAGCTTCTCGGCCACGGACTTCACGTGCCGGTTAAGCAGGTTATGCCGATCAAGCGCCTTGCCAGACCTATTGGCAAAGATGAGGTCATCTGGCTTGCGGAACTTCTTGTTGCTGGCCCACATTCGCTGCACCGCCGCCAGAATGACGCCATACTTGTCGAACGGCACCTCACGCTTGCCGGCATCTGTCTTCACATCGTCGAACTCACTGTCGTAAACACGTTCGTCTAAGACAATCCGATCGCGAAGGATGTCCTTCCAGCGAAGGGCAAGAACCTCGCCCGGGCGCATGGATGCGAAGACGATCAGAATGATCATCGACTTCGTCGGCTCCTTTGCTGCCTCGATCATCCGGCGGATGTCCGTCAGTGAAAGAAGCACCGTCGGCTTCACCGCCCGTTTTCTCGGCAGCTTCACCCCAACTGCGGGATTCCGGTCGAGCATACCCCATGCCTTGCCCTGGTTCAGAGCTGCGCGGAGTGTGCCGTGAATCAGCCGGATCGACTTCGGGGACAGATCGGGAGACAACGTGTTGAAGTATTCCTGGATATCCACCGTCGTCAGCTTGCGGACTTTACTGCTGCCGAATTCAGGCAGCAGATAGGTCTTGAAGTTCTCCTCGTACTGCCTGCGCGTGGAGTTCTTCAGGTGTGGCCACGTCAGTTCCTGGCACTTGTTGTGGACGGCTTGCACGGTTTCCTCGTCACTTGCGAAAAGGTGAGGTTGGTTGTTCCGCTCATTGACTCGCTCCATGAACTGGTCGCCGAGCCGCTGTGCCTCGCGTTGACCTGGCACTCGGCTCTTCGCCCAGGACTTCGTTCGTCTCTGACGCGGGGTTCGGGTGTAATCCCAGTAAAAAAGCTTCCACTTGGACCCAAGATCTTGCACCTGGGCCCGCTGATAACGTTCCTGCACCACGGTCCTCCTTCCGTGGTGCTTCAACCGCGGCCTATTTGTAGCATCAAATGTCGTCACAGGACAACCTCGGATGCTGTGAGGAACTGCTGAAAGACCGTTGGCTTGAATCGCAGGTACCGGCCAAGGCGGAGTACGCCGGGGATCTCATCGGCATTGGCATATACCCAGGATGGTGGGACTCTTAGGAGTTGGGAAACATCGTTTGCCTCAAACAGCCGGTCTAGGCCGCCGAGCCATTTCTCGACGGTCTGGCTGCAAAAGCGGAAGTAGGAACCGAGGCGTTTGAAACCGGGAATCTCGCGCGCGTGGGAGCGCACCCAGTCGGTTGTCACAACGAGGATGTTGGCGAGATCGTTGTCTGACAGGAGGGGTGATAGCGTCAGAGCTTGGGAGGGGGTGTTCATCAGGAAGGGACTCCGTTCTTGAGGGCTTCTTGCCCTTCCCGTCTGTCTAGTATAGGAATTTTTCTCAGATTCATCGCCTATTGTCCCGGGAAATGTCCAGGGCAACGGGAAGTCGCTGAGCTCCAACCTCCGTTGTCTGATAGCCTGGACGTCCGGAGGCGGCGTCATTTGAATGCCATGTATGTTGTTCTACGTTAATGGTTTATCTCCACAACGCCAAGAGATGTGGCGCGCCTATGTATGTTTGGGTGTCAAATAGGAGAGGAATCGTAACCCATTGATTCTAAAGCGCACTGATGGCTCAGAAAGCGCACAAAAGCATCCAAAAACACCCTTCAGCACCCTAATCGAACCCTAATTTTCTGCAGAAAGAAGAGGTCAGGTACGGCCTTGGGCATGGCAACTGCATTGCCACGGAATCCAGGCACTGGCCCGCTTTCAGGGTACTTTCCTCCATGCCGTCTTTATCATGACCGATCTGTTCACGGTGGCCTTGGCTCTGCCCTTCTGCCTGCCGGATGGGCTCCGGGGCAAAGCCTTGGCCATTGCGAGCGCCGCGGCGGATTCTCCCTTGATGAGGGCTTCTGCTGAAGCCGAACGCAGCCGCCGGTACCACACGGCAAGCGGTGGAAGCGAGGCCGGTTCGTCCGGTTGATCGACCGTGCCGATGGAGCTGAGCCTTTGGGCCGCCGCTTGGCGCAGGAAATCGGCAGCCAGCCGGCGGTCGCCGCCCACCCAGACGGCCAGCAACGCCACGCGAA
>Ga0181527_1001141_pt1 | contig 28147 bp, 23 predicted proteins | sample PEATcosm2014_Bin_30_FD_119762 | JGI IMG/M metagenome (GOLD analysis project Ga0181527, IMG submission 119762) | Peatland microbial communities from MTU Mesocosm Facility, Houghton, MI, USA - PEATcosm2014_Bin06_60_metaG | ecosystem: Environmental > Terrestrial > Soil > Wetlands > Peat | place...
CAGGAACAATCTCAGGCCCCACTCCATCCCCCTGAATGACCGCTATCCTGTACCGTGGCATACCCAATCCAGCCCCATTTCGCCTTGCAAATCGACTAAGCTGTTCACGGTAAAAAAACAGTCATAAGATTGTCAAGTTTGGAACACCCTCGACTCAAAGCTAGAAAGGTTCGCTGACCGTACGTGGATATGTACGAAGTTTCGCCGAAGTGTGGTACACCGCAGAAAGCATTTCCTATCATCTACGTCTAATGATTATGTGAGCAGATGGGCATCGGAAGTCACTCAACCCACAGTCTGCTTCAGGGAGGAGAAGTTGCGCAGAACACTTAATCTCGTGCCTTATCCATGTTCAATGACCAGGTATTGAGAAGGCCGAGGGTAGATTTTTCGCTCTTCTTTGTGCTCGTTTGCCACATTGAGGAGCACCTTGAGAATATCAGTCCGGTTCCAGTCTCTCGCGGAGTTCGTCTTACCGTATCCGACGAGATTTCGGCTCGAGTTCAACATTAAGCTACAGAAAAGTGATTTCCCGCCTTTGGGTTTTACCTCTTGTATTGAGCATGTTCTCCCATTGAGGAATATACATGAAGAGTCTGAAAACGTCCAACCTGGTTCAACTATTGTACCTGGCTTGTCATCTTTGCGAGCAGGACAAACATAGTACAGTCTCTCGTCGTCAGTCTCTAGGTAGTCAAGCACCAAATAGCGCTTGAATATCTCCTCTTCGGGAAGGTCGAAGTGATCGGCAATCTCACCTAGATCACTAGGTGCAAGAGCACATGGGTGTGTAATACAGCATTTAGCGCACTGTGAGCACGATTTCTGGTTTGGTTCACCGATCTTTGCCAATCAGTTTCCTAATCCATTATCTGAGATTCGAAGAATCGATTTAGGTGAAATCTTGGAGTGAGGCTAACGCCTTAGTTCTGTCTTGTGCGTAGCGCTTGTACAATCGGCTTACATTTGAAATGAAGTTGATTTTGTCGCCTGCTTCGGTATAGAATTTCTGCATCTTGTCTTCTAGGGCCCTGGCTGTAGAGATCGCGTCGGTTATGCTAGCATCGTTCGGTATAGCGGTGTTTATTGTGCATGTTTCCTCAAATAGCCCTGATACTGGCTCAAGTAGAGAATGATCGACACTTTCCCGCGCTGTCCTTTCAAGATCCTTCTTTCGTCTGTCGCTGTTATCCGCAAATTTGGTGAATAGGTCCTTCGCTTGCATAAGGTTACTGTTAGCCGCTAGAGCGCGGTAGAATTGACCAGTTTGGTCTTCGAGTTGCAGCGTGTACCTGAGAACCATGCTGAAGGTTGTGAGTTCCATCTGACTGACCTCTGTGATCAGACGGGTCGCGTTTGCTCAGAACCATCGTGATATGACGACTTTGCGTTCCGTGAAGAAGTTGATAGCGTCGAAACCTTGTCCGTGGAGGTCTCCGAAGAAAGAATCCTTCCATCCGCTGAACGGGAAGAAGGCCACCGGTGCAGCTATGCCGATATTCACTCCGATATCCCCTGCCTGTACGCGGTGTTTGAATTCCCTCGCCCATTTGCCGCTTGAGGTGAATATTGAGGCCGCATTTCCGTAGGGGTTTTCATCGATCATCCTTAGGGCTTCGTTGAAGTCTTTTGCTCTAATCAGGCACATGACAGGTCCGAAGATCTCTTCGCTGCCAATCTTGCTCTTGGGATCTACATTGTCGAAAATCGTTGGTCCGATGAAATAGCCCTTTTCGAATCCAGGCACCTTTATGTTGCGCCCATCCAAAATTAATTTGGCTCCTTCCTTAAGTCCTGTATCAATGTACGACAGGACCTTATCCATAGCCGCTTTCGAGCGAAGTGGGCCCATTTGCACGGACTCGTCTAACCCATTGCCTGTCTTGGTAGCTCTCGCTGAGTCTGTAAGTTTCTTCTTTAGTTTTTCATAGAAGGCGTCGTCACCAACAGCGACGACGTTTGCGCCTGCCAAGCATCTCTGGCCAGCGCAGCCGTAAACTGAATTCATTACCGCTGGCATGGTCTTGTCAAGGTTTGCATCTGGCATCACTAGGAGGAAGTTCTTGGCAGCACCCTGGCATTGCGCGCGTTTCCCGGAAGCAGTTGCAGTGCTGTACACATACCTTGCGACCGGCGTGGATCCGACGAAGGACACTCCCTTTACATCTGGGCTCTTCAGCAGCGCGTCCGAAACATCCCTAGAACCGTTGACGATGTTTACTACGCCAGGCGGAAACCCTGCTTCGTCCATTAGTTCGCCCAACTTATTCATAGTAAGCGGAACTTCGCTAGATGGTTTCACGACGTAAGTATTGCCGCATGCGATGGCATACGGAAGGAACCAGAATGGAATCATTCCTGGGAAGTTGGAAGGTGGGAGACAGGCAAAGACACCCAATGGCTGCAGAACGCATTCCTCGTCAAGCCCTGGGGCAATCGTTTCCAGGTTATACCCCATCATAAGTGTAGGTATGCCGGCAGCATGTTCAACACACTCTATAGCCCGCCGTATCTCTCCCCGAGCCTCGTCTATACTCTTGCCATGTTCCTTTGTTAGGATCTGGGAGGCTTCTTCGAAATGTTCCTCCATTAGATTTTTCAAAGTGAACATGTACCGTCCTCGGGTCAGTGGCGGAAGTTCTCTCCACTCCTGATAAGCTTCTTTCGCATATTGAATTGCTTCGTCGACTTCCTCCTTCGTTGACATTGGAACGCGAGCCAAAACTTCAGTTGTCGCCGGATTCACAACATCAAGGAACTTCGTCGACTTAGATGCAACCCATTCGCCGTTAACATAGTTCCGGACAAGGGGCGCTTCTTTCTGGTCAATCACTTTTGTGGCTTGTACCATATTTCATCGCTGTAATTGGACAGTGTTCAACTGGTTATATGGATTATGGTGGGCTCTCATTAAGAGCAATTTCCTAAGGCCGGTCCCATTCATATGCACATATCGACACGGTACTACGTTTTCGGGAGGAGCTCATGCTACGGAGGTTCTTGGTGGCATACATTGAGGTTAGTCGACGGAGTACTTTGCTGCTTGGGCGCACGTTATTCTATTTCTTTGTCAGCTACGGAGAGCGATTTGTCTAGTGCCTCGATTCCTTGGTCGATCTCTTCTTTCTTGACTATGAGTGGGGGGGCAATGATTAGGTAGTTGATCCAACTCGATACGAATACGCCGTTGTTCATGCATTCGTTAGCGACACGGTCAACCATCATTGGTTTACCCTGAATCTTATCTTCACGCGTATTGAACCAAATCTTTGTCTTCCTATTTCTAACTAGTTCGAGGCCCCAGAACAAGCCAATTCCACGAGCATCCCCAATCGAGGGATGCTTGTCCTTCAGGGCCTTTAATCGCTTACCCGTATATTCGCCGAGCTCCTTCGCGCGTTCAATGAGGCCTAATCGCTTGTATTCTTGAATCCCAGCAACTCCAGCAGAGAGAGTTAGGGGGTGAGCCTCGTACGTATGGCCTAGCGCAAAGTAATGCTCTTCATAGTAATTTGAAATTTCACGTGTTGTCGCCGTTACGCTAAGGGGGATATATGCCCCGGTAATTCCTTTCGCTGTAGTCAGAATGTCCGGTTTGACGTTCCAATGGTTAACCGCAAACCATTCTCCAGTTCTACCCCAGCCACTCATAACCTCATCGCAGATCAGGAGAACCCCATGTTTCTTCGTGATTTCACGTATGCGTGGCAGATATTCGTCCGGTGGAACGATGACCCCATTGCTGCCGACAACCGGTTCTAGGATGACGGCGGCAACATTGGATTCATGTTCGATCATGTACTCAATGTAATCAGCGCAAGCTATACCACAGTCGGGGTATTCAAGCCCGAGCGGGCATTGGTAACAGTAGGCATCCGGCCCGAAAATGACACCCTCTATCTTCCCAGCGGGCTCGATCGGATAGCGCCTAGGATCACCGGTCGCCGCAATAGAGCCCGCCGTTGAGCCATGATAGGACGTGTACCGTGAAATGATCTTGTACTTGCCAGTATACTGCCTTGCAATCTTAATTGCCGCCTCATTTGCCTCGGTCCCAGAAGTAGCGTAGAAGAACTTCTCAAGCCCCTGGGGCATCACGTCCAAAAGAGACTTGGTCAATTCCGCCCTAATCTCTGTACCGAACGCAGGCGCTATATACGGGAGTTTCTCGGCTTGCTCACAGATAGCCGCGATTACAGCCTTGTTCTTATGCCCAAGGTTTGAGCACATCAGTTGGGATGAGAAATCAAGAAAACGCTTCCCCGATACATCCGTGAAATAACACCCTTCCGCATCAGCGATTATGCGCGGAACCCATCCCTTCTGCGCGCGCCACGTTCCATATGTGTGACGTTTTATAAGAGATACGTCATCCACTTGATCCGCCACTTCAACCATTTTCAATCAATTCTCGTACGCGTTTTGCGCTTAATAGAGTTGCTATCTAATTTCCAGCAGCATAATTTGGACAATGTACAGCAGGACGCCACCTACAAGTTTGTTAGGCAGAATTGCGCGTTCCGTCGAATCGCTCTGACCAACTCGTGGCCCAAGATCATGAAATAGGGGACCTGTCGCGCAGTGACCGGAGCTACCTAACCTACAGGTCCCTGAGAAATCTGCTTGGATCAAGTCGACCTAGAGAGACGCACCCTTCCCAAGTTGCACAGCAAAAATGACCAGGATGCGAAGCAGGCGCATCGTAGACATCATTGGATGCACGGGACCCAGCTGATCGCGAAGGCGGTCGTACAGAGCATCATTGCAGCGCGCACGTCGTTGAACATACGCTCGCCCTATGGATGAGTGCTTGTTCAGGTAAGTAGGGAATTCGTCCCTTGAATCATCGTCCAAATATGGCTTAATATTCTTAAGCCGCGTTCTGGGGCTTCTATTTAGAGGTGCATAGCAGGAACAGTATGTCCAATGCAGGTAACGTGGCCCGACGTTACGTCACTAACCTGATCTATAGTAGAAGATGTGTGTCCGAGAATCTCTGGGTGGCTTTTGCAGATTCAGGTAAGGGCGTAACGTTCGCCCCCGTGATCGGCGACTTGATGGCTGAGCAGATTATGTCCGAGGAAGCAAATCCTGACCTGGGAACATATTCCCCAGGCAGATTCCTTCCCTAGCTCGATGAGTACGACATCAAGCTTTAGAGTGGTATCTCCACACACCAATCGCAGAGAATGCAAATGTCGATTATTAAAAACAGAGACGAACTTCTTTCCCACGGCAGCAGGGATGGAAGAAGGATTGTCCTGGATGTGTTGGAATCCGCGATTTGCGCTATGGACGGTCGCAAATTAGTCAGGAGGTCGGTTACCATCGAGGGAGACTCGCTGAGAGTTGGTTCTTCGACTTTCGATCTCTCAAAGATCGGAGACGTGTATGTTATTGGAGGCGGAAAAGGGTCTCTTTCTATTGCTGAAGGTTTGGAAGAAATACTAGGAAGCAGGATCAAAAGAGGGCTTATAATCGAGAAGGTCGGGCAAGGACGGAAGCTCAAATGGGTTGACGTGCGAGAAGCGACTCATCCAATTCCCAATGAGGATGGGGTACGAGCCACAAAAGAGATCCTCGAAATAGCAGACAATGCAAATGCCAACGATTTGGTTTTCGTTTGCGTGACAGGCGGCTGTTCGGCGTTAATGACACTACCGGTAGATGGGATAACTTTGGATCATGTGAGATCGTTAACTGAACAACTTCTCATGTGTGGAGCTCCCCTCCGCGACCTAAACACTGTGAGAAAGCACATCTCCAAAGTCATGGGTGGAAGACTTGCCATTAGAGTTCATCCTGCGCAGACAGTAGGCCTCATAATAGTCGATGAGGTAGAAGGATTACCGTGGGGCCCGACTGTTCCGGACACAACCACTTTCCAGGACGCCCTTCACGTACTGAAGAAATACAGTCTCCTGGATGCAGTCCCGGTGTCTGTTAGGCAGCATTTGGAAAGGGGAGATCGCGAACAAGAGACACCGCAACTTTTGGACTTTCAACGTGAGAGACTTAAGGTACATAACTTGGTTTTGGCGAACAGCGAATCACTGTGCGAGGCAGCACAGAAAAGAGCTGAGGAATTAGGGTGCAATGCCATGATTCTCTCGACTGCTCTTGAGGGTGAGAGCCGGAAGGCAGGAACGACGTTAGCATGCATCGCGAGAGAAGTTGAAGAACACATGAGACCACTGCGTCCTCCTTGCGTGCTTATAGTAGGCGGAGAAACGACAGTCACAATCCGAGGACAACATGGCCAAGGAGGAAGAAACCAAGAATTTGCACTCGCTGCATCAATCAAGATTGAACGAAGCCGCAAGACCGTAATCGCATCCCTTGGTACGGACGGAAGTGACGGACCAACGGATGCCGCCGGTGCGATAGCTGACGGTTACACCGCGGAAAGAGCACGTGTAATGAAGATCGACGTATATGAAAACCTTGCAAAACATAATTCCTATCAGGTCTTTAGGCAGCTCGAGGACGCGATCTTCACAGGACCTACTGGGACAAATGTGATGGACCTACGACTCGCCTATATTGGCAGATGATTTTCAATCGTTTTTACTAAGAGATTGAAGGAACAATGCTTATACTTTCAACAACGGACTTTTGCACAGTCCACTCGTAGGGAGCTATTTCAAAGTGAACCAATTCACAATAGACTCGGTCACTGCAAGAGAGATCCTAGACAGCAGAGGAAACCCAACCATTGAGGTTGATGTGGTCACCCAAACAGGAGTTTTGGGGCGCGCAGATACCCCTGCCGGTCGATCGAGAGGAACCTATGAAGCCTTTGAGATCAGGGACGGCGGCAGAAGATACGCCGGACTCGGCGTAAGAAAAGCTGTGCAAATCGTAAATCACATGATAGCTCCTCGTCTGAGGGGTATGGATGTAAGAAGGCAACGAGATATCGACCAGAAAATGATAGAATTCGATGGCACAGAAAACAAGTCCAAACTCGGCGGAAACGTAATGGTTGCGACCTCATGGGCAGTAGCAAAAGGAGCAGCAAATGCTCTCTGCATTCCGATTTATCGATACATCGGCGGTCCCAACGCACACGTTCTCCCAGTTCCAATGTTCCTCTACATATGCGGAGGAAAACTGGCTGCAACCGATTTCAACTTTCAAGAGTTCAACGTGATGCCAGTCGGAGCAAAGAGTTTCGCTGAAGCAATGCAAATTGGCGCTGAAGTTTATCATACATTAGGCAAAATGCTAGCGAAGAAATATGGGAAATACTCCTTGAACACTGGTGATGAAGGAACTTACTCTCCGCCCGGACCAAACGATCCTCACGAAGCTTACGATATGATTTTGAAAGCAATCGAGGAAGAAGGATACGGAAAAGATTTCATACTGGCGATGGATGCGGCGGCAACTCACCTTTATGACCAAAGAACGAAAAGATACCGGTACAAGGGAAAGAAAATTACGCGTGAGGCGCTGATGGACGTTTACGAAGATCTCGCGAAGGCATACCCACTAAGATCCATCGAAGATCCGTTTCAAGAGGACGATTTTGAAGCATTCGCAGAGATTACGAAGAAACTTGACATCCAAATAGTAGGTGATGACTTCCTGGTTTCAAACATTATTCGGCTAAAGAAGGCGATAAGAATGGGTGCTGCAAACTGCGTTCTGCTTAAGGTAAATCAAATTGGAACACTTACCGAAGCATTGGAGACATCCGAGTGTGCTAACAAGAATGGCTACGGTGTTCTGGTTTCAGAACGATCGGCCCAAACGGAAGATACTTGGCTTGCTGACCTGACGGTCGGAATCAATGCTGGCCAGATAAAGAACGGCGCGCCCGTCAGAAGCGAAAGGGTGGCTCAATTCAATCAGCTCCTTCGAATCGAGGAAGAATTGGGAAGCTCAGCTAAGTATGCTGGCCGCAACTTCAGAAAGCCATCCTAATGATACTCCTCTCTTACAGTAAGCCCCTACACCGTCCGCATCGTATCCACCCCTAAGTAATCTCTGAATTCGGCGTCAAACATGAAGATGGGATTACGAATAATGGTCAACTACCTCAAAGTGAGTAGCCATCGTATACGACAATTGTCACAATTGTCATTGTCGTTTGGTCTTTCCCATGAGCAGTTGATCAATTGCACCAACCCTGGCATCTATTCAGGATTGCATAATTCCGTTGGAAGCCTGTGAATGATCGAGGCTTTCACTTTGATGAATATTGCACGAACATGGTTGAGCGGAGTTTGACTAAATCAAAAATAGATGGAAGAGCTCTAGAAGAGCTCATTCCGGTGGGACTTCTTTGTGAAGCAGGTCTAGGTCGATGCCGGAGCGTCCACGGTAAGCGCGGGCAATGTAGTAGATGATTACGCCTGACGCGTATATTGCGACTATGAAACCCGTTGCGTAAGGTCCTACTGGTCCCGAGAATGCTGGAAGAGCAAACGATGAGTATAGAATCAAAGTGAATAGTATAATGCTGATTAGCCCGGTAATGCTGATCACTGGAATGCCCGCAATTTTTCTCTTGACAAGTTCTGGGGCGGCGTCAAACAAATCTTTTCTGACGTAAGGAAAGATTAGCGCAGATAGACCTGTTATCCAGAAGCAAATGGAGAAGATGATTGTGTAGTTTACCACGTATGTGAAGAATGGTGTAAACACGTATAGGCCCATGAGTACCCATGCAATGAAAGCGATTGTGATGCTCGCTACCCACGGTTGTCCTGCTTTGCTTACCGCCGATAATTTCTCTGGCATGACGCGATCGAAGGACCAGGCGAAGACGTTTCTCACGCATATGGTCATCATGACTATTAGTAGTAGGAATGTCCAGAGGAAGAAACTTACTCCGACGAATGCGTTCACCAATGGGCTGCCAGCGAGGATTCCTGCAAAGAAATTCACGACGGGAGGTACAGGAATCGGATTTGCAGATGGATTGTTTAGGTTAAGATAGCCTATGGCATCGTTGAATTTTGATCCGACGACATTGTAATATGCCCAGAAAGTCGCCATGAAGAATACGAAGCCGAAGGCGAGCGAAAGCAGGATGGCTCTACTTTGGTTCTTTTGGGGCTCCTTGACCTCCCCTCCGATGTATACTGAGTAAGTGAAGCCGATGTAGACCCAGTAACCTATTGGGATTGAAAGTATGGTGGCTATGAGGGACGGAGGAGGGACGGTATATCCTTGGGTTGTGGCTGTTGCGATGACCGAATCGTATGCATCCGGAAGATTCACCGTCTTTAACATGAACGCATTGAAGATCTGCACAAACTGTTGGTGATTGAAGGACAAGAAGATTACCAGCGTTACGAAGGATCCTATCGCAGCGATGACCATGCCGTAGGTGAGAATTCTGCGGACCCATTTGGTTGGAAGAAGCAGTATGACCAAGACTACTGCCATCACCGCTGTTCCGACGGCAAAGGTATAGTTTGGTGTTGCAATCAGTGTCCCAACGTTCACGAGACCAGTATCGGCCATCTGATATCCTAGGGTTAGCAGTGCGGACGAGAGGGCGTAGTTGGTTATCCAGGCAGTGTAGATTCCGATTCCGAGAAACTGTGACCAAGTGAACCCCCAGTTTGACATGAAACCCATCGCGGGGTGGAGTATTCTCCCGTTGTAGACGTAGTCTCCTCCCGATCTTGGCATCGCGGCCGATAGCAGGCCATAGCAAAGTCCGTTGAATAGTGTGAGTACTGTTCCGATTATAAGCATCCCGAATATGTTGGCGCCGGGAAACAGTCCTCCTACGAATAGGGGAGTGACCATTATTACCAGGCCGAGTGCGAAGCCAAGTGTGTTGAAGGCAAATGTGTCGAAGAGGCCGAATTCCCTTGTAAGCCCTGAAGCTTTGCGTACGAACATTTCCGGCCGTTTTTGACTTTCAGTCAATTTTCTTCAAACAAGTCACACGCTGTTCGAATATATGTCTGGTGGTGGGCTTGTAGAATTTTCGCATGCCGCAGTTGTGCCCAGTTTCCATGTGGAAATTCCTTCAAAGCCTTTATAAAAAGCGGCACAACGGCACCTACAAGACGGGGCTATTTCGTCAATGAAGATTTTCTTTACATCCGACGTCCATGGGTCCGAAAAGACGTTTCTGAAATTCTTGAATGCTGGAAAGTTCTACAAGACTGACGTTCAGATACTGGGCGGTGATATTACAGGCAAAGTCGTGATTCCGATCTTCGTCGAGGATGATGGAACGTTCAAGGCTCACTTTCTGGGTGCAAATTATGTCTTCAAGGAAGAGAAAGAAGTAGTCGATCTCGAAAAGAAGGTTCGTGACAACGGGTTCTACAGTTTCAGGGGAAAACCCGACGAAATCATGAAGATCAATTCGTCACAGGAAGAGAAGGATGCGTTATTCGACAAGCTTATGGTGGAACGGTTGCGAAGTTGGTTACAGATTGCGGATCAGAGGCTAGCGGACGGCAAGGTCGCCTGTTACATGATGCCCGGCAACGACGATGCGTTCAGTGTGGACGCTGTATTTGGGGAGTCGAAGAGTGTTGTTAATCCTGAAGGGAAGGTAGTCGAGATTGGTGAGGGATTTGAGATGATTAGTTCAGGTTATGCCAACATGACTCCTTGGAAGTGTCCTAGAGACCTCCCGGAGGATCAGATGGCCGCTAAACTTGAGGCGATGACCTCTCAGGTTAAGGACATGTCAAGGTGCATATTCAATCTTCACTGCCCTCCATACGGAACAACCATAGACCAGGCGCCAAAGCTGGACGAAAATCAACAACCGAAACTGGGGCCCAGTGGAACGGTGATGGAATCCGTTGGAAGCACCGCGGTGGCGGAGTCCATAAAGAATCATCAACCCCTCGTTGGCTTACATGGGCATATTCACGAATCTCGCGGAATATGCCGGATTGGGAGGACGGTATGTGTGAATCCGGGAAGTGAATACGGTGAGGGTATCCTTCGTGGCGCTATAGTAAGCCTGAAGGGTGATCGCGTCCAAAGCTACAGTTTCACTTCGGGTTGAATCATAAGAGGGATCGGAGAAAATGTACGTTGCGTCACCATTTGAACAGAAACTTTTCGATGAGAGGGACAGAATAATCGGCGGCGCGAGAGACAAAGGCATAATCCTTCGCCTCTTAGGGGCATTAGCCATCAGGACCCATTGCGAGAAATTCTCCTACATTCATGAGAAAGCGAATAGAACCCTCTCCGACCTTGACATGGCAGCTTACTTGAGACAAGGGACGGAGATCACCCGCTATTTCAAGGACGCCGGATACAAGCACTCAGCATTGGGTGCCATCCCTGGCTTGAAGAGAGCCGTATTTCTGGGGGACGGGGAGCTTCATGTTGACATCTTCTACGGGGGCCTGGAGATGTGTCATGACATTCCTTTCAAAGACAGATTAGAGATCGACTACCCGACCATACCCCTGGCCGAATTGCTCCTCGAAAAAATGCAAATTGTTCAGATAAACGAGAAGGATCTGATCGACACGATAATGCTCCTTCGCGAACACGATATCAGCGATAACGATAAGGATGTCATCAATGGCCAACGAGTAGCTGGACTATGTTCAGAAGATTGGGGCTTATGGAGAACGACAACCATGAACCTCGATAAGGTCACACGTTATGCAGAAACATTTTCAGCCATAAATGAGGAGGATAAGAAGGACGTGACCAAGAAAATCAGATCGTTGCTTGATCGGGTGGAGAAGCAACCAAAATCGCTGAAATGGAAGATGCGAGCAAGAGTCGGTGATAGTAAGGTATGGTACCGCTCCGTTGAAGAGAGAGCGTAGAGAAATCATCTTAAGCCTTGCACAGTTCTGGTTTCTGCGCAGCCACCAGTGAGCATTCAGTGCTACCTAGGGCCATGCCTAGCTCTCTGCTCGAGTATGCCGTAAAGTTCTGGTCGTCTATTTGGGAAGTAATTGTATGTTTCGCGTTCTCGCTTAGCCTCCTCCAGGTCTATTTCCGCAAGAATCATCTTCTCTCCTTGGTCGGCGCTGGCGATGATTTCACCTTGGGTGCCAATTATGCGGCTTAACCCGTAGAAGTGGCTCTTTAGGTCAGGGTCATCGCCCACGCGGTTACTTACTGCCAACACGATGCGGTTTTCTAGAGCGCGGGAACGGAAACTTATGTCGAAAATTCTCTCAGGCAATCCCGGAACCCCCTCAGGCCAGTCAGCTACAAGGTGGAAGATTATCTCCGCTCCCTGCAATGCCAGAATCCGAGCGGTTTCAGGGAACTCTAGATCGTAACAGATTAGGAGGCCGACAGGCCCGAAGTCGGTATGAATGATTGGAAGTTCGTTGCCTCTCTCGAATATGCTCTCGGTGGGCGGGTAGGTGTGAGATTTCCTGTAGATACCGAGATTTTGTCCTCTGCGGTCGAAGAATACGGCCGAGTCGTGGAGGACGCCGCTCTTGGTCTTTTCAGCGATGCCGATTATGATGTTCAGTTTCTTTTCCCGCGCTAATTTCGCAATGATCTCCGTTGAAGGGCCGGGAATCGTTTCTGCGACAGATTTGTAACGTTCACCCAATGCGTACCCCGCGGATAACACTAGTTCTGGGAAGAGCGCAACATCGGCGTGTTCCTCAGCCGCTTTCTCTACCCATTGGGTGACCTTTGCTATCGTGCCAGATATGTCACCATAGACGACGTCCATTTGCACACATGCAATTCTCACTTTACGTTTCATCTCAATCATAGTGACCGTCTTCAAATTCGCTTCTATTTCCGCGTTATACCGCACCAGTCTGTAACCGCAGTGCAAAGAACTTTTGTCGCTTTGGATAAGGTGTCAATTGTAACGAATTCATCAACGACATGGGCTTGCTCGGTGGGACCTGGACCTATTGAGACCGACGGGACACTTGCTAAGTTCATGAGGTGGGCTCCGTCGTCCCAAGAATCCAAAGCGGAGATGTTAGGATGCAAAGAGGCCGCATCAGCTGCGGACAACACGCTACTGACAAGCGGGTGCTTACGTTGGACTTCCATGGGCGGAAGGTCCATTATCCATTCTATACGAGGGGGGTGTTGGACCAGCCAGCTGTCAGCTTGAGATGAGCGTAGCAGATGTTCTTCGATTTCCTTTTTGACGCTGCTTCCATATCCATGAGTATCTCGGTCGGCAGGTAGGTACTGTACGTCCATCTCTATCTGGCAACGATCCGGGATAGTCGCCCAAAAGTCCCCCGAACGAATTATCGTGGGGACTATTCGCGGTGTCGAGAGAAGCTCGTGTTTCTTGTTCGATCGCCTTAACCAGTCGTTTTCCAGTTTACGAAATGATTCCAAAACAAGCGATGCTTTGTCGATTGGATTAACGGCGCCTCCTTCCGTCCAGTGCGGATGGTTAAGCTCCGCGTGGCCCGATCTTCCTTCGATCGTTGTTCTTGCCCAGAGCAACCCCCTCGTAGCAATCCATAGCTCCAAGTTGCTTGGTTCGGGGATTATTGCCGCGTCGGCAGTGTAGCCCCTCTCGATGCAGGCAACTGTTCCCATCCCGTTAATTTCTTCATCAAGAACAGTTTCTATGATGAGATCTCCTTGCAACTGGATCCCCAGTTCATTGAGTATTTCCGCGGTCGCTATTATTGCGGCTGCGCCTCCTTTCATATCGCAAGAACCGCGCCCGTAAACTCTCTCGTCGACGATTGCTCCTCCCCACGGCTTATGCTTCCAAAGGGTGGGATCTCCAGCGGGAACAACATCTATGTGGGCGTTGAGAATTATCGAGTGGCCTCCCCCAGCGCCTTTGAGTCTTGCTGCGAGAATCGGTCTGTTCCTGAAACTCTGCTCCTTGATGTAGAATGGGTAATGCGACAGTTTCTCGAGGTTCGGTTCCCATAGATCCACCTGAAACCCGAGGCTCTTGAGCCTCTCAGCTATGTAGCCCTGACAATCTTTGTCGTCAACTGGTGCTTGTCCTGGATCGGGAGAGGTTGTGTTGAACTTGACAAGTTCACTCGTCAGTTCAACGACACGATTTGTTTTCTTTTCTGCAGCTTCTATCAGCTGCTTAGCAGTCGTCATGAGAGTATGCCCCTCGTCTATGCGAGCGTTTTCAACGCTTGCGCGACGGCGTTGGTGCATTTCTCGATATCGTCCGTTGTGTGCTCCGTGCAAACGAAGAGGTGTTCGTATTGCTGCGGGTGGAAGTAGATTCCTCGTTTCAGAAGTTCCTTGTGGAAGCTGAGATACCTAGCCGAGTCACAGCTGAAGAAATCTCTGTAATTGCGAATTTTCTTCATGCCGGTAAAGTATAGTTGGCAGCCACCAGCGCCCACACCCTGTACAATCGCCTCAGTGTGTGTTTCCTCGATAGCCTTGCGTAGTCCATCCTCTAGCATTCTTCCGACCTTGTGGAGGTGCTTGTAGGCAGCCCCATCGTTTCCAGTGAGTTCAGTAACAGCCGCGTAGGCTGCTGCAACACAAAGCGGGTTGGCATTGAATGTGCCCGCATGCATAATCTTTCCTGGAACAACTTGTTCCATTATCTCCTTGACACCAGTTATGGCTGATATCGGAAAGCCAGCACCTAGGGCCTTCGCGAAAGTGGCTAGGCCAGGTTTAAGTCCGAAGTACTCCTGAGCCCCACCCGGCGCGAGTCTAAAGCCGCTGATCACTTCGTCTAAGATGAACACAACGTCGTATTTCTCGCATAATTCTTGGAGGCCTTTTAGATAACCCTCCTCGGGGAGAACTGTGCCGATATTCATTAGTATGGGTTCTGTGATGATTGCCGCGATCTCGTGACCTCTTCGCTTAAGTGTCTTCTCCACAACGGAAAGATCATTCCAGGGCAACAAGATCACGGTCCTCAAAGTGTCCTCGGGAATGCCCCAGGTCGCAGCTATTTTGAAAGGGGCGTTAGGAGATCCTAATGGCGGTGTCCCCAAACCGCCAAGAAGCACGTAATCGTGCGCGCCGTGGTAGCAGCCTTCAAACTTGATTATCTTGTCTTTCCCTGTAAAGCCGCGAGCAATCCTAATGGCATGCATGGTAGCCTCCGCGCCAGAATTCGAGAACCTGACCATATCCGCATTTGGCACGAGATCGCATATTTTCTCGGCAAGCTTCACTTCAGTTTCATTTAGAACTGCGAAAGCCGTGCCTTTCTCGAGTTGTTGTCTGGCAGCCTCCATCACTTTGGGATGGCAGTGCCCTAGGATGCAAGGTCCCATGGATAGAATAAAATCAATGTACTCGTTCCCATCTGCGTCCCAAATCTTTGAGCCCTTTCCTTTCTCAAAGACAAGAGGGTAGGGATCAAACACTGGGTAACATTGCCCGTGCGAGCTTGCACCGCCTGGCATAACCCTCAAAGCACGTTCGTAGAGATTCCAAGACTTCCGAGTGTTCAGTCCGGGCGCGTATTCAACATAGGACAACGATCATTCACGCGCGTAATTGGACTTGTTGCTATATATCCTGTTCGAAGCCATCAGGTTTGCCTGCGGTGAACAGATCGCGTTGTTGGCTCTAACGTCGCTGTATGTACCTGAAATCCTGTCACATGATTGGACTTTTGGTTATATGTGAAGCTCGAGCGGTCAGTTCAGAAGACACTCGAACGTGAATTATGGTCGCTGTTACAGAGACTTGAAGTGATCCAGAAAGACGAGGATCATTGGACTAGTGGACAAAGTGCATGTCCGATTAGACGTCTTAAAGGCACGGTCTGATTCTTTCGTGATGAGACGCTTAGTTGCTCAATAACATTATCGTGGGAGCACTTCTCATAATCCTTGGAAATGCCCCTGAAATCCAAGTCGGTTTGCTCTCGACCTGCTTTGGCTAGTATGTAAGAGGAGTGCGGAGAGTGGGTTGCGATGGCAACAGTTCCCATGAGGCGTAGCGTTATGTGTCTCTCGGTTGCCGCGTGAGAAATTCTTCTTCCCTCCCTTAAGGATTCTTTCCGATGTTTCGTCGAGTCCAGTTTCCGTAGACATAAGTGGAGCCCCCTCATACTCAGTTATGATAGTCTATGCCGAAACTTGACGAGCCCGCTCCAGACTTTTTAGCAGACTCAAACAAGGGGAAGATCACTCTCGCAGCTTATCGAGGCAAATGGATTGTTCTATTTGCATACCCAGCTGACTTCACACCTATCTGCGAAATGGACCTTCTCGGTTTCGCGAGGAACAGATCAGTCTTTGATAGCCTAGGAGTCCAGTTCATCGGATGGAGTGTTGACACTGTTGCCTCACACTTAAGATGGGTTGGGGAGGTGAAGGACAAGACTGGTGTAGAAATAAACTACCCATTGATAGCTGATCCCGACAGGAAATTAGCTACGAGATACGAAATACTCCACCAAGAGAAAGGTGTGGCAAACCGCGGAATATTCATCGTTGACCCGGAGGGTATTCTGAAGTTCAGCGCGACCTATGCGTTAGATGTTGGAAGAAGCGTCAAAGAAGTTGAAAGAATTATCAAGGTTCTTCAGAGAGCTAGGGAACTGCGACATCTTGGGGACTTAGAACGCGCCTCGGAGCTGAGCAGATATCAAGCGTCAAGCAAGGTAGATGAAACATATACGGATCCTCTTGAAGAAGCTAAGAGGATCATAGGCGAAGCGGAGAAGGGCGAGGTGACCCTCCGACTTATTGGTGGGTTGGCAATTCGCCTACACTGCCACGGAAAGCACTCGGGCCACTTGCGAGAGTATCATGATATAGATCTCTTTGGATTAGCGGAGCAACGCAAAGAGATCGAATTGGTCTTCGTGAGACTTGGATACTCGTTCAATTTGTTGTTCAACATGAACTCAGTCTGGCTGGAAAGGTTGCAGTTCGTTAGCGGCCAGAATGCGAAGCGCGTTGACGTGTTTCTAGACCAGTTCAGCATGGAGCATACATTGGATTTTAAGCGGCGTATTCGATTAGACGACCTGACGATTCCGGTAACTGATCTTCTGTTAACAAAACTTCAGATGGAAGGCAGGATAGAGGCGAGGGACGAGAAAGATATTGTGGCAGTTCTGGAAGACCATGATCTAGGACTAGAAGACAGCAAAGAAATGCTGAACGTGAAATACTTGGCAGATCTGTGCTCTCGAGATTGGGGTCTATTCAGAACAGTCACCGGAAGCTTGCAGAAGATTCGACACGTCATTGAAAATGATGTTTCCGTTCAGTGCGTTGGAATGGAAGCTGACGAGTTGATACGCAAGGTTGACTTGATTAACGCTTCGCTGACTTCTAGTCGGAAAGGACTTAGATGGAGAGCTCGGAAAATTCTAGGCGAGAGAGTGAAGTGGTACAGCGACGTTGAGGTGGACGAAGAAGAAGTCGGATAGCGCCTACTCTGTTGCGCAAAGACAGGAGAGGGCACATACACTGAATACGTCGCTGCTAGGCATCTCGAACTCGTCATCTAGCGGACGCATTTGCTTCATACTTAGCACGTAATCATTCCGTAAGCGCTAACGCCGACAGCGACCATGTGACAATGTGTGATCGGTCAGGAGAGGATCGGGTGGCTAGGGTGAACGCATACATGTGTATGCTGCTTAACGTCGCATCCAGTTTCCTCAGGTTTTGTTGTGTGTGCGCAATTCGAAATAAGCTATTAAGCAATCAATACGTCCAGGCCTTAGTTGGAATGACTTCAGTTACGGCCAGAATCAGTCATTCTTCGACAAGAGTCCGGCTTCTAGCTGTGATTGGCCGTGAGTTGATCAAGAATGAGTGTTGCCTGGGGAGGGATGGTCGCCAACTATGAAGTAGGTGTCTTGATAAACGGCCAAGCCGTTGCCCGGCTTGAGTTGGGAGACTAGAAACATCACCTTGTTTTATGTGCAGGGTGAAACTTTAGTGCGGGAACTACTGAGCCACTGTGAAGTCAATTGAGTTTCGTACACATAGTATCTAGAGAAAAGAGACCGTACGATCGTGGGCATGTCCTTGGAACTCAAGTAAAAGAACTTGTCAGAACCAATCTGGAGATATACATGCGAAGTTTTCTCCACTATGGTCTATCTCGTCAGTCTGTCTTGAGAATCGCGAGGAAATTCCAACCGCTAATCGAGAAACATGACGAGGATATGTTGCTGGAAATCAAGGGGCTTGCCGAGTCGACCTCTTCGAAATTCGAAGAGATCCTGGCGTTGAACGTACGGTACGAAATCATTTGGAGTTCTTGGGCTGGAGGCTGTACTTCGGTGGCGGTCCAATCCGAGGCCTCGACGAAGAAGTTTATTGCGTCATAACCTTGTCCGTGTAGGCCACAGAAGAATGAATCCCTCCATCCGCTGAAAGGGAAGAAGGCGACTGGCGTGGCAATTCCTATATTAATTCCGATATCCCCAGCCTGAACGCGGTGCTTGAACTCCCTTGCCCACTTGCCACTTTGTGTGAAAATTGAGACTGCATTCCCGTAGGCGTTCTCATGAATTATCCTAAAGGCATCATCCAAGTCTCGTCCTCTCATTATCGACAACGCAGGACCAAATATCTCTTCGCTCCCGATCTTGCTCTTCGATATTTCTACCATCTAGGATTAGTTCCGCCCCTTCTTTCAGCATTATGGACCAACTCACACATGCTTTTAATGTCCGTCAGATAGTTTGGATGACGAGTTGTTTTGACAAACGACACACTCACTCTCGTTGATGGTCTGAAGGTTGGACACGCCGAAGACAAGAACGCTCGAACTGGTTGCACCGTAATTCTCTTCGAACCCGAAGCCGACGTGGCTTGCGAGGCGCGAGGGGGATGGCCGGGAACTTATGATACCCATTCAATTGACGTTACGATGACCTGCGTCAAGAAGAATGCCGTTTTCCTTACTGGGGGAGACGTATTTGGCTTCGACTCAGCGACTGGAATACGACGCTACCTCCTCGAAAAAGGTCTGGCGTCGGCTACTGGCCTCGGCCGGCTTCCAGGCATTGTGGGCGCCAACATCTACGACGTGGAGTTCGCCACGATAAATGAAGCCAGATACCCCGACCTCGGCTATTCTGCCTGCAAGAATTCCTCGTCAGATCCAATAGCCGAGGGGAATGTCGGAGCAGGAATAGGCGCTACAGTCGGAAAATTCAGGGGTCTCAAGTATGCGTGCAAAGGGGGGTGCGGCACGCAATCGTTACAACTTCCAAGCAAGATCGTTGTTGGTGCGCTTGTCGTCACTAATGCCGTTGGAAACATCTTCGATGCCAAGACTGCAAGGACGATTGCAGGCGTTAGAAGGCCTGACGGCGGCTTCTTCGAATTCGAGGAGACCATGGCGGATTATCTCCGCGATACGGCACCTCACAACACAACGATTGGCATAGTCGCTACGAACGTCGACCTTTTACATGAGCAGCTCATTAAAGTAGCTCAATTGGCGCATGACGGCTTGGCAAGGTCAATTAGACCCGTGCACATGTCAACGGATGGGGACACCATGTTCGCAGCGTCAACTGCTAGGATTAGCGGAATGCGCGAGCGGGAACGGATTGTCGACATTATCGGTTATGCTGGAGCTAGATGCGTGGCTAGCGCTGTTGTGAGAAGTGTGAGAGCGGCACGAACATTATCTAATATACCTAGCTGTAGTGACTTGTCCACACCAACCGTTTCATCTGCTTGAACGTAGAAGATTCAGGACGAAAACGGTATCCAGATACGATCCTCAGGTACGCACGACTCAAGCACCTGCTATACCAACTTAGACGCAATGTCTCTCCAACCAGCATCCAAACGACGTTAAAAGAACACTTACACTATCCGTACTCGATCTGCTTTCACTCGAACAAATTGAAACCGCAAAAGGAACGCGAGCAGATAAATGTGTCTAGGGTGATCGACCTAAGCGAACGATTAATGTGGGCCACCAAAGGCAACCCATGCCAGGCCGATTACGAAAAACTGCCGCTAGACATGACTCGTATGCAACTTGCTCTTGCCTTAGTTGGACGAAGTATGTGAAAAATCGTGGCAATTCGGTCTCGGTATTATCGTATCGATAATACCATCTGGGTCGTAATGGTATATTCCAAAGGCTTTTAAGAACACGAAGGCGCCTCTTTTCGTTGGTGCTGAATATGACAGAGACTCAGACACCTAAGAGTCGGGAATCGGCGGTTCCTGATCAACCAGATGTTTATGTTCGAAGGGCTACAGGCCTTGTGAGAGCTTTCTCTTGGACTGACATGCTCGTGCTCAACGCCTTCGGAACGAATATTGGTATCGTGTTAGCTCTTACGGTGCTAACGGGCGCTTCGCTGTTTCCTGGATCAAACATGGCGCTTGCCGTTATTCTCGGAATGATTCTCTGCGTGTTCAACGGTTTGACCTACGGACTTATGTCCGTTGCCATGCCGCGCTCAGGTGGAGAATTCGTTTGGTTAAGCTATACTGTTCATCCACTTGTCGGATTCGCTACGAACTGGGGATTAGTCATAGTCTTCTGTTTTGCATACGGCATGTACGCCGGCATGACCGCAAATTTCGGTTTCGCGGCGACTTTTGCGAGTCTAGGAGTGACAATGAATCTCCCATGGTTGGTGGGTTGGGCTACAACCGTCGCAACTCCTAACTGGGTATTTGGTCTGGGAACTCTCTTCATATTGATTTCGATTGTAATCTTCATCTTAGGCCCCAAAGCGATCAGAACGTTCCTTTGGGTCGTGTTCGTTCCGTCAATGCTAGGAACCATAGCCTCACTGGCAGTGTTCCTTGGAACCTCGCACGAGGCTTTCGTCTCGACGTTCAACACCGTCATACAACCTTACACGAACTCCACTAACTCATATCAGTTCATCATAAACGCGGCGAAAGGAGCCGGTGCAAGCTTTCCAACGATGGCGCTTGTGCCCACACTGATGGCATTACCGTTAGGTTACTGGGCTTTCGTTGGCTTTGCCAACTCAGCGTACGTAGGCGGAGAAGTGAAAACGCCGGGTCGGACTCAACCCCTAGCTATCATGGGAACCTTATTGCTGTCGGGAGCCGTCTACGCTGTAATGTTCTGGAAGTTCTATGATGTTGTTGGCTGGGATTTCACTACTGCGGTCGCTTACCTCTACTACTCAGCTCCCAGCCAATATCCCTTGCCTTCTCCACCTGTATTGAACTTCTTTGTGGGGCTCGTAACCGCTAACCCGTACGTTAGCCTTCTGATAGGAATCAGTTTCATACTTTGGACTTTCATGCTTGTGGGCCTTGGTCCATTGATTCCCTCGAGATGCATGTTTACTTGGTCCTTCGCCAGGATTACGCCTGAGGCACTCGCCAAAGTTGACAAGAGAGGTTCACCGTGGGTAACAGTAGTCGTTAGCGGCCTCATCGCAGAACTTTTCCTATACCTCTTCACTTACACAAATATGTTGGATCTCGTAAACTACACGATCATCTGGGCCATCATCTTTTTCATAGGCGGAATCTCCGCCATCCTGCTTCCATACACTAAGAAATCGCTCTTCGACGCCTCCCCTGGGATTGTGAAGAAGAAAATCGCTGGGTTCCCACTGCTGGTCATCGTCGGTATCATGAACGAGGTGTTATTCGGGTTCATTATATACTTCTCCATAATCAACCCTGCATTCTCAGGCCCGACAGGCGCATCAGCATATGGAATGATTGCAACAATCTTCCTGAGCGGAATAGTGGTCTATATCATTTCGCATTATGTTCGAAAGAGACAGGGCATAGACTTGGCCTTGGTCTGGAAAGAAGTACCCCCCGAATAGACAAAACAGGATAGCAGAGAGAGCAGATCAGAGCAGATTGGGTAGCTAGGCAATGGGTGATACCAAGATTTTCTACGCGACTGATATACACGGCTCAGAACGAACCTTCATCAAATTCCTTAACGCGGGCAAGTTCTACGGCGTCAACGTACTTCTGATGGGTGGCGACATCACCGGCAAGATGATAGTGCCAATTCGAGATCAAGGAGACGGAACTTACAAATCGCGTCTTCTGGGAACTGAGTACATACTGAAAACCGAGTCAGAAATTCAAGAAATTGAGAAGAATATTCGGTTTAACGGATACTACCCTTACCGAGTGACAGAGACGGAGAAACAAGAACTGGACGCAAACCCCCAACGAGTTGATGAACTCTTCTCCAAACTGATGATTGCGGCAACAGAGAGATGGTTACACGTCGCTGAGGAGCGGCTGAGAGACACTGGCATAAAATGCTACATTACCCCTGGCAACGATGACCGTCTCGAAATAGATCAGGCCTTTGAGAAGTCCGATTTCGTGGTGAATCCAGAGGGGCGAGTGGTTCAGATCGATGACTATCACGAGATGATAAGTACGGGGTACGTTAACATGACGCCTTGGAAGGCCCCAAGAGACATCCCCGAAGAAGAGCTGCAGAAGAAGATTGACGCTCTTACCACCCAAGTCAAGAACATGGGCAACTGCATATTCAACTTCCACTGCCCACCGTTTGATTCAGGCCTAGACGCGGCGCCGAAACTTGACGCGAACATGAAACAAGTCATCTCACCGTCCGGAGTCGTAATGGCTCCTGCTGGCAGCACCTCAGTGAGGAAAGCAATAGAGGTTCACCAACCGCTATTGAGTCTACATGGACACATCCATGAATCCAGCGGATTCAAACGAATCGGACGAACCCTATGCCTCAACCCTGGTAGCGAATATTCGGAAGGCGTCCTCCGCGGAGCGATAGTCACACTATCTAAGGATAAAGTCAAGAGCTACCTTCTAACGCGAGGGTAGTTCGCGTTCAACTGAAACACCTTGAGTGAAGAGAATTGTCGACAATTGAACTAGATGAAACCTCAATGACAATATTGGGTGAAGGAAAGAGAATCCTGGATGCAGCTACAGAGAAACAGATCACGATACGGTTGATGGGGGCGTCCGCGATTGTCACTCACTCACCCCATTACGCGTACCTCCTCAAAGAAGTCGGACGAAAACTCACCGACCTAGACTTCATGGGAAACTCGAAAGACTTCGACAAAGTAAGACAACTCATGCAATCACTTGGATACCAAACCATGCGAACAGGTATGATGCTGGCTTCAACAAGCGTGGGCGAGAGAAGCATCTACGACCATCCCACCCGCCACATCCACGTCGACGTTTTCTTTGACAAGTTGAAGATGTGTCACACTATCGACTTCAGAAAGAGGTTGAATGCAGACCCCATCACAATTTCACTTGCCGATATACTGCTTGAAAAAATGCAGATAGTCCGAATCAACGAGAAGGACATCTTAGATACCATAGTGCTCCTAAGCGAACATGAACTCGGCAATCACGACACCGACACGGTCAACGCGGACTACATCTCAAGGCTCCTCTCTGAAAACTGGGGATTCTACTATACGACAACCATGAACCTCAACAAGATCAAAGAACGACTGCCCAAGTACCCTCGGCTCAGCGAAGAGAACATTGAGAACGTGCGCACGAAAGTAGACGGATTACTGCAGGCGATTGAGAGCAGACCGAAATCATCCTCTTGGAAGATACGCGCCAGGATTGGGACACGTAAACAATGGTATGAAGAAGTTGAAGAGATCGTTAGATAGCTCGATATCATCAGATTCATCGAAAGAGAGGAATATGCTACATGCAATTGAATGAGACGTTAACAGCAGTGGAAGGCCTTAGAGTAGGCCATGCCCAGAATGAGCATGCTCGGACCGGGTGCACAGTCATACTGCTGGAACCGGAAGCTGACGTGGCATGCGAAGCGCGGGGAGGTTGGCCTGGAACGTATGATACGCATTCAATAGACGTTACGAAAACCTTTGTGAAGAAACACGCTGTATTTCTAACGGGTGGAGACGTGTTCGGATTTGATACGGCAGTCGGAATCAGGCGCTACTTGCTGGAGCGGAATCTCGCATCTGCAACCGGAGCTGGAAAACTTCCAGGTATCGTTGGAGCGAACATATACGATGTTGAGTTCGCCGCGATTCAAGAGGCTAACTACCCTGATATGGGATATGCGGCGTGCCTAAACGCGTCAACTCAGCCTGTAACGGAAGGAAACGTAGGCGCAGGAATAGGCGCGACCGTCGGTAAGCTTACAGGCATGAGGTTCGCGTCAAAGGGCGGTTGCGGAAGCAGTGCCGTACAATTACCCAATGACATTACTGTCGCTGCATTAGTAGTGACTAATGCCATCGGAAACATCTATGATTTAGAGAACGGAAAGACCATCGCTGGAGTAAGAAGACCTGAAGGCGGTTTTCGTGAATTCGAGGAAATAATGATTGACTACCTCAAAGACACAAGTCATCATAACACGACAATAGGGATCGTTGGTACGAACGTCGACCTGTCCCACGAGCAGTTAATCAAGGTGGCTCAGTTGGCGCACGACGGCTTGGCAATGTCAATCAAACCAGTACATATGTCGACTGATGGTGACACGCTCTTCGCAACTTCCACGGCGAAAATAAGAGGAATGCGAGAAGTAGAACGTATCGTCGATATCATTGGCTATGCGGGAGCCCGATGCATTGCAAAAGCCGTCGTACGAAGTGCTAGGGCGGCGCGCACGCTTTCCAATGTACCCGGTCTGAAAAATTAGCTAAGTCGTAACAATCAGGCCCGTGCACATGTCAACCGACGGCGATACTATGTTCGCTACCTCCACCGCGAAGGTAATGGGATTGCGTGATCGAGAGCGAATTGTTGACATTATCGGGTACGCTGGAGCCAAGTGCGTCGCTAGGTCTGTCGTACGAAGCGTGAAGGCAGCACAAACACTAGCCAACGTACCTGGCTGGAATGACACACTCAGATAGAGCGTTCGGCAAGAGGTACAACCTGTGAACGATACTCGGAAACGCGTTAGCTCAGAATGGCTAACGTCTTCTCGAACAGCTACGCTGGTGAGATCTCTTTGAATGTGTTCGCTATGTCGAAGTTCTCTTTAGCTAAACGGTATTTTCTGTACATTACGTATATGAGAGGCTCTGCCAAGCTTAAGCCGATTCCTTAAAAGAGCAGAAGCGGACAGTGCGAAACCCCGGCGTTTACGCGGATATTCTTCACTTCCGACGTCCATGGCTCCGAAATCTGTTTCTTGAAGTTCGTGAATGCTGCGAAGACCTATCAAGCCAACGTACTCATATTGGGCGGAGATATTACCGGAAAAATAGGGCCCTTTTAGTTCGCTAGATACGAAGCATCGAAGCAAACTAGTTGAATCATAAGTAGGATACTATTAGTTGCTCGCAGATCGCGGCATCGACGTCCCCTTTAGATCCAAAATGCTTCTAGCTTCACTCGGAGTTGCAACTTCCTTCCCGACCTCTTTCACCATTCTAACTATCTTAGACACAAGTTCAGCGTTGCTCTTAGCCAGAACTCCTTTCGACAAGTAGATGTTATCTTCCATGCCGACTCTTGCATCGGCACCGAGGTTTATCGCTAAAGTAAGCATCGGGAATTGGTTCTTGCCAACGCAAATGATGTTCGGTCGCGAATCCTCTGGAAGGAGGTTCATCATATGAACAAGATTTGTTGATGTTGCCGGAATCCCTCCAACTACCCCGAACACGAGCGATATCCGAATGGGACTCGTCAACAGTTTTTTTTCGATAAGTCGCTCCGCAAGGGCAACGTGGCCCACGTCGTAGCACTCAACCTCAGGCTTTATTCCCCTCTCCAACATGAGGGTCGCCGCTTTCTCGACGTCAGCAGGATGGTTCATGAAGACGCTATCACCGAATGTCATGGTGGCCACATTCAGAGATGCAAATTCGGGGTATAGGTCAAGAGCACACATTCTCTGGTCAAATGAAACGCCGTATGGTCCTCCTCCACCCGTTGTCACTTGAACTACCATATCGCACTTGTCTCTTATTCGCTCCAAGACTTCCCGGTAGAGATCTACTCTGGGGTTTGGAACTTTGCTGACTGGGTCTCTAACATGTATATGGGCTACCGCGGCTCCTTCCTCGTACGCCTTCACAGCCTGATCGGCGATTTCCTCTGGCTTGATGGGAAGGTAGGGTGTCTTCCGCCACTGTTCGGCTGATCCTGTCACTGCCACCGTGACGATCAGCTTGTCCATCAAACCCATACATACAACACCTCTTGCCTCTGCAACTCGCTTATACTACAATTTTCTGTCTGCTGTGGTATTCCCAAACGTTTGACGATGGCTGAAAAACCTTCTGTCCGACGACAAGTCAGTTGTATCTAGGTCAGGGTATGCGTTTCGATACGCATTGTGATCCTTCGACTCAAATGCTCCCTGATTTTTCGCTACGTCTGCGTGCTAAATTAAGACTTTGTCAACATAAGTTCTGAACATAGTGTCCTCAATTCGAGGGACTCCGTCATACTCTCTGCCCGCCTCCGCAAAGACTCTAAATTATCTTAACAATATACTCGCAAAACAGCAAGCGACCTACGCAGGCGTTGACGAGGCGATCATGCTTGATTGGAGAGGATTCGTCTCAGAAGGAACCGGAGATAACTTGTTCGTCGTATATCGCGGAGTCCTATTGACACCTCCGCTTCACGTCAGCGCACTGGGGGGCATCACGCGTCAGGTCGTTCAAGAGACCGCTCGCACATCAGCTTCGAAGAACGAGAACTGACGATCCATGAACTATACAACGCAGATGAAGCATTCTTCGCTTCAACGTCTCTCGAGATTCAGCCCTGTGTGGAAATTGATGGCCGGCTAGTCGGCGTCGGAACTGAAGGTTCACTGACGAAGAAAATTCACGATAAGTTCAACGAGATTAAGCGGACCGAAGGAACCGCAACAACCCAATAATGAGCCAAAGAGGTGAAAGAAGAAAAATGAGGGCTTGGCGTTCCATGGTCTATACTTGTAGATACTGCTGGCTAAATCGTGAGCGCGTAACGATAGAATTCCTGATCACGCTTGTATCCGAGTCTCTCGTATAACTTCTGGGCGGTGAAATTGTCCGTAGCCGTCTCAAGGAGAAGAGCATCGGCGTCCGTTGCCTTAGCAAGCCGACGTGCATGATTCATTAAAGCCTCACCGACTCCCTCGCGACGCGCTTCCGGGACCACGAAGAGATCGGATAATATCCATTGCCGCCGAAGAGTGAGGGAGGAGAAGGTCGGATATAGATGCACCAATCCCACGGGTTTCGCCTGCCCTTCACCTTCCGAGAAGGCTAGGAATAGAACCGACTCTCTATTCTTTAGTCGTCGCTTCAAGAAATCACGAGCGGCTTTCAGGTCAGACTTTTTCTTGTAAAACTGTCTATACGCATCAAAGAGAGAGGCAGCTAATGGTGAGTGTCTCGCGTTTGCCTTTACGATTCTCAGGCTTTCCTTTGCCATGAACTAACCTTAGTGTTACAAGCAAATCAGGCTTTCGAATTCTTATTCTTCACAATATGCCCTTTCTGGCTGGCATCAAGTGTGCCGTCTTTGGTTTGCTTCGTGAAAGTTGTAGATTTTTACACTGTCAAGCTGCGGCATGATACCATTCTCGCTAGCCTATTCAACGCTCACACCAACGCTTTCTCAGTGTAGCTCTTGTTGAAGTGAACTTGGTCCGTGTTGCAGGTCAATAGCGTGATTGTCAGAAGGTCCTCCACTGTCATGGGGCGCGAGTAATTACTCCAGAAATTCGGCTGGTGCGTTGATTGTCACGGGCATATCTCTCTTCTCTAACTCCTTGAATAACGCGGTCGGATCCAAGCAGTTCTCAGGTGGGAGGACTCCTCTCTTTTCAATCTGTCCTGTGCCGAGCATCTGTGCGACTACTGATGCGGGTATGCCGACGCCGTATTGTGCACTGCTAACCTTCCATTCTTTCTTGGAACGGGAGAAGACTTCCAGCTGAAGTTCAACCGGTCTACCATGTTTCTTTCCGACAACCTCGACTCTTGAGCATTCGCAGTCTTCCGGGGTCATGTTCTCTGGATGGCCGAGCAGATTCTTGCTTTCAAGGAGTTTCAGAAAAACATCCCTAGGGGATACAGAGGCGCCTTTGACTTTCAATGGGTCTCTGGTCATTAACCCGAGTGCCACTATGAGTTGAAAATCTAAGTGCCATCCCTTGGGTCCGCCTTCTTTCCAGTTCACGTTCCGAATCCCCTTGGTCTTGAACGATGATGGAAATGTCGCAAGTTCTGAATGCAATGTTGTGAAGACCTCAACCTCACCTATGGGGGGAGGAAACGTGATGTTCTCTCCAAGGGTTATTGGGGGCACTTCCTTGTACG
>Ga0181527_1001142_pt1 | contig 28145 bp, 28 predicted proteins | sample PEATcosm2014_Bin_30_FD_119762 | JGI IMG/M metagenome (GOLD analysis project Ga0181527, IMG submission 119762) | Peatland microbial communities from MTU Mesocosm Facility, Houghton, MI, USA - PEATcosm2014_Bin06_60_metaG | ecosystem: Environmental > Terrestrial > Soil > Wetlands > Peat | place...
ATGATCCTGCCGTGGTGGATGATCGCCACCCGGTCGCTCAGGAGTTCCGCTTCCTCGAGATAGTGCGTCGTGAGGAAGACGGTCCGTCCGGCGCGCTTCAGCGCCCGGATGACGTTCCAGATGGCGCGCCGCGCGTGGGGGTCGAGGCCCGTCGTCGGTTCGTCCAGGAAACAGATCTCGGGTTCGTTGGTCAGCGCGAGGGCGAGACCGAACTTCTGCTTCTGGCCGCCGGAGAGCTGGTCGTACCGTGCCGACTGTTTGTCGAGGAGCTCGACCTGGGCGAGCAGCTCGGCCGGGTCGGCCCGGCTGTGGAAGAGGGCGCGGTAGTACTCGATACCCTCCCGGGGCGTGATCTTCTCGAAGAACCGGAAATCCTGGGGGATCACCCCGATCCTTCGGTGGAGCTCCTGTCCCTCGGTCCACGGGTCGAGCCCGAGGACCCGGACCTCGCCCGACGTGCGACGGCGCAACCCCTCGAGAATCTCCACCGTGGTGGTCTTTCCGGCGCCGTTCGGACCGAGGAAGGCGAACACGGAGCCGACCGGGACCGAGAAACTGATGTCATCGACCGCGGTCAGCCCGTCGTACTGCTTGACAAGGCCGCGGACCTCGATCGCCTCGGTCATCCACCGTCCCGAGAGGCGGGGGATTATGAAGGCTCAGGGGCGCTCACGCCCGGCGTCGGTCCGCCCGAGCGGGAGCGTGACCTCCCGTCCCTCCCCGGCCGTCCCGGTCCCTCCGGGGGTCGTGACCTCGAGGGGTCCCGGGCCGGACCACTGCACGATGAGCTCCGGGGCCTCGTACCGGAGCGCGACGCGTCCCGGACCGAGGCGCAGTCCGTCGAGGGAGGCGGAACGCCATCCCGCCGGGAACGATGGCCGGATCTCGAGTCGTGCTCCGCGGGCGTCGGGGCGTAGCCCCCAGATCCGCTCGAACACGACCGAGACGAACGGGCCGACGCTCAGCCCGAGCAGGAAGCACGAATTGAACGGTTCGGGACAATCGCCCCGGTAGCACTCGTTCGCCGCCCCGCCCTCCGCGGCGTAGAGCGCGGCGATCCGGCGGAGGTAGTCGACCCCGAGCTCGGTCTCGCCGGCTGCGAAGGCCGCGTCGGCCGCCCACGCCGTGGCGATCGTCCAGACCTGCCCGTCGTGGTACGCATTCGGCCGGTAGAGTGGGTCCCGGGTCGAGAGGGTGCGCACGCCCCACGGGGTGCTCAGGTCGTCCTCGGCGGCTCGGTGGACGATCGCGCGCGAACGGTCCGGGTCGACCAGGCCCGCGCTGACGGCCCGCAGCGCGTTCGGTCGCAGCCTCTCGACCGGTCGACCGCTCCGGATCGTGTCGTAGAGGAACCGCTCCCCCGGCCAACGGTAGGCCAGTGGAATCGTGGCCGCGAGCCGGTCGGCAAGGTCCCGGAGGCTTCGGGAGGACGTTGACGGGGCGTCGGCGGCATCGAGCTCCAGAGCGGACCGGAGCGCCGAATGCCAGAGGACCTGTACGTCGATCGCGTGGTCGCGTCGGTCGGTCGAGTCCCAGATCGTCGTGTCGGGGGAATCGATCCCGTACCGGACCCGCGCGAGCGATCCGGTGGCGGCGCTGATCGCCTCCGCCTCGCCTCCGTTGCGAAGCAACCCGGTCGTCGGGTCCGTCCGCGCGAGTCCCCACCCGACGATCCGCCGGATCGCGGGGAGCCACTCCTCGGTCGAGCGCGGATCGCCCGCGTGCCGGACCAGCCGGGCGACGAGCTCGGGGTAGTACAGGGTGGTGTCCGAGGTACCGTAGAGGAACACCGGGCCCGGCGAGATCTGCATCGGTAGCTCGCCCGGCTCCCCGCCGAGCAGCGGGATCGCCGAACGGGACTGAAAGTGGAGGACCGAGGCGATCGAGCGCTGGACCCATTCGAAGTCCCCGAGCCAGAGCAGCGCCGGGAGCATCCAGGCAAGGTCGCGGCACCAGATCGCGGAGTACCAGGGGTACCCCGCGGCCAGCCCGACGAGCGAGTCGTCGGGGGCAGCATAGAGCCGCCGTAACGAGGCCCGGGCCTCCCGGTACGCCCGCTCGAGCTCGGGGGCGTCCGGGAACCGGAGCGTCGGGGTCGATGCCAGCCACTCGACCTCCGTCCGCTCGGCCCCGGCGAGGGTCGGTTCCGGGTCGTCCACGAGGCCCGAGATCATCGGCCGGGATCGGTCGAGGTCGCGTTCCAGGCCTCCGACGATCACGCACCGGAGCTCGACGTCCCGGCCGGGTGCAACGACCATGTCGTGATCGGTCCCGATCACCTCGACCGGGCCGGTCCGGTGGCCTCCGAGCCACGAGGCCCGATCCAGGAACAGGTGGGAGGGCGCCACTGACGACCGGAAGTCCAGGCCGAAGCCGCGCTGACGAACGGCGAGGCCCTCCGCCGTGGTCTCGACACGGAAGGAGCGGGGCCGGATCCCCTCGACCATCGGCGGGAGGAGGTACGGAACGAACGAGCTGTAAACCACCAGGGGGAGCGGGGGTCCCTCCCGGACCGCGAATCGGAGGCGGCGGACGGCACCGGCGGGCCGGAGGGTCGGGGCGATTTCCTGACGCACGGTGATGCGGCCGAAGCGGTGCACGCTTACCCAGCGGTCGCCGAGCTTCTCTCCCGAGATCCGACCCTCCGGCAGGCCGAACCCTTGGGTTCCGTCGTAGAGGTGGACCCGCCACGGCCCGGTCAACCGGACCAGTTGCGCGTAGACCCCTCCCCAATCGCCGACGGCCCCTCGCGCCTCCCGTCGCAGGGTCACGTCCCCCGAGCCGTCCGACAGCACCGCAGCCGACAGGGACCGCAGGAGCAGCGCGTCGCTCGCGCCGGCCGGGCCGTCCGGTCGCGCTGGGCTCGCCAATCCTTCAGCCTCCGCGTAGGGTGTCGCGGAACTCGACCCAGACGAGCGGGGGAATGGCGGGGCACTGGAGCTCCAGCCGCACGACGGCGGACGAGCCGACGATCCCTTGCGGTACCTCGGCCGCGACCTCGATCCGGACGCCGGGAAGCAGCTCGATCGGGGCGTCCGCCGTCACCGACGCGGCCGTCCTCCACGACCCTCCGAGGCCCGTGCGGATCCGAAGCAGCGCCGGATCCACGGGCCGACCGTCCCAGCGAAGCCGGAACGCTGAGAACGCCCCCATCCGCAGCGGCGGGTTGCCGAGCGTGAACCTGATCCCCTCCGGGTCCCGCACGAGCGACCCGGGCTCGTACACGGATTCCTCGACGGTCTCGGCGATCCACAGCAGGGCCTCGAGGGAGTGGGGTCCGTACTCCAGCCCGATCTCCACTCCTTGTCGGGCGAGGGAGAGCACTCGGCCGATCGACGAGGAACCCACGGGGTACCGAACGCTCGCGTCGCCTTTATCCGTTGGCCGGACCGGAGCGAGCGGCCCGCGACCGCGTCCTCCGGCCAAGGCGTCCCGCGGGGGGACGCTCTGATTCTCCCGCCACCTCAGGCGACCGGTCGGCCCCGGATCAACCACGGCCGGCCGTCGAGGTCGACGTCGGCCTCCGCCAGCGTGGTGGTCACGGAAAACGACGCTCGGTTACGCCCTCCGAAGACCCGGTTCCCCCCGAGGACCAGGCTGACGGTCCCTTCCGCGAGATCCCCGACCTCGGGAGCCCGGACGATCCGCGGGTTGATCCCGAAGACGATCGCTCCGGGGAGATCGTGCCCCCGGCCGCCGCGGGCGTACGCGGCGGCGAACGACTCTCCGCCCCGGTCGAACGAAAACTCGCGCAGACGCCCCCGCGCGAACTGGAAGCGCGCTCCGAGCTGCACCGGCGTTGGAGCGAATCGATCGAAGATCGGCCGGTTCGCCTCCCAACACCCCTGGGTCGACCCGCCCCGAAGGAAGGCGACGATGCGCCCCGTGGGAACATCGATCGAGTGGTCCGGCAGATCCCGGGCGTGCCGTCCGTCCTCGACGACGTACCTCCCGGTGAGGAGCTCCGCTCGGAGGTCCGTGCCGTTCGCGTGGCGGATCCGGAGGTGGCGTGCGCGGGCGAGCCGGCGCACCCTGGACCGGGCGGCCGCCGCGAGGCGGTCCGGCCCGATCGAACTCGCCGCCAGGAGCTCGTCCCGCCATGCCTCAAGGTCGGTCGCGTACCGTGCGGCGGCCGTCGGTGTCGCCGCGGCGATCGAGAGCCGGGCGATGCGTACGCGCGCCCGTTGCGCCGCCTTCCTCCATGCAGGGCTGTGCCAGGTGACGAGGGCCCGCAGTTCGTCCGACGGGAGCCCGAACAGCCGGGGGAACTCTTCCGGTCCCCCGAGGTAGACGTGCGCATCGCTCGACGCGACGAGGGTGGGCGGCACGGAGGGGACGACCCTTCGGGGCACCGCGGCCAGTGTGCGGAAGAACGCCTCCTCGTCCTCGACGGCGAGGAGCGGTTCCGCGCCGATCCGTCGGGCCTCGACCACGAGCGCCCGGGCCCAGGGCAGCCCGTGGCTCCACGTCTCGATCGTCACGGTCTCCCGGGCGCCGAGCGCGAGGTACTCGGAGAGGACGACGCGGGCGAGGTTCTCCTCCGCCCGAGCGCGCACGGTCCGGTTACCCCGTCGAGCGCGGATGGGGATGACGGTGGCCCGTCCGTCCTCCGGCGACCGACGGAGAGGTGACGACCCACCCCCCGCCGAGGATCCCCTTCACGCCGCGCAGGTCCTCGGCCGCGGCGGCCACCTCCCGCCGCTTGCCCAGGAGGACGACGACCTCGGCGCACGCCTCCCCCTCGAGGTGGATGTGGACCGCCGAACGGACGTGCTCGCCCCAACGGTGTTCCGCCGAGGTCAGGCGGGCCTGGACGTTCGGGGTCGTGTGCCGATACAGGAGCGCGACGGCCGCGAGCGCATCCGCCTCCGGGTCGGCCAGGGTCTCCCCGGCGAGCTCGCGGCGGATCAGGTCGCGCACCGCGTCCGAGCGGCTCGCGCTGTTCCGGGCGAGCACCCAACGATCGAGGAGGGCGAGGAGCTCGGGCTCGAGCGAGATGGCGGTGCGGACGACCTTCACGGTCATGGTTCCGAGCCGGTCGTCTCGGAGGACCGGAGCGTCGGCCGTGTCGGGCCGAAACCGATCTCCTCGTACCGCTTGATGCGATAGATGAGCATCGCGACCAGCCAAGAGCCGACGAAGAGCGCCACGATCCCGAAGCCAAGGGTCTCGAAGTCAAGACCGTTCAGCCATCGCCAGAAGGGGCCCCCCAGCCCGAGCTCCCCCGAGATGACCTGGAGGAGCTCGACGCCCCCGATGGCGAAGGCGACCATCACGGAGATCACCGTGAGCGTGAGATTGTAGTAGATCTTCCGCATCGGTCGGAGGAACGCCCACCCGTACGCGTACCGCATCGAGAAGCCGTCGCTGGTGTCCGACAGGACCATGCCGCACGTGAACAGCAGGGGTAGGATCAGCACCGCCCAGAGGGGGAAGAGGCCGGTGAACGCGAGATTGGTGGCGAGCGCGATGAGGACGATCTCCGTCGCCGTATCGAAGCCCAGTCCGAAGAGCAGGCCGATCGGGTAGATCTGCCACGGCTTCTCGATGACCTTGAACAGCCGTCCGAAGTACCGGTACAGGAATCCCCGCTTCTCCATCTGCTGGTCGAGGCCGGCCTGGTCGAGCTCCCCGTCGCGAAGCTTACGGAAGATTCGATACACTTCCGCAACGATGACCAGGTTCACGACGCCGATGACGAACAGGAAGACCCCCGAGATCAGCGTCCCGAGGACCGCGCCGACGCTCGCGAAGTTGTTGACCTGGGACCGGACGAAGTCAAAGGCAAAGACCAGGGCGACGACCATGGCGCAGACGATGGTCGAGTGACCGAGGGAGAACCACGTCCCGACGGTCAGCGGGCGCTTGCCGTCGTTGAGCAGTTTGCGCGTCGTGTTGTCGATGGCCGCGATATGGTCCGCGTCGAAGCCGTGTCGCAGCCCCAGGACGTAGGCGGTGATCGCGAGTCCCGAGAAGATCAACCCGCCCGGGATGACCTCGCCGGGGATGTGGTGCGGGAGGAACCGGAACGCCGCCGCGAAGGCGACGACCGTGATGGCCGCGATGCCCGCGTAGATCAGGCCCATCGCGGCCTTCTCGCGCGGCGTGAGACTGAGGTCGCCGGGCGCCGGGGAGGGGCTCGGTCGATTCGGCGGGGACCCCGTCATTCGGGCCTCCACGCACGGTGGGGGATATAGGCGTTATGTCGTGTTTGGAAAAGGTAATAACGGAGGGTCCCGGGCGGTCGTGGGGCCGGGTCACTTCAGCGTTCTCGGGAGCACGGCCATCGCGGCGTTCAGGCCGCTCTCGTCGAGGAGGAACACGGTGTCGGCGTAGCAAGAGAGCGCCTCCCCGATGTTGATCCGCTGGGCCGCGAGCACTCCCGTGAGGAGACGGCCTCCCGGTCTGGGAGCTCCTCGAGGCGTTACCTCGGGAGCCAGGCCGGCCGACCCTGCGAGAAATCGTGCGCGTCGAGCCGGTGGAGCTCGCCGGGACCAACCCCATCGCGGCGGCGCTTGTTTCGGGGATCCGCGCGGGCGGTGCGCGTCCGACCGTCTGGCGCAAGGGGGGAACATCCGACCTGAACCTCGCGGTCACCGCCTGGGGGATTCCCGGGGCGGCATGCGGTCCCGGTGATTCCCGTCTCGATCACACCGCGCGGGAATCGCTCTCCGTCGCCGAGCTCCGGCGCTCGGTCGCCGTCCTGCAGCACGCCTTCGGCGAGCTCCTCGGGTCGGACGGGCGGTCGCCTACTCTTCGAGGATCGGACGGCGGTGCTTGATGAACTCCCCGGAGCGGAGCTCCCGGGCGGCGTCGACCAGCTGGTCGCGCGTGTTCATGACGATCGGGCCGTACCACGCGACCGGCTCGTGCAGCGGGCGGCCCGAGACGAGGAGGAAGCGCCATCCGTCGGGTCCGGCGGTGGCACCGACACCTCCCCCGGTCCCGAACAACACGGTCTCCCCCGAGTCCACGGGGGCGGGGTCCAGGCCTTCGAACGACCCGCTTCCGTCGATCGCGTGGGCGAACAATGTGCGGCCCGCGCGTGGGGATCAGCCGAACCGCTCGCCCGGCGCGAGGCGCACGTCGAAGTAGGTCGGGTCGACCGGGATCCCGCGGACGGGGCCTTCGGTATGGTCGAACGAGCCCGCGACGACCTTGACCCCACCGCCCGCGTCAGTGGCGACCTCGGGAATATCGCGCGAGCCGAGGCCCCGGTAGGCCGGGACGGACATCTTCTCGCGCGCCGGCAGGTTCACCCAGAGTTGGAAGCCGGAGAGGTTCGGGTTGTCGCTCCGTTTCGGCATCTCCTGGTGCACGATGCCGCTCCCGGAGTTCATCCACTGAACGTCTCCGGGGCCGATCACTCCCGAGTTCCCGAGGGTGTCTCCGTGCTCCACACGCCCGTCGAGCACGTACGTCACGGTCTCGATCCCCCGATGGGGGTGCCAGGGGAAGCCGGCCATGTACTCCTCCGGGTTCGCCGAACCGAAGCGGTCGAGCAGGAGGAACGGGTCGAAGAGCGGCACTTCGTTGTTGGAGAACGAGCGGCGCAGGTGGACGCCGGCTCCCTCGAGCGTGGGGACTCCGGGGAAGCGGCGGACGATCGAACGGACGGGTTCGGACACGGGTCACCTCTGGTTACTCAGTTACGTCAGGTAACTTAAAGGGTCGCTGGCGGCAGGGTAAGCCGCCTCGGCGGGCGGGAGATTCACGGAGTGAACGTCGGCTGTAGCGGCGTCACAGACAAATCGGTTATAATCCGCACCGTTCCTCGGCGGCCGGACAGCGAGGATGGGCGACTTCCCGGTCTTCATCGCACTGACGACGGTCATGGGCCTGTCGATCTTTCTCTCCCTTCCCATCGTCTACAACAAGCGCGCGCAGGGCCGCTGGGCGGTCGGCCTCAACGCCGGGGCCATCGGGATCCTCGTCTTCCTACTGGCCGACGTCTTCTCCGATGTCAGCCCGATACTGTACCCCAACGGCTACGTCGCGACGCTGGGGTACTCGATCGCGTTCGGCGTGGCATTCCTAGTGGCCTACCTGGCGCTCTTCGCGGTGGACAACTTTCCCCGACGGGGACCGACCGGCGCGGAAGGCGGTGCGCGGATGACCGCCCTGATCATCGCGCTGGGGATCGGCCTCCAGAACCTCACGGAGGGACTCGTCTTCGGGGTCAACTGGACCGCGGGTACGATCGGCATCCTCGCGGTCGTCTTTGTCGGGTTCTTCCTCCAGAACGTGACGGAAGGATTCCCGATCGCGTCGCCGTTCCTCGGGACGGGCGAGCGGCGCGGGATCGCGATGATGGTCTCCCTCTTTCTGGTCGGAGGACTCCCGACGATCCTGGGCGGCGCGATCGGGTATTACTGGAGCAGCAAGCTGTTCGTCGTGGTCTTCGACGCCCTCGCGATCGGGGCGATCGCCTACGTCATCCTCCCGATGCTGCGGACCGCGTTCCGGCCGCTCGATTCGCGCGACGCGACGATCCGCCGGAACCGTCTGGTCTGCATCGGGGTGATGCTCGGCTTCCTGATCGGCTTCGCCGTGAACGCCGTCTGAGGACCCGGCGCGATGCCCCTCTCGTCGCTCTCCCCGGTGGCCGGGGTCCAGGTGATGCAGGCACTAGTGGCCCGCGAGCTGGTCGAGCGGTTCGGCCTCCCCGAACGACAGGCCGCGAGCCTCCTCGGGATCGTCCCGTCCTCGGTCTCGCAGTACCTTTCGGGAAAGCGGCTCGGCCCCACGCTGGCGGGGTACCTGGGTAACGAGAAGGCCCGTCGGATCGCCCGACGCACGGCGCAGGAGCTGATGACCGGCCCCGGCGGGTCCCGGCCGGTGCTCGAGGCCGCGATCGCGTTCGGGGAGCTGGTCGGGCCGGATCGGCCGGGTCGGAGGAAGGAGAGCGGTCCCGGGATACGGCCGGAGCGCCAGCGGGAAATCCCCCGCTGGCTCCGTCACCGGATCGCGGGAGAGCAGGATGCGGTCGCGGAGTGCATGCGCCTCGCCCAGCGGTCGCGCGACGAGCTGACCCGGGCGCTCTTCCGCCAGATCGCCTCGGACAGCCTGCGCCACGCCGAGATCGTCGCTTCCCTTGGAGCCTACCTGGACCGAGGGGTCTCGACCATCGTCCCGACCGGGATCACCCGGGCGGACGTCGAGCAACTCATCCGACGCGAGCATGCCGCCGAGGCGACCGGGGAGGCCGATCTCGGACCGGACCTCGGCGGAGTGATGCGGATCCTCTGGGACAGCATGGAGGCGGACGAGCGGAAGCACGAGATGCTCCTCGAGAAGTTGCTGCTCGCCGGGGTCGTCGGGGGTGGCCGCAGGAAGCGGCGATCGGGGAACGTCCAGGTTCGCCGCCCGCGCCCCCCGCAACCTCCAGCGACCTAGGGCGGCCGGACCCCCGCGACCACCGACCCGGGTCCTGAGATCGACGGGCGGCTTCGGTGAGTAAAGGCAGGGTCGGATCGAGTGATCCTCCCCTTCCCCGAGAGCGCTTGGCTCAAGAGGGGCCCGTCAATTTCCGTTCATGGCGTGGGTCATCCTCCTCAAAGGAGCGAACACGGGCGGGAACCTCTTCCGCCCCAGCCTGCTGGCCCAGGAGCTCCCCCGGCTCGGGCTCGTCAGCATCGGGGCGGCCGGGACGTTCGTCGCCCGGACGGAGGCCCGCAGCTCCGACGTCGAAACAGCCCTGCGGTCGAAGCTGCCGATCGCCGTTCCGATGATGGTGGTTCCGGGGAGTGACGTCCTACGGATCCTCCGGTCGGATCCGGTCGGCGCCGGGCCGTTCGCCCCGGGGGTCCGGAAGTTCGTCAGCGTAGCGACCGAGCGGCTTCCCGCGACCGTCCGCCTGCCGATCGACGTCCCGGGGAGTGAGAACTGGGAGGTGCGGGTCCTGGCGACCGACGGGCCGTTCGCTATGGGAGTTCGACGGCGGCTCGGACCGAAGCTGATCTATCCGAACGATGTCGTGGAACGGGAGTTCGGCGTCGAATCCACGACCCGCTGGTGGGAGACGCTCGAATCGGTGGGATCGGTGCTCGGATCACCGACCACCGGATCGGGGGGTCCCGCTCGGAAGAGGGCCGCCCGGTCCGTCCCTCCGTCTCGCCCCCGAAAGGCACTCCGGGCCCGAGGGGATTTATCGGTAAATGGGTCTAAACCCATCGAGAATCGCGGTCAAAAGCGAGATCGCGGACGAACCTCGACCTCGGGCGCCGTGCAGGAAGCACCCCGGCTGGCGCTAGGAATCACCCCTCGTGTTCGGAAAGGGTCCCCTTCCAATCACTCAAAGGGCCACTAGGTCCAATGGCGCGGACCCGATGACGTGACCCCGGGGCACGAGGCCACAGCAAATCGCCTACGGTGGCCCGGAAGGAGGTAGAGTGCCCCCAGGGCCCGGCGTTGAAGATCTCTCGGAGGTCTTGTCCTTCCTACGGCTGGCGAGCAGAACAGTCGCGATTGCTACCACTACCGCCGCCCCGATCCCCCCGACGACATAGTAGCCCTCATCTCCGGACAGGCCCAGGAACCCCGGAGCTGCGGAGGAGGATTTGGAGACGACGCTGACGCTGTTCGACCCGTAGTTGGCGACGAACACCTCACCTTTATCCGCGTCGTAGACCACCCCCCACGGCCCGGTTCCGACTGGGATTGTAGCCACCACCGTGTCGGTCGTGTCATTGATCACGCTCACGTTGCCCGAATCGTCGTTCGTGACGAACACCTCGCCCTCTGCCGCGTCGTAGGCCACCGCGTACGGGTTGCTGCCGACCGGAACGGTCGCCACCACCCTGTCGGAGGTGTCATTGATCACGCTCACGTTGTTCGAGACGGAGTTCGCGACGAAGACCTCGCCCTTCGCCGCGTCGTAGGCCAACGCCCCCTCTCCCGGGCCCTCGCCGACCCAGACCGATGCCACCGCCGTGTTGTTCGCATCCGAGATCACGGTCATGTAGCCCGGAATGGTAAGGTGGGCGACGAATACCTCGCCCTTCGCCGCGTCGTAGGCCGTCCCGCCCGGTTGGGAGCCCACTGCCAGCGTCACCGTCGCCACTACCGTGTCGGTCGTGTCGTCGATCACGCTCACGTTGTGCGAGACGACGTTCGTGACGAATACCTCGCCCTTCGCCGCGTCGTAGGCCACCCCGTCGGGTTGGGAGCCGACCGGGAGCATCACCGTCGCCACCACCGTGTCGGTCGCGTCGTCGATCACGCTCACGTTGTGCGAGTCGCGGTTCGTAACGAACACCTCGCCCTTCGCCGCGTCGTACGCCGCGCCGACCGGGCCGTGGCCGACCGGGACCGTCGCCACCACTGTATCGGTCGTGTCGTTGATCACGCTCACGTTGTCGTTGCTCGAGCAACTGTTCGTGACGAACACTTCGCCCGTTGCCTCGTCGTAGGCCTCCCCCGCTGGGCACGAACCGACCGCGACCGTCGCCACGACCGATGGGCCGCCAGAATCGTTGTCGGGATGCAGAGCCGTTGGGGCATGTTGGATCGCTGAGAGGGAGGCATCCCGCAGGTGTGCCTCTCTTAGATCGGCCCCGACGGGGTTCGTGCCGCGTTGGCCAGCGCCCAGCAAGAAGGACGGTGACAGCCCGGCCGCGAATGCGCCAGCCAAGGTGTCTAGGAGGAGAACGCCGATGACGGCAACAATCAACAGGGCCATCGAGAAGAACCCCCGACGACGGCGCATGGCTCCGGAGTCGAACTGCTGCGTGGTGCGCTCTTGACGGCCGCTCTCCTCAGATGAACAGAAGGATAACTCGAGAACCATACGGCCCGGGAACGATTCCCTGTACTTGGGACCTCCGTAACCGTCCCCTTGCGATTACGCGAAACGCGCAGGATTCGTAACCCCCAGAGCGGGGTCGACCCTGGGGTTAGGAACGCTGTCCATTTAAACGCAGGAGACAGAAAGCAAGAAGGGAACCTGTAACTGTGGGACTTGTGCGCAAAGGCTTGAGTGGTGCCGAACCAGCCACTCCCCGAGCACGCCCGGAGTTTCCTCTGGATGCTCACGTCGGGCCCGCTTCGGCCAGCTTTTCGGATAGTGCTTCTCATCGGGGCTCTGCTGATTGTTGCGGCGATTGTTGCGGCCGCTCTGGTTGCCATTCATTCGATCTTCGGTTCGGTTGCGTTGGTCGAGGGCGTGCTCGTTCTCGCCTTCGCGATGATTGGACTTGCCCTATATGCGGCCGTGTTGACGTTGAGGATTCGTGCTCGGATTCGGGGACCTCCTCCTGGGGTTCCTCCGACCGAGTAACCCCGGCACGCGTTAGGAAGGGCTCGCATCCATGACCATCCAGAGTCCAAGAGTCGAAACGCCGCGGTGGCTTCGTCGGCTCGCTCTCCTCGCTGTCATCATCCTGGTCGTCGGCCTATCGATCGGAGTTGGTCTGGCCACCTGGGGTCGCCTAGGGGGTTCGGTGCCCGCGTGGCTGGCCGTCGCTCCATTCGTGCTTGGAGCTTTCTTTCTGTTTGCCGTCATCATATTCGTGCTCGGCTACTGGGTCTGGAGAAGCGTGCGGGGCCGTCGATAAGAGGAGCCTCCCCGGAATCGCGTCCGGCCGGCGGTGCGGTTTTGAGTCAAGGTGGGGCAGGCTCAACGGGTCCCTAATCACAAGGGAGGGGGATATGACTCTCGCGCGTTTCCCCCGCGCGATCTCTGTGTGACGCTCAGGAGCCAGACTCCAGACCGACCCGTTACCGAGATTAGGTGACTGTCCCCTACATTCAGGCCGTGGGTGAGAAGTCGCCGTCCTCCGTATCTCCACGGCTCCGGCTGATCTGGGTGGTGGCGGCCATCGTTCTGATAGCAGGAGCGGCGGGAGGGTGGGTTCTCTTCAACCATCCGACAGTACACAGCCAGCCGTCGACTCCGCTGACGACTGACGGCCCAACTCTGTATGAGGCATTGGCCGCCCTCAATCACTCCGTCAGTGCCACAGGCGATGGGCCTTGGACTCTTTTTTCCGCCATCGGGCTCGCCCCGACCGCTCAATACGCGCCAGGCGCAATCGGGTTCTTCCCAAACGAGAGCGCATCGCTAAGGGCCTGCGCACCCGCCTTCAACGGCCTGACAGTCTGGAACGGAACCGAATTTCCTCGATTCGACGGAGACATCGGATCGGGCACGGCGCCCTTCTGGCAGTTTGGATGGCGTTCCAACGCGTCAGACCAACTCCTGATTGCAACTGATGTCAACGGCACCACAACGGCCTATCCGCCGATTTCGCTTACAAGCCCGTGCGCTCAGGCGTCCGCGATGGCCTACGGCAGCGCGGAGTACGTCCCCTGGATGAATCCGCTTCCGATTAACACTCCGCTCCAAGCCTTGAACGCGTCGAAAGCAGTTGGTTACGCCTACGCTTCGAAGAATCCAGGGTTCGCCGAGATGTTTAACCTTGGGTGGACCCCCTTCTCCGCGACAAATCACGGAGGAAACGGAGCTGGTCTCGCCGTAGAGTTCTCGCGCTGCGGGATAGTAGGTGCTGCGGGTTGGCAACCTGAATCCGTGGCAGGAGAGCTTTCGACGGGACAGGTCGCAAATACATTCAATGGAACGCTTTCTTGCACTGCCATCCGGACCCAATTCTCCTACCAGCCCTACCAGATCGCCTTCAATTCCTCGGGAAGCGCAGTAGCAGTCGGTCCTGTGTCCTCAGGTCTCTCGCTACCATTTCAAGTGGAGTTCCCCGATTGGTCGTCTAACGGATCGGCATTTGCCGATGCCTGGGGACTCGTGAGTTGGATGGCCGGTTTCTCGCTCAGTGGTCAACTCGGAACCGAACTCCCTTCCGCGCCGCCTTCGTGCCTAGGATGGGTGTCCTCTCTCGCAGACTGCGCCGCGAATGCTTCCGGCTGGGGGCTTGTGCTGCTCAGTGCGGGAGGGGCTTGGCTCGATGCTTTCCCTTCCCTGGCGGGTGGCTCGACGTGGGCGATACCAAACGTGCTGTTCGCCACAGGGCAGACGTTAGTCCTACTGACGCCGGTCGCATGGACCGTCCCCGGCGACGCGCTCTCTGCGAGCGCGACCGCTCTTGTTCCTACTCTGATTGGGAGCACAGTGCTGGCCTGACCTTCAATCCATCCAAGTCGACTCAGAAGGGTTTTGTCCCAAACGGGCACCTTGTGTAAGCCCCCTGGTCCAGACCCCGCTTGGCTGACCGATTTGTAAGCAGGGGGTTGGTTAAGGGGACCCTCGCGGCTGATCTAATGGACGCTAGACCTTGGACCGACCCGAGGGGATTTATCGGTAAACCGGTCTAAATCTATATAAAAACAGGGTCGAAAATCCTCTCGCTCGGCCTCTGTCTATGACCCTATCCCGAAGCGCTGTGGTCCTTCCGACAACCCGGTGACAAGACCTCCCCTAACCGGGCCTACGGACCCGTTCCTGATAGGCCTCGCGCAAGGAGTAGAGGACATGGAATCGACCCCGTGGGTTCCTAAGGTCGAGAGTTCGAGGGTACGGGAGTCCTCAGTGCGGAGGAAGATGAATCGATGGAGTGGGCACCATCACGCGGTGGGTGGGACCCTATATAGGGGGTGTTTCAGGCCCCCTCTCCGTGGTTAAAGAACGCACCCGGCAATCGCCAGGTGTGTCCTCCTCTCATCGGCAGTGTCGAATCCCGCAACCCTCCCTCTTGAAGGAGCAGTTTTAACCATGAATCGTGATGTCGCATCGGACATGGAACCATCCGACCTCCTACTACTTGTGGTCGGGAAGAAGGATCGAGTCATCCCGGGCCGAACCGCGTTTCAGAAACTGGTCTATTTCGTATCGACAGACTTGAAGTCTGACTTGGGTTACAAGGCCCACTTCTATGGCCCGTACAGTCCTATCGTGGCTCAAGCAGCCGAGTTTCTTGTTCAGACCGACTTCCTCAGAGAGGAAGAGACTGCGCTGGCACCAGGATACACTCAGTACGCGTACTCCCTGACGAAAGACGGAATCAAGGCTGCCGCTTCCGCCCGCAAACTACACGCTAATGAAGACACCCGTATCCAGGCAGTCGTCGATGTTTGCGAGAAGGTTGCCCACCTTGACACGCATGTCATGTCTTGGGCAGCCAAGACCCACTTCATCTCCCAAGGCGGGCCAGAGAAGGTCTGGACCATAGATGCCTTGATGGAGCAGGGTCGCGCTGTAGGATGGGACATTACCCCGCCCCAGATCCGCAAGGGCGCAGAGCTTCTCTTTGCTCTCGGCTTTGCTAAGGAAGCTAAGAACGAGTGAGGGGGGGTTGCCCGGCTCCGCGCCGACGAGAGAGAAAATAGTCCGAGACCCTCTCCATGGGTTCGTCGAACTCAGAGGATTTGAAGACGATCTCCTCGCCTCTCCATTCGTTCAAAGGCTCTCGCGAGTCAAACAGTTAGCGCACTCGTACATTGTCTTCCCAAGCGCTGTCCACACGCGCTTAGAGCACTCCCTGGGTACCCTATACGTCGCCGGCAGAATCTGCGAGAAGCTCAACCTCACCCTTGAGCAGACGATTGCAGTTCGTGCTGCGGCTCTCTTACACGACGTTGGTCATGGCCCATTCTCTCATGTCTTCGAGGAAGTCCTCCGCACCATCAACGGCGACAAGTTCGACCACGAAAAAGTGACACTTGCAATACTCGATCACGACCCCATTATCCGCGGGGTTCTCGGTGGAGCGGTCGATGAAGTGAGGGCAATCATCGCCAAGGATCGAGGCTTGCTCTCGTCAATCATTTCTGGTGACTTAGACGCAGACAAAATGGACTACCTCCGTCGGGACTCCTATCACACCGGAGTCGCATACGGCGTATTCGACATCGAGCGGGTCCTTCGTTGCGTTGGCCAAATCCATGACTCGGCAGACGGACGCGATTACCTCGTTATCGAATACAAAGGGATGGACGCGTTGGAAAGCTACCGCCTCGCTCGTTACTCAATGACTCGGCAGGTTTACGAGCATCATACCAGACTTGCTGCGGATGACATGTTTCTCCGAGCCGTACATGCGGCACTAGAAGAGGGGGTTCTCGTCCGTGATGACTGGGTCGCATCGAATCCCGACAGGCTCCTTCAGACATACCTGAGATTCGACGACTCAAGCATTGTCGAAGAGATCGCACGGAACTCTCACGGGGTCGCCAAGCAACTTGTCGAGGACATACGCAATCGTCGATTGTTGAAGACTGCCTACGAATTGCCACTAACGGAGAAGAGCGTTCCAGACTACCTTCTCCGCGGACATTTGTCGAACCTCAAAGGACCAGAGGCAAGGAAGATTGAGGCCGAGATTGCCACCAAGTTCGGCATTCCCCCAGATTTCACGATCGTACACGTTCAAAGCTCAAAAATCAAGTTGTACGAAAGATTCGACCAGAGCCGCGAGGAGGGCGAGGCCCCGATACTGGTCAAGCGACGAGACGGGTCTTGCGAGCAGATGGATAACATTTCACCGATACACGCGGATAGAGAACAGATCCGGCAAATGTACATCTTTGTGCCCCGGACGAATGTTCCAGACGTCCGTGCGTATGCGGTGAAGCAGTGGGGCCCCTCCGCCAGACCGCTGTAAAACGAACCACAGATGCCTAAAATGATGGGCGAACCTTATCCGCCCAACGACGAACTCAACTGACCGGAACGGAGCGTTCCAGCTCGCGGTGGAGGAATGAAACCAGTACAACGAACCCGCCGACGACGACTGCTGTCCTCAACGCCGTGAGGGCCGCTAGAACCCTGGTTCCACTTCGGAAAGCTAGTTCGAAGATCTCTGTGCGAATCCCAGACATTTGTTGTCAGGCCATCGACGCCCATCACATTAGGAATCCCGAACCATGGCTCACGGCGGAAACCACGGACATCCGATAGACTTCTTGCCGAATCTGCCGACCCGGATATTCAGTTCTGAGGCATGTAACTCTAATCAGCCGATGATGCCGATGGCGAATCGCGGTTCATGACAGAGAGATGGCACAACTTCGTTACCGACGCGATTTGGAAGGTTCACTTGACACACGGGTTCAGATACCTCGATCCCTGCCAAGTCTACTTTCGATTGAGGGATGAAAGATGTGTACTGTACAAGCCGGATGCGATACTTCTCCGAAGACGTGGGAGAGGCTACAGAGCTGTTGTAGTCGAAGCTGAAACGAACCCCACGGCGAAGCTGATTCCTGGGGATGCCCACCTAGCATCACTAGTAAGACGGCCGTTCGCGGAGCTGTATCCCCTGAAGGAGACTGGTCTCGGACGTTCAATGCGGAATGAGAGAGTCTTCAAGGACACCTACGACCGTCGCATGCTGCGCCAGGTCATCTACCCCGACGAACGGAACTTGATCACTGGCGACGAGATTGGCACTTTGGACTTCCTCCTTTTCACGGAGGGCGAATCGAACAGAGAGTATCTCCAGAGCTACCTCGACTTGTTCGTGGAGGGAATGCAGCGGCACGGAGCACCCTTCGCACACTCTAGGTGCATTTCCACCGGACGGCATTCACGTAGCCGAGTTGAACGGACTGTTAGCCATGTCCTCGGCAGTCTATAGTCGACAGAACTCTCGTGACCCACAACAGTAGGGGGCCTATGGAATTCGCGCTCGTGGAAGGTTGTCGGATGTCAGTCTCGATTGCCGATGACGTGGAGATTCTCGAGCATTGGAAGAGTGGCGACCCGGCGCCCGTTCCGATCCTTCTGGCTCGTCCGGTTTGGCAGACACTCTGTGAGTCTGCCCAAGAACCGGTGCGCGATCTCGACTCACCAATCGTATTCCGGCTGTTCATGATGCGGGGCCAAGCTCGACACGTCGTCTCCGTTTCTCGAATCAAAGATACGTGGGTGGCCCCTTATGGCGTAACTCGGTGGAAGGAAGGCGGCTATCCAGGTCGCCGTGAACATCTTAGGAAGGGCGGGAACGCCTTTGTCAGAATGGATCCGACTCTCCGTCTTTCTGACGTATGGTGGATGGCGAGCGAAGAGACCGACCTGCGGATCATCATTGCACCCGATCGGCCAGGTCACGCCAAACTAGGGGCTTGGTGGGTACGCGGGAGCGATAGCCAGAAGATCACAGGAAGAGCTTCGGGTCGGTACGACACCCAGGGAACTCCGCTGCCGGTGTGGCTGTTTGTCGAAGGGTAGCGGGAACATCGCCTAGCTGGAGCCGACCGCCGTGGTGTGTCGCCGTTGCATCTGCCGAGAGAAGAACGCAAGCCCTACAATTTCGTCTGAAGTTCGGGCCGACGAGCTACCCCCCGTCGAAGCAACTCGATACGTTCCACGACCTGCTCTCCGCCCAAGTTCTTGAGTTCCGGGTAGAATTTGCTCACCGGAACGAAGGAGACTGAGCCAAAATCGTGGGCTAGCCATCGTTTCAGGTACTTCGGCTTGGTTTTGGAGTCGTGGAGATAGACTATCACGACTCTTCGAGTACCCTGGAGGTACTTGCGGATGGTTCGTACCACCGGTGGGGTCAGTGATCGAAGCTTAGCGTCCAACCAAGTCCCGTCGGTAACGTCGACAAAGTCGGGGATGAGTGTCTTGCCATTGACCTCAATGCGAGGCTTGCGGACTACCTTTCGATTGAGGATCCTGAGCACTTCCGCGACGCTGTCCTCAAACTGGCGTCCCCGGAAGCTCTCTGAGAGGACGTCCTTTCGAACGTCGTCGTAATTGAGCCCGAGGGACTCTATGGCACGCCGATAGCTGCCGAACTTGTTGACTACGGCAGCCGCGAGTTTCGGGTCAAACTCCCTCAGTTCGGAGGACGCCAGTGACATGCCCTGCTGCTTCAGATTGCTCAAAGCGTCAAGTAACTCGTTCTCGGCGTACGAATCCCGTCTCTTCCGAATGGATTGATAGTCGAATCCCAACGCCTCTATTGCATGCCTGTAGTCGCCGAATCGAGTGATGATTGCGTCAGCAAGCCCCGCGTCGAACTCCCTGACTGAGGAGAAGGCCAGGGATCTACCCTGGGCGTGGAGTTCCCTTAACGCGCCCAGTAATTCCTCCTTCGTGTAGGGCTTGTGTTGCTTTCGCAAGGAGTCATAATCAAGACCAATAGCCTCAACCGCGTTCTTGTACCCCCCGAATCTCCTCTCAATTGCGGCCATGAGCGCCGTATCGTGTTGCGCTATTGACGAATAAGCAAGCGATCGGCCCTGTGATTGGAGCCGCCTCAAGTTGTCGAGAACTTCCTCCCTCGACCGCTTCGGTGGAGTCTTTCGGACAGTCTTTGGATCGAAACCAGCTGCCCTCAGTGCCTCGTCCCACGAGCCGAATTTCTTGACACCTGCAGTATAGATGTCGCCATGTCGGAGGTAGACTGCCCTAGCCGAGACTTCTTCTTGATTCGTGGCGAGGCTTCTGATCTTCTCCTTGATTCTCTCTCCTAACCCTTCGTACCAGTATCCGTCCGGCACGCGCAATCGGTAGCGCTCAGGATGACGTCCAATTGATTCCAGAGCCGGGTACAACCCACCGAAGTTCCGACTGCATGCAGTGTAGAGACTAGGATCATCCACTCTGAGTGCTCGTGCGCTGACTTCCTTACCGGAGGCCAAACGCTCCTGCAGTCTGATTTTGGTCTTCTCAGGAGTCCAGTATCCTCGGGGATGGTTGCTCCGCCTATCGTGCAGGTCTACAGGGAAGTCTGAGTAAACCTTCGGGTCGAGCAGAGCGGCGCGATAGACAGCAAGCGGGTCTGGTCCGAAGAGCCGCCTTCTCACATTGAAGTAATCTGGGATTAGCTTGCGGAGAGCACGGGGCCTGATGTCCTCACCGCGTTCGTGAGCGGTCCGGACTATCGATATGAGTTCCTCTTTGGTGTACGCACGGCCCATGTCGTCCCATACTGAATGACGCCGGCTATCAAGTATTGGCGGTCGCAATAGACTCGTCATACTCCTCGACGTCGAATTCTCCGTTAGACGTTTGACCAGTCTCCGCTTGCTTCGCTCGACTACTCTTGGAATCTCTGACCCGCCCCGAGATGGTGTCGATACCACCAGGCGCCCAAGCGCTTCGCCACCCTTCGATACAAGTTCAGCCGCAGTCGCGTCTAGGCCGACGTTCGCAAAAGGGCGGAATCTTCCGTGGTGCCGAAGCTATTCTCAGGTGAGTGCTACATGGTGGCGAGCTCCAGTGGTCGAGGAGATTGGGTCTGACAAACTGATTGACGCACTTTCGGCCGCGGTAGTGGCCTCCCGAGCGGTCCTCGTAACAGAGGTCCCGATAGAACCTCTGGTTCCGAAGCGTGAAGTGGTGGGTTATCGATACTCGGGGGTAATCTCGTCCTCTGTCGCGTCTATTGCAGAAAATTGGCCCGACCTAGACGCATTTGCGGATCGATGGCAACTCCTGCGCCAGTTGCCCGAAGTGAGGAGACTCGCTGGCCTAGTCAACTTCGTGGCGAGAGACCGACGAAGACCGTGGGTAAGCCCGCCCGACGGAGTGGTCTTCCCAAGTCCACCACGGTTTGCTGTCGACTCACCTGAGTCTATTGCTTGCATGCTAATCGGCCTCGGGCTTGTGGCGCTAGAATCTGGGAGCGATCCAATCAGTTACGCCCGGAAAACGGTTGAGGATCTGGAGGCGTGTTCAGGCAAGACGGTCCAGCTACACATCAATCGAGCTTACCTCGAGAATTTCGATGTCGAGGGAGAGGGACCTTACGGTTTCGGTCTGGGCCTGACGTTGCGGAAGCTGTCGGAACATGAGAGATCCGTTGTTGCATCCGAGCAGAGCGGATCGTACTTGACTGGGGGTCCGGCCCTTACCTTCGATTCGTTCGCACACCGCATGACGCACATCGGCTGGGTGTTGGAGAGTCGCGCTCCATTTCCTTCGCAGATCGTCCTCGCCGGAGAACCCACCCCCCACTACGAAATCTACACCGGCCCGCCCTTCGACCCGGTTATGACGTTATTCCGCCTCTCCGGTGCCGGATTCCCCTACTTCGGGTTGATTGCCGCAACCCCGGTGTCGTGGTTGTATCCGGGCAAACGATGCATGTACTTGCCTCGGGCGCCCGGCTCACAAGCTAGGCAACCATATCTTGCGACAGCCGACCACATACAGGAGATTGCGTCGCGTTGGAATGATTACGGTCGCGCTGCCCTCTCACATCCCTCCGGATGGTGGGCGGCTTGTCTCCTCCGGTTCAACATGAGCTACGGACGAGCGATTGCAGAAGATCAGTTGGTCGACCTTTGCATTTGCCTCGAAGGGTGTCTATCAAACCCGCATGAGATGAACAAGGGAAAGCAAATCGGAGCCCGCGCCTCCCGACTCCTCGGGACAGGCGCCGAGTGGGTGCCGAAGGCTATCGAAGACGGATTCATGGCAAGGAATCCTATCCTTCACGCGGGGTCCTACCCAAATCCGACGGTGACCGCACGCCGACTACACGAAGCTGCTCGAGCTATTCTGGTACGCATTCTTGAGAAGGAAATGTGGAAAGGGGAACCGCCTGTCCGTGCGCTCCCCAACGCCGCTGGCAGTTAGGCAGTGAAGTTGTTGCCGGAACGACTCGGTTGGTCCAACACTGAACCTCGGAGACCCGTTCGATTTCTGTCGCTCTCTTCGAATCGTGATTTTAGAGTCTGTGGATGACTCGGTCAATGTCCAGTTCATACCTGATGATGGCGACGTGCCCTTCGCATCTACCGCTCGCAGAGCTTAGCTACGAGAGAACCCTAGACCGCTCCGATTGGAAGTGGTTGCCTCGGGATTTACCGGCACTGTTGCGAGCGGCACCTTCACTCACGGACGAGTCACGATTACCTACGATCCTTCACGCGGAATGTGGCGGACGGTTCTGAACAGCGACGTGACCGTTGGCGGTCAGGCGATTTTCTCGGTTCTGCAAGGCCTCACCTCCCCCACGGGGGTGCTCACCGGCAACCCGAATCTGAGAGATTTCCTTCGAGAATTGTTCGATGCCGTGTGGGCATTCTACCAGGCGTCACCAAAGAACACACTCGCTTTCAGAGATGCCGCAGATCGCGTCTTCGAAGAGGCCGTAAGCAGAATCTGGGCGGGGTTGACGACTCAGAATAGGTCCGGCGATGCCTTGGAGTTCGTCCTATGGGTTCTTGACGTCTGCAAGGAATGGGAGTCGGAAGTTCCCGCATCCCCACGTTACATCCACAAAGGCTCCCCGTTCTACTGGGCCGCGACGTCCGCCTTTCGATCGAGGAACGTCGACGTGGCGATGACCCTTCTAGAAGCGGGAGACGCCACGGACTCAGAAGTCTATCGAAGAGCCGGATTGCTAGAGGCAGGTGTCCACTTCCCAGGGCGGGCGACCCTCACACTAGATCCGAACCACGCGAACATGCTTTACAACGATGTAGTCGCCATGAGATCCATCGTCTCCATATGGATCTCCGATTTTGACAGAAAGGGAAGTCAACCTTCAGGTGATAAGCTAGTGATTGGCGATCTCGATAAGTTTCTCTTCAAAGATCCGGCGTTGCAGACCGCAGCGAGGTACCTCATCGGTCATCTCCTATGGTCCAACATTGTCGCGGCCCACCCCGTGCTAGGTGGCTCGAAGGGGGTGGGACCCTTGGGACGCAGGCGGCAGGCCGAACGGCTTCTGGGGTTGCTGACCGCAACCGAGGGCTTGGTCAGGTCTGTCTCGCCAGCTGCCGGTTCATACGCGGATGCCCTGTCCGCTTTAATCGGAGCAAGCAGTGGTGGATCATCGAAGTCCCCCAAGAAGTTAAGGAAGATTCTCGACAAAATCACGAACGGGTTCTCGGACGACGTCGAAAAGTGCCTAGACTTTTGGGCTAAGTGGTCTCCTTCAGGTCGCACGTCGGGATTCCCTTGGTGGGTGCGTTGGATAGAGCCAGGTCGTTTCATCCGTAATCAGGCAGCACACATCCTTGAGGCGCCGCCGGCGCTTGAAACCCGTTGGAACGAACTCGAGGAGACGGCGAGATATGCGTTCTTCAGTGCCATTTGGCTGGTCAAATCACTGAGGTGCGTTTCGGCTCCCAGTCAGACACAGGGCACCGGCTCCGGACCGAGCGCAGTGGCCAACTTTGCGGTCCCTGCGCCAGCTAATGCCCCAAACTGAGTCGCCCCAAGTCGCTCGGCTTGATCGGAGGGGCTAGGGAACCAGCCGAGCGAAACGGAGCCGGCGAACGGCGTGGCCGCTGTGAGACGCGCCCGCGCCTTGGAACTACGTCCGGACGTACTAGGTATCGGTCATGTGTGGAATGCCAAGTGTCACGCTAACTGTCCGGGTTGCCCCCCACCCCCCATGGTCACCCGTGTGCTTGCTCGCCCCGAGAAAAAGGCCCCGCGCTCGTGTCCGGGAGTGTTTGTCGTTTTGTCACGCCGGTCTAAAGATCCCAGCGAGACGCTGGCGGCGCCGAAGTTGGCGGAGTCGCGCTTTCTCCCGTTTGTGGATTTGACCACATGGTCGGCAGAAGTGGCGTGCGTACTCGCGGGGCCTACCACAGCCTGCAGAGCACAGGGAAGGGTCCTGTTGAGGCCTCGATAGGGACGACACACAAGATGAGCAGACAACTCTTGCATCTGCGTAGCACCTGATTTCGCGACCACACCCGGCCTCGCAACGGGTTGGAGTACCGTTCTCGCAATCCCTGTGCCCGCAGCCATCGTCCTCGGTCACGATTGCCTCCGGGGTGTCGCCCCCTTCAGTGGGACTGCAGGTCTCTCAGCGATTTGTGGTGTTCCCTCTATCGGTGCTCGGAAACGGACGGTTGATTGCGGGCAGGGAAGGTTCATGGTCCCTCCCTCGGTGCTCTAAACTCGGGAGGAGGGTTTTCCACACGGGGGGTTTCGCTCCGGGGGGGTGGCCCAACCTTCCTAGCGGTGCCGGCGGGGATCCCCGCGTGCTGGGCGACGACCGACCAGGGGAGGTGCTGGGCGTAACGCAGCTCACGGATGCGTTCGATTAACGCCGGGGTGAGGCGGCGGGGGCGGCCGACCGGCCGGCCACTCCGGGTCTTCCGGGTTCCGGCTTTGAACGCGTCCATCGCCTCCTGCGTCCGCTCCCCGATCAAGTCGGCCTCGAACTCAGCGACTGAGGCGAGGATTGTCCTCACCATCCTCCCTGCCGGGGTCGCGGTGTCGATTGCCTGGTCTAGCACGACGACCCGCACGTCGTGGGCCTCGGCCTCGTTGAAGAACTCGAGGATCCCCTGCGCCGATCGCCCGAGCCGGTCCAGCTTGGTGACGGTTACCGAGTCGACGCGGCCGGCCCGGACCTCCTGGAGAAGGCGGTCGAACTCGGGGCGGTCGACGCCACGGCCCGAGACCCCGGCATCGGCGAACTCCATTGCCCCTGGTGCAGCAGCTCGAAGGCGTCCCATCTGGGTCTCGAGGCTCTCCCCCTGAGACGATGTGCTTGTCCTCCCGTAGCACGCGGCGCGAGGCAACCGGTCGGTCACCGACTCATCCCCTACGAGCCTACCCATAACCCGACTGAGAATCGGGGCGGAGGGGGGGCGGCTCCGCGGCCTTGGCCTCGGCCCTGACGCGCCCTGCCTCGATGCGGGCAGCGGCTTCGAGGGCGCGGACCAACTGGTGGGTGGGGCTACCCTCGGAGACAATTTGTACGGCATCTCTGACGGTGAGCTCCTTGGGGTGCATGTGGACCTCGTGGCGGACGGCGTTGCGCTTTGCGTAGAGCTGCTCGATAGCCCCTCCGAAGTGGCGTAGTTCGACCGCTTGCACGCCCTTGAGAGTCCACCCCTCGTAGTCCCGGTGAATCCCGATCTCCACGACCATGAAGGCTCGCCCTACGTCCACGGGGTCGAAGGAGCCGCCAAGCCAGCCCACGAACTCCGCGAAGCCACCCTCCCCGCCCCACGGGATTGGATAGCGGCTGGAGGCGACGTAGACCACCATCGTGCCCGTCGGGTAGAGACGGAAGCGGACCATGTGACCCCGCCACGAGCGCGTCCGCTCGCTGTAGGCGGCCCCGTCGCGCGGCTCTGGCGCGAGTCCGAGGATCGGGCCAAAAGACCCACGGAGTAGTGTTTGGGGCCAATCGTGGCACACGAGAACTAGGCCGTGAACGCCCTCCAGCCCGTCGGGATCGGCGAGGATGTCCGGGGTGCCCGGCTCGTAGACGTACTGGCCGCGGTAGGGAGTTTGAATCGTCCCCTCGCTGACGAGTCGCGAGAGGTAGCGCTTGACCGTCCGGTGAGGAACACGGGCCTCCTGGGCCAGCATCTTCGCGCTGGCGCCGACCCGCCCGTAGCGCCCTAACAGGCGCAGTAGCACCACTACTGGTCGGGCCACTTTTTTTGGCCCCGGTCGGGCCAACCGCGGTCGGACCTTAGAGCGCGTAGCGGTGCCTCCGTGCGCCCAGCCCCACTCGCACTCGGGCGCTGGCGCCGCGCTCGTCGCCCTTTGAGCGCCGGTCTCCGGCGGTGGCCGGCCCGCCTTCACCGACCCTTCCCGCGCTCGTGCGCCCCGAACGGACAGAGCCGGGCGTTGCGGGCGAGGAGTGTTCACCGTCGCAAGGAAGAAGAGTGTCCATTCGCCCCTCCTCCCCGACGCGAATTCGGGGTAGCATGGAGCGCGAGCTCGGCTTCGGCGAGCCGAATCAGCGTCACCCAACCGACTAGCTTCGCGAGGAGTTCTTCCCGAGGCAACTCGTCGGGTTCGGAGAGGACCACCTCCCGGAACGGTGTCCCGGGTCGGTACTGTGCCGCGGTTCTCGCCTTCAGGCGCTTGATTGAAACGAGACCGTTGGGGCCCGGCATACAGACCGGGCGGCCGATTTATGGGCTTAAACCAAGGGGCGAAACCCCCCCCCGGTTACCTGCGTGTGTTCAATGAGGCCGGCGCCGCTTGTCGGCCTCGTGTATGAGCTGGCGTCGCTCCCAATCCGGGTATCCTTCGTCCTCGAGCATATCGAGGGTCCGGTCTTCGCCCAATCGAGTGATGAGGTCGAGGACGCGGTAGACTACGTCGGGATCGTGTTTCTTCGGGGCGCCCCCCAGTTTGCCGGTTGGTCCTTCCTTCCCATGCTTCGCGCCGTCCCACCCCCAGTCCGTGTCAATCTTCTGACGTGTGGCTCGGTAGCTTCGCTGGAAGACGGGCCAGAAGGGGCCGAGTACTTCGGGGGCTATTGCTTTGAACCAGAGCCCGGAACACAATCCCCCGGCGATGGAACAGTCCGGCGCGCAAGGTTCAGAGGCACGTCTCTCCTTGCAGGCCACACACGGCAGGCTCAACACCCCATCCATATCCCCAAGCTTGAACACCCAACAGTAGTCGCGCAGGTAGTGTCTGTCGGGGCCGTCACTCTGTCGGCGTCGGGCGGCTCTGACATACGAACAATCCTTGCCGTCCGGGCCGACGACTCGAAAGGGGTGGTAGCCCAGCCTCTCAACCGGCCAACCCTGTTCAATCCTGATAATTCTCTCCTCGCGTGCCGACTCTCGTAGCTTGACTAATCCCCTGTCTAGCCCGAGACGCTGGGCGCACTGCATGAGGGCCACCAAGTAGCCAGCCGCAAGCTCGAGATCCTCGGCCGAAGCCCCGTGTTCCTCGAGAAAGACGAGGACGCCGAGCATGTATTTGGCCGCGGAACGCCCGCCGTTCACCGCCAACTCAGGAGCAACGGAGTACGCGTCTCGACGAACGAACGAGCGGACCTCGTCACGCGCGCCGAGCACGTCCAACTTGCCGAGAAGGGTCTGGCGTGCGTCCCAGAGTGTCAGTGGGGCTGTGGTCGACGTCACGGCCCCTCAGGTGGCCTGAGGACAGCTTGGCTGCCCTCGAGTGCCGCGACAAAGGTCCACCCCTCGCCGAGTAACTTCGAAATCTCCCCGTTAGACACAACCCGTTGACGCGCGACGGTGGCCTGTCCCATGTACTTGCGGGCGATTTCCTTCAGTTGCTCCGGAGTTGCATCCATGAGGTCGGCTTCAGATACCTTGCCTTCCGGGACTCCGAGTAGCTCTAGCAGCAGCTTCAGTGTCCCAATGTCTCGGCCGCCGTGGCCGCTAGACGGCACGGTGGATAGAAACGGCTCGCACCGCTTGTAGGCCATCCTCATGTCCTCGATCATGGACGACGGGAGGATTGCCCGTCCCGTCGTGTAGTGTTTCGCCGTGACGTCCCCGGTATGCCCTGCCCAGAATTCCGCGTACCGGTCGCTGACCTTCCCGGCGTTTGATGCCTCGAGGAGCCGGCTGAGGAAGTAAGCCCGCCAAACGTACGGTCGCTGGTCGAGCCCAGCCGCTCGCATTGCTCGCCGGACGGCGACGCCTACCTTCGTTGTAGTGACGAACCTCTTGTTTGCCCGCTCGGGGTGAACTAGGTCACTCATCGCACCGAGCTTCTCGCCACCGATGATGCGCTGCTCGAGGTACTGCTTGACTGCGAGGCATCCCTCCTCGCCGATGAAGGTGAAGTACGCGTTCTTCGTTTTCGAGTTCTTGGCGCGGACGCGGACGATTGCCGGAGTTTTGTCGAACGAAACGGTCTGCTTCTCGATCCTAAGTTCGGGAAGGTCTCCGAGCATCAAGCCGTCCGTCCCATCGTATGACCCCAGAACTTGCGGCCGTACGCCTCCGAACGCCATCAGCGCTATCGCCACTCGCTCGTGGGGGGTCGCGGCGAGGAAGACCCGACGAAGGTCCTCTTGGGTCGGCATCGACTCGCGGTCGGTGCGGGGCGAGAGGGTGGTGTTCGGCACCTTTAGCCCCTCTACGACCGGTTTCCCGCAATAGATTCGCCAAGATCGAACCGCCTTCAGGGTCGTGGCGATGTAGCCCCCAGTATGGCCACGCTTCTTCTCGCGGGCGAGGTAGTCCTCGATGGACCGACGGAGGTCGGCCACCTCCATTTCGCCGATTGTCGTTGGCGTCGACTTGACGTCCTTCGCGAAGGCGAGAAGGCGGCGGAACGAGATATCAGCGTAGAGCTGGCTTCCGTTCGCAACGTTCGCCCTCCACCTTTGGAGTTGCTCGCCCTCCTGGCCCTTCTGCGTCACAGTCCCGTCATAGACCGGGTAGGGTTTATACTCTTCTAGGGACGGGCCCGAGGGGATTCGAACCCCTGACCTTGCGGTTAAGAGCCGCCTGCTCTACCGAGCTGAGCTACGGGCCCGCGACGGGGGCCGCCGAGCCGGATCGGCCGCATAAAGTCTCCG
>Ga0181527_1001145_pt1 | contig 28129 bp, 22 predicted proteins | sample PEATcosm2014_Bin_30_FD_119762 | JGI IMG/M metagenome (GOLD analysis project Ga0181527, IMG submission 119762) | Peatland microbial communities from MTU Mesocosm Facility, Houghton, MI, USA - PEATcosm2014_Bin06_60_metaG | ecosystem: Environmental > Terrestrial > Soil > Wetlands > Peat | place...
AGCCCTATCGCGTGACGATCCTCGATTCGCCTGTCGTCAACGCCTTCGCCCTTCCCTCCGGCGACATTTTCGTCACCCGCGGCCTGCTGGCGCTCGCCAACGACGGGTCGGAAGTCGCCGCGGCGATGGCGCACGAAATCGCGCATGTGACTGCCCATCACGCCGCCCAGCGCGCGGAACTCGAAAAGACCGCCGCGCTGTTCACCCGCGTGTCCTCGCAGGTTCTCGATCGCCCGCAGACCGCGGGGTTAGCCCCTGCGGCGCTGGCGCGGAGGTCATCCGCTCGCTGGGATCATTGAGGCGCTCTGAGAAAATGTCGTCGCTTTTGGAGCGCGAGGGTGGGTCGCCACGTCAGTGTATGAGGCTGTCTTGGCGCCCGAAGTAAGGGATCCTTTCGAAGAGAGCGATGTCCTTGTCGCCAAAGCGACAGTCCCGCTGAATTGAGCTGCCTCAAGACTGCCTGGCGCTCCGGCGTCTAATTCGTGCGACTGCGACAGAAGTGGGCAAGACGCCGCAATGACGAATTGACGCCAAGCATGTCGAAAAGCGCCCTCATCATTTTTGCCATTCTGGCCGGGCTCGCCTTAGGCGGCGGCGGCTGGTTCTATCTGCACCATGACCGTACAGAGGGAACGGACACGCTGACGCTTTACGGCGACGTCGATATCCGGGAGGTGCAGCCCGCCTTCAACGACAGCGGCTACATCGCGACGATCCTGGTCGACGAAGGCGCGAGCGTGAAATGCGGCGAGTTGCTCGCCACGCTGGACGACACGCGATACGCCGCGGCGCTCGCGCAGGCGAAGGCGACGATGGACAATCAGCAGCAGGCGCTGGCCAAGCTGCTCGCCGGGTCTCGTCCGGAAGAGATCGCGCAGGCGAAGGCGACGATGGACGCCTTACAGACGACCTATTTGAATAACGAGGTGACCTACAAGCGTTACGACGCCTTGGCCGCCACCAGCGCCGGGACCATCCAGCAGCGCGACGACGCAAAGGCGGCGTTCGATTCGGTGCGCCAGCAGTACGAGGCGGCGAGGCAGGCGTATCTTCTGGCGGTCGAAGGGCCGAGGGTCGAGGACATCGCCGCGCAGCGCGCCGCCTATCAGGCGGCGCAGGCCGCCACGGCGCTGGCGCAGCGCGAGTTCGACGACACCCGCCTCTATGCGCAGTCCGACGGCGTGGTGGAAGACCGCATCCTCGAGCCCGGCGACATGGCCTCTCCCTCGACGCCGGTCCTCACCGTCGCATTGCCCAGCCCGCTCTGGGTGCGAGCCTATGCTCCCGAGAACGAACTTGGCCGCATCCGGCTCGGAATGAAAGCGACCGTGAGCACCGATAGCTATCCAGATCGGGCATACGACGGCTGGATCGGCTATATCTCGCCCACTGCGGAATTCACGCCTAAGACGGTGGAGACGCCGGAACTGCGCACCGCGCTGGTCTACCAATTGCGGGTCTATGTTTGCGACGCGCACGGCGAGCTGCGGCTGGGGATGCCCGCCACCGTGCGCATCGATCTGACCCAGCCGGCGAGCCGGCCGCCGCCCGGTTGCGGAGCGAGCGATGCCGCCTCCCAATGAAGGCGCTCCGGCGCTGCGGCTCGAGGGCGTGCGCCGCAGCTTCCGCTCGGGCAAGCGCGTGGTCGCCGCGATCGACGGGATCACCGCCAGCGCCGCGCACGGCGCCGTCACCGGCCTGATCGGCCCGGACGGCGCCGGCAAGACGACCTTGATGCGGTTGATCGCCGGGCTGCTGCGCGCCGACTCCGGAACGATCGAAGCGCTCGGTATCGACGTTAAGCGCGATCCGCTCGCCGTGCAGGCGCGGATCGGCTATATGCCGCAGCGCTTCGGGCTCTATGAAGACCTGAGCGTGCGACAGAACCTGGATCTGTACGCCGATCTGCAAGGCGTGGCGATCGAGGACCGCGCCGCCCGCTACGCCGAGTTGCTGCACATGACCGCGCTCGGCCCGTTCACCGAGCGCCGCGCCGGGCGCCTGTCGGGCGGAATGAAGCAGAAGCTCGGCCTGGCCTGCACCTTGGTGCACCCGCCCGATCTGCTGCTGCTCGACGAGCCGACGGTCGGCGTCGATCCGGTGTCGCGGCGCGAGTTGTGGCAGATCATCGATCATTTGACGCGCGCCGCAAAAGTCACGGTGCTGTTCAGCACCGCCTATCTCGACGAGGCGGAGCGTTGCGACGCCGTGCTGCTGATCCACGAGGGCCGGCTGCTCGGCGCCGGCCCGCCCGGCGCCTTCACCGCGGAATTGGCGGGGCGCAGCTTCTTCGCCAGCGCCGACGTCGGCCGGCGGCGGCTGCAGGAGCGGCTGGCGCGCGCGCCCGGCGTGATCGACGCGGTGATCCAGGGCAGCCGGGTCAGAGTGGTCACGGCTACGCCGACTCCGCCGGACGTCGCCGCGCTGGCCGCGGAGCTGCCGGGATTGACGTTCGCGCCCACCGCTCCGCGCTTCGAGGACAGTTTCGTCGCGCAACTGCGCGCGCGGGGCGCCGGAACCCCGCCGGCTGCGGCGCCGCGCGCGCCGGCGCCCATCGCCGCATCCGCCGCCGAAGACGTGATCGAAGTGCGGCGCCTCACCCGCCGCTTCGGCGACTTCGTCGCGGTGAACGACGTCAGCTTCCGCGTCGCGCGCGGCGAGATTTTCGGCCTGCTGGGCGCCAACGGGGCCGGCAAATCGACAACTTTCCGCATGCTCTGCGGCTTGCTGCCGCCCTCGGAGGGCGTCTTGCGCGTCGCCGGTTTCGATCTGCGCAAGGCCGCCGCCCCGGCGCGCGGGCGAATCGGTTACATGGCGCAGAGGTTCTCGCTCTACGGCGATCTGTCGGTGGAGCGGAACCTGCGCTTCTTCAGCAGCGCCTACCGCCTTTTCGGAGCGCGACAGCGCCAACGCATCGACTGGGCGGTGAGCGAGTTCGACCTCGGGTCGCAGATGGCGGCGACCGCGCGCGATCTGCCGCTCGGATTCAAGCAGCGGCTCGCGCTCGCCTGCGCGCTGATGCACGAACCCGACATCCTCTTCCTCGACGAGCCGACCTCTGGCGTCGATCCGCTGGCGCGTCGCGACTTCTGGCGGCGCATCAACGCGCTCGCCGAGACCGGCGTCACGGTCCTGGTGACCACGCATTTCATGGAGGAAGCGGAATACTGCGACCGATTGGCGATCATGGCGCAGGGCAGCGTGCTGACGACGGGCGCCCCTGAAGCGATCAAGGCCGCCGCCAGGACCCCCGCGCTGCCCGATCCGACCATGGAAGACGCGTTCATCGCGATGATCGAGGCGACGGCTGGCGCGCCGGCGCAGACGCCATGAACATGGCCTCGCTGCGTCGCCTGCGCGGGCTCCTGCGCAAAGAGTTCCTGCAGATCTGGCGGGACCCCTCCTCGCTCGCCATCGCCTTCCTGCTGCCCGCCGTGCTGCTGTTTCTCTTCGGCTACGGCGTTTCGCTCGACGCCAGCAACGTGCCGCTGGCGCTGGTCGTGCAACGCCCCAGCGCTCTGGCCGCGAGCTTCACGGGCGCGTTCGAGCAGTCGCCGTTCTTCCGCCCGCAACGGTTCCTCACCATCCAGGAGGCGGAGCGGGCGATGACCAATCGCGAGGTGCAGGGCATCGTCTGGCTGCCCAGCGATTTCGACCGCCGGGCGGTGTCGGGCGGCAATTCTCCGATCGGCGTGTTCGTCAACGGCGTCGACACCAACAACGCCCGGATCGTCGAGGGCTACGTTCAGCAGGTCTGGGCCGGCTGGCTCGCCGCGCAGGCGGCCGTGGCCGGGCGGCCGGCGCCGCTGCCGATCGCCGTGCAGCCGCAAGTGCGCTTCAACCCGGCGGTGAAGAGCCGCGACTTCCTGGTGCCGGGCCTGATCGCGATGATCATGACCCTGAGCGGCGCGCTGCTGACCGCGCTGGTGATCGCGCGCGAGTGGGAACGCGGCACCATGGAAGCGCTGATGGTCACCCGCGTGACGGTGAGGGAAATCCTGCTCGCCAAGCTGATCCCCTATTTCCTGCTCGGCATGGGCGGCATGGCGGCCTCGGTGGCGATCGGCGTGTTCCTGTTCGAAGTGCCGCTGCGCGGCTCGCTGTGGGCGCTCACCGCCACCTCCGCCTTGTTCATGCTCGCCGCGCTGGGGATGGGGCTGTTGATCTCGAGCTTCGCGCGCAACCAATTCGTCGCCGCGCAGATCGCCATCATCGCGACATTTCTGCCGGCGTTCATCCTCTCGGGCTTCGTCTTCGACATCAACAGCATGCCCTGGATCGTGCAGGTCATCACCCACGTCGTCGCGGCGCGCTATTTCGTCGCCATCCTGCAATCGACGTTCCTGGCCGGCGACGTCTGGTCGGTGATCCTGCCCAACGCCGCCGCGCTGATCGTGATGGCGGCGATCTTCCTCGGCGCGGCGCGCGCGCTCGCGCGTAAACGATTGGACTGATCGGCATGTGGCGGCAGGTTCTCGCTTTGATCGTCAAGGAGCTGCTCGCGGTGCTGCGGGACGCCAAGAGTCGCTCGGTGCTGATCGCCCCGCCGCTCATTCAGCTCATGGTGTTCGGCTATGCCGCCACCTATGATCTCGATCACGTTCCGATGGCGATCTACGATGAAGATTCGAGCCAGGCGTCACGCGACCTGGTCGCCCATTTTCTCGGCGCGCCTACGTTCCGGCTGGTGGCGATGTTGCACAGCGGCCAACCGATCGACGCGCTGATCGATTCGCGCGAAGTGGCCCTGGCGCTGGTGATCGATCGGCGCTTCACCCGGGACCTGTTGACCGGGCAGCCAGCGCCGGTGCAGGCGATCGTCGACGGCCGCAACTCCAACACCGCCCTGCTGATCGAGGGCTACGCCAACACCATCCTGAGCGACTTTTCCACCGCCTGGGCCGTGGCGCACGGCGGGCTGAGGCCCCCGGCGGTGCTGGACATCCGGGCGCGCTACAACCCGACCCTCAGTTCGCATTGGTTCTTCGTGCCGAGCATCGTGGCGCTGCTGACTCAGATCGTCACCTTGCTGGTGGTCGCGCTCTCGGTCGCGCGCGAACGCGAGACCGGCACCTTCGACCAGTTGCTGGTCACGCCGCTGCGTCCGATCGACATTCTGCTCGGCAAGGGACTGCCGGGCGTGCTGATCGGACTGATCGAAGCCTCGGTCATCATCGTCGCCGCGGTATGGTGGTTCGAAGTGCCGCTGCGCGGCGGACTTCTGCCGCTCTATCTCGGGCTGCTCATCTTCGTGATCGCGGTCACCGGCATGGGGCTGATGATCTCCGCGCTGGCGGCCACGCAGCAGCAGGCGCTGTTAGGGGTGTTCCTGTTCATGGTGCCCTCGATCATCCTGTCGGGCTTCGCCACCCCGATCGCCAACATGCCGGATTGGGTGCAGGACCTGACCCTTGTCAATCCGATGCGCTACTTCCTGGTAATCGTGCGCGGCGTGTTCCTGGAAGGCGCGAGCCTGTCCTCGCTCGCCTCGCAATATTGGCCGATGGCGGCGATCGGCGCGGCGAGTCTCGTCGCCGCGGCATGGTTGTTCCGCAGCCGCGTGACGTGAGCGGCGTCGGTCCTGGGAAAGCTTAACGCCCACAAGGAAATATCCGAACCGGATTGCTTGACGCAATATCGATGGGGCCCCGGGTCCGTGCCGCACGGCCACCGGAAAACAGCGACCTTTGTCGGCGCTCGTCATGCCGTCAGTCACCAGGTGTCAAGGACGGGCCGACGATATTCCCGTATCGTCGATGAGGCGAGGCCGCGCGTCAGCCAGGCGCGGGTTTCCGAGGGGTCGATCACCGCGTCGATTTCCAGGGTCGTCGCCATGTTGAGCGCGCTTCCCGCCTCATAGTGCTCGGCGACGAGCTTGCGAAACAGGTCTTCGCGCTCGGCCTTCGAAGGCGCAGCGTCCAATTCCTTGCGATAGCCCAGGCGAACGGCGCCTTCGAGGCCCATGGCGCCGAATTCGCCGCTAGGCCAGGCTGCGATGAAATCGGGCGAATGAAATCCGCCGGCAGTCATGCCCATGGCGCCGAGCCCATAGCCCTTGCGCACCACAATGGAAAAGAACGGCACGCGCAAGGCGGCGGCGGCGACAAACAGCCTGGAGACATGCCGGACCTGCGCCTTGGCCTCGATCTCCGGTCCGACCATGAAGCCCGGCGTGTCGACGAGGCTTACGATCGGCAAGCCGCGGACGTTGCACAATTGCATGAAGCGCGCCGCCTTGTCGGCGGCGTCGGGGTCGATGGCGCCGCCGAGATGCGCCGGGTTGTTCGCCATGACGCCCAACGGTCGCCCCTCGACGCGGCCCAGCGCTGTAACGATTCCGCGTCCGAAACCGGCGCGAAGCTCCAGCATCGCGCCTCGATCCAGCAAGAGCCTGATGAGCGCGCGCATGTCGTAGACGCGCGATCGGTTTTCGGGAACCGCGCCGCGAAGGGCGCGTTGATCGGCGCATTCCCATTGCGACAGGCGGCCCTGGAAAAACGACAGATAGCTTTGCGCCGCGATGACGGCCTGTTCCTCGTTCTCAACGAGAATGTCGATAACCCCATTGGCCGCTTGCACGTCGCTGGGGCCGACCTCTTCCGGCTTGAACCGCCCGAGACCGCCGCCCTCGATCATGGCGGGGCCGCCCATGCCGATGTTCGAGCCGCGCGTCGCGATGATGACGTCGCAGCAGCCGAGCAAGGCCGCGTTGCCGGCGAAACAGCGCCCCGCCACGACGCCGATGACCGGCGCATGTCCGCTCAACCCGGCAAAGCGGGCGAAGGTCGTGATATGGAGTCCCGCGACGATCGCCAGGTCCGTGTCGCCCGGCCTGCCCCCGCCGCCTTCGGCGAACAACACCAGGGGGAGCCGGTTGCGCTCGGCCACCTCGAGTATGCGATCCGTCTTCTGATGGCCGCGAAGCCCTTGCGTCCCCGCGAGGACCGTCGCGTCATAGGCCATGACCGCGGCGCGCGCCTTTTCCACGCCGAACAGAGCGCCGTTGACCCCGCCGACGCCGACGACGACCCCGTCGGCGGGCGTATTCGCGATCAGGTCTTCGAGTTTGCGGCGCGAGCGCTGGGCGGCGACGGCAAGCGCGCCATATTCGGCGAAACTGCCGGGGTCGCAGAGATCGGCTATGTTTTCGCGGGCCGTGCGGAGCCCGAGCGCGTGACGCTTGTCGACCGCCTCCGGGCGGGCCTCGTCTTGGGTCGCGGCAAGACGGTCGACGACTCTCTGGAGATCGGCGCGCACGAGATGGGCGTCGTCCCCGGCGTCGAACAACGCCTGTGCGCCCGATTCCGCTCCCGCATCGAGCAGATACAGCAGCGCCTGGCCAGGGCTCACATGGTCGCCGGCCCGCGCCCGCGCGAGGCCGACGCGGCCCGCTCGGTCGGCGAGCACGAGATGCTCCATCTTCATCGCCTCGAGCATGGCGACGGGCGCGCCGGACGCGACAAGCGCGCCATCCTCGACGCATATCTCCACCACTCGCCCCGCCATCGGCGCCGCAATCGCGATGGCGCCAATGGGAATATCGGTTTGCGAGGCGGCGGGGGGAAGCGCGGAGATTTCCTCCCTGTCCGCGGCTTCGAAACTTTCAAGGCGCCGCGCCTCGGCCGCGAGTTCGGCGAGGTTTTCCTGGACGAAGCCGATATGCAGCGTCTGCGCCTCGAATTCGGGTCGCGCCGCCAGCGCGCGCAACAACGGCGCCGTGGTTCCGCAACCCACGATGCGGCATTCGGCCAGAGCGCGGCGGGAGCGGCGCACGGCGTCCCCGAAGGAATCGCTGCCCGACCGAACGATCAGTTTGGCCAGCAGCGCGTCATATCGCGGCGAAATCAGGCCGCCGGCGGTCAGGTGGGTATCGACGCGGACGCCCGGACCCGAGGGCATGTCGAAACGGGTCAGCGCATCCGACCTCGGGCGCGCGGGAGCGCCGCCTTCCGGCGTGTCGACGTTGACGCGCCATTGGATCGCGTAGCCGCGCGGCGAGGGCGCCGAGCTTGGGTCCAGCCCAAGAGACGCGAGGTCGCTCCCTCCGGCGATCGCGATCTGCAGTCGCACGAGGTCGAGACCGGTCACTTCCTCGGTGACGGTATGTTCGACCTGAAGGCGCGGATTGGCCTCGATAAAGACGAAGGGCAAATCCCGAGAGGCCTCGTCAACCAGGAATTCGAACGTGCCGAGGCCGCGATATCGGCAAGCGCGGGCCATCGTCAGCGCGGCGTCCGTGACGGTCTTTCGCATGGAGCTCGACAGGCGAGGGCTCGGCGCGATCTCGACGAGCTTCTGGAACCGCCGCTGCAAGGTGCAGTCCCGCTCGCCCAGCGCCGCGACCTCCGTCCCGTCGCCGACGATCTGCACTTCGATGTGCCGCGCGCCCTCGACGAGACGCTCGACATAGACGCCTTCGACGCCGAACGCGTTCCTTGCCTCGGAGACGCAGCGGCGATAGGCCTCCTCGACGTCGCTCGCGCGCCGCACCGCCCGAATGCCGCGCCCGCCGCCGCCGCCGATCGCCTTGATCATCACGCCCGCGCCGTTCTGAGCGGCGAAGAAGGCCCTGGCCTCCTCGAGGCTGACCGCACGGGCGCTGCCGGGCGCGAGCGGAACGCCGCAGCGCGCGGCGAGCGCCCTCGCCTCGGCCTTGTCGCCGAAAAGAGCGAGTTGCGCGGGCGTCGGGCCGATCCAAACCAGGCCCGCCGACTCGCAAGCTTCGGCGAAATCCGCGCGTTCGCTCAGGAAACCATAGCCGGGGTGGATGGCGTCGCATCCGGTTTGCCGGGCGGCGGCGATGAGCCGCGCTCCGTCGAGATAGGCCGCCGGTCCGAGCGCTTGCAGCGATACGCTCTCGCTCCCGAATACGCCGCGCCACGAGCCCGCGTCGTCGTCGGCGAAGACGGTCACGCAGCCGATCCCCATATCCGTCGCCGTCCGCGCGATGCGTAGCGCGATCTCGCCCCGATTGGCGACCAGGATTTTCATCGCCATCGCGGCTTCTCTTTCCTTATCCGGCCTAATGAACTGCCTAAGTGTCCGGGGTCAGACAGATATGAGACGGGGAGTTGAGTAAGGGAAAGGGCTCTGCGAAGCCGAGAGTTGCGAATCAACCAATCTCAGGAGCCCCCACGCAGTTTTTTGGCCTGCCCGGTCGTATTATCCGAAATGGCCGGGCGGCGTGATTTCCGGCTCAGGCGGCCACGGCGGCAGCCCAACGATGGAATCGTCGCTCGAAGGGGCAACGGTTTCCAGCGTGATATAGCGGGCGCGCTGGACGGCCCATTCATCATTTTGCTTGCGGATCGTGGCGTGGCGGCGCCCTACGAGACCGTCCGACGTTGGGTGGATCGTTTCGGACCGATGGTCGCTGCCGACTTGCGAAAGCGCCGCGGGTTCGCTTCGGCGCTCCGTAGACGAGCGACCTCACTAATGGAAATAATATCCAAGGCCCAATCGGATGGTCTGGGCCGGGCGCGATTGATCGAGGGCGAGGGCGTCGAGATTCGTGGCCGCATGTGTGTAGGGCGCGCTGACGAGAAATTCGACGCGCGCCGACCAGCGATCGTTGAACATGTATTCGACGCCGGCGCCGCCCGCGACGCTGTCGCTCCAGATGCGGCCGCGATAAGAGCCGGTGTTGAGGTCGGTCTGTTCGCTGCGGCCCCAATCCGCGCCGGCCGTGACATAGGGCAGGAAGCTCCCGATCGCGTAGCCGGCGCGGCCGCGCAGGTCGGTTTCGAAATAGTTGCGAAAGCTGACCGCCGCCACCGAAGGCTGTGGCCCCGTCCCCGTCGCGTCGGTCGCTTCCGCGGCGCCTTCGTAGCCCAGCATCCACGGCCCGAACATGAAATTTCGGCCTGTGAAGATTCCGCCGGCCGGGCCGCTGGCGGAATCGGTCGTCGTCGCGCCGCCGAGCGAGGTTCGCGGCTGCGCCCAGAGATCGCCTACGAGGGCGCCGGCATAGGCGCCGGACCAATCGGGCGCGCCGGCCCCGATCGCCGGCGGCCGCCAGGACGCATCGGGATAGCTAATCAAACCAACGCGGAAGAATTGCTCCGAGGCGCGCGTGCGAATCGGACCGCCCAAGAGCGCGAACGTCTGCGTGGGATAGGCGTCATAGAGATATTCGCCGCGCAACGTGATCGGTCCGAGAATGGGCGCCGCGAAGCGCCATTCGAGCCCGGCGCCGAGCGTCAGGCCGGTTTCTTGGCGCGTCTGTCCATACTCTAGGAGCGGAGAGGGATAGTTGTATTCATAGGCTCTGGTGAAGGCGGCGCCGAGGGCGAGGAAGGGCATAAACTGGCCGAGATCGTAGCCGAGCCGGGCGCGCAGGCGCGCCGTTTCGAGCGTATCGTCGACATTGGCGACGAGGCCTGGCGCAACGCCCGGATTGTAGGGGCGAAGGACGTTCCAGGAGAAGTCGCCCTCCGACCCGAAGACGATGGGTCCGGATTGAAAATCATAGCCGAGCAGCGCGCCGGATGTTTGCCCCCATGCCGAAACGCTTCGGGACGCCGTCTGGGCCGAGCGGTCCAAGGCCAAGCCCGCGCCGTAAACCGCGCCGGCGTAAAAACCTGACCAGGACGAAGTCGGCGCTGCGGTCGTGGGGATGGGGGGCGTCGCGGTCGAGCCAAGATCGGCTGCACCGGCGGCGGTCGCCAAGGCCATGAGAGCGGCGAGCGCCCCGACTTGCGCCAAGGGACGGGAGCGGGCTGAGCGGGTCAAGAAGCCGATGTCCTTTAACGATGGCGAGTCTCATGAATACTAAAGCAAACATTGGCGAATGAAACGCGCAAACTCGCGTCGGGCGGCGATTGAGGGCTGCTGTGGCCAGGGAGACACAGCAAAATGCCAGATCCGACGGCGGGTCGGCTGTTAATCTTATTGCCGCGCCGGTCGTCCATCGCGACGCCATCCGCCTTGATCGCGCGCTCTGCCCATCGCCGTAATCCGATCGCGCGCTGAACCTCTCCCGCCAAGCGCCCCGCCGCCCAAGACGACCAAGGCTCTCGCGCTCGGCGCGCTCAGGTCCCAGGCTTCGGCGGCGCAACGCCGGCGGAGCGTCGCCAAGCCTTCAGCCTCGTGGCCCGCGCATCTCGAACGATGCAAACCCGGGCGCCGTAAACTCGGGCGCCGCCTTGACTTCGTCGGCGCTTGTCGCCAGTTTCGCGCGCCTTCGCCTTAGGGCGCGTCCGCTGTAAGGTCATATGCGCACTTATCTGAGCTTCGAAACGCCCGTGGCCGACATCGACGCGCGCATCGACGAGTTGCGCGCGCTCGCGGCCAAAGGGGAAACCCCGGCCCTCGGCGAGGAAGTCGCCAAGCTCGAGGCGCGGTCCGCCAAGGCGCTGGCCGATCTCTACGCGTCGCTGACGCCGTGGCAGAAGACGCAAGTGGCGCGCGTGCAGGGTCGGCCGCATTTCTCCGACTATGTCAAAGGCCTCATCGAAGACTTCACGCCCCTTGCCGGCGACCGGAAATTCGCCGACGACGCCGCGATCGTCGGCGGGCTCGGACGCTTTCGCGGCAGTCCGATCTGCCTCATAGGCCACGAAAAGGGCGACGACACCGCGAGCCGCCTGCGCCACAACTTCGGCATGGCGCGGCCCGAGGGATACCGCAAGGCGGCGCGGTTGATGGAGCTCGCCGACCGCTTCGACCTGCCGGTCGTCTCCCTCGTGGACACCGCCGGCGCCTGGCCGGGCGTCGACGCGGAAGAGCGCGGCCAGGCGGAGGCCATCGCGCGCGCGACGGACACCAGCCTCGCCCTCGGTGCGCCCAATGTCGCGGTCATCATCGGCGAGGGCGGCTCCGGCGGCGCCCTGGCGATCGCGGCGTGCAACAAGGTGCTCATGCTCGAGCATTCCATTTACACCGTCGCTTCCCCCGAGGCCGCCGCCTCGATCCTGTGGCGCGATTCCTCGCGCGCCCAGGACGCGGCCACGAGCATGAAGATCACCGCGCAGGATTTGTTGAAATTTGGCATCATCGACGCGATCGTGCAGGAGCCCGTCGGGGGCGCGCATCGCGATCCGGTGGCGGCGATCGCCGCCACGGGGCGCGCCGTCGGCGCGGCTCTCGACGCCCTGGGCAATATGTCGCGCGACGATTTGCGCGAATCGCGGGCGACGAAGTTCCTGAACATCGGACGGAAGATGTGAACGGCCGACTCGGTTCGCCTTAATTAGGCCTTCGCCATCGCCGCCTTAAGCGCGCGGCGCAGTTAAGAGCATGGAAAGGTTAAGAGCGCTTGATTGGCCGCATGGACTTTTTCGCGACGATCCGCTAAGCAAATCCCGACGAGTTAGGAAGCGATGACGTTGAATCCTTGGCGAAAGCGACTGTTCGCGCTGAGCCTCGCCGTCGCGGCGGGCGCGCTCGTGGCGGGATGCGAGGACGACCTCGAGGCGGGGTCCGGCCGCTCGCTGCGTCCGATTTCCAGCCAAACGCTCGCGCTGATGGATAAGATCGGAACGACCGCTTCCGCGCCGGTCCTCATCCGCAGCTACAAGCAGGAAGCCGAGTTCGAAATCTGGAAATTGAAGTCGGACGGTCAGTACGCGCTGCTGAAGACCTATCCGATGTGCCGCTGGTCGGGCCAACTCGGCCCGAAGGTGCGCGAAGGCGACCGGCAGGTGCCCGAGGGCTTCTACACGATCGCGCCGGGGCAGATGAACCCGAACTCGCACTATTACCTTTCCTTCAACGTCGGCTATCCCAACGCCTATGACCACGCCCTGGGGCGCACCGGCGGCGACATCATGGTGCACGGGATTTGTTCGTCGGCGGGCTGCTTCTCGATGACCGACGCGCAGATCGGCGAGATCTACGCGATCGCGCGCGAGGCGTTCAACGGCGGCCAGCGCGCGATCCAGATGCAATCCTTTCCCTTCAGGATGACGGCGGAAAATCTCGCCAAGCATCGGCTCGATCCCAATATCGCCTTCTGGAAGGAGATCAAGAACGGCGCCGACCACTTCGAGGTGACGAAGACCGAGCCTTCGGTGCTGGTGTGCGGCAAGCACTATGTCTTCGGCGCCCAGGCGGACCACGACGTCGAGGCGAGCCAGCCTTGCCCGACGCTGCAACGCGACGATCAGGTCGAGGCCGACGTCGCGGCCAAGGAATCGAGCGACGAGGCCGCCGTCGCGGCGCTCGTCGCGCAAGGCGTCAAGCCGGTGCGCATCGTCTACGAGGACGGCGGGCAGAACGCCGCCTTTGCGGGGCGCGACGACGCGAGCCGTCCCGACGCGCTGGCAAGCGGACCGACCGAGATCCCGCTCGACAATTCGGGCAAGCCCATCCCCGCCGTGGTCAAAGTCGCGAACGCCGCCGTGCAGTCGAGCGCGGCGCCGGCGCGCGCGCCCATACCCGCCGCCGCCGCGACGACGGCAGCCTCCGCGACGACGACGGCTCCAGCCGCCGCGCCGGCCTCGCCGTTCGGCTTCGTCGGCGGCGTCGCCGACAGCGGGCAAAGCATGGTCAAGAAGTTGTTCGGCGGCGGCGGCGACAGCCCCGCGATTCGCGTCTACGAACCCGAGCAGCCGATTCCCTCCGACGTGCCGTTGCCGCCGCGGCGCGACGCCGCGCTCGCCGCGCCCGGACCGCAGGCTTCCGCCGACGTTCGCCTCGCCTCCCTCCACGCGGACGCCAAGCCGAAGCCGGCGCCCGACGCCCCGGGGTCGACGCAATAGAAGCGCGCGGCGGCTCGCGGCTGCGGGACCGTTCGGCCGAGGCGCGAGCCGGAGCTAGCGCAGCGACTTTTCCATCACGGCATAGGTCCGCTCGGCGTAGCCGGGATGCGCGCCCCGTTCGCTCTCCTTGAATCCGCAAGCCAGGAACAGGCGTCGATTCTCCTCCAGCGCGAGGCGCACGCGAAGGCGCAGGCGCGGCAGGCCGCGCCGGCGCGCTTCGGCCTCGCCCTCGCCGATCAAGGCGCGCGCGGCGCCGCGTCCGCGCCACGGCGGCAGCACCGCGAGGCGGCCGAGATAGAGCGCGTCGTCGCGAACCGCCCAGAGAACGAGACCGACGAGACCCGCCCCGGCTTCGGCCGCCGCGCCGCCGCCCTCGGCGAGATGCGCGGCGACGCTTCCCGCGGTTTCGCGCAAGGCCGAGGACGGCGGATCGGTCGCCGCGCTCTGCGCCGCGAAGGCCTGGCGGATGACCTCGGCCGCCGCGTCCGCGTCCTCGCCACGCAAAGCGCGCAAGGCGAGGCCCGCCGTCGCTTCGAGGTTCAAGGCCCGCATCGCCGGGCCGAACGCCGTCGTCATGGCGCCTTGCCGACATTAGTCCAATCGAGCACGATCTTGCCGGACCGGCCCGAGCGCATGATCTCGAAACCTTCGGCGAATTCGCTGACGGGCAGGCGATGGGTGATGACTTTGCGCACGTCGAGCCCGCTCTGCAGCATCGCGATCATCTTGTGCCAGGTCTCGAACATCTCGCGTCCGTAGATGCCTTTGATGGTCAGCAGCTTGAAGACGATCTTGGTCCAATCGACCGGCGCCGGCTTGGCGGGGATGCCCAGAATCGCGATATGGCCGCCCATGACGATATGGTCGACCATCTGATCGAAGGCGGCGGGCGCGCCGCTCATTTCGAGCCCGATGTCAAAGCCTTCCTTCATGCCGAGCCGCGCCATGACGTCGCCGAGATCCTCCTTGGTCACGTCGACGGGAACGACGTCGGCGACTTGCCCCGCCAGCGCGAGGCGCGTGGGATTGACGTCGGTGATCACGACATGGCGCGCCCCGACATGGCGCGCGACCGCGCCGGCCATGATGCCGATCGGCCCGGCCCCGGCGATCAACACGTCCTCGCCGACCAGATCGAAGGCGAGCGCGGTGTGGACGGCATTGCCCAAGGGATCGAGAATGGCGCCGAGCTCGTCGTCGATGTCGTCGGGCAGCGGCACGATGTTGAAGGCGGGAATGCGCACGTATTCGGCGAAGGCGCCGGGAATGTTGACCCCGATGCCGCGCGTCTGCGGGTCCATGTGAAAGCGCCCGCCGCGCGCGGCGCGGCTGTTCATGCCGATGACATGGCCTTCGCCGGAGACCCGCTGCCCGATCGCGAGAGTGCGCACATTGGCGCCGAGCTCGGCGATTTCGCCGGAATATTCGTGGCCGACGATCATCGGCACGGGGATCGTGCGCTGCGCCCATTCGTCCCAATTGTAGATATGGATGTCGGTGCCGCAGATGCCGGTCTTGTGCACTTTCACCAGCACGTCGTCGGGCCCGATTTGCGGCGTCGACTGTTCCAAGAGCCACAGGCCGGGCTCCGCTTTTTGTTTGACCAGAGCTTTCATCGCGGCGTCTCCCTAATGCTTTAGATCACGCCGATCGCGCGGCCGGCGTCCGCAAACGCGGAAATCGCGAATTCGACGTCGGCCTCGCTCAAGGCGGCGGACAATTGCGTGCGGATGCGCGCCGCGCCCTGCGGCACGACGGGAAAGAAAAATCCGGCGACGAAGATTCGGCGGGCGTCGAGCGCCGCGGCCATGTCCTGGGCGCGGCGCGCGTCGTGCAGCATGACCGGAATGATCGGCGTCGTCCCCGGCAGCAGCGAAAACCCCGCCTGCGCCAGCCCTTCGCGGAAACGCCGGGCGTGACGGGCGAGCAGCGCCCGCCGGTCGTCCGCCGCGATGGCGATTTCGAGCGCCTTCAGCGATCCGCCGACGACGGCCGGCGCAAGGCTGTTGGAGAAGAGATAGGGGCGCGCGCGCTGGCGCAGGAGATCGACGATCGGCTGCGCCGCCGCGACGAAGCCGCCCATGGCGCCCCCCAAGCTCTTGCCGAACGTGCCGGTGACGATGTCGACGCGCCCGCCGACGCCGGTCAGCGCCGGCGTGCCGCGGCCCTTTTCGCCGAGATGCCCGGTGGCGTGGCAATCGTCGACCAGCGTCAGCGCGCTGTAGCGCTCGGCGAGAGCGCAGATGTCGGGGAGATTGGCGACATAGCCGTCCATCGAGAACACGCCGTCGGTGGCGATCAGCTTGAAACGGGCGCCCGCCGCGTCGGCCTCCTTCAGCCGATCCTCGAGTTCGTTCATGTCGGAGTTGGCGTAGCGGTAGCGGCGCGCCTTGCTGAGGCGGACGCCGTCGATAATCGAGGCGTGGTTGAGCCCATCGGAAATGATCGCGTCCTCGGCGCCGAGCAACGGCTCGAAGACGCCGCCGTTGGCGTCGAAACAGGCGGCGAACAGAATGGCGTCGTCCTTGCCGAGGTGCCGAGCGATCGCCTGTTCGAGCTCGCGATGCAGCGTCTGCGCGCCGCAGATGAAGCGCACCGAGGCCATGCCGAAACCGAATGCGTCGAGCGCGTTCTTGGCCGCCGCGACGATTTCGGGATGATTGGCGAGGCCGAGGTAATTGTTGGCGCAGAGATTGACCATTTCGCGCTCGCCCTGCGAGCCCGCAATGCGGATGCGCCCGCTCTGCGGCCCGGCGAGCAGCCGCTCGCGCTTGGTCAGGCCGGCGGCGTCGATCTCGGCGAGAACCGACCGCGTGTGGGTCAGGAAGGCGTCGGACATCGGGAGCTCTCCACGGCGCTTGGCGGCGAAACGGGCGCCGCTTGGTCCTAAGAAATGCGTCATATCAGGAATCGACGGCGCTTTCAGAGGCCCGAGACGCGAAAATTGTTTTGGGCGCGGCGCCGCGACCCGCCGCTCACGTCCGCGCGATGATCTCGCGCAGGAACGCGACGTGTCGATCGAAGGCGGCGCGGCCGGCGGGGCTCGCCTTGACGGTCGTGCGCGGGCGGCGCGCGACGAAGGCCTTGGCGACCTCGACATAGCCGGCGCGCGCGAGATGATCGATATGGGCGCCGAGATTGCCGTCGGTCGCGCCGGTCAGCGATTTCAGGCGCGCGAAATCGAGCCCCTCGTCGCTCGCGCGCAGCGCGGTCAGGGCGGCCATGATGCGCAGGCGGACGGGTTGGTGGATCGTCTCGTCGGGGGCGTTCATCACTCAGGCCCGCCGCATCCATAGGCCGCACAGGACAAAGCCGCCGCCGTTGACGACCGCGAGCCACAGGGCGAACCATTCGCCCGACCAGAAATATCCCGCCAGAATGAGCGCGCTGAGGCCGAGGCCCAGCGCCGCGAAAGCGGCGCCGAACCACAGGCCGGCGAGCGCATAGCCGAACAGGAACAAAGTCGGCCAGAAAGCCTCGAGTTCGCGCGGCCCGAACCGGCCGATCAGCTCGCTCCAGACGAAACCGAAGATGAAAAAGAGCGCGAAGGCGCCAAGTAGGCGCAGGGGGAATCGTTTTCCGGCCGACGAGCGTCCGCGCAACATGACAACGAGCGTTGCGGCGACGCCGACCGCGTCCGCCACGCGCCATTCCCACAGCGACCAGCGCGGCGCCGCCATATCGAAGAGATGGCCGCACACGATGATTGCGCCCCACAGGATCGTGATCTCGCCGGCCCGGCGATAGATCAGCGATTGCTTGACCCTGGCGACGATCGCGTCGACATCCGCGAGCATCGCGCCGGCTTCGTTGGGACTGATCGTCATTTCCATGCCCTCATTGATCTTAGCCGCCTCGTTCCTCGACGAGCGGCAGGAGGCCGAGGCGGCGACAGAGGAAAAACATCCGCCGCGCCTGGGTCACGCTCAACGCGATCATCAGGCCGAGGCTGACGCCGCCGAGGATCGAGCGCAGCGCCATCGCCTGCATCATCGGCAGCGTCCAAGCGAGCCAGCAATAGAGCAAGGCCTTGGCGAAGAAATAGGCGGCCCAGAAGAGCGTGAAGATTTGGAAGAAGCGCCTGATGTCGGCGGCTTGGGGGAACGGCTTTCCCTCCCTCTGCTCCGCGACCTCCTGAATAAGCGGCTTGGCGCCGAAAGCGCCGACCGCAAAGGCGATTCCCGTCGCGACATTGGTGATCGCCGCTTCGTATTTGAGCATGAACGGCTCGGCCGACATGAGATCGATCGCGCCGAAGACCAGCGTCAGGCCGCTCGTCAGGAGATAGAGCCGCGTGAAAGCGAGCCGGCGCAGGCGGCGCCAGATCGCATCGGCCGCGATGACGACGATCGAGCCGACGATCGCGGCCTTCACGCCGAGGGTCAGAGCGAGAATCCAGAAGGCGACGAGCGGGCCGAATTCGAGAACGACGAACCGCGCGACGGCGAAGAGCCTAGCCATTGTCCGCTCCTTTGCTTGTGACCGAGCCGGCCTATCGCGTCGCCGCCGCCGCGATCGCCGCCAGCGCGGCGGGTTGATAGACGACGCCCATGTGATCGGCGTCAGGCAGAAGCGTCACGCGCACGCCGAGCGGCGCGACGACGCTTCGGTAGGCATTGGCGTCCATGAGTTCGTCCTTTTCCCCGGCGATCAATTCGATTCGCCCCGCCGCCGCTTGCAAGGCGCCCTTCCAGTCCGGCGGCGGCCCATAATTGACGAGCAGCCGGTAGGAATAGCGCGAAGTGACGAATTGCGCGGCCTCGGGCGCGCTGGCGAAGGCGATGACGGGCAGCGATTGCGGCCAATCGATCCCCATCCGTCGGAGCGTCGTGATCGCGACGATGCGCGGCATGTCGGGCTGCGCCCAGCGCCCCGCCCCTTCGGACGGGCGATTGGTCGGTGCGGAATGGCCGAGATAGGGCGCGAGCAGCACGAACCTGTCGAACAAGGCGCCGAGCGGCCCGGCGGCGATGCGCAACGCGAAGCCGCCGCCGGAGGAATGGCCGATCAGCGTCAGTCGCGCCTTGGGATAGGTCAGGCGCAAATGCGCAACGAGATCGGCGAGATCGTCGTCGAGCTGGCCGATAGAGGCGATGTCGCCCCGCGTCCCCGAGGCGCCGTGGCCGCGCGCGTCGATGGCGACCGCCGCGACGCCGCTCGCGGCGAGCTCCTTAGCGATTGCGTGCATTTCGTCCGACGAGGCGGAGGAGCCGTGGGCGAGGATCGCGAGCCGACTGGTCTGGCCCTGCCCGACGGGATAAAGCCGATAGGCGAGCCAGGCGCCGTCGCGCGCCTGAAAGCGGCTGAGATCGGGCTTGCCCTCGTCGCCGATCGCCAGCGCGCCGGACTGAATCGAGGCGAGCCGCGGCGGCTGGGTCAGGGGCGCGGCGAGCATGAAGCCGAGCGCGAGCGCGACGACGCCGATGAGCGCGAGAGGCCAGATGAGGAGTTGGGGCAGGCTGGCGAGCGACATCGAGCGGGCCTTCGTTCAGATAACTCTATGTTACAGAGTTATCTGAACAAGTCAAGCCTATCGCTGCCGAGCGGGCCCCGACGCTCCGCCGGCGTGCGGGTCGCATGGCGCCACCTGTTTCGCGGGTGGCGGATGCACGAGCGGCGGCTCATCGAAAAGTGTCGGCTGGGTGAACGGGGTGGGTTACGCGTGCTTTTTCGGCGTCCTTGGGCAGCCCATTCACGTCGCCATTTTGCCCGTGACGCGCAAAATTCATGACGCCTCGACTCCGCCCGATCCCGCGCTGCCGCATTAGCCGACGGAGACCAATCTTGGCTTCGAGCTTGCGGCGCTCGGGGAGAGCTGGAAAAGGGCGGCGCGGCTGCGCAGCCGGCCTATGCGCCGCTGGGAGGAGCGGCGGGGGTCGAGTCGCCGCTCAACGCATAATTCAAGGATATTGTTGAAAAGCTCGCATATCAGCGTCGACCGCAATTCATAAGGCCGCAGGCGGGCGCGACGAAAAATCCGCCAGGGCCTTCCGCGGAACGCCAGGTTTCGCCGCGTGCGGCCATCGCCGACGCCTTGCCGTGGCGATGACCGGCGCGGATCGCAATCGTCGAGCGAAACCAACAATTTCGCTATCGGTCGTTTTCCGAGTTTTTCAACGGTGTCCAAGATTTCTGCAGCGCCATCTCGGCAAAGGAGCCTCCGTCGCTCACCGCATGCGAAAGTCCGGCGCGAATGTCTCCTCGCCTTCCTCAACGGCCCGCCCATCGGCTATCAGGCGTTTGATCTTCTCCGCCCGGCCTCGCCGGACCTCTTTCCCCTGCGACAACATGCCCCCTTCACGGCTTAAAGGGCGGGGAATAGCCTGCGTCGGCCGTCGGGATAGATTCACCGCGAGTCCCGTCGGCGACGGAAGGGCCGGGGTCGAAAGGTTCCCGTACAGTGCTTGCCCCGGCCCTTCCTTTTTTTCGCGTTGGCGAAGCTCAGGCCCGAGCGCTCTTCGTTCTTTCCCTCGCCCCGGATCGATCCTCGCCGCCCTTGCGGGCGACGGCGCCCTGACGGCGCGAACGCGCCGCGGTCCCGCTCTCAGTGCCGGAAGTGCCGCAGCCCCGTGAAAACCATCGCGATTCCCGCCGCGTCCGCCGCCGCGATCACTTCGGCGTCGCGCATCGAGCCGCCGGGCTGGATGACCGCGCTCGCGCCCGCTTCGACCGCCGCGACGAGGCCGTCGGCGAAGGGGAAGAACGCATCGGAAGCGACGACCGAGCCCTTCGTCAGCGGCTCGGCCAACCCCGCGGCGCGCGCCGCGTCCTCCGCTTTGCGCGCGGCGATGCGCGAGGAATCGACGCGCGACATCTGTCCCGCGCCGATGCCGACGGTCGCGCCGTCCTTGACGTAGACGATCGCGTTCGACTTGACGTGTTTGCAGACGCGCCAGGCGAAGCCGAGGTCGGCGAGTTCGGCCGCGCTCGGCGCGCGCTTGGTCACGATCTTGAGCGCCGCCTCGTCCAGCGCGCCGTTGTCGCGGTCCTGCACCAAGAGGCCGCCGGCGACCGAGCGCACGCTCAAGCTCGGCGCGCGCGGGTCGGGCAGCGCGCCCGCGATCAACAGGCGCAGGTTCTTCTTGGCGGCGACGATCGCCAGCGCCTCGTCGTCCGCCTCCGGCGCGATGATCACCTCGGTGAAAATTTCGACGATCTTGCGCGCCGCGGCCGCGTCGAGGCGCCGGTTCACCGCGATGACGCCGCCGAAGGCCGAAACGGGATCGCAGGCCAGCGCTCTTTCATAGGCCTCCAACAGACTCGCGCCCAAGGCGACGCCGCAAGGATTGGCGTGCTTGATGATCGCCACGGCGGCCGAACGCTGGGGATCGAATTCCGCGACCAGCTCATAGGCGGCGTCGGTGTCGTTGATATTGTTGTAGGAGAGCTCCTTGCCCTGAACCTGGCGCGCCGTCGCGACGCCGGGGCGCGACTCCGGCCCGGCATAGAACGCGGCGTTCTGATGCGGGTTCTCGCCATAGCGCAACTCGCTCACCAGCTTGCCGCCGAAGGCGCGCCATTTGGGCGCGCTCTGGCGGGTCTCGCGCGCGAGCCAATTGGAAATCGCCGCGTCATAGGCCGCCGTGCGCGCGTAGGCCTTCTGCGCCATCTCGCGACGGAAGCTCAGCCGCGTCGAGCCGTCATGGGCCCGCAGCTCCTCGAGAAGGCGCGGATAATCCTCGACGTCGACGATCACGACGACGTCGGCGTGATTTTTCGCCGCCGCGCGAATCATCGCGGGGCCGCCGATGTCGATGTTCTCCACCATTTCGTCGAACGCCGCGGCGCGGCGGAGCGCGTCCTCGAACGGATAGAGATTGACCACGAGCAGATCGATCGGGGCGATGTTATGCGCGAGCATGGCCGCCAGATGCGCGGGGTCGGAGCGAACCGCGAGCAGCCCGCCGTGGACGCGCGGGTGCAGCGTCTTCAGCCGCCCATCCATCATTTCCGGAAATCCGGTGAGCTGCGCGACGTCGACGACGGCGATTCCCGCATGCGCAAGCGCCGCGGCGGTGCCGCCGGTGGAAACGATCTCGACATTCCCCGCGGCGAGGGCTTGGCCCAGCTCGGTCAATCCCGACTTGTCGGAGACGGAAATCAGCGCGCGGCCGACGGGCGCGAGATGATCGATGGCCATTCCAGGGAGCTCGCAGGGTTGGAGGAGCAAACGCCGGCGCGCCTTATCACGGTTTTGCCGGGATCGGAACTCGCCTCCTCGCCGCGCGTCACGTCGTCACGGTCGCCTTTGCAGCCGGGCGGCGAAGAAGCCGTCGAGACCGGACTGCCTCGGCGTCGCTCCGACGAGGTGGCAGGGCAGCGTGCGCAATTCGCCGGCGGAATTGAGACACTCGTCAAGACCGCCGATTTCTCCGGCCTCGATCGGAATTCGCCTGACGTCCGGATTGCGGCGCAACAGCGCCGCGATTTGGCCCTCGCCCTCCTCCGGCTCCAGCGAACACGTGCAATAGACGATCGACCCGCCCAGCCTGGTCAGCGCGATCGCCTTGTCGAGAAGGCGGCTCTGCAGCTCCACGAGAGCCGGCAGGTCGCCTTGCCGTTTGATCCAGGCGACATCGGGGTGACGGCGAATCGTCCCCGTCGCGGCGCACGGCGCATCGAGCAGCGTCGCGTCGAACGGCGGCGCCTCAAAGGCGAGGGCGTTGGACACGACGATTTCGGCCTCGAGGCGCAAACGCTCGAAGTTCGCGGCGAGTCTCTTCAGTCGCTCGGCCGAGCGATCGACGGCGGTGACGTTCGCGCCCGTGATCGCCAATTCGGCGCTCTTGCCGCCGGGGGCCGCGCAGAGATCGACGACGCGCATGCCCGCGCCGGCCCCGAGCAGCCGCGCCGGCAACGCCGCGGCGGCGTCCTGAACCCACCATTCTCCGGCCGCGTAACCATCCAGCTCGGCGACGGGCTCGTGCGTCTCCAAGCGAACGGATCCGGTGGGAAGAACGACGCCATTCAGCCGTCGCGCCCAGCCCTCGGCGTCGCTCTTGACGCTGATGTCGAGCGTCGGCTCGTCGCGATGGGCCCGCGCGATTCTCCGCGCCGTCGCTTCGCCGTAAGTCGCGCGCCAGCGCGCGGCGAGCCAATTCGGGGTGTCGTCGTCGAGCGGGTCGGAGCCTGCGAGAATTTCCTCCTTGGCGCGCGCGACGTTGCGCAGGACGGCGTTGACCAGCGCGGCGAAAGGCGCCGAGCCGGCGTCGAGCCGCGTCGCGCGAACCGCCAGATCCACCGCGGCGTGATCCGGGACATCGAGAAACAACAACTGCGCCGCCGCCACGATCAGAATCCATTCGAGCGCCCCGGCTCTTTTGGGCAGGCCCTTTTCCAGAAAACGGCCGAGCGCCTTTCGGATCGTGCCCAGTCGCCGAAACGACACGGTCGCGATCGAGCGCGCCAACGCGCGATCGCGCGCGTCGAGCCCGGCGAACCGGCCCTCGAGTTCGCCGCCGCCGCCGCGTTCCTCCAGCGGACGCGCGAGGATCAAGACGTCCGCGACCGCCTGCGCGGCCGCCAATCGAACGGCGAGCCCCGGCGCCGCATCCGGCACGGGCGAAGGGCGCCGCGCCCCACGCGCCCCGAAGCCGCCTGGTCTATTTGGCTTCAATGTCCGCCCTTGCCGAATCAGTCACGCGCCACCCTTACGAATCAGTATAGCGCGAAACGCCCTTGCGCCGCCCTGGAGGGCAGACGCGGCCTTTTCGGCGCCGCGTTCGCGATATAGATTGGCGCGATGATGAAAGGACCATTGCCCATGGCGGCGGCGAAATCCGGCCCGGCGGCCAAGGCCGAAATCGAAGACGAGGCGGCGAAGGCGGGAAGGCCGGATTTGCCCGACGCGGCCAAACGCGCCCTGGCGGAAGCCGAGGAGCGACGTTCGCGCGAATCGGCTCGGCGCCCGCGCGAATTCGCCGGGCGGGGCGGGCTCGAACCGGCCCGCTACGGCGATTGGGAGGTCAAGGGCCTCGCCTCCGACTTCTAAAATTCGCCTCACCGCGTCATGACGACCGGAGCGCCGACGCTCACGCGATCATAGAGATCGATGACGTCCTCGTTGAACATGCGGATGCAGCCGTAGGACGCCGCCGTGCCGATCGAGGCGCGCATCGCCGCGGTGGTGCCGTGAATGGCGACCTCCTCGCGATCGAGCGTGATGGCGCGGGCGCCCATCGGATTGTGCGGAGAACCGCCCGGGATCATGTCGGGCAATTCCGGATGGTCGCGGCGAACCGAATCGGGGGGCGCCCAAGCCGGCGCGACATATTTGCCGTCGACACGGGCATAGCCGCTCCATTCCTTGCCGCGCTTGGCGACGGCGACGGGATAGGCGATCGCGGTGCGCGAATCGACGATCAGGAACAGTTTGCGCGCGCTCTGGCTGATCACGATCGTGCCCGCGGAATAGGGCGAAGGGAATTCGACGACCTCGCGGGCGCGCGCCGCGCCGGCGAGCGACAACGCCACGGCGCTCACGCACAACGCGCGACGCAAGATCCGCCCGGCTCGCATCCTTCGCCGCCTCCGCATCCAGGCCCGACTGGAAGCGCAGAGAATACACCGGCGACGTTCCGCGGTCCCTGGCGTCTCGAAAACGAGGTGAATCGATTCGAAGCGAGGCGAGCGGTCGACGAACTAGTGTCGGGCCCTGGCTGACTTGCGCGCCGTCGCGCCGTTCGGCCTGGCCAGAGCGTCGATCCCGGCGTGAAATACGGCGATGCGCGGCGCGATTTGCGAGCGGAAGCGGGAGCCGTTGAAGACGCCGTAGTGGCCGACGCCCAGTTGCAGATAATGCTCCTTCATCGCCGCCGGGATATTCGCGCACAGATCCTGCGCCGCTTCGGTCTGCCCGACACCGGAAATATCGTCCTTTTCGCCCTCGACGGTCATCAGGCCGCAGCGGCGGATGGCGCCGAGGTCGACTTTCACGCCCCTATGCGTCATTTCGCCCTTCGGCAGGCTGTGGCGCACGAAGACGGTTTCGATCGTCTGCATGTAATATTCCGCCGTCAGGTCCATGACGGCCATGTACTCGTCATAGAATTCGCGGTGCTTCTCCGCCGAGTCGCCGTCGCCGGAAACGAGATGGTTGAACATTTCGAGATGCGCGTTGACGTGCCGGTCCAGGTTCATCGCCATGAAGCCGGAGAGCTGGAGATAGCCGGGATAGACTTTGCGCCCGAAGCCGGGATAGGGGAACGGCACGGTCTGCAGGCAATTGGCGCGGAACCATTCGACGCCGCGCTTTTCCGCCAGCACGTTGACGGCGGTCGGGCTGCGCCGCGTGTCGATCGGTCCGCCCATCAAGGTCATCGAGGCCGGCGCGTCGGGGTGATCGGCCGCTTCCATCAGAGCGACCGCGGCGATCAGCGGGACGGAGGGCTGGCACACCCCGAGCGTGTGGACGCCGGGGCCCAGATGCTCCAGGATTTCCCTGAGATAGTCGATGTAATCGTCAAGATCGAAACGGCCCGCGGCCATCGGCGCCATGCGCGCGTCGTTCCAGTCGGTGATGTAGACGCGATGGGTTGGCAAGAACGCCTCGACCGTGCCGCGCAGCAGCGTCGCGTAATGGCCGGACATCGGAGCGACGATCAGCAATTTCGGCTGGGCTTCATGGTCCTCGAGGGTCGGACGGACGAAATGCAGCAAATTGCAGAAGGGCCGGCTCCAGACGATCTCCTCGAGAACGTCGTGTTCGACGCCGCCCACAGTGATGCTGTCCAGGCCGAAGACCGGTTTGCCGTAGCGGCGCGTCATCCTTTCGAACAATTCGGCGCCGGCCGCCACGTTCTTGCCGAACGCGGTGTTCGACAACGGATTGAACGGATTGCGAAAAACGAAATGAGTCGCGTCGGAGACGGCCCGCGCCGGCGCCAGCGCCGCATGAGCCATTTCGTAGAGCTGATAGGAATAGCCCCTGAGCATTCTCGTCCCTCGCGCGGCGTTTTCGGCGCTAACTAGAATGTTAGCGACTCTGCTTAAGGTAATGTTCGCATCGAAACGAATCAATGTCACAAAAAGGATAACTATGCGCTTCCGCGAAGGCGATTTATCAATGAGGCTGGCTCATTCGCCCATTTGCAACAGCGACCCGGCCTTTCGGGCGCCGTCGAGCAGCGCGAGAAAGCTCGCGCCGCCCGCCGCCATCAGGCCGACATTGATCGCGAAGGCCTCGATCATCAGATCCACCCGAAACACATGGCCGACGATCGCCGCCCGGAGGCCCTCGAAAACATAGGTCGGCGGCAGGCACCACGCCAAGATTTGCAGCCAAGGCGGCAGGGTCGAGACGGGATAGTAGACGCAGGCGAAGGGCATGACGAAAAACAGGATCGACCAGGCCAGCCCTTCCGCCCCCATGCCGTTGCGCAGCACGAGCCCGGCGATGGCCAGCCCGATCGCCCAGCTCGTCAGGACGAGATTGACGAAGAACGCGACGAGAACGAAGCCCAATCCCCACAAATTGAAGCCGAAAAACCACAATGCGAGAAGCGTCACGGGGACGAGGCCGATCGCCAGGCGGACGAGGCTCATCGTCATCAGCGCCACGACGAATTCGAGCGGCCGCAGCGGGCTCATGAAGAGGTTGGCGATGTTGCGCGACCACATCTCCTCGAGGAACGACATGGAGAAGCCGAGCTGGGAGCGAAACATCGTGTCCCACAGCAGCAGGGAGCCGATCAGCGTTCCGCCCGCGACCGCCATCGGGCCGCTCATGCCGGAAGCCCCGGCCTGAGCGCGGATATAGGTTTGCAGGAACCCCCAGGTCATCATCTGCACCGCCGGCCAGTAGACGAGTTCGGCGAGGCGCGGCCAGGAGGAGCGCAGGAGATAGAGGTAGCGCACGACCATCGCGCCGACCCGCGCGGAGGAAAAGCCGGAAAGCGTCGCCGCGGCAAGGCTCATGTTCGAGGCTCCGGATTTGCGCCGCGCGCCACGTCGAGGAACACTTCCTCGAGGCTGGCGCGGCCGTAGCGCGCGATGAGATCCTTGGGCGATCCGTCGTCGACGATTCGGCCCTGCTTGAGCATGACGACGCGGTCGCACAGGCGCTCAACCTCGCCCATGTTGTGCGAGGCGAGCAGGATCGTCGCGCCGCGCTCGCGCCGGAAGGTCTCAAGCCGCCCGCGAACCCAGTCCGCGGTGTCCGGATCGAGCGAGGCGGTCGGCTCGTCGAGCAGCAAAACCTCGGGCTCGTTGATCAGCGCCTTGGCCAGCGCGACGCGCGTCTTCTGCCCCGCCGAGAGGCTGCCGGCGGGCCGATCGAGAAAGACCTCGAGCGCGAGACTCGCCGCGAGTTCGTCGATGCGCCGCCTCAGGTTTTCGACGCCGTAGAGGCGGCCGAAGACCCACAGGTTCTGTCGCACGGTGAGGCGGTGCGGCATGTCGACATAGGGGCTCTCGAAGTTCATGCGCCCGAGAACGCGATAGCGGTCGCGCGCCATATCGACCCCGAGCACGCTCACCGCGCCCGAGGTCGGCACGATCAGCCCCATGATCATGCCGATCGTCGTCGTCTTGCCGGCGCCGTTGCCGCCGAGCAGGCCGGTGACCGAGCCCGTCGCGATGTCGAACGAGATCGCGTCGACGGCGGTCGTCGCGCCGAAGCGCTTGGCGAGTCGGCGCGCTGCGATGGCGGCGGGGACAGGGGGCAAGGGGAAGCGCTCGCAAGGGTCGGATGGCGCGGTTCTAGCCGCCGCGCGCCGCGATGTCACCGCGAGAACGCTTCCGGCGACCAGGACGGAGCGGCGCGGACCATCGCGCTCGCCCGTCAACAGCGTCAACCCGAGTTCGGAGCCCTGGATGCGCCGCCTCCGATTGACTCCGGCCCGCCGGATTGCGATGACGAGCGCCGGGCGGAATCAAGCGAGCCGCCGCGATCGGAAGGGCGGGCAAAACGCGCCTAGCGGTTTTGTCCGATGGAACGGGCCGATTGAGAATGCGGGTGTAGCTCAATGGTAGAGCAGCAGCCTTCCAAGCTGAATACGAGGGTTCGATTCCCTTCACCCGCTCCAATTTTTCCAATGACTTATAGCCGCCATCGGCAGGAGAGCAGCGCCAATTCGTCTATTGGGCCGCAATTGGACCACGCCTCAGGTCCGATGCGCGCGCGGAAAACGCCCGGCCAAATTCTGTGCTGCGGTCGGGCCTTGTAGCGGCGGGGAAGTCGAGCAAACGCGATTGATGTCGTGTAACGAGGAATGGCTCGCCGGCCCGCGTCGAATGAAGAGGCGCTCGTCAAGCTCGGCTCCGAGCGAGACTGGTTGGCGACGCATGAACCTCGCCTGCGCCAAAATTGATGACTTGGAACGGCCCGATTGATTCGCGGCGACCGGGGGATAGTCTCGCCGGTTGCATTCCACGCAGATCAAGAAAGGAGTCCAAATGGAGACCGTCGCCACCGTCGGACTGGATCTCGC
>Ga0181527_1001147_pt1 | contig 28113 bp, 28 predicted proteins | sample PEATcosm2014_Bin_30_FD_119762 | JGI IMG/M metagenome (GOLD analysis project Ga0181527, IMG submission 119762) | Peatland microbial communities from MTU Mesocosm Facility, Houghton, MI, USA - PEATcosm2014_Bin06_60_metaG | ecosystem: Environmental > Terrestrial > Soil > Wetlands > Peat | place...
CGCGGCAAAGTAAGCCTCGTTGGGCTTGAATCCTGCCCAGCGCGCAAAAATGTTGTTTGGAAACTGCTGGATGTACGTGTTGTAGTCCTGCAAAGTATCGTTGTAGCGCTTACGCTCCACCGCGATGCGGTTCTCGGTGCCCGCCAGTTCATCCTGAAGCCGTAGAAAGTTTTCATTCGACTTCAGCTGCGGATAATTCTCCACGATCGCCAACAGCCGTCCCAGAGCTCCGTCCAGCTGCTGGTTCGCCGCGATCTTCTGCTGCGGGTTCCCCGCCGAGAGCAGGGCCGACCGTGCTTTCGCGATGTCTCCGAACACCGTTTGCTCCTGCTTCGCGTATCCCTTCACCGTTTCCACCAGGTTTGGGATCAGGTCGGCTCTTCTCTGAAGCACAATGTCTACCTGAGACCACGCCGCTTTCACAGCCTCGTTCTTCTGCACGAGGGTGTTGCGCACGCCCACGTACTGTCCAAACACAATCAGCGCAATCAGCGCCACCACCACGATGACCACGATTACGGCTTTCATGAAAGTCCTCCTAAGAAGCAGCCTGTGAATTTCCTACGAATGGCCCGGTGCATCTGGCTCCCTCATCTTATCGACAGCCGCAGTCGCCTTTTCCACCGCTTCAAGGTACCCGCCCACGATTTCGGCGGCATGGAGTTTCTTGCCGTCCGACTTGTGCTCACGCACATCCAATACCTGTTCGATCGCCGATGCATCCAGTCCTATCCGTGCTGCCAACTGCATCACCGCATCTCGCTTCGCCACCGGCGCACTCTCTCCCAGCGCGATTAACGCGTGCCGGAACAACGTCGCAAACGACGCGACCGATCGGACCAGCAACTCCCGTATCCTGCGCTCATCGTCCCCAGCCAGGAGCAAGACCTGCCGCAGCAGAATCAACTTCTCTCGCAGTTCGTACTCCACCTGCACTCGATGCAGCCGCATCGGAATCTGCAGCCCCTCGATCACATCGTCGCCCCACAGCACTCGATGATGTTGCTTCATGTCAATCAACTCGATCGTGAAAACATCCGTCGAGCGCTCGAGTTCCTCCCGCGTCATAAACAATGGCGGAGGCTGCTTCTGCCGCTCCCACCACTTCACCACCGGAGCCAGAGCGCGCAGCTTCGCGTACGAGCCATCGCGCAGCACACAAAACAGATTCACATTCGAAAATGCTGGATGATAATCCCCGGAAGCCGCCGACCCATATAGGATCACGCTCTCCAGGTTCGCGCCGGCGGCCGCCCGCACCTTTTCCACAAATTCCTTGATCTTGTTTTCAGGAACCATGGCTCCCTCGCTCGCCGCTACCAACTGCTGCTCGCTCCGCCGCCACCCGAACTGCCTCCACCAAATCCACCAAAGCCTCCGCCACCTCCAAATCCGCCACTCCCGCCTCTGCTCCTGCCCCCCCCGCCCAGCATCTGCGAAAACAGAATCCAAAACAGCAACTGGCGCAAAGGGCGGATCGCCAGTACTAACACGGCCACGATCACAATCGCCAGAATCGCACCACCGGACAATCCGTGCTCCGGTGCAGCAGGCTCTTCGGCTGGTTCTGGCGCCTGCGCCCCCGTGATCTGCACTCCTGCGTCCTGTGCAATCACCGAGGCAACCCGGCTAGTCACCAGCAGTATGGCTTTGCTGTAGTCGCCGTTCTGCATCAACGGGACTGCTTCCCGCTGAAAGCTCCCCACTTTTCCATCGGGCAGGATCGGCTCCAGCCCGTAGCCAACTTCAATCCGCGCTCGCCGGTCCTGGATCGCGTACAGAATTAAGACGCCGCGGTTGGTCGTCTTGCTTCCGATTCCCCACTTCTTGAACAGATCGACCGCATAGCTTTCAATGTCCACTCCGTCCAGACTGGGGACCGTCACCACTGCGATCTGTGCATGCGCCTTCTCGTCAATCTGGCGCGCAATGTCTTCGATCTGCGCCTTCGTGTTCGGATCGAGAACTTGCGCGAAGTCGTTGACATATCCCGTAGGCTGCAACTGGGAGACAGACTCGGCACAAACGATCGCAGCCCAAGCCACGACCACGATCGCCAGCCCCACGAGCCTCCAACGCGCTTTCATTATCCTCCACGCATCGTACGCTAAATGTGTGTCTCTGCCGCCTTGGCCTTTGCCGCCGCTGCTTTTGCCCTGAGGAGCTGGACCTTTGCTTGCTCCTGGCGATCCGCGGCTTCACGTCTGTCTTTGGCCTTTTGCAGCTGCGCTTGGATCTTGGAGTCGAGCTGGTTGATCTTTTCCTGCAGCTTGGCTTTCCGATCGGCGTGAGCCTTGGCGAGCTCGGCCTTCATTTGGGCGAGGTCGGCTTTCATGGCGGTGACGTTCTCTTCGTGGATTGTGTGTTTTACCTCCGATAGGGCGCGGCGGTGAACAACGCCTCCCAGTTCCTCCATACGCAGATCGACCCAGGGCGTCCACTCCTCGTCAATCTCTGCCAGCAAGGCGACGGTACCCGGAGTCAGCTGTTTCAAAACGTCGTCCACAAAGTCGCCTCCGATGCGCGCATTGTCCAGATCTGCTGTGACGCCAGCCAGGGATCCGGCTGCCGCGCCGATGGCGACTCCGGTGGGGCCGCCAAGAAGGCCGATCAGGCTCCCCAGGGAAGTTCCCAGCAGGGTTCCAAGCCCAGCGGGGTCGTGTTCCTCGTTGACAATGCTTGTGCCGTTAGCGTTCTTTGTGACTATTGCGTAAGCGTAGAGTGTGATGCTGTCTTCGTGATCAAGACTTTTTAGTGCATCGCGCCCAGCGAGGGCCTTGGTGGCCTCGCTAAAAACCACTACCAACATGCGATTCATACAGTTTTCCTCCCGTAGTCGTCGTGCCGCCGCAGCGTGGCGTCACTGATGTCCTGTCCGCTCTAGCCCCATCCGAGCAGCACCCCGTCTTCGGAGTTCCCACCCGGCAGCGCTTCGTGTTTGCACTCACATCTTGTGCAGGTTAAGAGCGAGTGCGATCCATGCCGAGCCGTAAAAAATAAGATCAATTCCAACGAAGAGACCGATCGCCCAAAGCCCGGAGACCGGCCATTGTGCCATGATGAGAATGCCCATGATCGACGACAAGGCTCCATTCAGAGCTTGCCAACCCCAGCCCGGCAGATGAGTCCATAGCGAGGCGACCAATTGATAGAGGCCGCCGATCAGGAAGAACGCCGACATCACAAAGGTCACGGCCTCGGCGCTTATCACTGGTTTCATCACCATCAGTAGGCCGGTTATTCCGAACAGAATCGCCAGGAGCATGTGTGGGAAGAAACCTGCCCACTTCCCAACCAAGAACGCATTGACAAACTCGATGAGGCTCGCAAGCATAAGCAGCCACCCGAAGAACACCATCGAAGCCACTGTGGCTGTTACCGACCGAGCCACAGCGGCGATGCCAAGCAGCAACAACACAATGCCAAAAGCGAGGAACCATCCCCAGTTATGAATCATCTCCGGGGTAGCTCCGACTATGACTTCGATTGGACCAAACATTGTCAGCTCTCCTTTCCTCCCTAAATCGGCCGAGAACGAAGGTGCGCTCTCGGCCGGATTTTCAACAAAACTCCTAGGAGTAACGATGACCGCATTAAGCTCGTTTCACTTCCAAACGCGCGGCTTTTCTTCGCAAAATCCTTCTAATGACGCGAACCAAGTTCGTTGCCTGGTGCGGCCACAAGCATGCGAGCAGGGATCTCCAACTTCTAAGAGCGCAGCCGCGAGCCTCATGTGCCGGCGGTTAATGATCGGCACCAGAGGTTGCTGAGTACCGGGTAATTACTCGCGGAAACGCGGGGAGGCCAGCCGCCGTATCGGCGCTGGCTCGCCCATCGTCGCCCAGCAATGCACGTGCATTCTTGTTGTAGGCGGCTTGGTTCAGATCGTCTTCAGGCCGAATGACCACGCCCTTCAGGTTGATCCCAGCAAATAACCCACGGCTGCGCGAGTACGACAGAATCTTTGCGTGCATCAGCGCGTCAGTACCGGCGCTGGCTTCGCGTCCGACGGGCCCAGCTGCGACACCTGCGTCGGTTCCGAGTTCGAACCTGTCCTTCATCAACCCGCCGACAGCTTCGTCGTTCATGAACAGAAGAACGACGTCGGTCTCTGAAGCCCCGATCTGAGGTCCCACGCTGCCACCGCCGGCACGGAAAAACACGGGATCGCTCCAGCCGGTCGCCATGCGACGGCTCACGACGCCCCGTCCGCCTTCGCCGCCAAAAATAAACGCTGCCTTATGGACCTGGGGAAACACGGCGATTGCCTTGGCACGCGCAAGCAGGTCCCGCGGAATAGCCTTATCGGGCGTCTGCATAATCTCGTCGAATACCTTCCCAGCTTTGACGGACTGCGACGCCGCTTCCTTCACTTTCGCCTCATGATCGTCCCCCGAGCGCGCTAGCGGAGTAGCTAAGATCAACGCTACGAACGCCAGCCCGACGGCGAGCAACTTTTGCCGGTTTTCAAGAGTCACGACAACCTCCTCGCCCTCGCATACGAAGGCAATAGATTCTCTAATTAGGCGACAAACATCACGAGCACCACCGCACGTCAGCTCGCTTTTGCCTTCGCCTTCGATTCAATCCCCTTTACTGATTTCTCGAAGTCTGCGATCCGCCCCTCGAGATCGGCTTTCGCCTGCTCCCACCGGTCGCCGCCCGACTTCTTCAGTTGCTCCAGCTTCTGCTGGATCTCTACTTTCTTGGGCAGCAGCTCGGCGATCGCTTTGATCTCGACGTTTGCCTTCGCAGCCTCCGCCCGTGCTTTCAGTGTCTCCAGCTTCGCCTCAGCGGCCTTGATCTGGGACTCAAGCTTGTCGTGGATTGCCTGTTTTGCAATGTTCAGATCGGTGCTCATACGCTTCTCCTTCGCGTGTTGGATTTGGGTACTGCACGATTCTCTTGCTATCACATCCTCTCTTACGGCAATGCGAAGGCCACACCTAAGCTCTTGAAAACGCTTGAGTACGTGGATAGCAGGATCGTGCTTTCATTCGCGAATTCGCGAACTTCGTGAAAAATGACCAGCGACAATCAGCGGGAAATGTTGGTGTGGTAGCTAGGAGAGTTTGAAGCGATGCTTTTGATTCGTGCTGCGTTGGAGCCCCACGAGTAGCCACTGCAATAATGTTCTCACGCCCGATTCACCAGAACTACCACACTTCTTGCCTCGACAAGATGCGCGCGTCCGAGTACCTCGGGCTCTGAGCCGGGATCGGCGAAGTCGTGAGGCGAAGGCTGGGCGGTGTCCACGGCCAAGCACCAATGTCGGCCAGGCACAACGGGCAGTTCAAAGTCCAGGCTGTTCCAGAACATGTTGAACATTACGTGCAAGTCGGAGTCTCCGCCGAAACCTGCCAGCGTCACCGCAAGCGCGCGCGCCCCTGAATCGTCCCATCCAGGATGGTTGAGTTTCGTGCCGTGCCACGATACGTCCTTTAAGCCGCGCTCGTTCACCGAGCCGTTGAAGAACTGATCACTCCGGACTGCCGCATGCATCATCCGGAAACGGATCATGCTCCTGCAAAAGCGGAGCAGGTCGGAGTGCTTGTTCACGAGTGTCCAATCGAACCAGCTGATCTCGTTATCCTGGCAGTATGCGTTGTTGTTGCCTTTCTGTGTACGCCGTATTTCGTCGCCAGCCACAAACATGGGAATGCCACGCGAGAGCAGCAGGATCGCCATGAAGTTGCGCACCTGACGGTTGCGGAGCGACTCGATGCCGGGATCGCCGGAATCACCCTCCGCGCCACAGTTCCAGCTGAGGTTATTGTTGATGCCGTCAGCGTTCGATTCGCCGTTCGCCTCGTTGTGCTTCTGGTTGAAGGAGACCAAATCGCCAAGGGTAAAACCGTCGTGACAGGTCACGAAATTGACGCTATTCAGCGGCGAGCCGCCCCGTTCCTGATAAATATCAGCGCTGCCTCCCAAGCGCGAGGCGATTGCGCCCACGAGACCGGGATCTCCCCTAACGAAACGGCGGACGTCGTCGCGATAGCGGCCGTTCCATTCCACCCATCGATCGCCGGGAAAATGCCCGATCTGGTAGAGGCCGGCGGCATCCCAAGCTTCCGCAATCAGCTTGGTATCCGCCAGGTCTTCGTCCAACTCGATGTGCCAAACCACCGGGGGATGAATGGCAGGCATTCCATCTTCGCCGCGCGAGAGGATGGACCCCTCATCAAAGCGGAACCCGTCGACGTGGCTCTCCCGAACCCAGTACCGGAGGCAGTCCACGATCAGTTTCTGGGTAAGCGGGTGGTTGCAGTTGAAGGTGTTCCCGCACCCGGAAAAATCCATGTAGTATTGCAGCGCCCAAGGCACGAGCAAATAGTAAGAGCGGTTATCGATGCCTTTGAAAGAATACGTCGGTCCCTGGTGGTTGCCCTCATCGGTGTGGTTGAAGACCACATCAAGAATGACTTCAATGCCAGCCTTGTGCATAGCCTTGACCAAATCCCGGAACTCGCGCAAATGGCCGCCGGATTCGGGATCGAGGCAATACGAGGACTGGGGCGCGAAGTAGCCGAAGGTGCTGTATCCCCAAAAATTGCGGACAGGCTTCCCATCGACGACTCTGAGCACCCCCTTCTCGTCGAAATCAAAAACAGGAAGCAACTCCACTGTAGTAATACCGAGATTCTTGAGGTAGGGAATCTTTTCGACGAGGCCGGCGAAAGCCCCGGGATGCTGAACGCCCGATGTCGGAGATTGCGTGAAGCCGCGGACATGCGCCTCATAGATGACGCTTTCCTCCATCGGACGGTTGAGGGGCGTGTCGCCTTCCCAGTCATAACCGGAGGGGTCGATGACAACTGAGCGCATGGACGTCCTCAGGTTATCCTCCGGCGTGCAGGCGCTGCCACGATCCCAAAGAGAATCAGAATTGCCGCGGGCGTAGGGGTCGATCAAAAGCTTGTTTCTGTTGAATCGCTGCCCGGCAGAGTCCAACCGGCCATCGACACGGTACGCGTAGTGCACGCCCGGTTTCAGACCGCGCACAAAGGCGTGCCAGCAGTGGAAGGTCTTGTTTACATAGGGATCGAATCGAATCGTTTGAAATGGCTCCAACGAGTCGTGAGCTGAGAATAGAAGTAGCTCGACGCCTGTAGCACTTGAGGAAGCAAGTGAGAAATTCACTCCCGTAGGTGAAGGTGTGGCCCCCAAAGGGTGGGGAGATCCGGCCTCAACCGGGAATGGAGCCGGCCCAATAGGCTTAACCAGGCTGGCCATCGTGTTTCCTCCGTGTAGGCACCCTTGTGGGAAAGATACTACCTCTTTTGCAGCCTCTTCAGCGCCTCCCGACGCGCGAGCTACAAAGCCGCGATTTCCTCGCGAGTCTGCGAACCTCGCGAGAAATAAAGCGGGGAAAGCAGCGTTGGATCGCAAGATTGAACGAAAGCGGGCCAGGAGACGCTTTCTTGTCGACGACCCTAGCTCTCATCAATTCTCTCGCTCTCCACCGTCACGATATCGCCGTCCCTAACACTTGCAGTGAATGGGACTGTTGTCCCGTTTCTCTTGATAGTCCGCCAAAACAAATCGCAGCCGGATGTAGCAACGTCGCGCACGGTAGTGTCCTCACTTATCGTCACAATGGACCGCACCTGGTTAGGATCGATTAAGGTTACGGTTATTAACACCACCATCTCTAATCTCCCTGCCCAGGGAATTGCGGAGGCGGTCGTGAGCGCGCTGCTTCGCCCGATGCATGTTCGTCCGCTAACTACTAACGGCCGCAATCAGTCCAGCGCGCACGGACTGTGTTTGCAGTCGCACTGGATTTCGGCTTCCTGTTGATCAGCTGCATCCGAGCAGTAGTCGCTGCAATACGTTTCCAGAGTGGAAACTTGGCACTCGCACTGCGCGTACGCACATTTGTGTTGGCCACCCACATCGAGAATTTCTGCCATGATGCACTTCCCTTTTCAGATTTTGCTGACTCTTACCGCCTTCGGCGAGAGCGTGAGTCATGCACTGCGTCTCACTTCTCGATCGTTCCGTTGCAGCGTCGGCCGATACGCGGCCGGGAGCTGTAACATAGAACGCACCTGCAGCAACTGCACCAGCTGGGAACGGGAGACAATTCCTTGCAGAGTGCCGTTCGCTACAACGGGCAGCTGGTTGACATCGTTGCCAGCCACCAGTTTCAGCGCATCCAGCACCGGCGTGTCAGGAGTGATGATGTGCAACTCCTTCAGCGGGCGCATCGCTTCGCGCACTGTAGTCCTGTCCCATCGGTCACGCGGGATCTTGGCAACATCGCGCGGGGTAATGAGGCCCACCAGTCGATCCTGGTCCTCCACGGCGAAACATCGCTGACCGGTCTGCAGAAGGTAGATATCAACAAACTCTTGCAAACTCATTCCGCGATTAGCAATCGCGCAGTCGCGCGACATCACCTCGGAGACTCGCATGCCGCGAAGCGCAGCCGTAATCCCCACCTCGGCGTAGCTGGCCTTGGCCGCGTCCATCAGAAACCAGCCGATGAACGCGATCCACAGGCCGCCAAAGCTGTCGCCGGAAAACCATTTCGATATCCCATCGAGAATGAACAGAAAAGCCACGGCTTGGCCGACGCCCGCGGCGATGCGGGTGGAGCGATCTCCGTTCTTGGTAATTGCCCATACGATCGAGCGCAGCACCCGGCCCCCATCGAGCGGGAAACCGGGAATCATGTTAAAGACCGCGAGAGCAATGTTGATATACCCTAACCAGACCAGGACCCCAGCCACCGCAGTGTGCGGTTCCGTCGAACGCTGCCAGCCAAGGCCGAGCGCGATGCCGAGGCAGCCTAAGCCGATAATCAGGCTGGTGATCGGCCCGGCGATTGCGACCCAGAATTCTGTTTTTGCGTCGGTGGCGTCGCCCTCGGTTTGGGAAACACCGCCCAGCGCGAACAACGTGATCGCCCGGACTTTCAACCCGCGAGCCTGGGCCACCAGTGAATGCGACAGTTCGTGCAGCAGCAAGCTGACGAAGAACAGTACAGCGGTGAACAGCGCAGCGATCCAGATCTCGCCCTTGCCCCAATTCGGATTTGCCTGACGGAAGTGTTCGCCGAGGGAGAACACGATCAGGGCAGCGATGATGAACCAGCTGTAGTGCAGCCCGATCTCAATTCCAGAGATTCTTCCGAGTTTGATGTTGGACTGCATCCGCAACCTTCCTTAATAGAAACTAGGTCCAGTTATTCGCGTTGTGAGGATGGCCTATGCTGCTCGCTGAACGGCGTGTTCAACAGTGCTAGCATCACTCCGCATCTTCGAGGCAATCACGATCCTGGAGATACCGCCTACTAGCACAGCAACACCGACCAGCGTGCCGATGGCCCAAACAGAACTGGAGGGCCATCTGACGAGAATTAGAATGCCCATGCAGAGGCTGGCGGAGGCATCGAACAGAAACCATCCCCAACCTTCGAGCGGTCGAACCTGGAACGCCGCCACCGTTGCCAGTCCGGCCTGGACCAGCAGCAATGTTCCAAGCAGTCCCGTCAGCACTTCGACGCCTTCAATGGGAAAGAACGCAAGCGCAACTCCGGCGATTACAGAGAGCACTCCTAGCAACACTTTCAGGAAGAAATTCCCAACCTTCTGGGAGTAAAGAGCAAACACGAATTGAGCGATGCCGACGAAGATTAATGCCCAACCGAGCAAAACGGTAGTGATAGTAGCCGTCGCCAGCGGGTAAATAATCAGGAACGCCCCCAGGGCTGCGGTCAAGACGCCCATGAAAATGCTCCACGTGGAACGCTTCTTGACTTCCTCCGTTAAGTTCTGTGCGGACATTCGATCCTCCTTACTTGCCGATTTGTTTTCAAAAGGGGAGGTCTTCTCGACCTCCCTTTCGAACAGGTGCTGAAATAGCCGTTCTGAGCTGTCTCGCGTTACGACGCCTTGGCCTCGGCGGCCGCTGCTTTGGCCTTCAGTACCTGGACCTTTGCCTGAGCCTGACGATCCGCAGCCTCGCGTCTTTCTTTGGCTTTCTGCAACTGCGCCTGAATCTTGGAGTCAAGCTGGTTAATCTTTTCATTGAGCTTTGCCTTCCGGTCGGCGTGAGCCTTGGCAGCCTCGGCCTTCATTTGGGCGAGGTCCGCCTTCATGGCGTTCACGTTCTCCTCGTGGATTGTGTGTTTCACGTCCGAAAGAGCCCGGCGGAACACGGTCCCGCCGATCGCTTCCATGCGGGTGTCTACGGGCGTAGTCCAGTCCTCTTCAATTTCGGCGACCACGGCTACCTTGTTTGGCAACAACACTTTGGTGACGTCCTGGATGAAGTCGTCGCCGATGCCAACGTTGGTCAAGTCGGTGACCGCGCCGACAGTAAGACCAGTAGCAGCGCCGATAGCCAAGCCCACCGGTCCACCGAGCAACCCGATCAGACTTCCAAACGAGGTGCCGAGCAGAGTCCCGATCGGTCCGTAGTCGTCCTCTTGCTTCACAGTTGTGGTGCCATCGGAGTGTTTGGTAAGCACCGCGTAGGCATAGACGCTGATGCTACCCTCACGATCGAGCTGCATAAGCGCCCTTTTCCCTTCGTACGATTTGGTTTCGTTGTCAAAAACAACTACCAGCATTCTGTCCATGATGGTTTCGCTCCTTTTATTTGGATTTCTCTTGCTAAGCTTTCGAATGCAAAGCAAGCGCCATCGGTAAGTTCTTCAAAACGCTCAAGCTCGAGCATCGCAGGAGTCGCAATCTCATCGCGAATTCGCGAAGTTCGTGAAAAACTACGGGCATTGTGGATTCGGAGTTGGAGGCTGCTTTAGCTAGCAGCTTTGAGGCAGTACTGTTGATGTCCCTCGCTATGACACTGTTCGTCCGAACGTGGTGAGAGCTTGCGCGGCGCGTGGCTCGTTCGATGATCGGCATCAGCCGGCCTTCTGCGATGGTACCTCTCTGGCGCCACGCGCAATCATGCGGTCTGAGTACTCGTAGCCCTGAAGCGATACTTGTCGATGTTCATCGATCTGATTTTCGATTCCAGGGTCGATGGCGGAATACCTAACTTGGCGGCCGCACCCGACGGTCCCGACACGCGGCCTCTCGCTCCCGCCAGGGCAGCGTCGATCATTTCTCGATCCTCCATGGCAGACCTTTTAAAGAGCGGCTGGGTTGCCGGGTCGGTTGGGAAGGATTCGCGCGAGAGCCAGCTCTTCTTGACAGACAGGGCCCCCTTTTCATAGACGACTACAGATCGTTCGATCACATTTTGCAGCTCACGAATGTTTCCGGGCCATCGATATCGCGTCAGCGCCTGCATCGTTTCCGGGGAAATTCCCTCTATGTTTTTGTTCATCCACCGGGCGAATTGCCGGACGAAATGCCGTACCAATAGCGGAATGTCCTCCGGGCGTTCGCGCAAAGGAGGAATGGAAATCGGAAAGATATTCAGACGATAGTAGAGGTCTTGACGGAACTGTTTCTGCCAGATCATCTCTTCCAGGTTGCGATGGGTTGCGGCTACAAACCGAACGTCAACTTTCTTTGTGTGAGTGCTGCCCAACCGCTCGAATTCTCGCTCCTGCACGGCGCGCAGGAGTTTCGGTTGCAGCTCTAGTGGGATATCACCAATTTCATCCAGAAACAACGTACCTTGGTCTGCCGCCTCGAGCCGGCCGATCTTCTGAGCGATCGCACCGGTAAAGGCCCCACGCTCGTGGCCAAACAGTTCGCTTTCGAGCAGACCGCTGGGGATAGCAGCGCAGTTGAGCTTCACCAGCGCTCGGTTTCTGCGGCGGCTGCGATCGTGAACCGCACGCGCGATGAGTTCCTTGCCCGTGCCCGTCTCTCCCAACAGGAGTACCGTCGAATCGGTTGTAGCCACCATTTCTGCCAATTGCAGCACCTCCCGGAGGGCTCGACTCTGTCCCACGATTCCCGCAAAGTCTGCCTCGGAACGGACTTCTTCCTCTAGATAGAGCTTTTTGTTTATGCTGAGAGTACTCGGAGCAACACTCCTGAATCGTGAGGTGCTGTCGCAGAGGTTAGGATCCGAAACATCAGTCAAATTCATGGCGATCCTCCAAATATGCAGATCTAGCTCCGACTGTCTCTGGTTTCTTCGCCAGATCAGTTTCTCGCTGGCGGCGGAGTGCCTCATCGAAGCGCTGTCCTAGGAATTTGAGCAATTCTTCCGCGGACCGGAACTTCAACTCCTTGCCGGTATCTACTTCTTCCACCCATCCTTCGAACCGGCCTTGTGCAGATTGCGTTCGGGGTCCAAGTCGCACAACAAATGCTCGATTCATAATGCGCTGAGAATAGACCGTCTCAGAAGGGAAGGTGTGTCTTTTCCGTTGATTTTTGGTGACGTCACCGTTTCGCTTCGGTCAAGTCGGCCAGAGTTCGACCGAGGCGCCCCCTCTGGGAGGCGAATTGTGCCACGGTGATTTGATCGGCGAAGATCCCGTCTCCCGCCATTTCGTTGCCCAGCAATGGGTTAGCCTCAAAATGTTCCGCTTGGATTCTGGCAAGCTGTATGATTGGCTACGCAGCTGATGCCGGCAGTCGCGCCTTGCACGACGCGGTAAAAGCATCCATAGGTAGGTTCGGCGATGAAGCGGTTTCAATCCTTTCGGCTCGATCCCGCAAACCAGTGCCTTTGGGATGGAGATGTGCGGGTTGCGCTCACTCCCAAAGCGTTTGATGTGCTGCGTTACCTGGTGGAACACGCCGGCCGGTTGGTCACCGCGGACGAGATCTTACAGGCACTCTGGCCTGCCACGTATATAAACCCTGAAGGGCTCAGAAAGTACGTTCTGGAAATCCGGCGGGTGCTAGGAGACCGACCCGACACGCCCCAGTTCATTGAAACGCTACCGAAGCGGGGGTATCAGTTTGTGGCTTCGGTCACCGAAGAAAGCGCTGCCGCAGCGTTACCGGCAGAGGGAACGAGAAAGATCGTGGGCCGCGAATCGGAACTGGCGGAGTTGGGCGGCTATCTTAGTCGAGCGCAACGTAGCGAGCGGCAAATCGTCTTTGTCACTGGGGATCCCGGCATCGGTAAAACCGCACTCGTCGACGAGTTCCAGCGCCAAACCGCAGCTAAATTTCCCGGTATTGTGATCGCTCGCGGCCAATGCGTCGAAGGGTATGGAAGCAAGGAAGCTTATTACCCTATGTTCGAAGCATTGGGTCAGTTGTGCCATGGGCCGGAAGGAGACTCAGTCGTTCAAATCCTGGCGACACAAGCGCCGACTTGGCTAGTACAGTTCCCCGCATTTGTGAAACCCAAACAACGAGAAATGCTACAGCGGGAGATCCAGGGCGCCACGCGCGAGCGCATGCTGCGCGAAATCAGCGAGGCCCTGGAGATGATCGCATCCGGGAGTCCGCTCCTATTAGTGTTCTCGGATCTCCACTGGGTGGACCCCTCCACGGTGGATCTCATCTCGGCCCTGGCTCGCCGCCGCGCGCCAGCCAAGCTGATGCTGATTAGCACGTATCGTCCCGTAGACGTGACGCTTGCGCAGCATCCGCTGAAGGGAGTCAAGCAGGACCTGCTGATTCATCACCTGTGCCACGAGATCGCCTTGCAGCCGCTCGAAGAAGCCGACGTTGCTGAGTATGTGGCCGCTGAGTCGGGAGGAGCAGAAGTGCCTAAAGGCTTGGCGGGGCTGATCTATCTGCATACTGAAGGCAATCCGCTATATATGGTCGCTGCCTTGGATGACATGCGAGACCGGGGTCTGATCGTCCTTGAGAATGGAGCCTGGGAACTCAAGGTGCCCTTGGAGAAAATCGATCTTCAAGCGCCGGAGAGTCTGAGGCAAATGATCGAACTCCAGATTGAGCGGCTGAGTGAGGAGGAGCAGCGCTTACTCGAGGTCGCCAGTGTTCTCAGGAAATTCTCTTTGTCGGTGACCATTGGAGCCGCAGTGTCTAACCTTGAGCCGGACAGGGTTGAAGAGGTGCTCGAGCGGCTGGCGAGGCGGCATCAGATGATCCGTGCGGCGGGTTTTCGGGATTACAGAACTGGCACATCCCTCTGCTACGAATTCGTGCATGTGTTGTATCGCGAGGTCTTGTATAGACGAATCGGGCCTGCACGAAAGAGAAAACTGCACCAGAGTGTGGCCGAAAAGGCCGAGGCATTGCATGTTTTAACCGAGGCAGACGCGGCCGCCGAATTGGCGTACCAGTTCGAGGAAGGCGGCGACTGGCCACGTGCCATAAGGTACCTCCGGTCGGCAGCGGACACGGCTGGCCGACGGTTTGAACCGCGGCAAGCTGCAGCGATCCTTGAGCATACTTTGGAATTGGTGAGCAGATTGCCGGAGGCGGAGCGTGCCACGAGCGAAATCGAGCTCTGGGAGAAGCTGGCGGCGATCTACACAAACCTATTCGATCAACGCGCTGTGGCGACTTACGAAGCCCTGGCTTCCCGGGCAGCGCACTACGGTAGGGCCGACGTGGAGGCACGTGCGCTGCCGGAGATGGTCTTGCCCATAGCGCAGTTTTCTGGAGTTGATCAGTACATGCAGACGCTGGAGCGTGCGCGCGACGCACTATCGCGCTCTGGTGAAGGGGATACTCTTCATCGGGCAGCCATGCGCGTGATCCTCAAACCCCGCGATCGCGCGAACGATTGGGAACCCGAAGATTTGCAAGAGTTCAAGGGCTTGGTCGCGAAGGTTCGTGAATCCGGCGATCAAAGGTTGTTGCGGGAACTTCTGCACTGGAGTTGCTATGTTCTTATCAACTCCTCCGAATATCGGGAAGCGTACGGGAACGCGGAGGAAAGCTTGGCAATTGCGCTGGAGGGCTGCGAGGAGAACCCTTACCTAGGGTGGGATTTCACATCCTATGAGCATGTCATAGTCAAGTGTCTTTTTCTGCTTGGAGAGTGGGGCGAGGCGCTGCGAAGAAACCGACAGCGTGCCGAGGTAGCCAAGAAGAATGGCAATCGCGAGAATGCGGCCATTACGGAAATGGAGCGTGCGTGGATACTGATCGAGGCGATGGACTTTGCCGGAAGCCAACAGATCATCGAGTCAGCCCTTCCTCTACTTGCCGCCATCCCTCTCCCTCATCGCACATGTTTGATCTTGGCGGGATGGGCTGAAGCAGGTCTCGGAAATCATGAACGCGCCCTGGAGCACTTGCTGACGTGCGGGAAAGAAATGGATCAACTTCCGATGTTGGCCGACTGGCACTTCCGCCTGACACTCCAACGGGCTCTGACGGAAGCTTGGTTATCGAAAGGAGACTTAGGGAAGGCGCGAGCAGAAGCAGAGGAGTTTCTGAAAATTACGCTAACTGTCCAAGATCGCATGGCCCGGGCACTGGCTTTTGAAGCAAACGCCCGGCTCGCCATCGCCGAACAGGACTTTGATCGCGCTCAAGATTTTATCGCTAGAGCTCTGAAGACGATGGAGGGTTATGAAGTTCCGCTCGCCCACTGGCGAGTTCACGCAACCGCCGCGGAATTCTACCAGAACTCAAGCGATTGGGACTTGGCGGAACGCCATCTGGAGCTCAGCCGCGACACGATTATGAAGTTGGCAAATTCCCTGCCCGCAGAAGAGCCACTTCGACAAACATTTCTCTCAGCGCCGATGATTCGTCCGATCCTCGACAACCCAAAAACCGCAGTCCGGCGGGCCAAACGCGCTTAAAATAATCTCGGGAGACTTCTCCTATTCCCCTATCACCCACCGGAACATAATTCCCCCTAGCGACTCCATCCTGCGATCCACTGGTGTCGCGAACTCTTCCTCAATGTCTGCGATCAGTGCCACCCTATTTGGCAACAAGACCTTTGTCACATCACTGATAAAGGCTTCGTCCATGACGGCAGGGTGCAGTTCTGCTAGCTCGCCTGCATGCGTCCGGGTAGGAGCCGCAAGGCCCGAGGCTATCGCATCGGCTGAAGGTTCCGTCGCAGATCGCGGAACGCCGGCGAAAGTGTTGAATGGACGATGCTCATCCGCCCACTTTACGATGGTGGTGCCGTCGACGCGCTTCGCAACCGACGCGTAGTCGTAGATGCTGATACTGCCTTCGCGGTCGAGTTGCCAAAGTCCTTCTCCCCCTTCGGTTGCCTTGCTTTCATCGTCAAACACGACCACCAGTATGCGACGCATAACTCATCTCCTACTTCTCAGTTTCGAGTGGCTATACGAGCCCCTTGTCGAAACATGCCGATCTTCGACAACGAGATCCATCAGCACCAAGTCGCAGCAAGTCGATATAGGACCAGAATGGCTTCGGCCAAGGCCAACGACAGCATTACAAGAATGAGAAGTTTTGTTTTCATTTCAAAAAGCTGCTCCTGCGCCTAGGTGCAATCGTTTTGCGTGCCTGATCGGCCGGAGCGTTTACCTCAGAGCACGATGGTGACCATTGTGTCCACCTGTGGTAGAGGCGGGCTGCCAAGTTTGGCTCTAATCGGTATTCAAGACCCATCGTCGATTTTCACGAACTTCGCGAATTCGCGGAGAGGTTCCGACTCTGCGATATCCGAGTCCGAGCGTTTTGAAGAACTTATGAATGGCGCTTCCATTGCATTCGTAGCGCTCAGGTATAGAGAGAGCCAAATCAAGAGGCCCGAAACCGTGGACAGAATCCTGGTAGTCGTCTTTGACACTGAAACAAAAGCGTATGAGGGCAAGAACGCGCTTTTGCGGTTGGACGATGAAGGTCGCATCAACCTCTACGCCAATATTGTGCTTGCCAAGCACGCAGATGGCAGGGCAACCATAGAGCAGGAGAATGACCGAGGGCCGCTCGGAACTCTTCTCGGAACCGAACTTGGAAGTCTCATCGGCATGCTCGGCGGACCGGCCGGCTTGGCGATCGGTGCAGTTGCGGGGCTGTTGGCCGGCGGCACGGCGGACCTGAACGATCTCCGGATTGGCGACGGCTTCATTGATGATGTGACCAAAGAACTGCGACCGAATCGCTTTGCGGTAGTCGCGGAGGTTCAAGAAGAGTCGACGACTCCCGTTGACAGCTGCATGGAGCGTATCGGGGGTATCGTATTCCGGCGCACTCTGTCAGAGGTAAAACACACAATCCACGAGGAGCACGTCGCCGCCATGAAAGCCGACCTCGCCCAAATGAAGGCGGAGTGGGCCAAGGCTGACGCCGACCGGAAAGCAAAGCTGCAGGAAAAGATGCACCAGCTCGACTCCAAAATTCAAGCGCAGTTGCTAGAGGCGAAAGACAGACGCGACGAAGCGGAGTGGGAGGCAAAGGCCAAAGCGGAGGACCTTGAGCGCGAGGCAGAGACCAAGGCGGCAGAAACGCATGTCTCGCACACGATTTGCGAATAACCACGTGCTCCAAGCGGCGTGAATCGACAACTCTCGAAAGAGTGAGGTAGGCCATGGAAGACATCATCGATGCGGAAGGCCGGCACAAATGCGCTCAAGAGCAGTGCAGGTGTCAAGTTCCATCCACGCAGGAGTACTGCAGCGACTACTGTTCAGACGCCGATGATGTGGCTGAAATCGTGCTCACGTGCAGTTGTAGACACGCTCCATGCGCAGGGAACGGAATGGATGCTTGATCGGCAGTACGTAGCGACGACCAACGCCGCTCGGAGGGGATCGATCATGAATGTATTCGAACTACGTCGAAAAGTGATTTTGTGCACCACCGCTGCTGCGTTGTGCCTCGTGGGCGTTGTGAACGCAATTCCACTAGCGGCGCAAGACCAGGACGATGAAGTGCAGATGGGCCAGTCGGTCTTCGACCAACTGAAAGCGAAGGGCGAGATCATCGAATCCTCCCCTCTGTACGACCAGTTGAAGCCGATTGCGGACGCCATTACCCGCGCGGCACAACCGCGATACAACCACCCGTTCAAGTTCTACCTGGTTCATGAAGCTCACCCGAACGCGTTCGCAACTCCGGGCGGTAACGTGTATGTGGTCGATTCGCTCCTGTATTTCGTGAAGAACACTGACGAGCTCGCCGGGACGCTGTGTCACGAGGTTTCCCACACCATCCATCACGACACCATGACGTTAATGGAAGAGCAGCAGAGAATTGCGGAGCGGGAAGTCGGCGCCGCCATTCTTCTGGGCCCCACTCGTGCGAATGTGCTGGCCATTCTTCTTCTTGGCAAGCTGCATTCCCTCGGCTACTCGCGAGATGTGGAATCACGAGCCGACCTCACTGGCTCCGACGTGTGTGCTGCCGCCGGATACAACCCGTGGGGACTGGTATGGCTATTCCAGGATTTTAAGAACGCCAGGGCGGAAGAGATTCCCCAGCTCTTGTCGGATCACCCCAATGACCAAAATCGAATCAATGCGTTGGAGCGGCACTTCCGAAAGAATCCGGCGGTCTTCAAAAAGTTCAATCCGGACCCAAAGTCGTCTGCGCCCTTTGTCGTTCCTAAGAACGCTCCGGAGGTTTTCTTGCACTGAGAATTCAATTCATCCGTGCTGCCGAATCGGTGAAAACCAAATGATGGCAGTGCGCAAAAGGAGAAACACAATGAACACAATTAGTGATTTGTTCGCCGCTGGACTCGATCAAGTCAAAAGATCCTGGGGCTGGTTCCTCGTCTTCGGCATTTTGCTGATGATTCTCGGCGTCGCGTGCGTCGCCAAAGCACAGACCGCAACCACTTTTTCAATCCTGGCGTTAGGCTGGGTTCTTGCAATCAGTGGAGTGTTGTGGCTTGTCAACTCGTTTTACGCCTTCAGCTGGCATGGGTTCTTTCTGTACCTGCTGAACGCGATCATCCGAGGAGTGACTGGATACCTCCTGATTCGTCACCCGGACGCAGGCGCACAAGGAGTGACCATGCTGCTCGCTGCACTCTTTATCGTCGGAGGCCTGTTCCGCGGAGTCGGGGCGAGTGTTATTCAGTTTCCCAGGTGGGGATGGACGGTGTTTTCGGGACTGGTCTCAGTCGTTCTCGGCATCTACCTCTTGGTCAGTTGGCCTGCAGCAACCACCTACTTCATTGGTTTGGCGATCGGAATCGACCTCATTTTTGACGGGTCGGCCCTCGTCGGTTTCGCGGGCGCGATTCGCAGCCTGCCGGGACCGAAGTTGTTAGACAGAGCTGCCTGATGACGAAGCGGAGTCGGAACCGGAGGTAAGACAATGTTGCATCAACATTCGGAGCAGCGCAGTTGGTGGAAGCTCGTATTGACGGGCTTCTTGGCGATCACATTCGGAATCGGGGCTGTTGTGCTTCCTGCCGGAATTATGTTTGGGCGGATCCTGGACGTGATTTTCGGTGTAGCCAGGCCCCTATCCGCAAGCATGACCGCCGTGGCGGCCGTGCTCGCGCTGGTGGCGCTGGTTGCGGTCGACAGCCTGGTAAACCTGTTCGGTACAGGCGTGATGGACAAGCGCGCATCCAGAATTCGTGGTGTGGTCGGAGTCGCAACCTTGATCGCGGCGGTGTTTTGGCCCGGAAGGACGGTTTACATTGCCGTGGAACTGATCGGATTATGGGCCATCGTAGTCGGAGTGCTCGAACTCATTTTCGCGAGAACTTCGGGTGGAGATGCGAAGAGTCGCGCACTGCTCGTCATCGCCGCGATCGCTTCGATCGTCATTGGCGTCGGCGTGATGAAGTGGGCCTTCGTGGGTGCGGTCCTGGTCAGTGCTGTCGTTGGTATTGCGGCCGCTGCTCGCGGAATAAGCCTGATCGTGAGCGGTATTCGCGAGCGAATAAGCTTGGACGAACGGGGAGGCCGGACCATCGGGCAAAAGGCTGCCTGAGTACTCCTGACGCTCTTCAAAGACGCGTCAGTTTTCGGCGCCGCTGCGGCCTAGCAAGTCCATGCTGAAAAGCGCGGATGACAGATTATCGAGAGCAGCATGTTTTCATTTGACGATCGTACAAGCAACGTGGTCACCACCGTGGGGGTCTACCTGGCTGCGGTGGCGATCCTTTACCTAGCGCGCGGTGCTTTTTTCATTTTGCTGCTGTCGCTGTTTTTCGCTTATTTGCTCGAACCTGCGGTCGGACTGGTGCAACGGCATTCGCGGCTAGGTCAGAAGAATCGCACTTGGGCAATTATAGAAGTGTACTTGATCGGGACGTTGTTGCTTGGCAGTTTGGTCTACGAGTTAGGTCCACACCTCGTCGCGCAATTGAAGAATCTGAATTCGGCTGTACCCGAAATCTTGCAAGGCCTTTCGAGTGGAAGGGCCGAGGCCGATTTGGAGAGCAGGCATGGCTTGAGCGCGGCTCAGCAACAGCAGATACACGACTGGTTGGCTAGTCACCGCGACGTCATCGCCAGTGTTTTCGAGCGGGGGGCGGCGTCTGCGGGGTATCTCGCCGCGAGCGCGGTCTGGCTTTTCGTCATTCCTATCCTGGCGATCTTCATCTTGCGCGATGGGCCTCACATGAAGGATGCGGCTATTGAAGCTTTTGAACGGCGGGGAAACCGAACACCCGTCAAGCGAATCCTGAAGCAGGTTGATGAGATGCTTGCCAAATACATTCGCGCACAGTTCGCCTTGGCGGGTCTCTCCTTCGTCTTCTATAGCCTCACCATGCTGGTCCTAAGGTTCCCGTATGCGATCGCACTGGGCCTTTTGGGAGGTGTTTTGGAATTCCTTCCAGCCGTGGGCTGGATCGCTTCGGCCGCGGCTATTCTGACGATGGGATTCCTGACTCACGCGCACTGGATCTGGATGGCGGGATTGTTGCTTGTGTGGAGGCTGGTGCAGGACTATGTGAACTCGCCTCGCATCATGGGTCACAACCTGGAACTACCGCCTTTGACCGTCTTATTTGCGCTCATGGTGGGAAGTCAAGTGGGAGGCATTGCAGGCATGTACCTCTCGGTTCCAACAGTCGCTGTGCTGCGAATCGTCTGGCTGGAATGTTTCTCGACTGGGAACTCCGCGACTGCCCTCTCCGATCAGCCAGTCCTGCACGTGAAGGCATGACTGTTGCCCGCATTATTTCTAGCGAGATTCGCGAATTCACGAGGGAATCGCGACTTTGCGGTTCGTGTATCGAAGCGTTTTCACGGGTTTAGAACTGGCCTTCTTATTGCATACCCATAGGGACAGATCGAGGAGAAGAGTCACAAGCGTGACAGACTCGCGATCCAATCAAGGCACAACACCAAAAAGGAGAACAATCATGCCAGAACTGATAGTGGTTGGTTTCAAGAAAGACATGTACCGGGCATCGGTGGTGCTCAACAAGTTGCAATCGATGAACGATGACTGGGCGGTCGACCTTCACGATGCAGTCGCCGTCTACCGTGACTATAACGGCAAGCTGCGGGTTGACCAGAGCTACCAGACGACCACAGGCGAAGGCGCGGCCCTCGGCGGTTTCCTGGGCTCCCTGATCGGGCTCACACTCGCCGCCATCCCGTTCACCGGCGGAGCCAGTGCAGTGGCGGCAGGGACTCTCGCGGCAGGGGCGGCAGCCGGTGCCGCACTGGGCGCGGGTGCGGGTGCCATCGACGCCGCATGGTGGAAGGATGAGTTTGGCATCCCCGACGAATTTGTGCAGCAGGTCGGGGCGATGATCCAACCCGGTGACTCGGCGATCTACGTGCTCGCGCGCACCGCGAATCCCGACATCCTTGCCGACCAGTTCCGCGGCTATGGTGGCACCATTCTCAGCACCACGTTGAGTCGTGATCAGCAGGCCAAGGTGGAGAAGGTACTGAGCAACAGGGCAGCGTAAGCTGTCAATCTCGCACCTTCATTGAAATGGTCAGGGCAGCCGCCTGGGAGCGGGAATCCTCCTGCGGTGCGTTGGACGATCCCGGGCGGTTGCGCTCTCGAACCATGAGTCGGAGTATTGCACACTGTCTCGGTTGTGCCTGTGCTCAGAACGTGTTGGTATTGATGGGCCACAGTTAGTTCTTAGCTCCAAGTACGCCAAGGCAGAGCTGAGGCGGAGGGAAGCCATGCCCGAAATTAGACCATCGCCCCGAAGACCGGACCCCGAGAAGGACAAGAAGCATCAGGAAGAAAGTCGGCGTCAGGCCCGCTTCAGCATCAGTTACCTGCTAGTGAGCTTGTTTTTTCTGTGGCTGTTTCAAGTATTAGTCCTGACTCCGCTTGTGAACCGGAAGACGGAAATCGCCTACAGCGATTTCAAGAAGAAACTTGCAACCAGTCAAATCGTGGAAGTGACCATCGGCGACAGGAGCATTGAAGGTGTGATGAAGAACCCGAAGGCAGATGGATCTCCCGCGACTATCCCGTTCAACAGCGTATTTGTTTCCGCAGGCGATCCCAAACTGATCGAAGATTTGCAGAATGCGGGCATCTCCTACCGTTTTCAGCGCCCGCCAAACCCCGTTGGTGGCCTCTTGGCCGCATATGTTCTCCCTCTCGTATTGCTCGGCGGTTTCTGGTACCTGGCATATCGGCGAGCGGGTGGAAGCGCCGCCGCTGGCGGAGGACTGGGCAGCATCTTTGGCGTTGGTAAGAGCAAAGCTATTGAGGTCAAGCCCGAAGATGTCAACGTGACGTACAAGGACGTGGGCGGGGCGGACGAGGCGATCGCAGAACTGCAGGAGATTATCCAGTTCTTGAAACAACCGGAGCAGTTCGCAAGCCTCGGTGGGCACATTCCGAAGGGCGTACTGCTGGTCGGACCACCTGGTACTGGCAAGACGCTCCTCGCCAAAGCAACCGCCGGTGAGGCGCAGGTGGCCTTCTTCGAAACCAGTGGCTCCGAATTTGTCGAAATGTTCGTGGGGGTGGGGGCCGCGCGCGTGCGGGACTTGTTCGAACAAGCTCGTAAAGCAGCCCCCGCGATCGTATTCATCGATGAGATTGACGCTATTGGTCAGAGCCGCGGCGGAGTCATGCGCCTGGGGAGCAACGACGAACGTGAGCAGACGCTCAACCAACTGCTGGCAGAGATCGATGGCTTCAAGACGGATGCAAGCACACCAGTCATTATCATGGCTGCCACCAACCGCCCGGAGGTACTCGATCCAGCGCTTCTCCGCGCGGGCCGCTTTGATCGTCAGATCGCCATTGGCAATCCCGACCTCGTCGGCCGTGTCCAAATCCTGAAAATCCATAGCAGAGACATAAAACTGGCGGCAGATTTTGACATGGATCGGGCTGCTCGCATGACCGCTGGATTCAGTGGTGCTGATCTGGCAAACACGATGAATGAGGCAGCACTATCGGCCGCGCGTCGGAAGGCTGTAGCGGTCACGTTGAGTGACTTCGAGGCGGCTATCGAACGCGTAGTTGCAGGCTCCGAAAAGAAGAGCCGAGTGATGAATGAGCAGGAACGAACCACGGTTGCATACCATGAATCGGGCCATGCGATTGTGGCCGGACTGGTGCCGCATGGCCAACCGGTCAGCAAGATCAGCATCGTTCCACACAGCCGCGGCGCTTTGGGTTACACCATTCAGATGCCGGCCGAAGATCGCTACCTGCTCACGACCGAGGAACTGCAGGACCAAATCGCCGTCATGCTTGGCGGACGCGCGGCGGAGATGGTGGAGTTCCGCGCCATCAGCACGGGAGCAAGCGACGATATTACGCGGGCGACCGATTTGGCTCGCCGGATGGTCACCGAATTTGGCATGAGCGACAAGCTCGGGTCGGTGCGCTATGCCGGTCAACAACTTCAGTACCTGGGCAGATCAGTCGAGGACAGCAGCCAGATCAGTCCAGAGACTCGTGAAGTGATAGACAAAGAAGTTCAGCGGCTCGTGACCGAACAATATGACCGTGCCCAGGAGTTGCTGAAGAAGCATCAAGCGGCCCTCAAGACGTTAGCCGGTCGCCTCCTGGAGCAAGAAACAGTAGACGGTAGTGTCGTGAGAAAAGCGTTGGCGGACGGTGCGGCCACCTCCCCTCCTGCCAATGGCACTCAGCTTGAGCCCGTCGCTGCTGCCGATAGGAGGTCGGTGGCCTAAAGATTGCCCACGAGACGGGCGGCGATACTGCGTCAGTGGTTCCACAAGCACGGAATGGAAGGAGGGGAAATGAACATAGCTTTCCTGATCGGAAGGATCATATTCGGGGGATATTGGCTGATGGCCAGTTTCAACCACTTCAAGAACCTCAACTACATGAGCGAGTACGCCAAAGCGAGGGGCACACCGTCTCCCATGCTTGCCGTGGCAGGAACCGGAATCATCCTGCTGCTTGGTGGGCTCAGCATGTTGCTGGGTGTCTATCCCGTAATCGGGATTGTTCTGCTGATCATCTTCCTGCTGGGCGTGTCTTTGCAGATGCACAGCTTCTGGAAGGTAGACGATGCTCAGATGAAGCAGATCGACATGATCAATTTCACGAAGAACATGGCGCTCGTCGGAGCACTCTTGATGTTCCTGCTGCTGCCGCGACCGTGGCCGATGGGTCTAGGGATCGGGTAGCGTCAAAGCCGCCCAGAGCCGCGGGAAGAATGGTCTCGTGTTTTTCCACCCGACGCAGGTAACTATCGCGGCTTCCGAAGTGCTCGACAAGCTTCCGGGCGTTGATTTTTCTATCTTGGGAACGGTCAGCTTGCAGCACAATCTAGCTATGCAAGCCCACCGTTCCCCTTTATGTCCCGGAATTGAATAGAATCTGTTTGCCCTACCCCGCTTTCTCTAGTTTGGCAGCCGCTTTCTTCAATTGCTCGGCCGCCACGCTCCTCAGCTTTGCCGCGGACTGGTCGTATTGTTCTCGTATCTGGGTTACTCGTGCGTTTATAGCTGCCTTGGCGTCGCCCTGAGCCTTGGCAGCTTTCTTTTGCAGGGCTTGCACCTTGGCATCGGCCTCGCTCTTGATTTGCTCCGACCTCTGTTTCGCCTGCTCTAGCTTGTTTTGCAGCTTTCTGTTGAGGCTGTCGATTTTGGCTTGGAGCTTAGCCTTACTTTCGGCCCGTGCCTGAGCGTGCTCGGCCTTCAATTGGTCAATTTCGGCTCTGAGCGCCGCCGCCTCACTGGCCCGTAGTTCCTCTTCGAAGTGCTCCCTCGGTGTGCGAAATACGATACCACCCAATGCTTCCATTCTGGTGTCGACCGGAGTCACCCACTCTTCGCTGACGTCAGCAACCACCGCGCACTTGCCGGGTGTAAGCACGGCGGAAGCCTCGTTGAGAAAATCAGCGTTCACGCCAGACCTTTCCACGTCGCCGATGATGCCGGCCGTCGCTCCAACTGCGGCACCGATACCTAAGCCGACTGGTCCCCCGAGCAGTCCGATGAGGCTGCCGATCGCCGTCCCTCCGACGGTGCGAATTGGGAAATCGCCTTCCGCTTCCTTTACGGTCACGGTTCCATCGGCATTCTTCTGGATCACCGACTCAGCATGAATCGCAATGCTTCCTTCTCCATCAAGTTGGCTGAGAGCACGTGATCCTTCATACGCTTTCGATTCGTCGTTAAACACTACAACCATCATTCTTTCCATGAGCGTTCTCCTTTCTGTAACGTTTAGGAGCTTATGCAGCGTTAGCTTTATCCGGGATTTCCTTCTTGGCTTTCAAAAACAGCACCATTGTACGCCCATCTCGCCTGCTCGCGACGTTATGCAACTGGTATTCACCCGCTCGCTGTTCGCTTCAACGGCGCGACGGCGGGATTGCCGTTCTTAAGGTGACGACTCGGGTAGACTGGGACACTTCCGTTCGCTTTGGTGGCAGGCGCTCGGGCGCACACCTCCGGAGGAACATGCGAACGTATTCCTCTACGAGCCGGGAGGTGTTATCGGCTCTCAGGATCACGCATGTCTTGAAGCACAGCGATGTATCGGAAAGCAGCTTTACGACCACGCCGTCAGCATGAAAGCCTGTCGCCGTAGGGTGCGTTAGGATAGCGACACCTACGTGCTCCGATACTAGGTCCACTGCCTGCTGTGGCGCGATGGCATCGTGAGCGTGCTTGGGAGCGATGGACCCACGTTGTGCTGCATCCATGATCGCCTCAAAGACTATCGGATCAAAACGTTTCGGAAACAGAATCCACTCATCCTTGGCCAGATCCTGGAGAACCAGGCGTTCTTTGTGAGCAGCGGGGTGGTTCTCTGGAAGTACAGCATAGAGCGGAGCCGGAGCAAACGGCACAGCCGTGATCTGAGCATCCTGCGGTGGCGCCGTCACTAAGGCGAGGTTGACTTCTCCAACCAGGACGCTATGGACCGACTCCATTACAAACTGAGTCTTTAGTCGAATTTCGAGTCTCGGATACAAAGGAAGCCGGATCGCAAACATCGCGGAGACCCAGTCGTGATCGGCATAAGGTGAGCGTCCAATCGTCAGGATGCTGTCGGACCCGTCGTGCGCAGCACGAGCGAGATGCACGGCACGCTCCGTGTGCGAGAGCGCAGAGCGGGCCTCTTCGACGAAGAGACGCCCTGCGTCCGTGAGTTCCACAATCCGTCGCTTGTCGCGAGTGAACAGGTGAAACTGATGCTCTGCTTCGAGGTCGGTGATCTGTTTACTGAGCGCAGGCTGGGTTATATGCAATCTGTCCGCGGCCCGCCTGAAGTTCAGCTCTTCGGCCAAGGCAATGACTGCAAGCAGGTGACGTATTTCAACGCTGGGAAACACTGCTCCAAGCCCCGTTCACGAGTTGGGTGACACCAGGTGTTTCGTCCTGCCATTTGCATGTGAAGCGACGAGTGGTTATGGGCTTGGAACCCAGCCGGTTCTAAAAGGTTTCGCGAAGGACAAAATAAATGTAGAACCCATCGATCCGAAAGCGGGCTCCAGACGGAGGTTCCGGGGGATTTTGGGTTCGACAGAGTGGCCGAGACGGAGGGTAAATGCGCCCTCCAATAAGAGCACAATCGTTCCCGGTTGTGCGTTGCCAAAGAAAGCTTCAACGGTCTGGGTTGTGGACCGTTGACACCGCTGCGCGGGACTCTAATTCCATAGAAAATGGCGGAGTGCGAACTCGCACTCCGCCGGGAATCTAGGGGAATTGGCCTAGGCTGTCTTGCGGGTCTTCGGCTTGGCTCCCGCCTTCGTCTTTTTCTCCCGTTTCGCTGCAAGTTCCTCTGCCACGGCCTTTTGCATCTTCTCAGCATCCACTCGGTAGCGTTTGGCGGCGTCCATGAGAACGTCTTCGCGGCTTGAGGTGGATCGTTGATAAGCCGAATCCAACAGGCTGATTTCCAGAAGCAGCTTGCATAGTTCGGCCTCCTCATAGTTGTCTACCTGCTTGGCCAAGAGATCCTGCGCGGACGAAGAGTCCTTCTTGGCCTCTACCTTGTGCCGCTTCGCCAGAGCCGGGACATGGCTGTAGGAAAGGTGGCCGATCAGGTAGTGGGCGACCGCCAACAGGTCGGCCTTCTTTAGCGGAGCCGACACGCGATGGAGGATCGTGGCCAAGACACGATGGCGGGTCGTAATGGCCAATTTCTCCTTTTCGATGCGCTTTCGTTCCTCGGCCCGCTCCCGCTCGACTTGCTGTGGAGAAGGCGTGTTGGGGTGGTGGGTGCGGCAAGCGGGATCGGCACAAACCTTGACAACCTGTCCGCGCTTGCCGCCATCCATAACGATGGCCTCAGCCATCTTGTCGCATGGCTTCTGGTTGGCTGGCAGCTTGCTGCTTGCGCCGTTGGCCTTTGGCGTCTTGATCTCCAACTCCACGTACTGATTCCGTCCCAAGGGAGCGCCCTCGCGGGAATTCCACGCCGCCGAAATCTGGATTAGCTGCGGCTTGGTCTCCAAAGTCTTTTTCACAGAAGCGTCGATCTTGGCTCGGAAACAGTCGGGCGAAGTGCAGGAATCCTTCCGCACGTCGGGGAAAAGGAGTTTGTTGAATCCGGTTCGCTTCGGGCAGTTGGCGCACGAACCCGCTTCGGGAACGAGGGTCTCATCCTGCTTGTCAAAGGGCGCGGACGCCAGTTGTAGCAAGATGTTCGATTCGATCCACGCTGCCAACTCGCGCACTGGAATCAGGACTTGGGTGTTGCCTTCGCTTGTCCACTGTCCGCGAAACGCGGCTGCGAAGGCTTCCTGCTGTTGCGAAGCCGGGAGCTTGGCAATCAGTAAAGCGTGGCCGATGGTGATCTGGTCTTTCAGGAATGCCTCGGCCACGGGCGGTATCAGGTCAGCAAGTCGAATGCGACCGTAGATGTGCGTCATCAGAAGTTGTGAGACCAGCTTGGCCGCCGGGCCAAGCTACGGTTTGAGTTTCAGTTCCACCCTTGGTTTCTGGTTCCAGCGGCCCAGATTGTAACGCAG
>Ga0181527_1001148_pt1 | contig 28093 bp, 25 predicted proteins | sample PEATcosm2014_Bin_30_FD_119762 | JGI IMG/M metagenome (GOLD analysis project Ga0181527, IMG submission 119762) | Peatland microbial communities from MTU Mesocosm Facility, Houghton, MI, USA - PEATcosm2014_Bin06_60_metaG | ecosystem: Environmental > Terrestrial > Soil > Wetlands > Peat | place...
CCTCCCACTCGCCATAGATAACGAGATCGCAGTAGCCGCACGCGTTGAAGTCACGCCGCAGAGCGTAGTACTCGACGTCCTTCTCGTAAAAAGTAATCCTGTGCCCAAGCCGCGCCAGAGCTCGCAAGACCGCGCGGTAAGGCGTCGCGTGTCCGTTGCCCCACGAGGAAGAGAGCGTCAGCCCGAAAATCGTGATCTTCACAACCCACCGCCCATCCGCTTTTCCTCGTCGAATACGGCAAAGAGAAACCGCAGTCTTCTATCCGCCCCGCACCGTAGCTCGCCGGAACTGACCGGAACTGACGTACTTACCTGTGATGTATGACGGTGAGGTGGTGTTTGCCGCCAAATCCGGATCACTCCGGGATGTGGATCGGTCGGGGCAATCATTTGTGGGGGAGCTGCTGAAACGAAAAGACCATCCCTAAGGATGGTCTCTCCTGCGCCCAGCGGGCGTCTACCCTTCCAGATGCGTTGTCAGAGTGATCTTGGCGTTGTTGGCAAACAGCTTCGAAACCGGGCAGCCCGCTTTCGCGTTGTTGGCCGCCTGCTCGAATTTTTCCTTGATCGCGCCGGGAATCTTCGCCGTCAGGTCAAGCTGAATTGTGGTGATGGCGAAACCGTCCCCCACTTTTTCCAGCGAAACGGTGGCCCGGGTATCGATGCTCTGGGCTTTCATCCCGACCGCGTCAAGCCGCGCCGAGAGCGCCATGGAAAAACAGCCCGCATGTGCCGCAGCCAGCAACTCCTCGGGATTGGTGCCTATGCCGTTTTCAAAACGTGCGGCGAATGAGTACTGCGTGCCGTTCAGAACTCCGCTCGCGGTTGAAACCGTGCCTTTGCCGTCTTTCAGTCCGCCCTGCCAGTGTGCGCTGCCAATTCGCTGCATACGATCCTTTCTCCTGACTCCTGACACTCGGCCCGAGCCCGCGCCTCCCGTACAACCAGAGAACACACCAGACGCCCGGCCTCCGGGTCCATCAAGCATCATACGCCGAGCACGCATTTTCGGCACACGGGCTCGACGGGACCGGAGACGGTGCTTCGGGGTGCCCCATTCAAGCGAAGCTTGCGTGGGGCTGTGGTCGAGATCGAGTCCGAGTGGACAGTCGCGCCGACGCAAACGCATGGGCATGTAGTTGCGCCAACCGCCGTGAACAATACGCTAATACTTTTATATACAATGATTTACGGCAACCTGGAGCCAGTGCGGGAAGGCGCTTTAGGGTAAGCCACCGGGTGGAGTCGCGTCACGGGCCAAAGAAAGCCAGTGCAATTTTGGTATCGGTCCGTTTGAAATGATTAAATTTAAAAGCCAAAACGTGAAAGTTGCTGTAAGCTAGCACCGTCAATTTTGCGCTCATTTGGGGGTATTAACTTATTTTGTATTCAGTCATCATAGAAGTTACGGGCCGAACCAGGGGAGTAGCAGCGGGCACTTCGAAATTGCAGCATGAATTTCGCCGTGCGCGTATGGGCTGAAAGGGGCAATATCCATGGAATTCCAGGACAAGGTCATCAAGTGCATTGACTGCGGTGAAGATTTCATTTTCACGGCAGGGGAACAACTGTTTTTCCATGACAAGCAGTTCAAGAATGAGCCGAAACGTTGCAAGGGTTGCAAGGCAAAGCGGGGGCAGACACCCGGGGTGACGCAGACGCCGGCACCACCGAAGGTGGAAACTCGCACTGTATGTTCGGGCTGTGGCAAGGAAACTACGGTTCCTTTCAGACCGACGCAGGGTCGCCCGGTTTTCTGCCGCGAGTGTTTCCAGCAAAAGAAAACGGCTAGCGCGGCCTCTGGTTAGTTGAGATTACAACTTTCGCTCTTCCATGGTTGTGCATCTCTGAATTGCACACGAGAGTTTTTGTTTGTGTCACTGTCATCCGCTGAAAACCCGCTACCACGGCCAATCTAGAACAAAATAACTCCAGATTCGAATTAAGAACCGGAAGTGAAGGTCAGGCTTCCGGGCCACACGTTTGCTTCCGTATAAACACGTTTACTTTTGCATAGAGATGCTTCTCGATAAAAAAGGCCCCGTTCGGCGTTAATGCCAAACGGGGCTGCCAGGGAGGGAAATAGGAGATGAACCGCACCGCCGCCGCGCGTGAATCCTGGTCCCGGACAAAGGAGCTAACCGATCTGGACCAGCCAGGCGAAAACAAGCGCGTTCGAGGGAACTAAGTGCAATTTCTTATCCAAAGTGATCGGCGCCGTATAACCCGCAATTGGAGGGCATTACAACACATACAGAACAGGGACGATCCTAATTCAGAGACACTATGAGTACTCAAAGTGAGTACCTGAATGCACAATTTAGATATCCAGCAGACACGCCTCTTCGCTGTCCGCCGCCCACATTGTGCTTATCGGAACAGGATTGCATCCAAAAGGGAAAGAAGTGGCAACCGATATGCCACTGTGGCAATTTCTTGGTAATCGTTGCCAACTCTTGTGGACCGAATTAATCGATCGTGGGCAATCAGCCTCCGGGAGAACGAATTGAGAACCCAATCTTGGCTGCTTCTGGTGTTTTTCTGCCTGTCGAGCTATGCCCTCGTGGCGCAAGTCGCTCCCACTGTCGCGGTGCCGCAGGCCGGAGCGGCTACCCCCGCCATCGATCCGGAGCTGAACGGCATGCTGCGGCAGATTGAGCAGTTGGCTTCGAGCACCAACCTGGACATCGGCAAGCTGCGGGTAGACAAATGGAAGGCCGATTCGGCAAGCAAGCGGCAGGCGGAAGGCAACATCGATTCCGTGCAGAGAAATTTGACGGCTGCGCTCCCGGAATTCATCACGGCGGTGCGCAATTCACCGCGAAACGTAGCTCCTGAGTTTCGCCTCTATCGCAACTTGAACGCACTTTCCGACGTGTTGAACTCGATAGCGGAGTCGGCGGGGGCCTTCGGTCCCAAAGAGCAGTTCGAACGCCTGGCTGCCGACATCAACGGCTTGGATGCGGCCCGTACAGCGCTCGGAAAGCGCGTGGAATCCCTGGCCGAAGCGCAGGCGCTGGAGCTCGCACAGCTCAGGAAGCAGCTCCTCCAGGCTAGGGCGCAGCAGTCTGCCCCGGGCAAAACCGTCGTGGACGACAACGCCTCGGCGACCAAGCCGAAATCCACTCCCCGCAAGAAGCCAAAACCAGCCCCGCAGCCATCTCAACCGCAACAATCTCAACCGCAGCAATCTCAGCCGCAGCAAACCCCGTCGCAGCAGTCCCCACTGAAGTAGTGAAAGCGAGATTCCGGTGGCTGAATTTCTTGCGTACCTTGGCTGCCGCAAGCGGAGAGCCGACCGGCGGACGAGTGATCCTCTCGTTCTCGAAGATCAACGTGAAGGGATAGACTAGTGTAGCGTTCCAAGACCAGGCGGAAGCATCCAAATGGCGGGAAGCCGGGTACCGGGAATTTCTATATTGGACATGAAACAGGCGGATACGGCCGCTCTTGAACGGAAGATCGGCTACACTTTCAAAAAACGCGAATTGCTTGAACAGGCACTCACGCATAGCTCCCACGCCGGCGAGCATGGGTTATTCCGTGGACGCGAGAATCCGCCGCCAAACCTGCCGCTGCTCGATCCTTTGACGGCGCGAGCAGCATCGCTTGCCGCGCAAGACAATGAGCAGCTCGAGTTCCTGGGTGATGCCGTGATTGGATTTGTAACCAGCCAGGAAGTGTTCCAACGCTTCCCGGACTACACTGAAGGGGAGCTCTCGAAGTTGCGGGCTCACCTGGTGAGCGCCCGTCATCTGGTCCACACCGCCAGGGAGTTGCAACTTGGCGAATACCTGAGGCTTGGACGGGGCGAGGAGAAAAGCGGCGGGCGCGGCAAGGCTGCCCTGCTGGTGGACGCTCTGGAAGCGGTTGTCGCCGCACTGTTTCTTGACGCGGGGCTGGAAGTAGCGCGCGATTTCGTGTTGGCTTGGGTGTTGAATCCCGAATTGGAGCGCCGGCAAGACGGAGCGGAGTCGCTGGTATCGCCCGATTACAAGTCGGAGTTACAGGAGCGGCTGCATGCATTGGGACGTCCCCAACCGCGGTACCTGCTGATTTCCGAAGAAGGCCCCGACCACAAGAAACTTTTTACGCTGGAGACGGTTATTGCTGACCCATCAGGCCATGTGGAGTTTTCCGTGCGCGGCCAGGGCATGACGAAAAAACGGGCTGGACAGGATGCCGCGCGCGAGGCATTGGAAAAGCTGAACTCGATGTTGGAGGCGAAGTGAGCGAAGTCAATCAATCTTCCCTTCCCGAACCCGCGAGTTCCAGCTCAGAGCCAGCGCCTGCCGGTGCCGATGGCCGCCCGCTGTCTGATGACTCCGCCGCATTGCCGGAGCACACAACCTCGACTTGCGCCGGCGAGACTTCAGAGACCGTTCCGCCGGCCGGGTTGCCCTTGCCGGACGCCGAACAAGTTGCCGGCGCACCTGACGCGCAGCAAACATCGCAGGCCCCGGCCTACGCGCCTGGGAAAAAATCTCAAGCCCTGTGGACAAGTTCGGCACAGTCGCTGCTGATGACGATTGTGATCGCCGTGTTTGTGATCACCTTCGTCGTGCAAGCCTTTCAGATTCCCTCCGAGTCGATGGAGCGAACCCTGCTGGTCGGCGACTACCTGCTGGTCGACAAGTTGCACTACGGCCCGCCCGGGATCTGGGACTTCCTCATGCCATACAGGCCCATACGGCGCGGCGACATCATCGTGTTTCGCTATCCGGTGAAGCCGTCCGACCACTTCGTCAAACGCGTGATCGGCCTTCCGGGCGATCGCGTTCACCTGGAGAGGAAACGGGTGTACGTAAACGGCAAGCCTTTGACCGAGCCTTACGTGCGTGTCCGCCGCGGCTCGATCGAGGACTTCCGCGACAACTTTCCGGCCGAGCCGGGGCTCTACAACGACGTCACCGCCAGTTGGTTCCTGCAGATGCGCACGCTGGTGCGCGACGGAGAGTTGGTGGTTCCCGCCAATAGCTACTTCGTCCTTGGAGACAACCGCGACAACAGCCTCGACAGCCGCTACTGGGGGTTGGTTCCCAGGGAGAACGTTATCGGACGTCCCCTGCTGATCTATTGGTCCGCCAAAGCCGTGGGCGGCGCGGACTCTGCCGAAGCAGCCCCGCAGGATGGTAAACTTTCCTCTTTGCGCCCTGTGTTCGAGCGCTGGCTGGGCATACGCTGGCGGCGAATGCTGCGTCTGGTGGAATAATGCCGGTCCACCGCAAGCGCGCCGGTGGAGTTCCAGGAAGACCCTTTGGCTGACGAAAAATTGAAAGTCGCAAAACGCACAGCAGACTCGACCACGGAAAAGCCGGCGTCGAAGCCGGCAAAATCCGGGGAAAAGCATGAGGAAACCACCTCGGAGTTCATCGCCTCACTGGCCTCCGTGCTGGTCGTCGGTCTGTTTATCATCACCTTCTGCCTGCAGGCGTTCGAGATTCCGTCCAGCTCGATGGAGAATACCCTGCTGATCGGTGACCACGTCTTTGTCGATCGCGTGCTGCTCGCGCCCAAGTCGAGCTGGTTTCCGGTTATTCCCTATCGCCAGGTTCAGCACGGTGATATCGTTGTTTTCCTTTCGCCCGCCGAAGCCGGCCTCTACGTGGTGAAGCGGATCATAGGGACGCCCGGAGACCGTATTCACCTGCGCGACGGAGTGGTTTACCGCAACGGGCAAGCGCTCCAAGAGCCTTATGTCGTTCACAATCGCGGCACTCCCGGCATTCCCGCCGTGGACCCTTATCGCGATAATTTCCCGGCCATCTCAATGATGGAAAGCGCCAGCGTCACGCCCGAGTGGCAACTCACCATCCGGCAACACCTGCAGGACGGCGACCTGGTGGTTCCCGAGGGCTCGTACTTCGCCATGGGCGACAATCGCGACGTGAGTTACGACAGCCGGTACTGGGGATTTATCCCCCGGGAAAACGTCATCGGCCGTCCCATGTTCATCTACTGGTCTTTCCAGACTCCGGCCAACCAATATAAGAAAGACAGCATTGCTGATCGGGTCGGATTCCTGGTGCATATCGTCTTCCATTTCTTCGACCAGACGCGCTGGTCCCGCATGCTGAAAGTGGTGCGTTGATGAGTGCCGTGCCAGCCGGGGAACCCCAGCCAGCGCTGGCTTCGCGCCGATTAAGAAAAAGGAGCATGCTGGCAATCGTGCTGGCCCTCCTGCTGATTGGGGTATCGGTACCGCCTTTCATCAATGTCAGCCGTTATCGCGCTCGCATCGCGGACGCGATCAGCCGCGCGCTGGGCAGGCCGGTGACGCTCGGAAGCATCAGCCTGCGGCTGCTGCCGCAACCGGGCTTCGATCTGGTGAATCTGGTGGTGGGAGACGATCCCGCTTTCAGTTACGAGCCGATCCTGCGGGCCGACGAGGTCACCGCTTCGCTTCGCTTGAGTTCGTTGTGGCGCGGGCAATTGGAGATAGCACGACTGCGCTTGAAATATCCCAGCCTGAACCTTGCGCGCAATCCTGACGGCCAGTGGAATCTGGAATCGCTGTTGTGGCGCGCATCGCGGACCCAGACGGCGCCGACCATGGCTGGTCCGCAGCGCCGTCCGCGCTTCCCTTATATCGAGGCGGAGTCGGGACGCATTAACTTTAAGTTCGGTCAGGAAAAGAACGCGTTCGCCCTGACCGAAGCGGATTTCAAGCTGTGGAGTCCCGCCGAAAACGAATGGCGCACGCACTTGGAAGCCAAGCCTTTCCGCACCGATCTTCCCATCAATGACACCGGAGTGCTGCGCGCCGACGGCAGCTTCCGCAGGGCGGAGTTGCTGCGCGACGTGCCCATGCAGATGCGGTTGAACTGGTCGAACGGGCAGCTTGGGCAGATCACCAGGCTCATCTATGGACGCGACCGCGGCTGGCGCGGCGGAGTCCAGCTCAACCTCTTGCTCGAGGGGACAGCCAGCTCACTCCAGCTTACCGGCGCCGCCAGTGTGCGCGACTTCCAGCGCTATGACATTTCCGGCGGCGGTCCCCTGCAGTTGGACGCGAAGTGTTCGGGGACTTTCCACTCGGAGGACAAGGCCATCCAGGGTCTGAACTGCCAGGTGCCGTTCGAGCGTGGCATGGTGAAGGTGGAGGGCCAGGTAACAGCCGCCACGCTGCACCCCTACAACCTGAAGCTGACGGTTCAGGACATTCCGGCAAATGCGGTCACCACGCTCTTGCGGCACGCCAAAGCTGATCTGCCGAACGACCTCTCCGCCGCCGGTGTTCTCAACGCCAGTTTCAACGGGCAGCGGGCCGAAGACGATGCCGAAGGCAAGTGGAGCGGCACGGGCGAGGGGACGGGAATCGTCTTGCGCTCGGCAACGCTCGGCAAGAATCTCGAGTTGGGTACGCTGCGCTTTTCCGCGGGATTCTGCCCCAACCCGCGCAACTGCGGCACGGGTCGGGGAGCCCTGCCTGCGCACCCGCCGCGACAGCGCGGCGCGGCACAACCGGTAGCGCAGGTGCGGAACCGGATCAACTTCGACTCGTTCCCGATTCCCCTAGGAGCGGCCACCGCCGCCAGTGGGTCGGGATGGATTTCGACCGAGGGCTACAACCTGCAAGTACAGGGGGACGGCGAGTTGAGCCGCCTGCTCCAGGTGGCGCGCGCAACCGGCATTGCCGGACCCCGTTTTGGCCTGTTCGGCGCCGCCAAACTGGATGTCGCGTTGAGCGGCGATTGGGTGGGATTCGGCAGGCCGCGGACCTTCGGCAAAGCGCAGGTCCGTTCGGCCAGGGCCGAGGTTCCGGGCATTGCCAGCCCGGTGCTCGTACAGTCCGCACAGGTTGAATTGGCGGACAATCGGGTGCTCTTCCACAACCTTACGGCGCAGATCGGCAAGAGCGTGTTCACCGGCGAGGCCCAGTTTCCGCGCCGGTGCGATGACGTAGCATCGTGCGCCTCCGGCTTCAACGTGCAGGCGGAGACCATCAACGTGGAAGAGCTGAACGCGCTGTTCAACCCGCGCATGAAGCGGCAGCCCTGGTATAAGTTTTTCGGCTCGGGCGGCGAGGCCAGTGCCTTGGCAAGGATGCGTGCCTCCGGCCGGATTGCGGTCAAGCGCTTGCTGTTAGGCCAGCTCACCGCAACCAAGGTGAGCGCCGAGTTCAGGCTGGACTCCGGACGTTTGGCGTTGACCAGAACGAGCGCGGAATTGCTGGGTGGAAGCCAGACGGGAGAGTGGCAGGCCGACTTTACCGGCGATGCGCCGGTTTATTCCGGCAGTGGGAAGCTAGCCAATATCGCCGCCGGCCAGCTTGCGGGAATGGTTCGTGCAGCACTTGGAACAGGAACCGTGAATGGCACTTACCAGATTAAGATGAGCGGATGGACGGCGCGCGAACTGTGGAGTTCCGCCAGCGCCGCCTCCGACTTCGACTGGCGCAACGGATTGTTGCGCAACGTTCAGCTTGGCGGGGTGCCTTTGCAGTTCACCGACTTTGCCGGGCACATCGCGCTGGAAGGCGGTGTTTTCCGGATTCCCACCAGCAAAATGCAGAGTAGCGGCGGCATCTACGCCTTGAACGGTTCCATAACGGGTGGTGAGCTCGCCCTGCAATTCGAACGAGACAACAGCGCGGCGTATCGTTTGCGGGGTACCCTGCAAAAGCCACTGGTTGAGACGACGCCCGCGACCGAGGCCTCACTGAAACCATGAACTGGCTGAACCCATGAAATGGATTGTGGCGATTGCAGTTTTCCTGACCCTTTTGCCGACTGCTCATAGCCAGCGCGCGCAGCCGGCTCAGAGCGCGGATTCGCATAGCGCCGCTTACCGGAGCGCGCAGCGGAAACTGAACGAAATAGCCGAGAACGGCCGGCTCGCAAAGCCGCAGCCGAAAACCACGGTGCTGACCGCCGACGAAATCAATGCCTACCTTGCAGAGGGAGGCGTCGCTCTGCCTGACGGAGTGCGGCGGGTACGCTTCAGCAGCGTGCCGTCGGTGGTGACCGCCGCGGCGCAAATCGACTTCGACCGGCTGACGGCTTCACGAAAGATTAGCAACCCGTGGATGGCAATGCTATTTACCGGTGTGCATGACGTTTCCGTCGAGGCGCAGGCGAGCGGCGGCAATGGCATTGGCTCGGTCCACATCGAGTCGGTGGCGATCGACGGCGTGACGGTGCCGCGGACGGCCATGCAGTTCCTGGTCGATTACTATTTGAGGCCGAAATACGGACCCAACGTCGGACTCGACAGCCGCTTCCCGCTGCCCGCGCATATCGATGCCGCCGTGGTCGGCAACAACCAGGTGGCAGTAACCCAAAGGTAAGCTCATTTGTCTATCAAACTATTTTTCCTGTAAGCTGCCAATCGGCAGCTTTTAACGATTTCAAGGAGGCACTTATGCGTGGTAGCGAGAAAGTGATCAAAGAGCTCAACGACGCCCTCAGTTCCGAGTTGACCGCCATCGTGCAGTATATGGTTCAGTCGGAGATGTGCGCTAACTGGGGCTATAACCGGCTGGCGGGAATCACCAAGAAACGCGCCATCGAGGAGATGACGCACGCCGAGCACTTGATCGAACGCATCCTGTTCCTCGATGGCATGCCGGCGGTAACCGTGCCGCTGAAGCCTCAGCCCGGAACCGGCGTCAAGTCGCAGTTTGAAATCGGCCTGAAGGACGAACTCGACGCGATTAAGGCGTACAACAAGGCGAATCGAATCTGCCGGGACGAAGGCGACAACGGCACCCGCGAGCTCTTCGAAAAGCTGCTGCACGACGAAGAGAACCACGCCGATTATCTGGAGACGCAACTGTTCACGATCCAGGAGATCGGCATCGCAAATTATCTCGCGGAACAAATGAAAGACTAGCGTGGTGTCCCGGAGATACTTCGCATCGATTAAAACCCTCGTGAGTGTCATCCTGAGCGCAGCCGGGGTCCCCGGCGACGGCCCGGCCGTTGCTGGGGTGGGGAGCGAAGGATCTGCTTCTTTTTGCGTCTGAAAACAAAAGCAGATTCTTCGTTCCCTTTGGTCGCTCAGAATGACACTCCTAAACATTGATTGCTTGGTGCCCCAGGTTCGCCTGCTTTTGGCTAACCTGGGGTAGTTCCTTCGGGCGGCCGAGACGCCCAGGTTCCGCGCCGCCAAGCTACTTCGCTCCCTGCCTCCGCCGGCCGGATGGCCGGCCTCCCGAGGCGTGATACTATCGAATTCCCGGCATGAACCTGCACTACGTATACATATTCTTTCAACTGATTGCCTTTCTTTTCGCGATCAGCATTCACGAGTCGGCGCACGCCTGGATGGCCTCCCGTTGCGGCGACCCGACTGCGCGCATGCTGGGACGGATCACCTTGAATCCGCTGCGGCACATCGATCCGGTCGGCACCATCCTGCTGCCTGCGATTGCGCTTTTCACCGGCTTCCCGATGATCGGCTGGGCCAAGCCCACGCCGGTCGATCCGCGCAATTTCAAGAATCCGGTGCGGGATGACATCCTGACGTCGGTTGCCGGCCCGGCCAGCAATTTTCTGGTGGTGATTGTCGCAGTCGTGCTGCTCGGAATGCTGGCTCTCACCTCGCCCTCGGCGCACTACGTGGTCCACGGCATGGCCAGGAACATGATCCTGGACGTGAACGGGATCACGCCGCTGGCGCTCATGCTTCATCAATTGATGTACATCAATATCCTGCTGGGAATTTTCAATTTGATCCCGATACCACCGCTCGACGGCAGCCACGTTCTGCGCCACTTCCTTTCGGGAGGGGTGCTCAATTTGTACGATCGCGTCGGAATGTTCGGACTGATGCTGCTGTTGTTCTTCGGAGGGCGGTTTCTCGGGGCGCTGATGTTCCCGGTAGTACGTTTTTTTAACGATATCCTGGCGAGAATCTGATGTCGGACACTGTCAATAACAAAGCAGAGAAAGCTTCCGCTGCTTCAGCGAGGCGCCGCGTGCTGAGCGGCATGCGGCCCACGGGCAAACTGCACCTGGGCAACTACGTTGGCGCTTTACAGAATTGGGTGGGCCTGCAGAACGAGTACGAGTGCTTCTTCTTCGTCGCCGACTGGCACGCTCTGACCACCGATTACGCCGATCCTTCGGCGGTGAAGACGAACTCCATCGAAGTCGCCACCGACTGGCTGGCTGCGGGCCTCGATCCGGAGCGTTGCGTGCTGTTCGTGCAGTCGCATGTTCCGCAACACGCCGAGCTGCATCTGTTGTTTTCCATGATTACTCCACTCGGCTGGCTGGAACGCGTGCCGAGTTATAAAGAACAGCAGGTACAGCTTGCCGAAAAAAGTCTCGGCACCTACGGATTCCTTGGATATCCGCTGTTGCAGGCGGCTGACATCCTGATGTACCTGGCGGACTTCGTCCCCGTCGGCCAGGACCAGGTGGCGCACGTGGAACTGACGCGCGAGGTGGCGCGCCGGTTCAACCAGTTCTATTGGGCTCCCGGCAAGACCCGCAGTGGACGCGTGCTGCGCGGGCCCGATGTGCCTGAGGCCAAGCGCGTCTATGTTTTCCCCGAGCCGCAGCCGCTGCTGACGCCCGCGGCCAAGCTTCCCGGCACCGACGGACGCAAGATGTCGAAGTCGTACGGCAATTTCATCAACCTGAGCGATCCCGAGCCCGTCGTGCGCCAGAAGCTGAAGACCATGGTCACTGACCCGGCTCGCGTGCGGCGCAACGACCCGGGCGAGCCCGATGTTTGTCCGGTCGGCGACCTGCACAAAATCTTTAGCAACCAGCAAACCCTGGCCAAAGTGTACGAGGGCTGCCGGACGGCAGGCATCGGCTGCATCGAGTGCAAAGGCTGGGTCGCCGATAACGTCATGGCTGTGCTCGCTCCCATCCAGGAGCGGCGCCGTCCCTTCGAACAGAATCCGAAGCTCGCTTGGGATGTGCTGGAAGCCGGTTCCGCCCGGGCGCGGATCGTGGCGCAACAGACGATTGAGCAGGCTCGTGAGGCGATGAACATGTCGCACCTCTACCAACCGCCCGGGGGGAGCAAGTAGTTGATGCCGGACGAGCGCAACACTCCCGTGCCTCTACCCCAACACGCGCAACCACGGCGCGTGCCGGGGGCCCCGGCGGACAAGGCGTCCGGCCCGCCAACGGCAAAGAAAGCCGAGGCCGACGAGTTCCCTTTTTCCGTGAGCGTGGCCGAAGTCTACGACGGGCCGCTTGACCTGCTGCTGGATCTCATCCGCAAGCAGGACATCGACATCTACGACATTCCGATTGCCAAGATCACGGCGCAGTACCTTGCCTACGTGGAACGGATCAAGCAGCTCGACGTCGATGTTGCCGCCGAATTCATCTACATGGCTTCGCTGCTCATCCAGATCAAATCGAGGATGCTGCTGCCGAAAGATCCGGACGCGCCGGCCACCGCGGATGATCCGAGAAACGAGTTGGTGAACCGGCTGCTCGAGCATGAGCGCTTCAAGACAGCGGCGCAGATGTTGTCGCAGAAGCAGCAGATCGAAGACGCGGTGTTGACCAACCCCGCGCTCAAGCAGTTCCAGGACGACGCGGGCACGGAGCCGGAACTCGCGGCCGACGTTATCGACCTGGTGAAGACCTTCCAGCAGATTCTGGAGCGCGCCAAGAATCGCCCCGTGCTCAAGCTGGATGAAGATTCCGTCACCGTGGGGCAGATGATCGAATACGTGCGGCAACGTATGCTGCTTGAGGACCGGCCCCTGCGCCTGCGACAATTGCTGCGCAACGTACACACACGCCAGGGGCTCGTCTGCGTTTTTCTGGCTATCCTGGAGCTGATCCGGTTGCAGGCGGTGCTGGCGCGGCAGGACACTGTGTTCGGCGACATCGTGCTGAAGAAGCACACGAATTTCGATCAGGTGGCGGGCGAGTCCGCGGAAGTCAGGGACGATTGGAAGTGAGGCGCCGCGCTCCGCTCGTACGGGCGATTCGCGCTGATCAGAGGTCTTTTTCCGAATGGGACTGAAGGCGAAAATCGAGGCGGTCATCTACGCGGCCGAAGAGCCGATCACACTGGAGCAGATTTCCCTGCTCGTAAAGGACATCGTCCTGGCCGAAGAAGCCGCCGCGAAGGCGCACGCCGATTCCCTCGCGGAAACCGAACCGCTTGAGCCTGCGGCTACGCCGGAAGCGGATGGCGCTTCCGCTTCGGATGCGAGTGAGCCACCCGAGCCCGCGCCAGTGGACAACGCTTCCAACAACGCCGCTGTTTCGCAGCCGGACGGATTTGCAGAGGAAGCGGAGGCAGAGGTTAACGAGATATCTGAAGCGGAGGCCGCACCTGCCGAGATCGCGACGCAGGCGGAGCCGGAGCCGCAAGCAAGCGTTGTAGCCCCCAGCCAGAGCCAGGACAAGCACCGCAAGCCAGCTAACACCGAGGACGCGCGCATCAGGCTTCGCGTGCGCTCCGTCGTCGAAGAGCTGATCGCCGATTATTCGAGCGAAGAGCGCGGCATGGAGATCCGGCAAGTTGCGGGCGGCTTTCGCATGGCAACCAAACCCGAGCATCATGACGTGGTGCGCGCCTTCGCCCGCAGTCTGAAGCCTCCGGTTCGCCTCTCCATCGCCGCCCTGGAGACGCTGGCGGTGATTGCCTACAAGCAGCCGGTTACCGCGCCAGAAATTAGCGAGATCCGCGGCGTGGAGTCGGCGGGCGTCCTCGGGACCCTGCTGGATCGCAAGCTCATCACTACCGCCGGTCGAAAGCAGGTGATCGGCCGCCCGATTCTCTACAAGACGAGCAAGCAATTCCTGCTGCGATTCGGACTAAACGAGCTCAGCGAATTGCCCAGCATGGAGGAGTTCGAGAAGCTCGCCATCGATGGACAGGTGGAGCTGTTCACTCCGTCGCCGCAGACAGCAGCCGCGGAAGAACCGCAGACACCCGCCACGGAAGAAGCGGCGGCTAAAGAATCATCTGAGAAGAACGAGCCCGACGCCGCACCCGCCGACAGCACGGAAGACAAAACCTAGAGCGCTCCTGTATCCCAAAGAACGATTATTCCAGCGTGTCACCCTGAGGTTGAGCCGTTTTGCGGGTGTCAGCGGGGTCCCCGGAAAGCCAAGTTTCAGGCTTTCTGGGGTGCTCTGAGCCCGCAGGCGAAATCCTGAGCGCAGCGAAGGAACTTGGCGGCGCGACGTAAGGGTCCATGTATTTGTCTTTTCCGCCCTCAGGTGGCGCTCGGCGAAATGCATAGATCGTCACGTCGGTTCGCAAAAGCGGCGAACCTCCTCACGATGACACCCGCAGCGAAGGATACAGTATCTCTGGTACTACACTGGTGTCCTGAATCTGAAGTTCGCGTTAGAAGCAACAAGGTCGATTCCGCCAGTGATCGCGCAGTCGCTTGCGCATCCTGCGGTCTGCCTCGCTCCAACTGACGCACACTGTATGATTGAAGCTTATGGCACAGGAGCGATTGCAAAAGATTCTGGCGGCGGCCGGCGTGGCCTCGCGGCGCAAGGCCGAAGAGCTGATTACGGCCGGACGCATCAGCGTCAATGGAGAAAAGATCACCGCACTTGGTTCGAAGGCCGACGCGCGCAGCGATGAAATTCGCCTGGACGGTCAACTGCTGCGCGGGCCCGAGCGCCACGTTTATATCGCGCTCTACAAGCCGAAGGGATATGTCACCACCGTCTCCGACCCGGAGGGCCGGCCAGTCGTTCTCGACCTGCTTAAGGGCGTTGACGCGCGGGTGTTCCCCGTCGGACGGCTCGACTACGCGAGTGAAGGGCTGTTGCTGCTGACCAACGACGGCGAGCTCATGCAGCAACTCACCAGGACAGCCTCGCACGTTCCTAAAACCTATCAGGTAAAAGTGAGCGGCACGCCCACCGAGGAGCAGATCGACAAGCTGCGCGGCGGCATACACTTGCCGCCGGAAACCTCGCGCGCGGGAACCATGGGAGGCACCCGTCCCGGCATGCCGCGACGCTCGCAATCCGAGCACACGCTGCCCGCCAGAATCGATCTGGTGCGCCACCAGGACAATCCCTGGTACGAGGTGACGCTGACCGAAGGACGCAACCGGCAGATCCGCCGCATGTTCGAGCAGATCGGTCATCACGTCGAGAAGATCAAGCGCGTCCGCTACGGCGCCCTGCAACTCGATGTCGAACCCGGCAAATGGCGCTTTTTGAAACCACGCGAGCTCGAGGCGCTGCGCAATCCCAAACCGCTGCGCGCCGCCAGCACTCGCTTCGGAGAGCGCAGCGGCAGAGCTTTCAGCACCCCCGGCAAAGCCTTCAGCGCTCCCGGACCGCCCGAGGGCGCGCGCCGTGGCGACAACCGCCCAAGCGCACCGAGTGTTCGTTCTGTCCTGGAGCAGAGACCTCGATCACCCGAACAGAGGCCGTCGCGGTCAGTGTCGGAATCGCCTGCACGCCGCGCTCGTCCGCAAGATCGTGAGTTCTCATCCCGTCCGCGCCAGCAACGTCCGGAGTCACGGCGTCCGGAGCGCCCGTTCGAGCCACGCCGGGAATTCGGCTCCGCGCGCGAGCGACCTTCACGGCCAGAACGCGCACGCGGCGGCCCTGATCGCAGAGGATCGACCGGGACGCGGCCCTTCGACAAAGCGCGAGGCTCCAAGGGTCCTGCCAGGGGCGAGCAAAGGTCATCGCGGCCGGCGGCGGAATCTCCTGCACGCCGCGCTGGCTCGACAGATCGTGAGTTCTTCTCCCGCCCGCGCCAGCAACGTTCGGAGTCGCGGCATCCGGAGCGCCCGTTCGAGCCACGCCGGGAATTCGGCTCCGCGCGCGAACGCCCTTCACGGCCAGAGCACGCACGCAGCGGCCCTGATCGCAGAGGCCCAAGGCCCTTCGACAAAGCGCGAGGCACCAAGGGCCCTGCCAGGGGCGAAGGTAAGTTTATTGCCACTGATCGCAGACCATCTCGAACTCCGGGTCGCAATCCCCGGAATAAGAGCGGCGGCAGGCCGGGCAGGTAGAGAAGGTTTCAAGTTCCAAAGTTTCAAGGTTTCAAGAGATGCTGGCGGAGCACGTTGCCAGAGACGCGCTACCCCTGCGGAATTCGATCGAGTTTGCGGCGCTTTTCACTTTACTCCGGCACGCTGCAACGGCAGGCATGCGGCGCCGTAAAGGCCAGCCTCCCCGCCAAGTTTAGCCATGGTGATTAGCGTGCTTTTGCTTGGCTTCGCCGCCGGCGGAGCTTCCGGCACGGTCGCCGCGTAGACGAACGAGCGTTTGCGGACCTCCTCCATCATGGTGGGCGCGAATGCATCCCATGCGCTCGCCGCCCCGCCTCCTATGACGTAGATCGGCAGGTTGAGGGCGTTCACCATGTCCGCCAGCACCATGCCAAGCGCGCGTCCCATGCGGCGGAAAATCTGCTGCGCGGCGGCGTCGCCCTGCATCGCGAGCTGGTAGACATGGAGCGAGTTCAACTCCTCGCCTTCGGCGGCGCGCGCCAGCTCCTTGGAGAGATTGTTGGCAACGGCTTCACGCGCCATGCGGACGACAGCGGTCGCGGAAGCGTACTGCTCGGCACAGCCGCGGCTGCCGCACTTGCAGGGATGCCCCTCAGGCTCAACGTTGATGTGGCCCAATTCGCCCGCCATGCCGTTCATGCCATGCCAGATTTTTCCATCCAGCACAATGCCGCCGCCGACACCGGTGCCAAGCGTGAGCATGCACATGCTGCCATAGTCCTTGGCCGCGCCGAGCCACTTCTCGCCGAGCGCCGCGGCATTGGCGTCGTTTTCCAGCATGACGGGGATGCCGAGACGCCGTTCGATTTCCGCGTGCACCGGAAACTCGCTCCAGCCCGGCAGGTTCGGCGACTCGCGCAGCATGCCGGTATCCATGTCGATGATGCCGGGCACGCCGATACCGACTCCGCGCGATTCGCCATGCCCCCGGAAACGGTCCAGCAGCCGGCGGATGGCTTGCGTCATTTCGTCGATGACGAAGTCCCGCCCGCGTGCCAGGTCTGTGTCGTTGCTGAGTTTCTCCAGCAGCTTGCCGCTTTCGTCGATGGCGGCAATGCGAAGGTTTGTGCCTCCGAGATCGACTCCAATTGCGTAGGAGAGCATGAAGTATCTGTACCTCGCCAGACGCGGAGATGGCGTCTTGTCGGTTTCCGCTTCTTTCGATGCGCGCAAGCGTCCGGGGCTGCCACGAGGTTTCGCTGGCCGTGCTCCCGCCCGCTGTTCGTGCCGGCCTTGTGATTTTACCTCTGACACCTGGGACAGTAATGGCTGCTGCGTCCGGCGATAACGATGCGCTTGATGGGAGTCTTGCACGCCAGGCAGGGCTGGTCCTCGCGCCCGTAGACGCGATGCTGAAGCTGAAAAAAACCGGCGTCTCCGGCGGCATCCACGTAGTCGGAAATCGAAGATCCGCCGGCGGCGATCGCCTCTGCCAGCACCTCCTGGATTGCGTCGTAGAGGCGCGACAGTTCGGCTCGCGTGAGCGAAGCGGCGCGGCGGCGCGGACGGATGCCGGCGCGGAACAGCGATTCATCGGCATAGATGTTGCCAATCCCGCTTAAGAGTTTCTGATTCAGCAGCGCGCTTTTGATGGGCGTTTTGCGCCCCTGGAACAGCTTGGCGAACGCTTCGCGGTCGGCCCCGATCGGCTCGCTGCCCGCCGCCTGGAACGACCCGCCTGAGATCACCTGGAGTTTGCCGAAGCGCCGCGGGTCGACGAAGCGCAGCTCGCGTCCCGAGGCGAGTTGCGCCACCAGATGCGTATGCTTTACCCGTTCGGCCGCGGCATCGCAGACCAGCATGCGCCCGGTCATCCCCAGATGTACGACCCACTGGGCCTGCCCCGTGGGCTGCATGATCTTGCCGCACCTGGTACCAGCGCGATCGCGCCGCATATCGATCACGATGTGCTTGCCCACGCGGCGCACGCCATCGATCCGCGAGCCTTCCAGCGTGCGCGCGATCTCCTCCGCCGGAGACTTCAGCAGATTGCTCTTGTCGCCGATCCACACCGACTCGATGACGTCGCCGGCAACTTGCCGGTGCAGACTGCGCGCCGTGGTCTCGACCTCGGGAAGCTCGGGCACCTCTTCAGTTTACGGCAGCCAAGGCCGGTTCCGCGGAAGGTGTACCCAATTCCCCAATAGGATTCCGCCGACCCGTGCCCAGGTTTCAGGCCACGGCAGGGCGTTTCTGACATCGCGGCACAAATTCTTTTTCGACGAAAGCTTCATAGGAGGTCGAAGTCGTGTTACGCGCGGACCGCTGTTCCAGCGCCCGCATGTAACCCGAGTTCAGTGCGTCCGACATTTCAAGCAGCAAATCCGCCATGTTGGGCGACATACCCATCTCCAAAAAGCTCGGCCTGATCTGCTCGGCGGAGACACGGCGGTATATGAGTTTAGAGAACCCGAGGGCCCTTCCGATGATCTCGGCGGCCTCGGTCATCGTCAAATCGCGCTGGCCCAGCAGTTCGCGCGTCTGCTGGCCCGTGAATTCCAGTTTGAGCAAGATACCGGCGGCGGCCATGCCGATATCGCCCGTGTAGATCATGGGAACTTTCAGATCAGGGTCAAGCGGTCCGGCGGCGATGCCGAGGGTCTGAACCGGGCCGAGTTGAGCAAGCGTGTTCTCCATGAAATAACCGGGGCGCAAATGTAGCACATTCAGGCCAGAGATCCAGTTCAGCCTCTGCTCGAAGCGGTGCAGGCCCACGACGGGACCAGTCCTGTCAGGCTTGTCGGCGCCGAGACTGCTCAGTGAGACAACATGTTTGACCTCTGCCTGCTCCAACGCGCCGGCAATGGCCTCGCCGATTTGGTTCTGATAGGCCGAAACGTCCTGTTGACTCATGTCCGGCGGAATCATGGCGTACACCGCTTTTGCTCCGCTGAAAGCACGGCGCAGCGCCGCCTGGTCCGTCAGGTCAGCCACGAACGGCTCGGCGCCCTTGTCCGCTAAAGGTCGCAAACGACTTTCATTTCTGCCGATTACGCGCACCTGCTGGCGCTTCGCCAGCAGTTCGTTGGCAACCACGCTTCCCGTATTGCCGGTTGCACCGGTGATAACGTACATGTAGGCCTCCATTTTCATAGTCCGATGCGGCGGCCACCCACGGAGACGCCCAGAATTTTGGCCGGCAAGCTCGTCCCGCAAGAGGCGCATTCGGCCCCCCTGGTAAGGCCGTGGACGCAATTCACAGCTTGTACTTTCCCTCGCCGCCCAATCAGGGTAGAATTTTCCGTACACAGTTCCGTTTCGCGATTCCCCTTTCTATGCAGGCTCGGCACAAGTACGGGTCACCTGTGTGCGAATTCCTGGCGCGGCAGCGATACGCTGCCTGATGCGCGGAGATAAAGTGAACAAACCTAAGACAGCAGTCATAGTAGGAGCTCAGTGGGGCGACGAGGGCAAGGGCAAGATCGTCGATGTGCTCTCGGACAATTTCGATCTGGTGGCCCGCTACGGCGGCGGCCACAATGCCGGTCATACGGTTGCGATTGGAAAAACCAAGTTTATTCTGCAACTAGTTCCCTGCGGCATTTTGCGTGCGGGCTGCAAGGCCGTCATCGGCAATGGCCTGGTGCTGGACCCGATGGCCTTGATGAAGGAAATCAAGGCTCTGCGCGCGGCGGGTGTCCGCGTCGAGGGCTCCGGCGCGAGTTCGCAGCCCAACCTGTTCGTGAGCAACCGCGCGCACGTCATTCTTCCCTACCATCGCCTGATCGAGCTGGCCTCCGAGAATGCTCCCGGACGAATCAAGATCGGCACCACCTCGCGCGGCATCGGGCCGACCTATGAAGACAAGATGGGACGCCGCGGCCTGCGCATCGCAGACCTGCTCGACAAGCCGTTGCTCAAAAAGCACATCGAGAACGCCTGCCGCGAGAAGAACACTATCGCGCATGCGCTCTTCAACTCCGAACCGCTCGACCCCGAGAAGATGTTCGACGAGTATGCCCAGATCGGCGATGAAATCAAGCCCTTCGTGGCCGACACCGTGCGTCTGCTCAACCTCTCGATTCGCGACGGCAAATCGGTGATGTTCGAGGGCGCGCAGGGAACCATGCTGGACATCGACCACGGGACGTATCCGTTCGTGACCTCTTCCAGCGCCACGGCTGGAGGCGCCGTGACCGGCACCGGAGTCGGTCCGCTGGCCATCGGCACCGTGATCGGCGTCACCAAGGCGTACTGCACGCGGGTAGGCGAGGGCCCGTTCCCCAGCGAGCTGCACGATGCGCTTGGCGAGGAGATTCGCAAACGCGGCAACGAGTATGGCGCGGTGACCGGCCGTCCACGGCGCTGCGGCTGGATCGACCTGCCGCTGCTGCGCTACTCGAACTTTCTCAATAGCACCGAGTGGCTGGTGGTGACCAAGCTCGACGTGCTCGATGAACTCCCGAAGATTCCGGTCTGCGTCGGATACAAAATCGACGGTAAGACGATCGAGGAGATTCCACCCCAGGATTGCGGCTTCAAAAAGATCGAGCCGGTCTTCACCAAGATGCCGGGATGGCACGAATCGACGGTCGGAATAAGCCAGGGCGACAAGCTGCCGAAGAAAGCTCAGGAGTACATGCGCTTCCTGCAGAAGGAAACGCAGGCCAAGATCGGCATGATTTCCACTGGACCGGAGCGCAACCAGATTATCTGGACCGACGAGTTCACCAAGGCAATCAAGAACTAGACCGGATTCGCGGAAGGTATACCCACGCAGAAGCCGGGCGCTCGGGGTCCCCGGCAAACGCTGCTTTTAGCGTTTGCTGGGGTGAAGTTCAAGCCCGGCGGTGATATTGAGGGGGATACCAACTGTGAAATTACTCGAGGAGAAGCCATGATCGTTTTAATTGTGAAACTGCGCGTGCGTCCCGGAACCGAAGAAGAATGCAAGGGCTATATGCGCGCGATGGAAAAGGAAACGCGCAAGGAACCGGGTTGCCTGATGTATGTCGCTCACCAGGCGGCCGACGATCCCACGCAGCTTGCGCTTTATGAACAGTACAAAGACCAGGCGGCGCTGGAGGCGCATCGGGCTGCGCCGTACTTCAAGGATTACGTCGAGACTCGCATGGGTAAACTCGTGGTCAGCCGCGATCGCATGCTTTGTGGACCCATCAGCTAGCACGGCGTGTGGTGTCCCGGGAATACTTCGCATTCATTAAAAAGCCTCACGAGTGTCATCCTGAGCGAAGTGAAGGATCTGCTTGTTCTGGGGTCTTAAAACAATGCGGATTCTTCGCTCCCTTCGGTCGCTCAGAATGACACTTCAAGAGCGAGGGTGCCCCAGGTTCCGCTCCGCCAAGGGCGCTAACCTGGGGTAGTTTTTTCTGCATGCGGGGTCCTCGGCGGGCGCCGTGGTTGCGTGTGCTGGGGCGGACTCGACGAACGAAATCTCTGAAAGGAATGCTATGACTGCGCAAGCGGCATATATCGATCCCTCCACCGCAATCAAATATCCCCTGAACGTGCCCCGCTGGTGCTCGGACGCCGGTGCTCCCTTGATGATCACCGAACTGCCTGGCATCGGCCGCACGGAAATCGACCGCGGCGTCCGCTCGTTATGGCGTTATGCGGCGGCGTTGCCGCTGGCGCCCTCCAACCCGGTTACGCTGGGCGAGGGATGCACGCCTCTGGTGCGCCGCAACTGGCGCGGAGCTTCGGCGCTGTTCAAACTGGAATGGTTCGCGCCCACCGGCAGCTTCAAAGATCGCGGCGCCTCGGTGATGGTTTCCGTCCTGCGGCAACAAGGCATCGAGCGCATCCTGGAAGACAGCTCCGGCAACGGCGGAGCCGCCATCGCCGGTTACGCCGTGGCCGCCGGCATTCGGGCGAAGATCCTTGTGCCTGCCTATACGCAACCGGCAAAGACAATTCAAATGCGAGCCTACGGCGCCGAGGTAGAGCTGGTGCCGGGCACAAGGCAGAACACCGCCGAGGAGGCCATGCGCCAGGCAAAGCAGATTTTCTACGCCAGCCACAACTGGCAAGCCTTTTTTCTCCAGGGCACAAAAACGCTCGCCTATGAACTGTGGGAAGATCTCGGCTTTCGCGCGCCGGACAACGTTATCATCCCGACCGGCGCGGGCAGTAACGTGTTGGGCTGCGACATCGGCTTTGGCGAGCTTTTGCGGCACCGGGAGATTACGCGCCTGCCGAAAATTTTTGCCGTGCAGCCGGAGAACTGCGCGCCCATCCACGCCAGCTTTGCGGCGGGCGGCGATCAACTGGTGCCCGTGGAGGCCAAGCCCACCATCGCCGAGGGCACCTCAATCACCCATCCGGTTCGACTGAAGCAGGTTCTGGAGGCGATCCGCCGATCCCAGGGCGCGACGGTCACCGTTAGCGAGCAGGAGATCATTGCGGCGGTGCGCGAGCTGGCGTCGACAGGCCTGTACGCCGAGCCGACCAGCGCCATCGCCGGCGCGGCCTTGAGCAAACTGCTCGCGGCCGGCGCCATCAGGCAGGACGAAACCACCGTGGTCGTGCTCACCGGAAGCGGCCTGAAAGCCACGCAGCGCATCGGCGAGTTGGTCGGGATAAAATAACGCGGCGGCACGGCGAACCCACGCTTGCAAGCTGCTGCATCCGGCGCACCGCGGGACGCTACTCGCGTCCTCTGCTCGCGAATTTCTAAGCTCACGCGCGAACAAATCGACCAGCGCGCCAAGGACTTCATGGCGACCGCGAAACGGTAAGCTTTTGCGCAAAAGAAAAGGCGCAGAGAACAGCCTGCGCCTTACCCATATTCGAAGTTCGAAGCTCTGATTACTTCGCTAATTCGTATCCGGCGAAGAAGAAGCTTATCTCGAAGCGCGCGGTGTCATCCGCGTCGGAGCCATGGACGGCATTGCGCTCGATGTTTTCGGCGTGCTTCTTGCGGATTGTTCCCGCATCGGCTTTCTCCGGATTCGTGGCGCCCATGATCTTGCGCCAATCGGCGATGGCGTCTTCTTTTTCCAGCGCCATGACGACCACCGGACCCTCGGTCATGAACTTTACCAGCGAGTCGTAAAACGGCTTTCCCACGTGCACTGCATAGAACCCGGCAGCCTGGGCTTTCTTCAGGTGCAGCATTTTCATGCCGACGATGCGGAAGCCGTTTTCCTGAATTGTCTTGATGATGTCTCCGGCGACGTTTTTCGAAACCGCGTCGGGTTTGATGATGGCAAGAGTGCGTTGCAAAGTCTTCATGTCCTGAATGTGCTGTGCCTTCCGTGTTAAGAATGTCTTTGAGGATGCCTCGCGAAAGCTCGAAAGTTTCAGACCGCCGCTTTTGCCGATGCTGAAGTGCAACACCGAAGGATCCCAGAAAACTGTCCCGCCGCTCGGGGCTTCCGAGTTCCTTCGCTTCGCTCAGGATTTCGGCAGGCGGCCCAGGGCACCCCAGCAAGCCTGAATTCTGGCTTTCTGGGGACCCCGCTCAGACGCCGCCTCAACGCCTCAACTTCGCCGCCTTCGCGCCGAGTGCCTGCACCAGCGTTTCGCCAATCGCAGCCGGTGAACTGGCAACCCTGATGCCCGCCGCTTCCAGTGCCTTGATCTTTTCGGCGGCGGTGCCTTTGCCGCCGGAGATGATCGCGCCGGCGTGCCCCATACGGCGTCCCGGAGGCGCTGTCTGTCCCGCGATGAACCCCACAACCGGCTTTTTGACATGCTGCTTGACGTACTCGGCGGCGATTTCCTCGGCGTTGCCGCCGATTTCTCCGCTCAGAATGATCGCATCGGTTTCCGGATCTTCGTTGAACAGTTTGAGCGTGTCGATGAAGTTCGTGCCGATGATCGGATCGCCGCCGATCCCGATCGCCGTCGACTGGCCAATGCCGCGCACCGTCAACTGGTAGACAGCCTCGTAGGTCAGCGTCCCCGAGCGGGAGACGATGCCCACCCTGCCGGGCAAAAAGATTCTGGCCGGCATAATGCCGATCTTGCACTTGCCGGGCGAGAGGATGCCGGGGCAGTTCGGCCCGATCAGGCGCGAGTTGCGGCCCTCCATGAAGCGCCACACCTTGACCATGTCGCGCGTGGGAATGCCTTCGGTGATGCAGACGATCAGCGGCATCCCGGCATCGACGGCTTCCATGATGGCGTCAGCCGCAAAGGGCGGGGGAACGAAGATGACGGTGGCGTTCGCTCCGGTCTTTTCCATCGCTTCGCCAACCGTGTTGAAGATGGGCCAGCCTTCGTGCGTGCTGCCGCCCTTGCCTGGGGTAACGCCCCCGACGACCTTGGTGCCGTAATCGGCGCTTGCCTTGGCGTGGAACGTGCCTTCGCGGCCGGTGAGGCCTTGCACCACGAGTCGAGTTTTTTCGTTGACCAGTATGCTCATGGCTAGCTCCTCCCGCCCGCTGCCGCGACGACCTTTTCGGCTGCGTCCTTCATGGTTTCAGCGACGATGAAGTTCAGTCCGCTCCGTTTCAGAATCTCCCGTCCCTGCTCGACGTTGGTGCCTTCCAGGCGCAGCACGATGGGAAGCTGAATGTGGGTTTTGTTGGCCGCTTCGACGACGCCATTGGCCAGGGTGTCGACCCGCAGAATGCCGCCGAAGATGTTGATCAGCACCGCCTTCACATTCTTGTCCATCAGCAGGATTTCGAATGCGTGCGTCACCTGGTCGGAACTGGCTCCGCCGCCCACGTCGAGAAAGTTTGCCGGCATGCCGCCCGCGAACTTGATGATGTCCATGGTGGCCATGGCCAGCCCGGCGCCGTTCACCATGCAGCCCACGTTGCCGTCCAGCTTGATGTAGTTGAGGCCGTACTTGCTGGCTTCCACTTCCAGCGCGTCTTCCTCGCTGATGTCGCGAAGTTCGCTCAGGTCCTTGTGCCGGTAGAGCGCGTTGTCGTCGATATTCACCTTGGCATCGAGCGCGAAGACCCTCCCGTCGGTGGTGGTGATGAAAGGATTGATCTCGAACAGCGATGCATCCGTGTCTTCGTAAGCCTTATAGAGCGCTTGCATAAACTTGACGGCGGGATTGATGAACTCGGGAGCCAGTCCCAGCCGAAAGGCGACTTTGCGCGCCTGGAACGGCTCAAAGCCGATGGCCGGATCGACATACTCCTTGATAATGGCGTTCGGGTCGCGGGCCGCCACTTCTTCGATTTCCATGCCTCCGGCCGCCGACGCCATGAACACCGGGCGCGAGACGGCGCGGTCCAGCACGATGCCGAGATACAGCTCCCTGGCAATCGGCAACGTTTCTTCGATCAACAGCCGCTGTACTTTCTTGCCCTCGGGACCGGTCTGGTGCGTCACCAACTGCATGCCGAGAATTTTTCCGGCGAGTTGAACGGCCTCTTCGACCGATTTTGCGATTTTTACGCCGCCGCCTTTGCCGCGTCCGCCCGCATGGATCTGCGCCTTGACGACCACGCCCTTGGCTCCGCTGCTCATCAGGTTCTTGGCGGCCGCTTCGGCTTCCTCGCGCGTGGTGACCATCTCCCCGCGCGGCACCGCCACTCCGTATTTCGAGAGGATTGTTTTTGCCTGGTACTCGTGAATTTTCATGGTTTCATTTGCTTCGAGCCTGACTGTCCTTGGCGCACAACCCCGCTCGTCCGGGACGCCGGCTTGGCGATTTCAATCGGTTCGGTTGCGAACGAACCACCCCGCACGACCCCACACTGCGCAAGGCGTTTCGCCCATTAGATACTGTTCGGATAACGGGAGACCAACGTGAAATCTCAACGGGTAACCCGTGCTTGGTGATCTCCGATGGGAGACGCACCATTGTATTCGTCCAAGCCCATTCTCCGCAAAGGCCTCCACCCCTGGTTACCACACTTTGCAGCGATGCTCCCGCACCATCGGCTGGCCCGCCTTGCACTGGAACGCCTGCTGAAACTCCGGCATGTTCGTGACCACGCCGTTGATGCGATACTTGCCGGGTGAGTGCGGATCGGTAATGGCTCTCATCCGCAGGTTCTCCACGCGCTGGTTCTCGCAAGCCCACTGGGCAAAGCCAATAAAGAAACGTTGCTCGGGCGTGAATCCACCGATCGACTTCAGCTTCTGTCCCTTCGTCTCGTTGGCCCACGCCAGGTAAGCCAGCACGCTTCCCCCCAGGTCCGCAACGTCTTCGCCTTCCGTCAGCTTGCTGTTGATGTGGATGTCATCGACCACCACGTACTGCGCATATTGATCCACCACGCACTCGGCGCGCTGTTCGAATGCCGCGGCATCCTGTTTGGTCCACCAGTCGCGCAGGTTGCCCTGCGCATCGAACTGCCTCCCCTCATCGTCAAAGCCGTGCGTCAGTTCATGGCCAATGGTCGACCCCGTGTTGCCGTAGTTCGGCGCATCATCCATCCTGGGATCGAACAGCGGCGGTTGCAGCACGCCGGCGGGAAAGTTGATGTCGTTCATCTGCTGATCGTAGTAGGCGTTGACCGTCGCCGGCGGCATCTGCCACTCGCCGTGATCCACCGGCTTGCCGATTTTGTTCAATTGACGCCTTGATTCGAACGCCGTGGCCCGGAGAAAGTTTCCAAAGAAATCGCCGCGCACGATGTTCACGGAGCTGTAGTCCCGCCACTTGTCGGGATAGCCGATTTTGTTCACCACGGTGTGGAGCTTCTCGAGTGCGCGCGGCTTGGTTTCGGCTCCCATCCAATCCAGCGCCTTGATCTCCCGCTCCATAGCGGCTTCAATTTCCTTCGTCATTTTGAGCGTGCGGGCCTTCAATTCGGGGCTGAATGTTCTTGCCACGTACACCTGGCCGACAGCTTCGCCGAGCTGGTAGTCCACTAGTTGAACGCAGCGCTTCCACCGCGGCCTGATCTGCTCCGTGCCTTGCAGGTACTTGCGATAGAAATCGAAATTCGCCATCACGAACGGCGTTGACAAGTAAGGCGCGTTCTGCCGGACGACCTGCCAGCGGAAGTAAGTCTTCCAGTTCTCCAGCGACTCGGATTTCAGCAGCATCTCCAGCGCCTTAAAGAACTCCGGTTCCGTAACGTTGAACGTTTGCAGGCCGGGAACCCCCGATGTTGCGAGATAGGCGGTCCAGTTAAACGAGGGCGTCAGCGCCTCCAATTCGGCGCGGTTCACCTTGTGGAAAATTTTGTAAGGATCGCGGAGGTCGACGCGGCTCAGCGAGGCCTTAGCCATCGCGGTTTCGATCCGCATCACCGTTTGTGCCTCCGGCGCGGCCTGCGCCGCAGGGTCGCCCAGTAATTCGAACATCTGCTGAACGTGCGCCACGTAGCGCTTGCGGGTCTCTTCCATCCGCGCATCGGTCTTCAGGTAGTAGTCGCGGTCGGGAAGCCCGAGCCCTCCGGCACTGGCAAACGCAATCACCTGCGTCGAATCCGCCAGATCCTGCGAGGAGCCGAAGCCGAACATCATGCTGCTGTAGCCAAAGCTTACCAGGTGCTGACCGGCAACCCAGGGCGCAAGGCCGTTCACCTCCTTGATGCCGGCCAGCTCGCGCAAGGCGGGCTCCAGAGGCGCGGCACCGGCCTTTTCAATGGCCGCTTCGTCCATGCAGGAAGAAAAAAAATCTCCGATCTTCTGCTGAACTGCGTCACGCTTCGCCGACGGACGCGCGGCGTCTTCCAGAACCCCCCAAAGAAAGCGCTGGTTCTCGTCGGTCAGCTTGCCGTAGACGCTCCACGACGACTGGTCAGGTGGAATCGGGTTCTTCTTCCTCCACCCGCCGCATGAATAGGTGTAGAAATCCACGCAAGGGTCCACTGAACGATCCATGGCATTGGCGTCGAGGCCGGACGTGTAGGGCAACGCCTGCAATGGAGTCTCCTTTTGCGTGGCGGTCGGGGTCCCCGGCGAGCCCGGCTCGCTGGGGTGATTGGAGGGTGAAAGAGCCGTCCCGGGCGCTTGCGCCGCACACCACGCGCTCAGCGCCACCATCGAGGCGAACAGCAGCAAAGTTCTTTTCATAGCAAGAGCTCACGACACTCGCAGGACGCGCCCGCCGGGGGTATCAGTAAGTCTATCGCGAGCGGCATGGGATCGCCGGGTGCCCCTCGTTCGCCCGCGTCGGGGTCCCCGACGAGGCTCGGCTCGTTGGGGTGACTGGGGATCGGCATAGGGGCGGCAGTCACCTGCCGACCCCTGCCACACCACCGGACATGCGGGTCCGCATCCGGCGGTTCGGTTGGATTGAGCTACTTCCCGACATACAACCTCGGTAGTCCAAGCGCG
>Ga0181527_1001149_pt1 | contig 28087 bp, 28 predicted proteins | sample PEATcosm2014_Bin_30_FD_119762 | JGI IMG/M metagenome (GOLD analysis project Ga0181527, IMG submission 119762) | Peatland microbial communities from MTU Mesocosm Facility, Houghton, MI, USA - PEATcosm2014_Bin06_60_metaG | ecosystem: Environmental > Terrestrial > Soil > Wetlands > Peat | place...
AGAAATTCGACGCCAGCCATCTGACGCGCTGGTAAAGCACATCCGACGAGGAGGATTAGTCATGGGACGTGGAATTCTACTCTGGATGCTCGGCGTTCCTCTTCCGATCATCATTCTCTTGGCGCTAATGGGTCGTTAGCGGCGGGATCGGGAAGCGGCCCTTATGGGCCGCTTCTTTTTCAATGTCTCCGCATCGAGCCCGCCTTGGTTGGACGGCGAGACGCGGCGCCGTGATGATGCTTACGAAAAGTTATGAACAAGCGATAGAATCGAAGCGGCGCCCCGCCTCAAGTGTCTTCACCAAGACACTCGGGATAGCTCACGGGAGCGCGGACATCGCCGCCGGAACCACATGAGGTCGCCATGATCACGCTCGTAATTGGAATCCTAATCACCATCGTCCTTGGCGCGATCCTGTTTTGGGTCATCGATAAATTCTGTCCAGATGGGCGGCTGGCGCAGCTGCTCAAGCTGTTGGTGGTTCTGGTCTGCCTGGCGTCGATCGTAACGCGGGTGCTTCCATTGGCCGGCTATCCGTCCCTTCTTTAGGGACGCCAACCATTTCCGCGCCATGACGTCACGGGCGAGACTCGCCCGTGATGCGGGGGCGCCCGTCGAGGGCCTATCTCGCCGACGACATCGGGCGATGGCGAACCGTTTTCATTGTGTGCGGCGAACGCGGCGATTGCGTCGACAGGTGCCCTCGCCAACGAGTCATGGCTGTCGCGGAGGCGTTTCCTCGCCGGCGCCAGCGAAACTTCCCGCCCGCGCGCCCAGGATGGGCGTATTCACCGCCTTTTCGATCGCGATCAGCGCGCCGCGACTCGATTTCGGAACGTCGCGCGCGTCGGCGAGCGCGAGAAAGTCGCTCTCCTTATGCGGACAGGCGCTCCCGCCCTGGAACACGCGCACGCCTTGCGCGGTCATCACGCTATCGCCCTCGCGCAGCGTGGCGTCGTGCAAAATGGCGTCCGGTTGCCCCAAGTCGGGCGCCGACGGGCGCTCGGCGTAGCAAAGGCCGTTCTTGGCGTCCGGACCCGCGGTCGCGGCCGCGGTTTGCGCCGCCTTGCGCGGGAGGCGTTGTCTTGGCAGGTAGGACAGGCTCGATGCGTGGCGGCGAACGGCCTGCCTCTGGCGCTCGAGATTCGCGTAACCGCGCGAATAGGAGGGCCTCTGGTCCCCGGTGAAGACGCCGACGAGGTCTTCCAGAAACCCGGCGCGCGCGCCGCCGCCGGACAGTCCCAGCGCGCACAGGGCGGCGAAGGAGAGCGCGAGGACACTCTTCGCGCGGCTCTTGGATTTAGCCGAAAAACAATTCGGGATGTCGGATCGGCGTTTCGCGCAAGCCCATGGCGACATGTTCGTTTCCCCCGCGCAACGTGTATTCAAATTAGGCAGGAAAGCATCGACGCCGCGACTGACGAAAAAAGGCCAGTCGCAACGTGGGCGCGGCGCTTTCCCGGCGAGATACCATATGGACGATTTCACGCCAACACGGTCCGGCGCCATTATCTGGAATCTTGGTTGTCGGACCCTTTTGGCTCGCCGCCCGCGACACCCGCTTGCTCCGATAACGCTAAGCCGGCGGATAGGGTTCCGCCGGCCGGGCGCGAAAACGTGCGCGGATCACTCCGCGCGCGTGTCCAACTTCGCCGCCGCGAGCCGCGCCGCCTCCGCGCCCGAGAGAATCGCGCCGTTGAAGCCATGCTCGCCGCCGAAGGCCGAGGCGAGATAGAGCCCGCCGACCGGCGTGCGCGGCGTGCGCGGAAAGCCGGCGAGGATCGGGTCTTCCGGAGGCAGCGGCTCGAAGCCGTAGACCGCGCCTTGCGGCGTGTTGAGATAGCCCGCCATCGAATAAGCGTTGAGCAGCACGCGCTCGCTCACGAGGCCGGCGAAGCCCGGATAATCGCGCTCCATCGCGCTCTGCAGCGCGTCGAGCCAGCGTTCGCGCCGCGCCAGCGCCTCGTCGCGCGAGAGACCGTTCCAATTGCTCAAACTGTCCAGCCCGAGCACGCTGACGAGAGCAGGCGGCTCGTCCCAAAGCCCCGAATCGACCGCCGTGAAATTGGCGATGGAATAGAGCGGCAGCGCGCCGGCGGGGTCGGCGCCCATCGCTCCCGCGCCGTCGCCATATTGCGAAAAGCGCGTCATCGTCTCCGGCAGCACGATTGCGTTGAAGTCTCGCAAGCCAACGGTCGCGGGCTTTTGGGCGAGGCCGAAATTGGCGCAAAACAGCGAGGTGGAGAGCGGCCGCGCGCCAAACTCCTCCTCCATCAGCGCGCGCGCCTTGGCCGGCAAAAGCTCTCCGGCGACGCTCGGCGCGCAATTGGCCAGGACGACGCGGGCGGAGATTTCCTCCTCGTCCTCGCCGGCCTTGCGCGCGACATGGCGCACGCCGGTCGCCTCGCCCTCGGCGTTCGTGAGGATCGCCGTGGCGTTGCGGCCGAGCCGCACGACGCCTCCGGCCTTTGTGATGACCTTGGCCAGCTTGAGGCTGAGCTGGCGCGAGCCGCCTTTGATATAAGCGCCGCCCGAGGCGATATTGGCGCCCTGCGCCAGCGCGTAATAAATCCACCAGATGCGCTTGGGATCGTCGCCGAAATAGAGCAAATTGGCGCCCAGCGCGCATTTGAGCGCCTCGGCCCCGCCAAAGCGCTGCGTGAAAACTTCGTCGAGCGTGTCGTTCCACGCCGCCGCCGCCGGCGCCAGCTCCCACAGCGCATGGGTGAACTTGGCCACGGAGCCGGTGTCGCGCGCCTGGCGGATCGTCCATAGCGAATCGTGGATCCGCTCCACGTCGGCCAGAAATTCCTGGATCGCCGACCGCTTGTCGGGAAAGCGCTCGGCCAACGCCTCATAGGCCGCGTCGAAGCCGGCGGGCAGCGCGAAGGTCTCGCCCACCGGACCGCCGCGCACGTGATGCAGCGCGCCGGTCGGCAGCCATTCGATCTCGTCGAGAACGCCAAGCTCCCTCAGGATCGCGTGCTTCACGTCGCGCGGATTGCGCGCGTCGGAGGTCTGATGCAGCGAGGACTCGATGGTGAGCCCGCCGACGCGGTAAACCGAAGCCGCCCCGCCCAGACTGTAATTGCGCTCCAGCAGGCAGACGCTGTAGCCGTCCTTGGCCAGCAAGGCCCCCGCCGTAAGCCCGCCAAGCCCGGAACCAACCACCACGGCGTCGAATTTCTTGATCTCAGTCATTTTTCGTCCCGATTCCCCGCGAGGCCCAGCATAGGGTGTTTAGCGGGGGTTGGCCAAAAGGTCGACGGGGGTTGGGGAAAGTGTCGCGGCAATGGAATGTGCCGCCGACGTTGAGCGCGAGGAAATGGCGACAGCCCTCAACCGAGCCGCAAGCTCATCAATGTCTCGTCGAAATAAGCCCCCTCGCATTTCACCGACGCCGGCTCGACGCCATAGGCGACGAAACCCCAGCGCCGGTAAAAGGCCAGCGCGCGCGAATTGTCGCTCATCGCGGTCAGCGTGACGATTTCGACGCGGCCGCGCGCGTGGTCGAGAATCGCCGACATCAGCATATCGGCCCCTCCCCGCCCGCGAAATTCGGCGCGCAGATACATGCCCCACAGCAGCCCCTTGTGGTTGATCTTGACGCCGCCGTGCCGCGTCAGTCCGGCGATCCCGACCAGCGTATCGCCGTCAAAGACGCCGACGACGAAATCGCGCTCTAGACGCGCCTCGACCTCGGCGAGCGGCGTATCGGCTTCATCCTCGGGCGCGTAACGAAACTCGCGCGGCTGGAGCGCGAAACCCTCGATGCGCAGACGTTGGAACGCCGGCGCATCGGCGGCTTCGAGGCGGCGAAGTTTCACCCCGCGTCACATATTCGGATAATTCGGCCCGCCGCCGCCTTCGGGCGGAACCCAGGTGATGTTCTGCGCGGGGTCCTTGATGTCGCAGGTTTTGCAGTGGACGCAGTTTTGCGCGTTGATGACGAAGCGTGGGTCGAGCTTCGACGCCTCATCGGCGTAGACCACTTCGTAAACGCCCGCCGGGCAATAAAGCCGCGCCGGCTCGCCATAGCGCGGCAGGTTTTCGCGCACGGGGATGGTGGGGTCGGTCAGCCGCAGATGCGACGGCTGGTCTTCTTCGTGATTGGTGTTGGAGACGAACACGGAAGAGAGCTTGTCGAACACCGTCTTCGCGGAAAGCTTGCCATAGACCTTCGGCGTCACTTCCGACAGCGGCTTCAGGCTGGCGTAATCGGGCTTGCCGTGCGGCAGCGTGCCGAAGAACGAGAAGCCGAACAATTCGTTCGTCCACATGTCGAGGCCGCCGAGCGCGACGCCGATATAGAGCCCGTATCTCGACAGCAGCGGCTTTACGTTGCGCACGGGCTTCAAATCGCGGCCGATGTCCGAGCCGCGCCAGTCCGCGTCGTAGTCGGTCACTTCGTCATGCGCCCTGCCCGCCTTGAGCGCCTTCGCCACATCGTCGGCGGCGAGTACGCCCGACAGAATCGCGTTGTGCGAGCCCTTTATGCGCGGCAGATTCATGAAGCCGGCGGCGCAGCCGATCAGCGCCCCGCCGGGGAAAGCGAGCTTTGGCACGCTCTGCCAACCGCCCTCGGTCAGCGCGCGCGCGCCGTAGGAGATGCGCTCGCCGCCTTCGAGCTGCGCGGCGATCATCGGATGCGACTTGAAGCGCTGGAACTCGTCGAACGGCGACAGCGTCGGGTTGGAATAGTTGAGATGCACGACGAAGCCGATCGACACGAAGTCTTCGTCGAAATGATAGAGGAAGGAGCCGCCGCCGACATCGGGGTCGAGCGGCCAGCCGAATGTGTGCTGCACCCGTCCGGCTTTGTGCCTGTCCTTGGGGATGCGCCACAGCTCCTTGAAACCGATGCCGAATTTCTGCGGCTCGCAATTTTTGTCGAGCGCGTATTTGGCGATCAGCTGCTTCGTCAGCGAGCCGCGCGCCCCCTCCGCGAACAGCGTATATTTGCCGCGCAGCTCCATGCCCCGCGTAAAACTATCCTTGATGTGGCCGTCCTTGGCTATGCCCATGTCGCCGGTGGCGACGCCGAGCACCTCGCCTTCGTCGCCGTAAAGAATCTCCGCGCCGGCGAAACCGGGGTAAATCTCGACGCCGAGATTTTCCGCCTCGGAGGCCAGAAAGCGCACGACATTGCCGAGCGAGCCCACGAAATTGCCGTGGTTGTTCATCAGCTTCGGATTGATGAAATCGGGCAGGCGAAAGCCGCCGCTCTCGGTCAAAACGAGGAAATGATCCTCGTTGACTTGCGTCTTCAGCGGGCAGGCTTCGTTGGTCCGCCAGCCCGGCAGCAGGCGGTCGAGGCCTTTCGGGTCGATGACCGCGCCCGAGAGAATATGCGCGCCGGGCTCGGAGCCCTTTTCGATCACGACGACGGAAAGATCGCTATCGATCTGTTTCAGGCGGATCGCGGCGGCAAGCCCCGCCGGCCCCGCCCCGACAATCACCACGTCGTAATCCATCGCTTCGCGCGGCGGCAGTTCCTTGATCTCCGAGCCCATGATTTCTCCCTCGATGCGGCCACTTCGCGGCCCGCGTCATATCGAACGAACGCCCGAGCCTGTTCCCTCTCCCCGCAAGCGGGGAGAGGGAACGGAAGGCGCCCTTGTCCTTTGACGTCCAGTCTAGCCGCTTTGCCCGCCCGCGCCAAAATCGCCCGGCGCCGCGCCGCGGAAACGATGGCGCGGCGGGCGAATCGCCTTTATTACCATGCGGCGATTGGGCCGGCATTGCGGCCCGCAAGGGAAATGCGGCATGAAGCGCGGCGTTATCGCGGCGATTCTTATCGTCGGCCTTCTGGTCCTCTGGCAGGTCTTGCGCGGCGGGTCCAGGGACGACGGCGCCTATCTCGGTTATGTCGAGGGCGATCTGCTGTATATCGGCCCCATCGAGAGCGAACGGCTCGGGAGCCTTTCCGTCGACGCCGGCGCGCAAGTCGAGACCGGCGCGCCGCTGTTTTCGATGGAGACGCCGCTGCTCGACTCCCAGCGCAACGAGGCGAGCGCCCGCATCGCGCAGATGGAGGCGCAGCTCGAAAATCTGAAGGCGGCGCTCAACCGGCCGCAACAGGTGGCGGTGCTGCAAGCCGCCGTCGTCAGGGCGGAAGCCGAGCTCAAACTCTCGCAACTCACCTTCGACCGCCAGCAGAAGCTCTATGCCGCGCGCGACGTGTCCAAGGCGACCCTCGACAATGCGCAAATGGCGCTCTCGCGCGACGAGGCGGCGCTGGCCGAGGCGAAACGCCAGGTCGACGCGGCGCTGCTCACGGGACGCTCGCAGGAGATCGACGGCGCCGAGGCCGCGCTGCGGCAGGCGCGCGCGCAACTTCATCAGCTCGACATCCGCATCTCCAGGCAAAAGGTTTACGCGCCCGCCGCCGGCGTCGTGCAAGACGTGTTTTTCCGCGTCGGCGAAATGGTGAACGCCGGCCAGCCCGTGCTGAGCCTGCTGCCGCCTGAAAACCGCAAGGCGCGGTTTTACGTTCCGCAGGCCCAGCTCGCGCGGATCAAACTGGGCGGACGGGTGAAGGTCTCCTGCGACGGCTGCGCCGACGATCTTCATGCGCGCGTGTTCTTCATTTCCGGTCACGAGGAATTTACGCCGCCGGTGATCTTCAGCGACGACGAGCGCGAAAAACTGGTGTTCAAGATCGAGGCCCGCATGGAGGGCGCGGCGCGCGACTTGCCGCTCGGCCTTCCGCTGCGCCTGCGCGTCGAGGAAAGCGCCGCGAAATGACGGCGGCCGGCCCGGAAATCGCGATCGAGGTCGAGGGCCTGACCAAATTCTTCGGGACGAAGAAGGTCGTCGACAATCTCTCGATGCGCGTCGAACGCGGCATGATCTACGGCTTTCTCGGCCCCAACGGCAGCGGCAAGACCACGACGATCCGCATGCTGTGCGGCCTTCTGACGCCGGACGCCGGGCGCGGAACCTGTCTTGGCTACGACATTCTCACGCAGCAGCACGAGATCAAGCCGCGCGTCGGCTATATGACGCAGAAATTCTCGCTCTACGGCGATCTCACCATTCGCGAGAATCTGGAGTTCGTCGCGCGCATCTACGGCCTTTACAACCCGCGCGAGGCGGCGCGGGCGGCGCTGGAGCGTCTTGGCCTGCAGGGTCGCGCCGATCAGCTCGCCGGCGAGCTTTCGGGCGGCTGGAAGCAACGGCTGGCGCTCGGCGCCTGCACCCTGCCCGATCCCGCGCTGCTGCTGCTCGACGAGCCCACCGCCGGCGTCGATCCCAAGGCGCGGCGCGACTTTTGGGACGAAATCCACCGGCTAGCGGAAAGCGGCCTCACCGTGCTGGTCTCCACCCATTACATGGACGAGGCCGAACGCTGCCATCGCATCGCCTATATCGCCGCCGGACGCCTGCTGGTCTCCGGCACGACCGCCGACATCATCGCCGGGGCGGGCCTCGCGACTTATATCGTCACCGGCCCGGATTTGAGCGAATTGTCGCGGCGGCTCACCGCGACGCCGGGCGTCGAAATGGTCGCGCTGTTCGGCATGGCGCTGCATGTGTCGAGCCGCGACGTCGCGCGGCTCGACGAAATCGCCCGCGACTTCGCCAGGAATCCCGCGCATGTCTGGAGCAAGGGCGCGCCGACGCTGGAGGACGTGTTCATCGATCTGATGATCCAGGCCGGCGGGGCGCCGCAATGACCATCCTGCCGAAGGAAAAGCCGCGATATCGCGTTGGCCTCGCGGCGTCCTTGCAGCGTCTCTTCGCGATTTTCCTCAAGGAGTTCCTGCAACTGCGGCGCGACCGCGGCACGCTCGGGATGATCGTCGCCATTCCGCTGATGCAGCTCACGCTGTTCGGCTATGCGATCAACACCGACCCGAAGAACCTGCCGACCGCGCTGCTCGTCCACGACGACGGGCCGCTGGCGCGAAGCGTCGTCGGCGCGCTGCGCGCCACCGAATATTTCACGATCATTCGCGCCGCGCGCGACGACGCCGACGCCGACCGGATGATCCTCTCCAACGAAGCGCAATTCGTCATCGAGATTCCCGCCGACTTCGACTATCGGCTCGTTCACGGCGAGAAGCCGGCGGTGCTGATCGTCGCCGACGCCACCGACCCGACCGCGACGGTGGGCGCCATCGCCGCCGCGACGGGCGCCGTCGCCGGCGCGCTGGATCGCGAATTGACCGGGCCGCTGGCTTATCTCGCGCAAAACGCGGCGCCTTTCGAGCTGCGCGTGCAGCGCCGCTACAATCCGGCCGGCGAGGCGCGCCGCAACATCGTGCCGGGGCTGATCGGCACGATTCTCACCATGACCATGCTGATCTTCACCAGCATCTCCGTGACCAAGGAAATCGAGCGCGGCACGATGGAGACGCTGCTCGCCATGCCCGTGTATCCGGTCGAGATCATGCTGGGCAAGATCCTGCCCTATGTCGTCGTCGGCGCGGTCCAGATGACCATCGTGCTGGTGGTCGCGACCTTCCTGTTCCACGTGCCGATCGTCGGCTCGCTGATGACGCTGATCCCGCTGACGCTGCTGTTCATCGTCGCCAATCTCTCCATCGGCTACACGTTTTCGACCATCGCCAGCAATCAGGTGCAGGCGTTCCAGATGTCCTTCATGTTCTTCCTGCCGAGCATGCTTTTGTCGGGGTTCTTGTTTCCGTTCCGCGGCATGCCGGAATGGGCGCAGGACATCGGCTCCATCCTGCCGCTCACCCATTTTCTGCGCGCCGTGCGCTCGGTGATGCTGAAGGGCTCCGGCTTCTCCGAGCTTTCCGCCGACATATGGCCGCTGGGGCTGTTCGCGCTGGTCGCGATGAGCGTCGCGATCAGGCGGTTCAAGCAGACGCTGGATTAGCGGGCGGGCGGCCTTCGGGGGTGGGCTGGTTTGAAATGTTGGCTTCGCGCCGGGAGCCGGAAAACGGGAATAGGCGGGGATTGCGCGCGGAACTTTTGCGCAAATTGACCCGTTGATATGAACGACCGCGATGTTCGTCGCGGGGGTTTGGATTTTTGTAAAAGCCGGGTCTACGGGCGCCAAAGAAAAATCGATATTGGGCCACGGATCTCTGAAACCCCGTATATCTTCCGCGCTCCGACCAGGACGGATCGACATTCCAGCCATTTATTTTCCTCGTTGGACGCCGCGAAGCAATGGACCATAAGCTGGAGCCGACCCCACGCCAAGCCAAATTGTTTCATGTTTGCTGAAACTTATTTGACAGTGGCGCGTTCATTTCTTGAAAAACTCGGTCGCCAGGCCACCCGCGAATTATCGGCGGCGCGGCAGGTTTTCCCGCTCGCGGCGGAAGATTTATTGCAGAGGAGGGTCAAATGTTTACGACAAGACGGAAATTACGTTGGCTTCTCGCTTCGGCGCTGGTGTTTTCAACCGTAGGCTGGAGTGTCGAAAGTCGAGCAAGACCCTATAGGGGCGGAATTCCATGGTCCTTTCTTTTGTGCAAGTTCTCCGACAGCCCGACTCCCCCGAACAGCGTCAGCTATTATAGCAATCTCACCATAAATTCGGGAACGAAGGGGCTCGATGATTACGTGAAGGCGATCTCCTACGGCAAGGCGGATTTGAGCGGTTCTTCCGTGCATGGATGGTACACCGAGCCGCATACGCTGGCATACGAACAAGGGCTTTCGAGCCGATGGCAACGTGTGCAGGATTGTCTCGACACGGCGGCGTCGGCAACGACCGACCCTTATGTTCCACCGTCGGGACAACGCGTCTATGTCATCACCTCGCCGGGGGTGGATCTCGCCGGATGGGAGAACACCGCGGCCATCGGCGGAGACGACGTGCCCCTCCCCGAAATCGCGCATGAATTTGGACATGGCGTCGGCTTGAACCACTCCTGGTCGAATGACATAACCTGGAAGGACGCCAGTTGGTCCGGCGGGGGCGAATATGACAACCCCTGGGATCTCATGAGCGCGGCGAATGTTTACGTGGACCCGACCAACGTGTTCGGTGGGGGCCCCCCGGATCTCGACGCGCACCATCTCGACGAAATGGGCTGGCTTCCCAAGTCGCGGATTTTAACGCTTGGAGTCGACGGAATCCTGTCCAGAAAGGTCACGCTCGCGGCGCTGACACACCCGGAAGCCTCTGGCTATCTGGTTGCTCGCGTGCCTTTCGATGCGAACGACCGGTTTCATTATTACACCGTCGAATATCGCACTCCGGATGGATGGGATAGCGGCATTCCGGCCAGCATCGTGATGATCAACGAGATCCAGAACAATAACAGCTACTATCAGACGACCCTCATACGACAGCTCGGCTCTTACGCGGGCACGGGGAATGGGCCGCCAGTTCAATCCATCAACGTAAATGGAGTAACCATTACGGTCACGGGAACGTCAGGAGATCAGGCCACGATCCAGATCAGCACCCAATTCGCGCTGCCCTGCGCTCAAGGATATGTTTGGCGTGAAGCCTCCGCGATCGACCGGGTTTGCGTAATTCCCGCGACGCGGACCGAGACGGCGACCGACAATTCGCAAGCCGGATCGCGTCACACGCCAAATTCCACGACCTGCGTGCAGGGATATGTTTGGCGGGAGGCTTATCCCGGCGACGTCGTTTGCGTGACGCCGGCGACTCGGGCGAAAGCGCAAGCGGACAACGCCGCGGCATACGACCATGTCAACGAATCTCTTGTCACTTATGGTCCCAACACCTGTCAAAACGGCTATGTTTGGCGTGACGGCGACGACAGCGACTATGTATGCGTTACGCCGGCGACCCGGGCGCAAGCGCAGTCGGACAACGCCGCGGCCGCCGGACGGCGCGTCGCGGGTTCGAACACTTGCGACCAGGGCTATGTTTGGCGCGAAGCGTGGCCCGGCGACGATGTCTGCGTGACGCCCGCGACGCGATCGCAAGCGCAAAGCGACAATGGTCAAGCGACGCAGCGCCTGCAGAAGCTCTATGCCGCCGTCGACGCGACCCCTCGCAAACACGCGGCGGCGCGATTCAATTTTATCGCCGACGCGCAAGCGATGGAGACGCCGAAGGAGGAAGCGACGAGCCCCGCTCCGTTGAGCGAAGCAGTGTTGCGGGCTCGGTTGGCGAAGCTCGGCCACTCCACGGTTCAAAAGCTCGAGCAGAACGGCGATTTCTGGGAGGCGACCGTGGTCGTCGGCGGCAAACCTCAAATCATTCGGTTTGACGCACGGAGCGGCGCGCAATTGCCCGCGGGGAAGTAATAGATTCAGAACCAAGAATGACACCCGCCTCGACGTCGAGGCGAGTGTCATCGCGAGCAATTATTGGCCCGAAATAACGAAACAACGCTCTGGGACGCATATTGGAGTTGCTTCTGGAGTTTTTCGCCAAGCGGCATGGAAACGATTTCCTCCGCGTCTCAGGTCGCATATTTCACCAGCGCCTCATTGCGGCAACCACGCGCGGTAGGTAAGCGGTCGCCTCCGTCCGGCTTAAAAAAACACTCGTTTTTGAGAGGCGAAAACTATTGCCCACAATGTTGATTTCCGCGCTCGATCCTCCCGCTCACCCATTTTCCGCGCATCGTGCGCTCGGTGATGCTGAAGGGCTCCGGCTTCTCCGAGCTTTCCGCCGACATATGGCCGCTGGGGCTGTCCGCGCTGGTCGCGATGAGCGTCGCGATCAGGCGGTTCAAGCAGACACTGGATTAGCGGGCGCGTCGGAAGGGATCGCTCGAATAAGACATTGCTCTTTTCGATCCCCGCTATAGCTTGGGTTGGACGACCATGCGCCGCCCACGGTTCGAGCGAGAAGCGAACTTCACGCCCGAGCGGCTAATTTCGCGCGGCGGCGAAAAAATAAACGCCAAGGGAGTTCGTCATGTTTCATTGCTGGATGCTTGATCGTCGTTCGACCGTGAAGAGAAGATCCCGGCTCTTGGCCTGCATGTATTTTTTGGTCGGCGCCGCGGCGATCTGTCACTCGCCGCGGCTCGCCTTCGCGGACGGCGACGTCAATGAGCAGATGACGAAAGCCCTCGAGCAACCCGCGCCCGCGCCGCCGCGATCCCCGGCGACGATCTTCGTCGCCCGTAAGGTCATCACCATGGAGCCGGGCAACCCCTCGGGCGACGCGGTGGCGATTTCCGGCAAACGCATCATCGCCGCCGGCGGACTGGCCGACGTGAAGAAGGCGCTTGGCGATCGACCCTTCATCGTCGACGAGACCTTCAAGTCGAAGATCGTGATGCCGGGCTTCATCGACCAGCACCTTCATCCCGTTCTCGGCGCGTTGACGCTGGCGGTGGAAGTCATCGCGCCCGAAGACTGGAATTTGCCCGGCAAGACCTTCAAGGCGGCGAACAACCGCGACGAATATCTCTCGCGCCTCGAGGCGGCGGAAGCGCGGTTGAAAAACCCGAACGAATGGCTGTTGACCTGGGGATATCAGTCGCTCTGGCACGGCAAGCTCGACCGCGAGGCGCTCGACGCGATCAGCGGCACGCGGCCGATCATGATCTGGCAGCGCTCCTGCCACGAGTTCTATTTCAACACCGCCGGACTGAAGGCGCTCGGCGTCACCGAGGAGATGACCAAGGGCAAGGGCCTCGCGAGCGAACAATCGAACTGGCGCGAGGGACATTTCTGGGAGACCGGCATGAATCTGATCATCGCGCCGGTGATGAAGGTTCTGGCGACGCCGGAGCGCGTCGCCTTCGGCCTGAAACAGATGGTCGCCTATGAGCACGCCAATGGCGTCACCGCCTATAACGAGCCCGGCGCGCTCTACACGCCCGATATGTGGAAGCTCTACGAGCAAATTCTCGGCGCGCCGGACACGCCGATGTACAGCACCTTCCTCGCCGACGGACGCGGCATTCCCGATCGCGTCGGTCTCGACAAGGCGCTCGACGCCACGGAAGAGCAGATCGCCGTCGCGCCCGAAGGCGCGGGCAAGAAGCTGATGTTCTTCCCCAAGCAGATAAAACTCTTCGCGGACGGCGCGATCATATCGCAGTTGATGCAGATGAAGGACGGCTATCTCGACGGCCACAAGGGCGAATGGCTGATGCCGCCCGCCGAGCTCGAAGAGCGCGCCAAGCTCTATTGGGACGCGGGCTACCAGCTTCACATCCACGTCAACGGCGATCTTGGTCTCGACGCCGTGCTCGACGTTCTCGAACGCCGCATGCGCGAAAATCCGCGCGCCGATCACCGCACCGTGATCGTGCATTTCGCCAATTCGACCGAGGAGCAGATCGCGCGCGCCGCGCGATTGGGCGCCATCGTCAGCGCCAATCCGTATTACACGACGGGCTTCGCGGATAAATACGGGCAGTTCGGGCTGGGGCCCAAGCGCGCCGACATGATGGTTCGCGCGGCCTCCGTGCTCGAGAGAAAGATACCCTTGTCCTATCACTCGGATTTGCCGATGGGGCCGAGCGATCCGCTCTATCTCGCATGGGCGGGCGTGAACCGCGTCACGCCCTCGGGCCGCGTCGCCGGGCCAAGCCAGCGCATCTCGGTGGACGCGGCGCTGCGCGCGATCACGATCAACGCCGCCTATTCCTGGCGCAAGGAGAATGAGATCGGCAGCATCGCGCCGGGCAAGATCGCGAATTTCACCGTGCTGGACGAGAACCCTTACGACGTCGCGCCGATAAAGCTGAAGGACGTTCCCGTCTGGGGAACGGTCTTCGAAGGGCGCGTCTTCCCGGTCCCCGCGGGCTCGAAGCGCGCGGACGGGTCAGCGCCTCCAGCGCCGGCGCGCTCCGCCAACGCCTCGAACGACGAGACCGTGCCGCCATCGCTCGAAGCGCGCACGATGCGGCGTTTCGCCGTCGCGCCAAGAGACCAATCATGCGACATGGTTGGACTGGCTCACGCCGCGGCGAGGGCTTACGAGGAAAATCTCGCCTTGGCGAAATGACGGGGCCGAGGCGCGTGGACGCGAGCGGGCTCCGGCTTTTCCGAGCTTTCCGCCGACAGCTGGCCGCTGGCGCTGGTCGCGATCAAGCGTTTTTGGCGAACGCTCGATTAGCAGGCGCGGCGGATGCTTCCGGGTAATTTGCTGTTTCGGCTGCTTGGCGCCACAAGGGGACGTCGCGGTGTGGCTATCTGGCGAATGCCGGGTTAAGCTCTTACCGCGTCCGCATTTTTGTGATTATAGGGCAACCGATTTTGCGTGCGCGATTTTAGTCCGGCGTCGGCCGAGCTTTTCTTGGATTCGGCGCCGTGGTCTCCGCTCCATTAGGAGGATAGGACAATGAGCAACACAAAAGCGCTTTACGCCTGGGCCACGCCCGCATACGTATCGGAATCTCCCGTCGACCACACCTGGGTCACCACATACGACAATCAAACGAACAGCTATCCAGACGATGCGGCGGTCGTCGCCGCGGGCGAGTCTTATTGGTATTGTTGGGGTGATTTTCACGTGAAGGGCGGCACGCCCGACAATCCGACTGGCCTATTGGGATCGCAAACCGGCGACGTCTCGATCGCAAGTTGTTTGGTGCAGCCCAACGCCGATTCCAGCACGAGCCCGGCTGCACGCGGCACGATATATGTTTACGGCGTGGACGGCGTCTGCCACCAGCTCGCCAATCAAGTGCTGTATTCGACCGGTTCGCCGACCACAGCTCCGCTGACGGTCAAAAAGGCTCGTGGATATTTCATCAGCACCTTCATATATGGGACTTACGGACTCCAATCTGCCGCGTGGGCGAATAAAATGGCGACATGCGCCGCGCGGCTGGCCGCATTCGCCGCTCGCGGAGGCGTGATGAAAACACCTGAACTGCCCGACGACTTTGAAGCGCATGCGCGCGCGGTGCTCACGCCCGGCGACGAGGAACTGTTGAATCGTTTGCTCGCCCTGAAGGGCGAAGTGCAAAGTTTCACGGCGCGCGCGATTCCTGGATTTTTGCCGCCCGACGCCGCCACTCTGAACGCGCGCAACCAACATTTAGTCGATCAGGCCGCGATTCTGCTGGGGCCCGAGAAGTTCAAGAAGGTTTTCGGCGTCGAGCCGGGCGAGAAGGTCAACCTGGTTGATCCGACGATCGCCGCCAAGGGCGTCAAGCCTTGAGCTTGAATAGAATGTTGGCCGCCGATCGTGGCGACGGACGATCACGCGGCCCGACGGCGCCGGAAGAGAACAACTGTCCCCCGGCAAGGCCGGGGGATGGAAATTGAAGCCTTCGCGCACGAGGCTGACGCTGGCGTCGACGGAATCATCGTGCTTGTACTCGACAACGCCGGCTGGCATGCTGAAGCCGGGCTGAAAGTTCCAGAACGCGCGCGGCTGGTCTTCCTGCCGCCCTACATGTAGCGAACCGCAATCATCGGAGTCTGGGTGTCGGGAGCCATCTTGGCGTGAGAATATCTAACTTCGCGTCGAAAAAGCCATCGAATGTGAGAATATCGACCAAAAATATTCAAGCGCAGGATGGCTTTCCACCAAAAGGATGGAGCATCAGATTCTCAAATCAAATGGCTCTGACCTGCCCCCGAAGACGCGAGCCAAGGCCTTGCCGCCGCTGGCGGAGCGCCGCTTCCTTGATAGGCGCCGAGCCGTCATGCCCATTAAGCGCCGCTCTCTTGGTTACTGAACGTCTGGATCGGGTCATCTTCACCCGTCCCGCCCTCGTCGACTCTTGAAGGCCGTCAAGGTGCAATGGAGCTTAACATGAGCGATGGACATTCAGATTCTTCTCGGCTCGACGCTTTGGAAGCGCTAGCCGCGCACCAGGACAAGACAATCGCCGAACTGAACGAAGTAATCACCGCGCAGTGGCGCAAGATCGATGTTCTGGAGCGGCAAGTCGCCAAATTTCTTGAGGAAATTCAGAGTATTGGTGCCCCGCGCGATACATCGGAGCCGCCGCCTCCGCACTATTGATGAATGGATTTCTCGATCGTTGATCCAACCCTCGCGCGACATCGAGACGCCGCCGTCGGACGACGGCGGGCGGCGCCTTCCGGATTGGGTCGGAAGCACGAATTCGACACCCCTCCCCCTTCGCCGTTGACTCGCCAAAAGCCCGCGGCCTACCATTCGCGGACAGGGATCCGTCTCGCCGCCCTCGATGGGAAGACCAATGAAAAATAAGAACCTTTGGATACTCGCGGCGACCGCTATTCTGATCGGCTATTACGTTTGGAATTTCTATGTCGGCAGCCGATATCAGGCTCTGTGCAACCTCGATTATTGGCACGCCACCCCGGCGCAGATCGACGCCTGCAAGGACATGAAAAGCGAACTGGAAAATCAAAAATGACGCGCTTCGGAGAGGGCCGATGAAAGGGACGAGGCTCGCGCCGCTGGCGATTTTCGCGCTTACCGCCACCGCGGCGGCGGCGCGGGAAATCCATCTCGATTGCGCGCGCGCCGGCCAGACCGTCATGATCGACGTCGACACCGACCGGCGCTTTTTGCAGTTGATGTGGGGCCAGGGCGTCGCCGAGGAATATCAGAACGGCGAATCCTATGTTTCGGGGCCGGACGCCTTCGGCGAGACGCAAAAGGTCACCTATGTTTTCGGCATAGACAAGGACGTCGTGACCTTTGGGCAGGATCGCGCCTGTATTCAGAGCGGAACGAAGCATAAATGCGTCGATCAGGCGTCGCGCAATACGCTCGACATGGCGCGCGGCGAGCTCAAATACGACGATGGCGACGAGATCGCGATCCTGAAATGCGCTCCCGCCCCGCCGGGCCGGCGCTTTTGACGAAGCGCGCGCGCGACGCGGACCCGCGGCCCTGACCAAAATCCTCTTGACCGACGCCAATTGTTGCCTTCATTCGGTCCAAGAGGCAAATTAGGACTTCTTGTCCCTATGATGGAGAATTCCGCCATGCATTTTCGTGGAAGGCTTCTGGCCGCGGTTCTGCTGACGGGCGTCGTCGCGGCGCCCGCCGTGCTCGCGCAGGAGCTTAGCGTGGACCCCAAGGCGCTCGACTCGACCGGCGCCGCGTCCAAGCCCAAGGCCAAGAAACCGAAACAGGCGGCCGCGCCCGGCGCCGCCGCGCCCAAGCCGACCGGCAAGCCCGGCGGCGACCGCCAGTTCGGCGAACTCGAGGGGTGGTCGCCCGGCAAGACGCCGCCCAAGGAGAAGAAGGACGAAACCCCGAGCGGACCGGCCAAGGGGCCGGTCGGCGTCACGCCCACGGGCAATATGTCCGTCGGTCTGCCGTTCTAAACGGCGCGATCGAAATGAACCCAGGCCGCGCCTTCGCGCGGCCGGATGGAGAAAATCATGGCTTATAAGGTCGCGGTCGTCGGCGCCACGGGTAATGTGGGCCGCGAAATGCTCGATATTCTGGCGGAGCGCCGCTTTCCCGTGTCGGAAGTCGTCGCGCTGGCCTCCTCGCGTTCGATCGGGCAGGAAGTGTCCTTCGGCGACAAGGTTCTGAAATGCCGTCATCTCGACACCTATGACTTCACCGACACGGACATCTGCCTGATGTCGGCGGGCGGCGACGTCTCGCGCGAATGGTCGCCGCGGATAGGCGCCAAGGGCTGCGTCGTGATCGACAATTCCAGCGCCTTCCGCATGGACCCGGACGTGCCGCTGATCGTGCCGGAGGTCAACGCCGCCGCCGTCGCCGGCTTCACGCGCAAATACATCATCGCCAATCCCAATTGCTCGACCGCGCAGCTCGTCGTGGCGCTCAAGCCCCTGCACGACAAGGCGAAGATTTTGCGCGTCGTCGTCTCGACCTATCAGTCGGTCTCCGGCGCCGGCAAGGAGGCGATGGACGAGCTGTTCTCGCAGACGCGCGCGGTGTTCACGTCAGGCGCGGTGGAATCGAAGAAATTTCCCAAGCGCATGGCGTTTAACGTCATCCCGCAGATCGATGTCTTCATGGAGGATGGCTTCACCAAGGAAGAATGGAAGATGGCGGCCGAGACCAAGAAGATCCTCGACCCCAAGATCAAGCTGGTCGCGACCTGCGTGCGCGTGCCCGTGTTCATCGGCCATTCCGAGTCGGTCAACATCGAATTCGAGAATCCGATCTCGCCGGAGGAAGCGACCGAAATCCTGCGCGCGGCGCCCGGCGTTCTCGTCGTCGACAAGCGCGAGCCCGGCGGCTACATCACCCCGCACGAGGCGGCGGGCGAGGACGCGACCTATGTCTCGCGCATCCGCGCCGACCACACGGTGGACAATGGCATCGCGCTGTGGTGCGTCGCCGACAATCTACGCAAGGGCGCGGCGCTCAACGCCGTGCAGATCGCCGAAGTGCTGATGAACCGCAAGCTGCTGGGGCCGAAGATGCGGGCGGCGTGAGCCCCGCGGGAGTTTCCCATGTCGCAAAGTCCACTCTACGACCGCGATTTTTACGCCTGGGCGAACGAACAGGCGGCGCTGCTGCGCGAGGGCAAGCTCGGCGACGCCGACGTCGAGCACATCGCGCAGGAAATCGAGAGCATGGGCAAGACCGAAAAGCGCGAGCTGGCGAGACAGCTCGCGGCGCTGATACCGCATCTGTTGAAGTGGCGGTTTCAGCCGTTCATGCGATCCGCGACTTGGGAGGTGTCGATCAAGGTTCAGAGAAACTGTCTCGTCGACCACCTCGAAGACAATCCCAGCCTGAAGCCGCTCATCGGCAACGTCATCGACAAAGCCTATCGCGACGCCGTGTTGAAATCGATGCTGGAGACGGGCCTGCCGGAGTCGGTGTTTCCAAAGATCTGTCCCTGGTCGTTCGATGAGATGATGGACCCGGATTTCTGGGCCAAAGAACTGGATCACTAGACTCCTTCCGGTTCAGATCGAACCCGAAGGGCTTTAGCCAATCGAAGAGTTCTTTCGCGGCGCGCGCATAGGCGCGTCGCGTGTGCGGATTGCGGATGTTGGCGGTGAAGAGTTCAAGGAAGCGATAGGACGCGCGCTCGGCGACGGCGGCGATAAGGGCAGGAGCTCGGTCGGCGAAGAGGATGAGCTGGTTCACTCGCTTCCCGGTGTCTCCAACTGTTCAATCAGTCGATCAATCTCCGTTATTTCAAAGCGAGCTTTGACCAAGCGTTTCTCAATCGATTCCAAATACTCTTGTCGCGCCAGATTGGTTTGCGCGCTTTCGTTGACCACCAAATAGAGCTGTAACGCTTCGCTAGCCTTCGCCAAATTCTCGATCGCCCTTTGGGCGTCGCTCCGAGCTTGGCGAAGCCGCGGCAACGATTTCTTCCGGTCGTCGTTCTTCCATTCGTCGCTCATCCTCATAGCCTCCGCATGTAATATTCGCGGTGAAGAATTCAAAGAACCGATCGGACGCGCGCGCGGCTCGGTGTTACGCATCAGGAAAACCCGGTTCGGGTTTATCGAAACTGTCGGCGGCCTCCTCACCGAGCGGGGTCTGGCATTTCGCGCAGAAGTGCCGTTTCGTCCCATCGGCGTCACGTTCCGTTCGGACGGGCCTCAACTCGCCGCAGACGGGACAATATTTTTCTAGCAACTTTTCGGCGTCGAATCCGAATTCCGCTCGTAGGTCGTGCGACATGATCTCGGCTCCATCATCTATGTGATATCGGCGGTGAAGAATTCAAAGAAGCGATAGGAGGCGCGCGCGCCGCCAGGGGCGATCAGCGCGGGGGCATGCGAGGCGGCGATGACGACGATCTGGCTCACCCGCGGACCGCTTTCGCGGTTGCCTCCAACTCCGTATCTGTCGATCTTGGGTCGTTGGCCGCGAGAAGCCAGTTTCTTACCGCGTCCGCTTGTCCCTCAGGGTCGCCCGTCCAGACTGGGAAGCCCCCAGACGCAAGAATTAAATTCCCCAGCAAATCCTCAATCACTTTGATGCGCGCCTTGTCCCTCGCCATTGGATCGCTCCTATTACAATATTACTATATGACAAAGAATATTATCATATAAATGGATAGCGCGCCTCGGCCGAAGGCGATAACCAACCTCCGCTTTTGCACAAAAGCGCTTGAGCGCGATCCGTTACGGCGCCGTCACCGCCGCCGCCGCCGCCAGCTTGCGCGTGGCTTCGTCGACGCTGTGGAACAGCCGGTCCTGGCCCAGCGTCGCCATTACGCCGAAATTCTCCAGCGCCGCCTGGGCGCGCACCGATTCCAGCCGCACGATCGCGAAATCGACGTCCCGCGCGCGGCATTGCGCGATGACGTCGCGAAGGATGCGCGCGGCGGTGAAGTCGATCTCGACGATGCTGCTCGCCTCCAGCACCACCAGCCGCAAGCCACCGCCGGCGCCGGCGCGGGCAATGGCCTCGCGCATGTCGTGCTGGAACTGATAGGCGTTGAGGAAAGACAGCGGCGCCTGGTAAGCCACGACCAGCACGCCGGAAAGCGTCTCGCCGGCGAACACCGTTCTGTCCGGCCACCAGATGGAGGTGCCGGGCAGCCGCTCGTATTCGATGAGGCGCGTGCGCGTCGTCGTCCACATGCCGTGAACGAGCGACAGCATGATCGCCAGCGCGACGCCGCTCTGCACCGGCAGGATCACCACCGACAGCATGGTGACGACGACCAGCGCGAATTCGGCTTTCGTCTTGGCGCGGATGTCGAGCATTTCCGGCACGCGGAAAATCCGCCCGGCGATGAACAGCAGCACGCCGGCGAGCGCCGTCTCCGGCACTTCAGCCAATAATTCGGAGCCATAAAGCGCTAGCGCGACGATGACCGCGCAGGCGACAAGGCCGGCAATCTGGCTGCGCCCGCCGGTCTCGGCGACGATGGCTGTGCGCGGCGGGCTGGCGTTGACCGGAAAGGCCCCGAACAGCCCCGCGAGCAGGCTGCCGGCGCCAAGCCCGACGAAATCGCGGTCGACATCCGGCGTCTCGCCCGCGGCGCCGGGGAAGGAGCGCGAGGTCGCCGCCGTCTGCACCATGACGATGGCCGAAATGATCACGGCGAGGGCGAGCACATGCGACAGTTGGTCGAAGCTCGGGATGGGCACGGAAGGGCGCGGCGGCGCGACCATGAAGGCGCCGACGACCGCGACGCCTCTCTGTTCAAGATTGAAATGCGCGACGACGAAAGTCGCCGCCGCAAGCGCGATCAGCGCGCCGGGAATCCGCGGGCTGATTCTCTCGAACAGGACGATGCTGGCGACACAGGAGGCTCCGATCGCCAGCGTGAGGAAATTGGTTTCGCCGATGTCGCCGGCGATCATCCTGAGCCGGTCAAACACCTCCCCATGGCCGGGAGGCAGGCCAAGCAGCGCCGGCGCCTGCGAAATCGCGATATGGATGGCGACGCCAGCGAGAAAGCCGGTCATGACGGGAATGGATAGAAGATCGGCGACCCAGCCCGCCCGAAACACGCCGGCCAGCAACAAAAACACGCCGACCAGCAAAGCGAGGACGGCGGCGAGCTCGCCGTAATCCTTGCCGCCGACCGTCGCGAGCGCCGCCAGCGCGCCCGCGAAAATCGGGGTGATCGTGGAATCGGCGCCCGCCGACAGGAAACGGTTCGAGCCGAAGACCGCGAAGGCGACCGAACCGGCGACGAAGGCGAAAAAGCCGATATGCGGCGAAAAGCCGCCGAGCCGCGCCGTGGCCATTTGCTCGGGGATCGCGATGGCCGCGAGCGTGAGGCCGGCGATGAGATCGAAGCGCGACGCGCCTACGCCGACGCCCCGGAACGAGCGGAAAAGCGGCCATTGTTTTTCTTTGTCGTTGTTCATAGTTCCGCCGCTTCGCTCGATTCCCTCTCGACGTTATTCGCTCTTGGCGTTCACGTCGATCTTGAACAAGGCGGGGTCCGGGGTGTGCTTCTGGTCAATGTTGAACAGCGACAGCAGGGTTTCATAGCCTTGCGGATCGGTGATCTGCCATTGCCTGAGCTTGAAGGTCTTGGGATCGAAGATGAGCTTGAGATGCGACGTGCCGCCGAACGTCGCCTTGTCCTCGACCGAGATGGCGACGCCATTGTCGTCCGTGGTCACGTCGAGCACCGTGACATCGTGCTCGAAGTCGATTTTCTCCTTCAAGAGAAATTTGAGCGGCGTCTGATCGATCGCATAAACATCCTGCGTCTTGAGTTTGCGGTCGCGCACCATCACCCGCGCGCCGTCGGCGACGAGTTCGAGCGTCGCGGGCTGCGCATATTCGAAACGCACGCGGCCGGCGCGCTGGGAGTAGAGCTTGCCCTCCGAGCGCTTGCCGTCGGCGCCGATCTGCACGAAATCCGCGTTCAGAACGAAAGAGGCGTTGAAAAAGGCGTTGGCCCGCTTGATCGCCTCGGCGCGGTCGATCTTGGCCGGGGGAGCCGGCTCCTCCTGCGCGGCGGGCGCGGGCGCCGGCGCCGGCGCGGCGGCCGGAGTTGGCGCGGCGGCGGGCGCGGTCGCCGGAACTGGCGCCGGAGCGGGCGCGTTCGCCGCGGCGGGCGGTTCCGCCGCCGGCGCGGCGGGGCTGGGCTTTTTCGCGGCCGCGCGCGGCTTGGCGGGCTTCTTCGCCGGCGTCGTGGGCTTGGCGGCGGTGGCGGCGTCTTGCGCGGGCGCCGGAGCCGCCAGCGAAACGGCGAAAGCGATGGCGAACGCGGCGAGGAGGGCGTTTTTCAAGTGAGTGTCCCGGTGGATCGAATCAGCGGATTATCCGATCATTTGACCGGCGCGGAAACGCTATTCGTCAATTGCGCCGGATCGATGATTTCGTGCGGCCGCGCCTCACTCCACGATGAACTGCCGCATCATGCCCATATCCTCATGTTCGAGGTTGTGGCAATGATACATGAACGCGCCCTTGAAATCCCCGAACGGCTTGATGATCCTCACGCGCTCGCCCGGCGTCGTCAGCACGGTGTCCTTCCATCCGCTGGAGATGAATCCTTCGCTCATCGTCGCGTAGTCCTCGGGGTCGGCGTCGGCGGCGGAACGGCTCAGAATCTGAAATTGCTGGCCGTGCAGATGGATCGGATGCGCCATCGACATCATCCCGCCCATCATGCCCATGCCGCCCATCATCCCCATCCTTCGGCCCATGCCCATCCCTCGGCCCATCCCGGCGCGGTCGTGAAAGATTTCGACGAGTTGAAGCGTGTCGACCGGGATTCGCTCGCGCGGCAGCGCGTCGTTGTCGGCGTAGGGGCGCCCATTTAGCAACATCGCCATGGGCGCCTCCGAGATCGCGATGGGCACGGGGTCGCCCGGATTCGCGACATCCTCGATCCGCAAGCGGTCGACTCGGGCGAGACGCGGCGGCAAGGCCGGGCTGTCGCCCCCCGCGCGCGCGACGCGGACCGTGAACAGCGGATATTCGCCGCCGACCGGCGGCGCCGCTCCCATCATCATGCCGCCCATCATGCCTCGCGCCATCTTCGGCAATGCGCCGGAAAACGGCGCGCTGCGCATGACGATCCGCGAGCCGACGCTTCGCCCGCTGAAATCGGCCCAGACGTCGAGCCGTTCGCCGGGCGCGAGCATGACGTAAGGCTTCTCTTCCGGCTTCTCCAGCAGGCCGCCGTCGACGCCGATGACGGTGATCGGCGACGCGTCGTCCCAGGCCAGCTTGTAAATGCGGGAGTTGGAGCCGTTCAGAATGCGCAGGCGGTAAGCGCGGCTCGCCACGTCGATGGCGTAATCGGGCCTCCCATTGACGAGAATATGATCGCCCTGAAAGCCGACCATTTGGGCGTGCATGCCGCCGGCGTAAACGAGCTGGTTGTCGTCGTTAAAGGAGCGGTCCTGCAACACGATCGGGATTTCGAATTCGCCCGAGGGCAAGTCGAGCGCCTTCTCCTCGTCGTCGCCGACGATAATCGCGCCGGCGAGGCCGCGATAGACCTGCGTCGCCGTGGCTTCATGGGTGTGCGGATGATAAAAATAGAGGCCCGCGCGATTGCGCATTTCGAATTCGTAGACAAAGGTTTCGCCCGGATCGATCGCATACATGGGATGTCCGTCCATCAGCATCGGCACATGCAGGCCGTGCCAATGGGCGATGGTCGGCTCGGGCAATCCGTTGCGCAGACGGATGCGAATTTTCTGTCCCTTCCGGAAACGCATGATCGGGCCGAGATAGGAATCGGGCAACGTCGTCAGCGTATTCTCGGGGCCCTTGAGCAAATTCGCGGAGTAGCGCCAAACACCCGTGGCGCGGCCGTCGAGAATCGGCGCTTCGCCCGGCTGGCAGGTCAACTCCATATCGACATCGGGATTGAAATTCGGCGACGCCCAATTGGGCGCGATCTTCTTCATCCCGCCATGCGCGCCGCCGTGCATGGCGAGCGCCGCGAAGGACGACGATGCATAGACGCCCGCCGCCATGCCGATCCGGCCCAAAAGCGCGCGGCGGGTTAAATCCATTCCGTGCCGCATGACGACTCTCCCCCAAGCTTTGGCGCGACAAAACATATTAGACGCATACGATATAATCACGGACGCCGCGCGGCGAAATGCGACGGATTGAGCCAGGGCGCACGCGCCGGACGGCGTTTCGCGGGCCCTCGCGACGGGTCGTGGGCCAGTTTGAAATTTTAAGCTTCGCGCCAGAAATAGTCATTGCAAGCTTGATCGAGGATGGGCGCGCCATCGGCGCGGATACGTCAGCTATAGAGCGCGCCCTTCTGCTCATCCTCGGTGAGCCAGCCAAATCCGACCGAGATGCAGCGTTTCCGGATAACTTAGCGCCCGCGGGAGCAATATTCACCGGCGTTGTCCAGGATCCCGACCGAGTGCGAGATCGAAGGCGAGATCGCGCGCTCGCCTCGGGGTTGCAAGACGTAATTCTAATTCACGCGGACGCGGCCCGACAATGTTCATGAGATCGAGGGCGGGCGTGATCCGAGCCCGACTCGGCTCAGTCCTTCGCCGGGCTCAATTTGTATATCCAATAACCTTTGTGCTGGTAGACAAGTTCAAGACGCTTAAGGGTGAGCGCGTTGGAGGTGGAGAACGGCAGGAGCCGCGCCAGCAGCCGCTCGGAGTCCATTTGACGCGGCAGATAGTGGAGGCGGATGGCGGCGCCCATCGGCTCGACCGCGAAGCCCCCTTCGATCTTGTTTTCCTGCATCCATTCGCGCGCCGCCTTCATCACGCCATGCGTGTCGCCGCCGCCCGCGAAATCCCGATAGGCGATCGAGAGGAGATCAGGCCGCGCCGCCGCCGCCTTCCAGATATCGGACAAATGCACGGCGACAAAGGCTTCCTTGCCGTCGGCGAGTTCGGCGAGCGCCGCCGCGCCCCGGGCTTCGTCCAGGAGCAGCGCATCTATGAATTTGGAGAAAGCTTCGCCTTCTTGACTGGAAACGCCCGCGCCCCAAAAGGCTCGCTGGTTTCCGTCGATGGCGGCGGCGTTGGCGCTCCAAGCGGTTGGCGTCAACAAGCCGCGCGCGAATGGATCGTCGAGCGGCGCTTGCCGCCCCGCGACGCCGCGGATGCGACGCGACATGTCCCACCAGGACAAGACAACCGCGTCGGCGGGCACATGCTCGCGGATCGCCGCGAGCACCTTGGCGGAGTCGGCCGGCGCGATGTCGGCGAAAAAGACGGGCTCCGTCACGGCGTTGCGCCAAGCGAGCGGCGTTGGCCGCTTCTCGGCGTCGCGCGTTGCTATCCCCGTGGCGATATAGCTCTTGGCCTCGGGCGCGCGGACCTCGATGCGTTCGAGCTTCGCCATGTCAACGCCCCTTTCCGCGAACTCCGCGAGCGAGCCCGCCGGCGCCGGCGCGGTCGCCTGCTCATAGGGCAAGGGCGGCGGTCGTAGGCTCGACCAAGCGGCCCAGCCCAGGACGGCGGCGCCAGCGAGAATCAATCCGGCGGGGACGAGACGCCTCATCTGGTCGGTTCGCCAATGGGCGCGGAGAAGCTGGTCACAGGCTCCTTCATCGCTCCTTGCGCCAGTTCCTTCCTAACAACAGGCCGACGCCGACCAAAAGCGCGGCCCCGCCAACGCCAGCCGCCATCGCCTGCCGGAATGGCGTGTTCAGCTCCAAGAGATCGCCGCGCTTCTGTGGCGCGAGCCGCTTGAGTTCCGCGCGAATCTCCGCCGCCTCGCGTAATCGCGCGTCCTCATCATTGATGCGCGCCGCGCTTTTGATGAGTTGCGACCAGCCGTCCGAGTATGTGTAGCCGCCGGGGTTCGCGTGCGCGAGCGCCTTATAGTGCTTGATGCTATGGTGCTCCCACATCTCCGCGAATTCATATTCGACAGCGGAAGGATTATTGCCCTTTTGCCAGAATAGCTGAAAAAAGGCGCCAGCGTCGTCCTTTTCAGGCGCGGGCGGCGCGGGGCGGTTGGTCTTCTGCCCCGGCAAAATGCCGTCGTTGTAGAGCTTCACGAGCACCGAACGCGACTCCTCGGTGATCTTCACGCCGGAAATGACGCCCTTGTCCATGTCGTCGAGATAGGCGCGGCTGAAGCTGTCGGAATGGCAGTTGGAGCAGGTGCCGACCCAAGCCTCCTTGCGGTCCTCAAACCAGGGATGATGCAGATTGTCCGCGATCTTCGGCGTCGGCTCGAAAGCCCAGCGCACTTTGCGCACCATGTTATGGCTGAACTGGCCCTGATACTCCATGTGGCAGAACTGGCAGGTCGGCGCGTTCATGCCGCCCTTTTCCATGGCGTCGGAAAGCCGCGCGTTCCAGTCCCATGTGTCGCCGCGCGTCTGGAACACGGTCCCGTGCTTCGACAGCAGATAGTTCTCGAACTCGTTGTGATCGACGCCATTGTGACACATGGCGCAGGTCTGTGGCTTGCGCGCCTCCACGGCCGAGAACTCATGGCGCGTATGGCAGCTGTTGCAGGTGTTCTGGGTCGTGTGGCAGAAAGTGCAGCCCTCCGCCACCTCGCGCTGGTCCATCGCCGCCCAGACGGCGGTCTCGACGTTCGCCTTGTATGATAGCGCGTGCGAGGGATGGCCCTTGGGCCACTGGCCTTGCGGCCATGTGAAAGTGTCACGCTCGGACTCGCGCTCGGCGAACTGCTTGACATGGCACTGTCCGCAGGCCGCCGCGTCCGGCATCTTCAACTCGGTCTTGTGCTGGCCATGGTCCTTGTTGACGCCCATGTGGCAGTCGATGCAGCCAACATCCTTGAGCGGCTCGCCGGCTTTGAGCACGCCCATGGAGCGCAGATTCCCCTCGACCTCGGTCAGCAGGCCCTTCTTATAGACGCGCGAGTCCGTGTCCGGCAGTTTTCGGATGTCGTCGAGATTGCCGTGGACGCTCTTTTGCCAGCTGTGAACCCAACCGGGCGTCGTCTGGCTGTGGCATTCGACGCATTGGCTTCGCGTGGCGTCGACTTCCAAGGACTGTGGCGGCTTATAAAAATCACGGGGGTTCAGATATTTCGAGATCGGGATCGGCTCCCAGAATTTGGAGAACGAGCCTTTGCCCGCGCCTTCCGCTGGGTCGTTGTAACGTTTGAGCAGAGCATCATAAAGCTGGTTAGGAGACGCATCCTTGTCGAGTCCAAGCGCCTTGTATGTTTCGTTAGGCGTCTCCGCCGCCGTCGGATTGACCGAAACGCCGAACATGATCGCCAACACGAAAACATGTGTCGCGGCCCAGAGCAGCCGGCGCGCGGGTTTGCATTTCAGATCAAACATGACTGCCTCGCGTCGCGTTTCCCGCCACGCCCGCCAACTGTGAGCGGAGCCCCAGCAAATTTTGTTTTTCTCAGCTTATGCCGCCCCAGTGGATTCGAAAAGGGGCGCCCGGCAGGAGATCGATGGCGTCAAACGCGGGGCCGTTGTCGGACCGTTCAAGCATCATTTCAGAGGAAGCCACGCATGCCATTGCGTAACCATTTGGGGGCAGAGCAAGGCTTGTAATTTTCCGTACTCCAATTTGGACAGTTGTGAATTTTCGGTTTGCCCGCCTGTGAGAAGGCCGGGTTGCGCGATGAGCGGGTCGGACATCGAGGGCGTTCGATTCTCGCGCATGGCCTTGCCTCGTGCCGTCAATCCATTGAAAAATGTGGTCTTTAAGCGTGAACGGAGCAGCGTTTACGATTCGTCCAACGAAGCGCATGGAAAATTACAAGCCTCGCGCCGCGCTCCACGGCGAAAACCGCGCCTCGGCGCGATGAAGATGAGCTAAGGCGCGCCACTGCTGTCCGGTTAAAGCCGATCTGGCCGCGTGCAACCTATTGTGACCTTGACATGTTCTGGCAATTTTAGCCTGTCCCCGATTTCAACTGAGTTTGGCGGATAGAACCGGTTTCCAG
>Ga0181527_1001151_pt1 | contig 28081 bp, 19 predicted proteins | sample PEATcosm2014_Bin_30_FD_119762 | JGI IMG/M metagenome (GOLD analysis project Ga0181527, IMG submission 119762) | Peatland microbial communities from MTU Mesocosm Facility, Houghton, MI, USA - PEATcosm2014_Bin06_60_metaG | ecosystem: Environmental > Terrestrial > Soil > Wetlands > Peat | place...
CGATGGAAAAGAAAACTGAAGGGAATCCTAGCATCCACCTTGAGAATAAACCGTCCGCTCATTTCTTGACAGCGAAAGAAAGCGCTTGATGAAAGGACGGTTACATTTCCACAGTCCCACTCTGCCGCATAGCTGCTCACTGTTTCAGCGAATACGAATCCCTTTGCCATCAGGTTGCACGCTTATTGCTGATCAACGCTGATCGTTATTACCCTGGTCTTGTCCGTAGACAAGTTTGTGATCGTCAATCGTACCTCGCCGACGCCGATGAAATCGACCACATAGGTACGGTGAGGAAAATCGGCCGTAATGCTGCCGCTCCGCGGGAACCAATCCCATTGGCCGCTCACATAATCCCGGGTCACGTTGGTGATCGTGCCGGTTGCAGCCTGTTCGCCGTCGAAAGTGCCGGTGATCGTGCCGTTTTTCACATGGGTGTAGTTGCCTGTCTGCCCGGATATCGGGCTGAGGGTGGAATGCATGTCAACAGTGATGTCCAACTCGTTGCCGCCCTTGTCGCGAGTCACGTGGCGGACGTGATGGATTGAATCTACAGTGGCAAGGGTGGGATACCGGAGTCTTCCCGCGGCGCCGTAAAAGGTCAGTGTGTCTACGCGGACCCGCTCGAACCCGTCGGAACAGACAAGTGTGGCAGTGCGCACATAACAATCGTTTGTGGAATCCCATGAGAAGGGATGAATTGTCAGGTCATAGGTTACCGTGTCAAGGGCCGCGGCCTGGAGTTTGGCCGTTGCGCCTTGAGTAACCATGCCGCTCGAATTGGCATCCATGTTTGAAACTTCCTCCGAAGCGATAAGCGCAAATTCGTCGCTGATGTTCTCCTGCGCACAGCCCGCCAGAAACGCGGCGATTACTGCAACAGCCGAAATGGCAAATGCGCGTATGGCAATACTATTGATCTTCATAGAAGACCTCCTTTAGAGAATTGGTTTTCCACTTGAATTTGTTGTTTCACCATGCGACTTGGGAAATAGCATTCGCTATTATATTATAAGACCAATTATAACATCTTTAGGTTTCTTTTTCTTGAATAGAATGAAATAAGGCCTTTTGCATGGCACAAGTTTTGATCCTCCTTTGAATGCCAATTTCGCGGATTTTGGGACAAGATTGGCGTCCGCTCCGCAGGAGAATAGAATCAGCAACAAGTGTCTTTAACCAATGTCTTTGTCATCTAATCCAGAGGAGGATGGCATGGTCCGTTCACTTGCAGCGCTCTCGGGTTTTGCGGTCGGATCCTTGTTCCAGGCAAGAAACTGAATAAGCAATTGACCCAGGACATACAGAGGTGCTGGGACGAAATAGGGATCTTTCCCAACAGGGAATATTTCAGCCAGGTCACACTCTTCAGGGCCTGGATGAAGATGGCAACCATCGGGATTGTTGAAGGGAAAGGATGAGGAAGGGCATAGCATAAGGAGAATATAAACTGTGCAGTTTTGCGACTTTAACCGCTCTTCCAACACATGCTAACCTTGGGCCATCCGTCCTGTGAAGCAGGCCGTCCAGGTACCAGAATTTGAAACCATCCGGATCTATGACCAGGCCACTATTCGGCATAAGGCGAGGCATTTGTTGCCTTAAGGGAGGCTCAATTCAGCGGTGGGTGACAATTACTTCTTCTTCCCTCGCGTTTTGTCCCTCACGTAATAAACACCTGAAATCGAGATGCAGAATTTCTTCGCTATTTCACGCCCTATCTTTCCTGCTTTGAAAAGTGAAAGTATTTCTTTATCGCGTTTGGAATGTTTTGCGTATCTCGATTCAATACCGTACTTTTGCCTGAGAACGTGAATCCACTGCCGAGTCACGTTGAATTTCTTAGCAATTGCTGCATCTGCTCCCAATAACTTTTGCCATTTGATCAGTTCGGACTTGCTCACCACAGCCATAGGATTCCTCCGCTTCAAAACATATTTGAGACAATTGGTTCTCCAAGATTATTAGACAGAAAGAGGGGGGAAAGGTTTCACAAAAAAAGCAGCAGCTTTGAACGACGGCGGTGAACGCCACTCAATGCAATTCCATAACTCCTTGGCAAGTTGATATTATGGAATCTGATTGGCAAGCTCCTGGCGCAGGCTTTTAGTTCTGTTGTCATAACCGTTTCAATTCCGCCAGTGGTGTCTCTTGATGAAATCGCAACAACCTTTGCGGCACCAACATCAATCAAGCGGAGATCGATGGACAATAAGTGCGCTCGAATGGGAGCCCATCAGCTCCTGGAATTCCGATAAGGCAAAAGAGGGCGGCGACGATTATCCACTCCGCACGCGAAGCGGGCTCCCGATTTTTTCGGGAGCCTTCTGCTACGGATGTCGCACAAGAATCTTTCGACCCTTTGAGCCGAAAGATTCTTGTTTGGGCCGCCGACTCCAGTCGGCGTGGCTCCACAAAAACAAATTCCTGCTCATGCCCACGGTCGATCACGAGGATCCGAATGCGGACACGCTGGAATTCGAAATCGTCTCGTGGCTCGTCAACGACGGCAAGAGCGGGCTTGACCCGGAGCAGTTCGTGGACCTGTGCAGAAGAATCGTCGCCCACCGCGGAAAGCAAAAAAGATCAAAAAATGTTTGACATTTCTTTCTTTTCACCGTATATTTAACACGCTTCAAATCAAAAAGCTCTTTAATATTCCCCTTGCATATGCCGGTCGGTGAGATGGCGTAAAAGGGAAGAATCAATAATTCGCTAAGATTATTGACAACTACCCTGTGGTAGTCGTATATTTAAAAGGTTGCCCCAAAAAGGGCAAATGCTCTTTGAAAGTTTGGATGTGTGTGATCGGGTTCTCTGATTACATTTTTTTATTACGTTGGGATAATAAACTTTTCATAAATCTATGGAGAGTTTGATCCTGGCTCAGAACGAACGCTGGCGGCGTGCTTAATACATGCAAGTCGTGCGAGAAAGTCCCGCAAGGGATGAGTAGAGCGGCAAACGGGTGAGTAACACGTAAGTAACCTTCCTCTAAATCTGGAATAACCCTGCCAACGCGGGGCTAATACCTGATGTGACCACGGTTCCGCATGGAGCTGTGATAAAAGATGACCTCTGTTTACAAGTTATCGTTTAGAGATGGACTTGCGCCTCATTAGCTAGTTGGTGAGGTAATGGCCCACCAAGGCTTTGATGGGTAGCCGGCCTGAGAGGGTGTACGGCCACATTGGGACTGAGATACGGCCCAGACTCCTACGGGAGGCAGCAGTAGGGAATTTTGCGCAATGGACGAAAGTCTGACGCAGCAACGCCGCGTGAGTGATGAAGGTCTTCGGATTGTAAAGCTCTGTTGAGTGGGAAGAAAAGTTTCGGGAATAACACCTCGAGACCTGACGGTACCACTTGAGGAAGCCCCGGCTAACTACGTGCCAGCAGCCGCGGTAATACGTAGGGGGCAAGCGTTGTTCGGAATCACTGGGCGTAAAGGGAGCGTAGGCGGAAGAATAAGTTAGGAGTTTAATGTACGGGCTTAACCCGTAATCTGCTCCTAATACTGTTTTTCTTGAGTATGGGAGAGGGAGATGGAATTCCAGGTGTAGCGGTGGAATGCGTAGATATCTGGAAGAACACCAGCTGCGAAGGCGGTCTCCTGGCCCAATACTGACGCTGAGGCTCGAAAGCTAGGGGAGCAAACAGGATTAGATACCCTGGTAGTCCTAGCTGTAAACGATGGACACTAGATGCTGGAGGAGTCAATCCTTTCGGTGTCGTAGCTAACGCGTTAAGTGTCCCGCCTGGGGAGTACGCTCGCAAGGGTGAAACTCAAAGGAATTGACGGGGGCCCGCACAAGCGGTGGAGCATGTGCTTTAATTCGATGCAACGCGAAGAACCTTACCTGGGTTTGACATGGGAGTGAAAGTTCTCAGAGATGGGAGCCCTTCCGCAAGGAACACTCCACACAGGTGCTGCATGGCTGTCGTCAGCTCGTGTCGTGAGATGTTGGGTTAAGTCCCGCAACGAGCGCAACCCTCGTCCCTAGTTGCCATCAGGTCAAGCTGGGAACTCTAAGGATACTGCCTGGTTTAACCAGGAGGAAGGTGGGGATGACGTCAAGTCATCATGGCTCTTACGTCCAGGGCCAGACACGTGCTACAATGGTCGGTACAGAGGGTTGCAAAACCGCAAGGTCAAGCTAATCCCACAAAACCGATCTCAGTTAGGATTGGAGTCTGCAATTCGACTCCATGAATTTGGAATCGCTAGTAATCGCGGATCAGCATGCCGCGGTGAATACGTTCCCGGGCCTTGTACACACCGCCCGTCAAGCCATGAAAGATGGGAGTACCCAAAGTCGTTCATCCAACCGCAAGGAGGAGGACGCCTAAGGTAAGACCATTGATTGGGGCTAAGTCGTAACAAGGTAGCTGTATCGGAAGGTGCGGCTGGATCACCTCCTTTCTATGGAGTATGGTTCGAGTGTTACGAGCAATCGTCACACGAGAATCTACGACTAACGATTGACCAGAGACCGGTCACACACATCGAGGCTTTTGAAGGGCATTTCTTATTTGTTATGAGGGCAGGTTTTAAACCTGCCCTTGCTAATGAGGTAAGGTAATCCCTGGGTCTGTAGCTCAGTTGGTTAGAGCACTTCTCTGATAAGGAAGGGGTCGATAGTTCAACTCTATCCAGACCCATTTTCAGGGTTAAAAGTGTTGTTGCGGGGCTATAGCTCAGTTGGGAGAGCGCCTGCTTTGCAAGCAGGAAGTCGCAGGTTCGATTCCTGTTAGCTCCAAGAAAAGAAGATTTGATAGGGGCTGGTTTTAAGCCGGCCCGTACAAATTTTTTTGAATAAATGCTCTTTGACATATATCCTGATATTGAAGCACATTATTTCGTCGAGATGTAATTAATTGTACCAAGTGAATGAAAGTGTATGGTGGATGCCTTGGCATTGGTTGGCGACGAAGGACGTGGTAAGCTGCGATAAGCTTCGGGGAGTGGCAAACACACTTTGATCCGAAGATCTCCGAATTGGACAACCTGCTCTTTTTGAGCATCCTTGACTGAATTCATAGGTCAAGGAGGATAACGGGGTGAACTGAAACATCTAAGTAATCCCAGGAAAAGAAAATAATAATGATTGCCCTAGTAGTGGTGAGCGAACGGGCAACAGCCTAAACTGTTTCTGCTGTTAAAGCCGGTGCGCGTTGGCAGAACGGGGTTGTGGGGCGTTGGTTGGCTGCAGTACCGAGCAGCCGGGAAGTTACAAAGCATATTTCTAGCCGAACTGTTCTGGAAAGACGGACCATAGCAGGTGATAGTCCTGTAGGCGAAAGAGATATGCCTTCCATTGACGTCCCCGAGTACCGCGGAACACGTGGAATTCCGTGGGAATCCGGGAGGACCATCTCCTAAGGCTAAATACACACCAATGACCGATAGTGTACCAGTACCGTGAGGGAAAGGTGAAAAGGACCCCGAGAGGGGAGTGAAATAGAACCTGAAACCATATACTTACAAGCGGTCGAAGTTCCGGGCAACCGGAATAACGGCGTACCTTTTGCTTAATGGCCCAGCGAGTTACTCATGTGCAGCAAGCTTAAGCGCCACAGGCGCGGAGGCGCAGCGAAAGCGAGTCTAAATAAGGCGTTCAGTTGCATGTGGTAGACGCGAATCCGGAGTGATCTAGCCATGACCAGGATGAAGTCCCAGTAACATGGGATGGAGGTCCGAACTAATTAGAGGTGAAAATCTATTGGATGAGTTGTGGCTAGGGGTGAAAGGCTAATCAAACTCGGTGATAGCTCGTTCTCCCCGAAATATATCTAGGTATAGCCTCACATGGACAGTAACGGAGGTAGAGCACTGAATGGACTAGGGGACTTACCAGTCTACCAAACCCAATCAAACTCCGAATGCCGTTACTAATTGTGTGGGAGACAGGGTGCGAGGGATAAGCTTCGTGCCCGAGAGGGAAACAACCCTGACCATCGGCTAAGGTCCCTAAATGCATGTTAAGTGACTAAGGATGTGTTTTTGCTCTGACAGCTAGGATGTTGGCTTAGAAGCAGCCATCATTTAAAGAAAGCGTAACAGCTCACTAGTCAAGCGAAAGCGCGCCGAAAATGAACGGGACTCAAACATGCTACCGAAGCTGTGGAATTCCGGCGCAAGCCGGGATTGGTAGGGGAGCGTTCTGTAAGCCATCGAAGGTGTTCCGTAAGGAATGCTGGAGGTATCAGAAATGAGGATGCTGGGATGAGTAGCGCTAATGAAGGTGAAAAACCTTCACACCGTAAATCTAAGGTTTCCTGGGCAAGGCTAATCCTCCCAGGGTAAGTCGGGACCTAAGCCGAGGCCAAACAGGCGTAGGCGATGGCAAACAGGTATAAAATTCCTGTACCGATTGTCAATGCGATGGGGTGACGCAGGAAGCTAAGCAGGCCCACCGTTGGTCGTGTGGGTCCAAGCATGTAGGAGGGAGACTTTGGCAAATCCGGGTCTTCAACTCTGAAGTGCAATGGGGAACGGCGTCTTCGGACAAAGGAACCTGTGGATGCTCTGCTGCCAAGAAAAACCTCTAAGCTTCAGTTGACAATTGTCCGTACCACAATCCGACACAGGTAGATGAGGCGAATAGCCTCAGGTGCTCGAGATAACTCTTGTAAAGGAACTCGGCAAATTAACCCCGTAACTTCGGGATAAGGGGTGCCTGCGCAAGCAGGCCACAGTAAAATGGCCCAAGCGACTGTTTACCAAAAACACAGCACTCTGCTAAATTGTTAAGATGAAGTATAGGGTGTGACACGTGCCCGGTGCCGGAAGGTTAACAGGAGGCGTCAGCCAGGTTTCCTGGCGAAGCGCTGATTCGAAGCCCCGGTAAACGGCGGCCGTAACTATAACGGTCCTAAGGTAGCGAAATTCCTTGTCGGGTAAGTTCCGACCTGCACGAATCGTGTAACGACTTGGGCGCTGTCTCTACAAGGGACTCGGCGAAATTGTAGCATCAGTGAAGATGCTGGTTACCCGCAGCTGGACGGAAAGACCCCATGAACCTTTACTGCAACTTGGCATTGTGTTTTGGTTGCGTATGTGCAGGATAGGTGGGAGGCTTTGAAGTACAGGCGCCAGCTTGTACGGAGCCAACCTTGAAATACCACCCTTATTCAATTGAAATTCTAACCTCGTCCCTTTATCAGGGACAGGAAAAGTGCCAGGGGGCCAGTTTGACTGGGGCGGTCGCCTCCAAAACAGTAACGGAGGCATCCTAAGGTTCCCTCAGCGTGGTCGGTAATCACGCGACGAGTGTAAAGGCATAAGGGAGCTTAACTGTGAGACTGACAAGTCGAACAGATACGAAAGTAGGGCTTAGTGATCCGGCGGTTGGAAATGGAACTGCCGTCGCTCAATGGATAAAAGGTACTCTGGGGATAACAGGCTGATCTCGCCCGAGAGTTCATATCGACGGCGAGGTTTGGCACCTCGATGTCGGCTCATCGCATCCTGGGGCTGGAGAAGGTCCCAAGGGTTTGGCTGTTCGCCAATTAAAGCGGTACGTGAGCTGGGTTCAGAACGTCGTGAGACAGTTCGGTCCCTATCCACTGTGGGCGTTTGATATTTGAGAGGAGCTGTTCTTAGTACGAGAGGACCGGAACGGACGTACCTCTAGTGCACCAGTTGTCCCGCCAGGGGCATGGCTGGGTAGCTATGTACGGAATGGATAACCGCTGAAAGCATCTAAGTGGGAAGCCAGCCTCAAGATTAGATATCACGTGGGGTTTAACCCCCCTAAAGGATCCTTGAAGACTACAAGGTTGATAGGTCACAGATGTACGGGCAGTAATGCCCTCAGTCGAGTGATACTAATAATCCGTGTGGCTTGGTGCTTTTTATTTACATCTAGACGAAAGTGTGCTTCAATATCAGGATATATGATAAACGGTTGATGGTTTGCAGTTGACGGTCTAAACTGTCAAACTGTAAACCATCAACCGTTTGTCTTTGACATAAAATTTCTGGTGGTTATTGCGTAGAGGAAACACCCGTTCCCATACCGAACACGGCAGTTAAGCTCTACTGCGCCGATGGTACTGCATGGGTAACTGTGCGGGAGAGTAGGTGACCGCCAGATTAAATGAGGGCCCCCGTTTCTGAGAAGAGGCGGGGGTTTTTATCATTTATGAGATCTTCACTGCATGGGATACATTCCACTCACCCGCCGATTTCCCGACGCTTGGTCGCGAGATCCGAGTATAAGATTTACCGCTATTGACAAGAATAGCAAGATACCTTATATTCTCTTGTAAGAGACAGGCGCTTTTTCCGTCATACTAAACAGGCATAAATAAGTCATCATCACCAGTTTTTCTTAATCGATTAACATCCAAGGGGGAGACTTCATGAATTACCAAAAGTTCATTGTATCCATCCTCGCCGTCCTTGTATTGTCACTGACATCTTTGCAGGCGCAAGGCTCCGCACCCGACCAGGGCAACAGGGTAAAAATCAACTTCGGGGCCACGCCGTGGCTGTTCAGCAGGGGCGATCCGGTGAACGCCCAAGCCGTGAATTTCAACGATGCGGCATGGACAACCGTAGGGATTCCTCACACGTGGAATGAAAACGACATTTACGTCAACACGGCAGCGGGCGGCCCGGCGCCCAACATGGGCGGGCTTTCCTGGTACCGGAAGCATTTCACGCTCGACCAGAGTTATTCCAACAGGAAGATATTCGTTGAGTTCGAGGCATCGCACATCGGGATGCAGGTCTACATCAACGGTACGCTCATTCCCGGCAACAGCCAGAGAAACCCCAACGCAACACATGTGGTGGGATTTTTGCCCGTGATCGTCGATCTTACCCCGGATGTCGTTTTCGGCGGTGCGGACAACGTGCTGGCGGTGCGCATCGGCGACGGTGGGCCGTTTTTCTCCAATCCGACATTTTCGTACGATTTCCGGTTCGGCCAGGGCTGTTACGGCCTGTGGCGGCCGGTGTGGATGCACATCACCGATAAACTATATATCCCCGCAAACGTTTACTCTGTTGTCAATAACTGGGGGACCTGCGTCGGCGCGACATCGGCAAGCGACGCCTCCGCCACGGTGCGCGTCATGACCCATGTGCAAAACGAGTACACCACCGCGCAGAATGCCACCCTGACAACCGAGATCGTTGACGCTTCAAACGCCATAGTCTCCACCCAGACGAGCACGCAGTCCATAGCCGCAGGCGCGAGTTATGTGTTCGACCAGGCCCATACCGTTTCCAGTCCGCACCTGTGGTATCCGGCCGCCAGCACCTACGGCGGCCCGTACATGTACAAGGTTTACCATATTGTCAAGGTAGGCGGCACCACCGTTGACGCGTTCGAAAGCCCGCTTGGCATACGTACGGTAACCTGGGACAACAACGGGACACCTGTCATCAACGGCCATGCGCATTATATGTGGGGCGTGGGCTCGCGTTACGACTATCCCGCACTGGCCACCGCCGTGCCCGAGGAACAGCAGTGGCGCGACGCAAAAATCTGCTCCCAATACGGCGGCAGGCTCTGGCGTCCCGGCCATTCCACCGGAAGTCCGGAATTAGCGGCGGCCTGCGACGCGTACGGCATCATGCTCATGCAGCCCAGCGGAGAGCTCGAAGGGAACTTCGCCACCGCTCAAATCACCGCCGGTCCGGATACCATGTACAAGAGGATACTCAAGTCCGAATGCCACCGCGACATGATCGTCCGGGACCGCAACCACCCTTCGATCCTCTCGTGGGAGGTGAGCAATGGCCCCATCGACAAGACTTTTGAGCAATATTTGCGCGACAGCATCCAGAAGGTTTGGGACCCCATAAGCTACCACCCGATGTCCGACCGGGGATACGGCCAAGCCGCCACCAACGACATCGCCGAAGTATGGTCGTGCTCCGGCCTGGGGTGCGGGATCGGGTTTAAAAACGGCAATGCAGCAACTCCGATATGGGGCGCGGAGGAGTGGGACTATACGCATCGATGCTATCGCTGGGATTACGACAACGAACTCAGCTTCGCCCAGGTATTTGTTCAGAACTGGTACGGCTATCAACAGGCGAAATGTTTCGGGCTGGCGCATTGGTATTTCTCCGAAACGCCGGGTGAAGACGGACTCGGCAGAGGGTTCCAGGAAGCCATGTTCGACCACAACCGCATTCCCAAAATGCTGGCAAAGATCTACCAGGCAAACTGGATGCCGTTCTCCGTGAAGCCGGTGGTGAGCCTTGCAAACCACTGGAACCGTTCCGGTGCGGTTCAAGTCAACGCCTACAGCAACTGTCCGAAAGTCCGCTTGTCAATCAACGGCACTCAGCAGGGCAACCCCGTGGTTCCCGAGGTGGGAGGCGCAATGCCCTCGCAATGTCAATGGAACGTCACGTTCGCGGCCGGAACGCTGCTCGCCGAAGGGCTTGACTCAAGCGGCAACGTCGTTTGTTCCGACAAGAAGGTTACCGCGGGAAATCCCGACCATATTCTCCTCACCGTCGAACCGCCGCTGGTGAAGCCCGACGGTACCACATTCCAGATTACGGCCAACGGCTCCGATGCGGCGTTCATTCTGGCCACGGTGGTCGACGCGCAGGGCAACTGGTGCCCCACCGACAGCCACAACATCACCTTTGCCGTTTCCGGGCCGGGCACGTACCGCGGCGGCGCGGACGGCGATGTCAAGCCGGGCGCCATCACGGTCCACGCCCCGGGCGACCCCGAGCTTTCCGCACAGGGCGGCATGTGCAAAGTCGCAGTGCTTTCCACCTTTGCAACCGGCACGGTGACGGTAACCGCGACGTCGCCCGGACTCGGCCAGGGCACTGCCTCCTACAGCGTTGTTGCGCCCGTTATTCAAGTGCCGATTTTTGAAACCCCGGTAGGCGCACTGTTGAGGGTGCCGGCCCAGCGCACACTTCCGAGTTGCCGGATCGAAGGAAACGGCCGGATGATACGGTATTTCATCAGTCAATCATCGTTCGTCTGGGTCGAAATCCTCGGCGCCAACGGAAGGATAGTGGAGAAAATTCCCGGCAGCCGCTGCGAGGCTGGCTGGCACTCAATTCCGTTGTCCGATCAGTCGCACGCTGGAGCCGTCTGGAACAACGGCGTGTATTTCGTCCGCCTTACCGCCGAAGGCAGCCAGACGGCGGTGAAACGCGTAGTGCTAATGGGGAATTAGACGTTCAACCGCTGCAGTCAATGGTTAAGTTCGTGAAAGTAAATTAAGAAATGCTTTTGGTTGGCAGAGCCGGGTATCTAGATAAGTAGATTTTTCTGGATTGCTGAGATAGAAATCACAATGAATAAGTGCTTTTGGATAGCTGTGCCGGGTGACCCCCAAGTGAGTTTATTTGCGAGAATCAAATCTTGGGTTGGGGGGCACCCACGAGGAGCAGTTGTGAAGGCCGAGGAAAGGATTTCTGTTTACGCGTTGACAAGCAAACGCGTTTTGATGCATTTGCATCTTGCATAGGGAAACTTGACACAATTGTGGCAACGATCTTCTGCCCAGCGCCAGGTTGGACTGGCGGGTGCTCTGGAGAGCAGTGCCGGTCGACCCCGCCGTCAGGCATAGGGGCGATCCGGCGCCGAGGCCAATCGGCCGAGCCCAAAAGGAGAACCCCCGCCGAGCAGCGGCGGGGCGCCCAGATTCTTATCTTGCTATTACCGCACGCGCTCAGCCGCTGACCACCCGGTTCTTTCCCATATTTTTGGCTTTATAAAGCCGCTTATCTGCGAGCGCAAGGAGTTTGTAAATGTCGGACGCCTCATCAAAGCTGGCAAAACCGATGCTGATCGTGACGCAAATTGGGGGGCCCGTCTTGTCCAATTGAATCCGGAGGTCCTCTACGAACCTTCGGATTTTCTCAACAGCATAGATTGCTCCGTCCCTTGGAGTGGCTGTAAAGAGGATTACGAATTCTTCTCCGCCGTAACGGCATAGAATGTCCCGCTCGAACAACGATGATTTTATGACCCGGGCCACTTCCGTAAGGACCGTATCGCCTTCCAGGTGTCCGTACGTATCGTTGATGTGCTTGAAATCGTCCAGATCCAGAATCGCGAGGCCGAAATTGACTTCCCGCGGCGACCGGTACTTGATGTGGCTTGCATTGCGCCTGATTTCCAAGTCGAGGTATTTGTTGAAAAATCTCCGGTTGTAGGCTCCGGTCAGTTCGTCAAGATCCGACATTTCTTCCAGCCTTTTCTTTAACTGGTCGTTTTCCTTGACGGTGAGGAGCGACAATAAGGCAAGCAAAGACACCACGGCCGCTATGTTGCATAATCCGATGATATCGAGGACGACGGGATTAATCGGAAATACGCAGAAACCCTTTCGTGTCAGAACGAACAACGCAACAAAACAAGCAGAAATGAACGTCACCTCACGAACTTTCATCTTCAATGTAAGGGAATACGAGTTGAAAACGATTACCACGGAAGCCAAGAGGTAAAGCCCGAAATAACTTGTCCAGCTCAGAAGGCATGAGGCGACAATGGAATGGAGCGTTATCGCGAAAATGGCAAGCTGCAGCGATACGAGATACTGTTTTTTTTGAAGGAGGTGGAAATTCAATAGGAAAAGGCCGCAAATAGAAATATTGAGAATCCAGAGGACAGGTAGCTGCAGGAAGATGAATAAAACAAACAGGAGCGCGTGAACGGCAAGGCACAGCAGAAATAAAGTCCGGAGCAATATGTGCTTCCTCTGTTGTTCTATGGCGCTCTCGTGCATATTCCTTGCCTTCCCTGTACTTCCTGTGTTGTACCTCACTTGAGAGTATACGGTATCTTGCTGGTATTGTCAACGGCGGTAAGGCGTGGTAAGCGAACTCACCTGCGTCTGAGAATCTAAATGCTTCCGGTTGGCTGAGCCGGGTGACCCCCAAGATGGTTTATTTGCAAGAATCCAATCTTCGGTTGGGGGGCACCCACGAGGTGCCTCAATGCGGCCGAGGACCCGCATGTGGGGATATTTGCATGTGGGTAACCAACATCTGCGCCGCGCCAGGGCGGACGGCAGAGTGCGCTGGAGCGCAGGGCTGCCTGATCCCTAGCCGAAGGCGGTAGGGACAGGCAGCACCGAGGCCTTGGCCGAGCTCGAACGGAGGCCCGCCGCCGCAACGCGGCGGGGCGCCCAATTTTTTATCTTGATATTTGCCGCACCGGCTTAGCAATCCAAAATTGAATTAAATTGATTTGGTTGTCGCTGCACATGCGGGGCGCCCAACACCTGTCCTTTTGACACATGAAACCTCAGACAGTTTCACTTCCTTACCGGCCTGAACACCTGCCTGATGATCTCCATCCCGGCCCGGTGCCACCCGGCCTCGTTGACAAGTTCGATTGCGCCCGCTCCAACGCGCATCCGGGGCTGGCGGAATTTTCTGTAGAAGAACAGGACCACCATGAGCCGCGCCGAAAACGATACGAAAAACAAGGTCTGGAGTTGAAACGCAAACAGCACCGGCAACCTGGACGAAAGAAAGCCGCCCAGCAGGCTGAACGCGAACATCGAAACAGCGGTTACGGCCGCGGCGAAGCCGATGTAGTGGTCCTTGTTTTCTTTCTCCGTTATGTAAAGCAGATAATTAACATTTGCAATGTTGAACCCGCCCCATGCCATTCCCGAATAGAAATTGGACAGCCATACCAGGAGCGGGGAGGAGCCGAACAGGTACGGAACGGGCACAAACGCGCACATGAGTGCGGTAATGCGAAGGACGCGCGTGGTCCCGGCCGTGTCGATAATCCGCCCCCATAGGGGCAGAAACGCTATGGTGCCCGCAATCGTGGACGCGGTTCCTATGGTGAAAACCAGGAAATCGAACTTAAGGTCCCGCAGAAACCACACGTTAAAAAACGGGCCCGCAATGGCCGTGGTTCCCTGCAGGAAAGCGACCGACGCGCAAAACCAGAGAAAGTTTCCCGAAGGCTTGAACCCGAACACCTGCGAGCGGTCGGGCAGGTTCGACGGTTCCGGATCGTTTTGCCACGAAAGAAACTGGCCCGAGCCGAACCTGAACAGGCTTCCCACGAAAAAAATAACCGTAAAGAACGCCCACGGCGCGTTTTGGGAGCTATACTTCCGCGAAAGGACCCCGGCGGTAATTGCACAGAGCAATTGCGTAAGGGAGAAGAACCTGTTACGCCATGCAAAATGCCTTCCCCGCACGCCCGGGGGCACGCAATCGCGCAGCCATGATGTCCAGATTCCCGCAAAGAGGTTCCCCGATGAGCCGTACAGAACAAACGCGAAAACATACGCCCCGGCATTGAGCGGTGCGGGCAGGAAACCCGTGAGCCCCGCCAGCAGCAAGAACGTCGCCTGAAGGCGCACGCTCGAAACCACGTAGCGTTTGCGGGTATGCCTCTTGTCAAGAAAGAGCGGCAGGAAGAACTGGCCCACCGAGCCGACCAGGAGCGGCCCGCTGCCCAGGAGCGCAATGGTCATTGCGGGCGCCCTCAGGCGCACGGCCGCGGCAACGGAAAATGTGTCCGCAAGGGCAACCATCACCGAGCACAGCATGCCGTCGGCAAGGCTGCAGAGAAGAGCCTGGCGAAGAAACGGTGACCCGACGTCTACTCCGCCGAGGATGTGGGGTGACGCTTTTGTGCCTGTCATGGGAAAGGTTCAGTGACCGATAATCCTGCCGACTAATGCCCAATAGGTCGAAATCAACTTGTCGCCAAAAAAAACAGTTGTCCACAGCCCCAAGGACAGAAAAGGGCCGAACGGGATCTTGTGGTCTTTGGACAGCTTTCCATGGACAAGAAGCGCGATTCCTGCGATAGACCCGGTGAATGCGCTCAGCACGATAGTCAGGAATGCGGTTTTCCAGCCGAACGCCGCACCCACAAGCGCCATGAGTTTCACGTCGCCGAACCCCATGGCGTTCCCCCTTCTCAGCACTCGTTCGCCGAGGAACCCGGCAAAATACAGGAATCCGCCGCCGGCAATAATGCCGAGGCCGCATTGCAAAGGGGTGATGCCGCCCGGCAGGAACGCACAGACGATCGCCAGCGCCAGCGCGGGAAGGGTAAGGACATCGGGAATAAGAAAATGGAAGATATCGATGACCGTTATGGGAATGACGATGAGAAGAATCAGCGACTGCAGGATACTGGTGGCCATCATGACCGGGGAATGGAATTTGGCAAGGGCGGGCGCGATGAGAAACAGGTACAGGGCGATTCCCGCAAAGCCGGTAGCCAGTTCCACAAGGGGATAGAAAATCGGGATGCGTGCCTTGCAACCGGAGCATTTTCCGCCGAGGAACACGTAACTGAAAACGGGTATATTTTCCCACGCCCTGATAGGCCTGTTGCATTTCGGACAATGCGAACCGGGGTGCACAATCGATTCGCGGCGGGGCACGCGGTAGATAATGACGTTGAAGAAAGACCCGAGCACAAGCCCGAGCATAACCGAGACGACCGCACGCAACGGGTCCATGCCGAACCTCACTTGGCGGAAGAGGATGTGGCCGGTTTGGGCGATTTCTTTACAGGTGCGCCCTGCTGTTTTCTGGTCGCCGAATCACCTGCCGACGCGGCATCCTTGAGGGCCTTGGTAATGGCTGGAATCGGGTTCGCCTTCAGGATGTTCTGGACGGGCCCGGTTGCCGGCACAAGGCCCCGGGCGCGCAGCACGGGCGAAATTACCATGAAGAAAGAATAGAACTTGGACGGCCTGAACCAGGCCTTGATCCTGTCGAACGGGAGCGAGGCAACGGTCATGACCACGATCCACACGATGAAGAAAACCTTGACAAACCCAAGTGCACCGCCGCACACGCGGTCGATCCAGCCGAGCACCGTCAGGTGCACTATTTTCTTTATGATAATGCCGAGCAGGGCAATTGCCAACACGGAGGCGAGAAATATCACCAGGAACGCGATAACCGAAACCGCCGCCCCGTTCAGGTGCAGGAACCCGAGATACCCGGAGCCCCGGCGATACAGCGACAGGCCGGCAAAAAATGCGCCCACCACGGCAACGACGCGCACGACCTCTTCCACAAACCCGCGCTTGATCCCGAGAACAACAAAGAGAATCGCCACGCAGCCGCACACGATGTCGAACAGATGCACGAACACTCCGTTTCAAATGAAAAAGGCGAGAGGATTTTCTCGCCTTGGTTTTTCAAGAGTATGAAACCGCGGTTATTTTTTCGCCGTTTCCAGAATGCCTACCACGTGTTTTTCTTCGATAATGAATGTTTTCTTGCCATTCTTGTAGTAGATCCAGTTTTCCTGGGTTGCCCAGGGCTGCTTGACGATTTCCAGTTTGTCGGGCTTTTCGAGCAGGAATTCCAGGGTTTCCACTTTCATGCCGATCTCGAACCGGCCGTCGTAGATACATTGCTTGTCGAGATCGGGAAGGTCCGGGTGGTTTTGCACGTACTGATCGATTTTTTCCTGGTTTGGTTTGATAAAGGGCTTCATGAAGCAGCCGCCCGCCGCACACACAACCGCGAATAAGACCAGGGCATTAAGAATGTTTCGTTTCATTCTCGAATTCCTCCTCGGTCGCGTAAATCTTGACCAGTTTGTTGAGTCCAACAACGTCGAGGACGTCCTTGACGTATTCATTCGGTTCTATAATGACAAGCACTCCGTCGCGTTTTTTGAGGGTGTTGTGGCTGTAGATGAGCACGTTGAGCGCGCCGCTGTCGAGATACGTCACCTGGGAAAGATTCAGCGCGATCTTCAGGAGATTCTTCTCGAGAAGCGTGTTGATGTAGGACTTGAGAATAATCGAATCCTTGAGCCTGTCGATTTTTCCCACCACATCGATGATATGGAACTTGTTGCTTTCCCGGCCGCCAATATCCATAACAACACCGCCCTGATTTGAGGGGAGAAAATTCAACACAGTAATATAATCAAAATCATGGATGCAGAAAACGAAAAAGAAATCCGCTACGAGCAGCCCTCGCACACGTACACCGCATTGCGCCCCTTCTTCTTGCCTTCTTCAAGGGTGTTTTCGAGCGATTTCATGAATTCCGCGGATTTATCCTCCTTGGAGGACTGGCCCACCGCCAGCGTGGCGGTTACTCCCACCGTCAGGCCCTTGATGCGCTTTGTGCGCTCTTGAATGTTGCTTCGAAGCCTTTCCGCCAGTTCGGAGGCTTCCCGCTTGTTCGTGTTGGGAAGAATAAGGAGGAACCGGTCGCCGGAGTATCTGGTGAGAATGTCGACCGCCCGGATGATTTTCTTGATGATTTTGACGATCACGGTAAGAATTTCATCCCCGACCTTAAATGAAAAATCCTGGTTTATCCTGTGAAATTCGTCAACGTCAAGCAGTATTGCGGACAGGGCGTGCTGGTACCGTTTGGCGCGGAGCATTTCTTCCTTGAGTTTTTCCACGTGGTGGCCCGGAGCGTAAATGCGGTTGATCCATTCCTCACGGTTGATTCCGCCGTCGAGCGTTTCCGGCCCGGCGAGCCCCGAACCCTGCCCGGGCCGGCCGTTCGAGTTTCCGATGACCTCGAAATAGTCGGCCGCCGTCACGTTGATACTGACGCGCCTGCCCAGCTTTGCCTGCATGTTCTCCTTGTGGGAAAGGATGCCCTGCCAGTGCTCGCGGGCTTCCCGGCCCCGGTAGATCTTGCCCGTCAGCCGTTGGATGAGTATGCGGAAGGGATCGTTCGGCGCGCCGGGGGTGTCAAGGAAAATACTCTTGACACGGTCGAAGGAAACGGGGTCGCCGGTCTCCAACGGTTCCTGCACAAATTGCTTAAACCCTTCAAAGGGAAGTTCGGATTGATTTTGCATAGCATGGAGCGACCGGGGCCGCAGGGAACGGATGGTACGGCGTGCAACGGACCATCCTGAAATCCGTTTTTTTCTCCTTAGGGAAGACCGAGGATAATATAAATTCACGGCCGGCGCATGAGGCAATATCTTGATCGGCACGGGCCGGCCGCCGGCAAAAATGTTGCCGCAGCGAAATTATTCAAGAGTTATTTTATAAGTCCCACAGCGAGCGTACTGCTGGCCGCTCACAGGGGCGCCGTTGTTTTCTTGCTGTGCGATCGGGGGCACACCATGAGTCTTTTCGAAATCAAATGTCCGCTGTGCAAAGGCACGCTCTGGGTGGATCAGTCTACCGGCAAAGTAGTGGACCACAAATCGGCCGACCACCAGAAGACAGACTTCGGCGATTTCGTGAAGCAGCAAAAGGAAAAGAGCTCCCAGTGGGAAGACAAGTTCAAGAAGGCTGCGGAGGAGAAGGCGAAACGCAAGGCGGAGATCGAACAGAAATTCAAGACCGCCAAGGAGAAGCCCGAGGAAATCGAAGGGGACTACGAGTCGCCGTTCAAGTGGGATTGAGGAAGGTTGGAGCGTTGGAGGGTTCGAGCGTTGGGGCGTTGGACAGAATATCGTGCCAGAATTCCCAGATGCCAGCGATCCAACTCTCAAAGGCTCAAACGCTCTAACCCTCGAACTCTCGAACGCTCCAACCTTTTTTTCTACACAAGGAGGTATTGATGAGGAAGTCATTTGCTCTTGCAACCGCGGCGGTTCTCGCCGCATCCCTTTCCGTTTTTGCAGCCGACGGGGCGGCAAACCCTCGCGTCAAGATCGAGACGACCAAGGGGGTGATCGTGGTGGAGCTTTTCCCCAAGGCCGCACCCAAGACCGTTGCGAATGTTCTCCAGTATGTCAAGGACGGATTCTACGACGGGACTATTTTCCATCGCGTCATCAAGAATTTCATGATCCAGGGCGGCGGCTTCACAAAAGATATGACCGAGAAGCCCACCAGGCCGCCCGTACCCAACGAGGCGGATAACGGGCTCAAGAACGACCTGGGTACGCTCGCCATGGCCCGCACGGGCGATCCGAATTCGGCCACGGCCCAGTTTTTTATCAATACCAAGGACAATGCATTTCTCAATTTTCGCAGCAAGGATGCCCAGGGGTGGGGATACTGCGTGTTCGGCAGGGTGGTGTCCGGCCTGCCTATTGTCAAGGCCATAGAAAGCGAGCCCACGGGAAATTCGGGGATGTTTCAGGACGTGCCGCAAACGCCCGTCGTGATGACCAAGGTGACTCTTGTGGCAACCGCCGCGGCTCCCAAGCCTGCCGCCGCACCGGCGGCCAAAGATTCCGTTTTGGAACATGCGAAATAACGTTGACTTATCGAGCTATTCCTTGAATAACCATTCTTGACAGGAAGGAGCAAACGTTTTCCATGAAGCATCTTCTTTGCGTCATCGGCATTTGTGCAATGGTCGGAACCGCGATGTCCGCGGGCGAATCTTCGGATTCGGCGGCAGCCCCCGTCCCAAAACCCCAAAAGGCCTCGGCAACAACCAAGAAAGCCGCGAAGGCTTCCGACACCGTCACCACGAAATCCGGGCTCAAGTATATCATCGTGAAAAAGGGCAATGGAGTCAAACCCAAGGCCGGCACTTCGATCAAGGTCAATTATACCGGAAAATTCACAGACGGGAAAGTTTTCGACAGCTCCATCCCGCGCGGCGAGCCGTTCCAGTTCACCGTGGGCACGGGCCAGGTGATAAAGGGCTGGGACGAAGCCCTTCTCATGATGTCAAAGGGGGAGAAGCGCACCCTCATCATTCCGCCGAGTCTCGGCTACGGCCCGGGCGGCATGGGGCCTATTCCTCCGAACGCAACGTTGATTTTTGAGGTGGAGTTGGTGGATTTCTAGGGTACTATGTAAGTTGTGAGTCCGATGCAAATGCATTTGGATGGCTGAGCCGGGTGACCCCCAAGCAGGTTTGGCGGCAAGCTCTTTGCTTCTGCTGTGTGGCACCCACGAGGTGCAGTTGTGCCGTTGACAGCAAGGAACTGTTGTTTTTCTTCCCCCTCAGTGGCGCAGCTGCGGCCGGAAGATCAGGGGCGAGGACGAGTCCGCATTTCGCGGAGAGAAATGCCATTCGATATAGTTTCCATTGTTCCGCAGCCCCCTGGAGGCCGCAGCGATAGGCGCCACTGCGGGGCGGCGTCTTTTGCCTACTTTTCTTCGCTGTAGAAGAAAAGTAGGTCTGGGCTCGGGAGTGAAGCTCCCGACACCAGATCACCCCAGAGGGCGGAGCTTTTCTTTAGTAAAGCGCATAAACTCTCGCAACGTATAGAAACGGGTGCAATGAGAGTCTTCGTTGTTATCCTTACAGTCGCGGTGTTCCTGGCGGCACTGCCCGCCCGGGCCGACGACGTGAAGATGTACCTCCATCTTCCCGGCGTATCCGATACCGCTGCGCCCGATTCCGAATCCGATTCTTCGATCAACGCGCAGGCGCTTCACGCGGAACAGCCCGCCGGTCCGTCCCACATCAACATGGCGTATATCGAGGGCGGCTGCTTTGTCATGGGAAGCCCGGAAGGCGAGGGCGACCCCGATGAGCACCCGGCGCACCAGGTATGCCTCGGCGGGTTCTACATCGACCGGTACGAGGTGACGCAGGCCGAGTACGAAAAAATGACAAAAAGGAACCCGTCGGTGTTCGGAAAGTGCCCCAATTGCCCCGTGGAATACGTGTCGTGGGACGAGGCCAAAGAATACTGCGAAAAGAACGGCAAGCGCCTGCCCACCGAGGCGGAATGGGAATACGCCGCGCGCGCCGGCAGCGAGACGCGCTATTACTGGGGAAACGCGCCGGATACCGCCTGCGCCTGGTTCGCGTCCAATGCGGGACACCGGACGCACCCCGTGGGGCAAAAGCGGCCCAACGCGAAAGGCCTGTACGACATGCTCGGCAACGTGCGGGAATGGTGCGCCGACAAGTTCTCCGATGCCTTCTATCGCACCAGCGCGGTAAATAATCCGTTGTCAAGCACCGGGCGCTTCCAGGTACTGCGGGGCGGCTCGTGGATGGACGATGCGAAAAAGATCCGCAGCGGCGCGCGCGGCAGTGAAAAACCGAAAGCCAGGGACAGCATGATCGGGTTTAGGTGTGCAAGCGATAATTAATAGTTCAATAGGAAGAAGAGTTGGGCGTTGCCCTCGCCTTCGCTGCTGCTCAGGCTCGGGCCGGTCTCGCTGCGGGCTCGGCCGTTGGCCTCGTTGCCGCCTGTCCCTACCGCCTTCGGCTAGGGATCAGGCGTCAATTCGCTCCAGCTCACCCTCCGGTCCACCTAACGCGTGGCAGGTGAAATCTATTCAGTCAAGTTGCATTCTTGGGCCAGCCGTACTCCAAAGGCAATCCTGAAGCACATCTTTTGCAACTGCCAACTTGCTAGCTCTTATTTCTCCAGTGATCCCTCGTGGGTGCCCCCCAACTAAAGAATCGTTCTTGCGAATCAATTTACTTGGGGTGCACCCAAGAGGGGGTAGCGGAGGACGCCGAAGGCAGCCGGAGCGAGGGGGATACTTCCCTCACAAGAATTGTTTCTAACTCTGGTTCCTGTTTTCCCATAACATCACCGCCGCCTTGATAGCCGCGATAAGGCTCTTCTCCGACGCCAACCCTTTCCCGGCAATGTCGAACGCGGTGCCATGGCCCACCGAGGTGCGGATGATGGGCAGACCGACGGTGATATTGACCCCGCTCTCAAAATCGCGGGACTTGAGCGCGACAAACCCGTGATCGTGCAGCATGGACACAACGCCGTCGAACTCTCCCCGGAACGCGCGCATGAACACGGTGTCGGGCGAAAACGGGCCGCTTGCGCTGATGCCTTGGTGCACGGCCGCGCTCACGGCCGGGGCGATGAAACGGGCCTCTTCGTCGCCGAACAGGCCGTTTTCACCCGCATGCGGGTTGAGTCCGCCCACCGCGATCCGCGGCGATTTCATGCCGAGCATGCGCAGCGTGCGGTTGAGCAGCCTGATGTTGGTGAGCACCCTGTCGCGTGTGACAAGGCCCAGGGCTTCCCTGAGGCTCACGTGCGTGGTGACGTGCACCACATACACGTTTTCCACGGCGAACAACATGGAGAATTCTTTGGCGCCGGTACGGGCGGCCAGGATTTCGGTGTGGCCCGGGAAATCGATATCGGCCATGTGAAGCGCTTCCTTGCTTATCGGGTTGGTCACCATCCCGGAAATTTCCCCGGCCATGCAAAGCTCAATGGCCTTCAGCACGTAGGCGTAGGAGGCCCGTCCGCACGCGGCCTGCGGCTTCCCAAGTACGAAATCCGCGGTTGAAATTACCTTTACGTCAAGAACGTTGATCGGGCCGGGCGCGTAATCGTGTACCGACGCCATGTCGCGTATGTCGGCACGGGCGGCCACGGCGTTGAGACGGTGCCTCAGCACATTGGCGTCTCCGATAATGAACACGTCGCAATTCCCGGGCAGCGCGGACGACGATAGGGCCTTTATCGCGATTTCCGGACCGATGCCGGCCGGATCGCCCATGGTAATTGCAAAACGGGGATTTGCGGCGCGGGCTGCGTCTTTCATGATAATCTCCCGGTACTATGCGTGGACCAATAAAATAATCATGGGAGCCGGAATATGCATTTCTTAAATCAAGGTTGCTCGGTCGCCTTATGATGCATGGTAGGAAAAATCCGGGCGCCCCGCCACTAAGCGGCGATATACAAATAATATATTGGATTGCTGAGCGTGTGCCGCGAACCAAAGCTGGTGCGATTTTGGTTTGCTAAGCCGGTGCGGCAATATCAAGATAATATTATGGATTGCCGAGCCGGTGCGGCGTGGATGTTTCCACTGCCAGCCCGTACCTCCCGTTGCGCGCACCCATAAAACACCCGGTTAGTAAAGTCACAACGGTACATATTTACAGGCCACAGTGAGGACTTTTGGGCGCAATAACTACTTGACGGTCAAGAGCACTGTCGAGGACGACAGTGGCACACTTTGGTATTTTGGTCACACAGGGAACCCGTGCGGTTTATTTTTGAGTATCAATTTAAATGGCGCTATTCATGTCAACGTCAAATCCGGCAGCCTTAAGTTCCTTTGCAAGACGCAATTGCCCTCCATCATCCAATGGTAGATATAGTACGCCTATGTAATCTGTGGGAATTTCAATGTTACCCCGATGAAGTGCACAGACCCGGTTTCTGCCCAGTTTACCGGTAAAATAGCCAAGCTCTATTAGAACATTTTGACGTGCTCCGTACAGGGGCTCTCTCGTGGGTGCCCCCAGCAGGTGTTTGGATTTGTTCAAGGGAGGTGCCCGGGCGCACCCGGCACTGCTATCCAGAAGAATTTCAATTTCTTGTAGCCAGGGGAACGCCCAATCGATTTATTCCTCACACCAGCCCTAGGAAACATATTTTTCATTCCACCCATGAAAACGCTCCAAGACAAAGAACTCGCGGCCTATGAAATTGTCAAGAAGCTTGACGAGAGCGGACACCGGGCGCTCTTTGCCGGCGGCTGCGTGCGCGACATGCTGATGGGCCTGCCCGCGCACGGCGACATCGACATCGCCACGTCCGCCGCGCCCGAGGCCGTGCGCGGGCTGTTTTCGCACGTGATTCCGGTGGGCGAGCACTTCGGCGTGGTGATCGTGATGATGGGCGAGATACCGTTCGAGGTCGCCACCTTTCGCAAGGACAAAGGCGGCGCGGACGGCAGGCACCCGGACTCGGTGGAATTCGTCGGGGAGCGGGAAGACGCGCTGCGCCGGGATTTTACCATCAACGGAATGTTCTATGACCCGGTGACGGAAACCGTGCTCGACTACGTGGGCGGCAGGGAAGACCTCGCCAAGGGCGTCGTGCGCGCCATCGGCGACGCGGGGCTCAGGTTTACGGAAGATTATCTGCGGCTGGTGCGGGCTGTACGGTTCGCGGCCCGGTTCGGCTTTGCCATGGAACAAGGGACCTGGGCCGCGCTGCGGGAAAAGGCGGGCGGCATCGCGAAGGTATCCGCGGAGCGCGTGTTCATGGAGATTGACAAAATACTGCTCGGCCCGCACGCCGACGCGGCCCTGTCGCTGCTGCACGAAAGCGGGCTGCTCGCCCTGGTCCTTCCGGAAGTTGAGAAACTCGTGGGCGTGGACCAGCCGCCCGAGTTCCATCCGGAAGGCGACGTGTTCCTTCACACGAAGCGGGCGCTTTCGCTGTTGTCAAACCCGACTCCTGTGGCGGCGTGGAGCGCGCTGCTGCACGACATAGGAAAACCGGCCGTAATGGTGGTGGCGGACCGCATCAGGTTTTCCAACCACGACCACGTGGGCGCCGCCATGGCCCGCGACCTGCTGCGCAGGCTCAAGGCGCCCGGCGCGTTCGCGGACGCCGTGGTCGAGGTGGTGGACAATCACATGAACTTCATCAACGTGACTAAAATGCGGCTCTCCACGCTCAAGCGGTTCCTGTCGCGTCCCACGCTTGAGGACGAACTCGAGGTGCACCGCGTTGACTGCCTGGCAAGTCACGGCGACGTGTCCAATTATACGTTTATCAAGCAGAAACAGGCCGAGCTGTCGGTTGAGGAAATACGTCCGCCGGCGTTGATTTCGGGGAAGGACCTCATTGCGCTGGGGCTTGCGCCGGGCCCGCTGTTCGGCACGATCCTGCGGGAAGCGTACGATTTGCAGCTCGAGGGAACGCACCGATCCCGGGAAGAGGCGCTCGCGTGGGTGAAGGATAATTTTATGAATAAAGACAATTGACATTAGGGGAAGTTGTCACCTGGGGCGCAGCTTCCGCCGCCCTTGGTTTGCTGAGCCGGTGCGGCGTGGATGTACCCTTGGCAAGTCCGATCCTTCCGTTGCGCGCACCGTAGCAGCACCCGGTTAACAAAATCCAATACCAAATACAGTGTCCCTAGTCTTCCGGCCGCAGCTGCGCCACTGAGGGGGGAAAACCTAAAATACCTTTGCATCTTTGTTTCTTGCGTTAGGCACGACCGTAAGGTGCTCTGGAGAGCAGTGCCGGTCGGCCTCGCCGAAGGCATAGCGGCGATCCGGCACCGAGGCTGAAAAGCCGAGCCAAGAGGGAGGGCCGACCCGAGCGTAGCGAGGGGAACGCCCAGTTCTCACTTTTGATTTCTATGTGCATGGGGGTCACCCGGCTCAGCAATCCAGATGCATTTAATTGTGTATATTTTCGGCTCAGCCAACCAAGAGCACTTGAATTGTATCTATAAATCTCGTGTTGTACTCCCCGGTTCCCATATCATATATTAAAACTTCGGTTTTGGGTTTTGCATCTGGTGAGTAGGCGGGCGAAAGCCCGTTTTTTGTTATGAGACATGGCACCGGCCGGCACAGGGGAGCACCGTGACGCTCGACGAAATCACCCCCATCATCGAAGAGAAGCTCAAGTTCATGCGCATGGAATTGTACGATATCAAGTACGTCCCGGCGGGCAGGCACTCGGCGCTGCGGGTGTTTATCGACAAGGAAGGCGGCGTCACCATTGACGATTGCGAAAAGGCGAGCCGGGAAATCTCCATGCTGCTCGACGTCGAAAATTTTTCCGACACCCCGTACTCGCTGGAGGTCTCGTCGCCCGGCGCGGACAGGCCGCTTGCCACGCAGAGGGATTTTGTGAAGGTGGTGGGCCAGTACGTCCGCCTGGAACTCACGTCCGCGGAAACGCAGAAGCCCGTGGTGGTGGGCAAATGCCTTTCCTGCGCCGACAACGTGCTCACCGTGGAAGGCGACGACGGCGCCGAAAGGAAGATCCCGCTCGACCAGATTGCAAAAGGGAAACTGGACATCCGTTTCAAATAAATCTTAAAAGGAAACAGACTATGAAGAAGAAGAGCAAGAACGAAAATGTCAAGGCCGTCGATATCGCGGCGGCGCTGTCGAGCGTCACCAAGGAAAAGAGCATCAGCATGGACCTCGTGTCCGATACGCTCAGGGACGCGCTCGTCACCGCCGCAAAGCGGTACCTGGGCAAGCCTACCAACGTCGAGGCGAAAGTGGAGAAGGAAAAGGGGATCATCGAGGTGTACACGCGCCAGACCGTGGTGGAAGCCATCGTCGATCCGGAAAAGGAAATATCCGTCGAGGAGGCCAAGAAGATCGATCCGGAGCTCGAAGTGGGCGACGAGCTGATGCAGGACCTCGACATCGATCTGTTCGGCCGCGGCGCCATCCAGACCGCGAAGCAGGTGATTGTGCAGCGGGTGCGCGAGGCCGAGCGCGAAAAGGTGTTTGCCGACTACAGCGAGCGCAAGGGCGAGCTGGTGACCGGCACGGTCCAGCAGATTGACAAGGGGAATATCCTGGTGAACCTGGGCCGCACCGAGGCGCTGTTGCCGTTTAAGGAGCAGATCCGCAAGGAACGGTACCGCCAGGGCGACCCGATCCGCGGCTGCATCGTGGATGTCAAGAACAATCCCAAGGGCCCGCAGGTGATCATCTCCCGCACCGCGCCCGAGTTCCTGGCGCGGCTCTTTGAGCTTGAGGTGCCGGAGATCTTCGACAAGACGGTGAAGATCGTGAAAGTGGTGCGCGATCCGGGCTTCCGCTCGAAGATCGCCGTTACCACCACCGACGACCGGGTGGACCCCGTGGGCGCGTGCGTGGGCATGCGCGGCAACCGCGTGCAGGCCATCGTTCGCGAGCTGTCGAACGAGCGCATCGACATCATCAACTGGACGGAAGAACTCTCCCTGCTTGTCCGCCGCGTCTTTTCGCCCGCCGAAGTGAAGCGCGTGGTGCCCGTGAGCGAAAAGAAGATCGTGGTGATCATCCGCGAGGAAGACCTGGCGCAGGCAATCGGCAAAGAGGGCCAGAACATCCGGCTCGCCTCCAAGATGATCGAGAAAGACATCGACGTGTACGGCGACGAGGAATTCGCCGCCTTTGCAGAAGAGGAACGCACCGCCATTCTGGCCGGACTGCCGGTCAAACCCGAGGCCGCCCTGGACAAGGAAGCCCCGGCCGAAGAAGGGGGCGAGACCGAGGAAGTCCGCGACAGCGAATCGCCCAAGGCCGAGGCGGGGGTGGAGCAGGCCACGGAACCGGAGTCGTCGCTGGAGTCGCTCGTGGAAAATGCCGTCGAAGACGAGTCGGAATCCGAACTAGAGATTGATGCGGACAAGGGCCCACCGGCCGGCGAAACCGCCGCAGAAGAAGAGAGTGTCGAAGGCGGAGACGCCGAGAGCGCGGAAGAGGAAAAAGCATAGTGCAAGGGCGCCCGCCCACACAGGGCCGACGTGCCGCGTTACAAACCAGCAGAGGTTAATCATGGCTAAAGAAAAAGTGTACAAACTCGCTCAGGAATTCAAAGTGTCGAGCGAGGCGCTCGTCCAGATGCTTCGTCAGATGGGGATTCCCGTCAAGAGCCACATGAGCACGGTTGACGAAAATCTGCGCGACGAGATAAAGAAGAAATTCGAGTCGGAACGGGCCGAGATCAAGAAGGAATACGAGCGCAAGAAGCAGATGATCGTAAAGGCCAAGGAGGATCTGCTTACCAAAACAGAAAAGCCCGAGGTCGCGCTCGACCAGTCGGCGGGGATCAAGAAGCCCGTTCCTGCGCCCGCTGCCGCCATCGCGGCCGAGGAACACCGCGAAAAGGAGCGTCGGCTCCGCAACCGTGAATTCGCGGCCGCGGAATTCCGTCGCGACGAGGCCGCGCCGAGGATCAAGAGCATGGCCTTTATGCCCGTTGCCGCTCCTACGGAAGGCGCTCCCCCGTCCTCGGCCGGCAAGCAGGACTCGAGGCCGTCGTTCAAGAAAGGGAAGAAGAAGGGCGGCAGAAAAAAGCCCGAGCGTCCTGAAATTGACGAGATGCAACTGAAGGCGAATGTCAAAAAGACCCTTGCCAGGATCGGCAGCGGCTCGGAGCGCAAGAAGTACAAGAAAGAGGCGCGTCCCAAGGATGAAGGTGTCGAAGAGGAGAAGAAAATACTTAACGTGAGCGAATTCGTGACTGTGGCCGAGCTTGCCAACATGATGCAGGCGGCCGTATCGGAGGTGATCGCCAAGTGTCTTGAACTCGGCTTGTTTGTCACTATAAATCAACGTCTCGATTTCGAGACCATAGAGCTTGTCGCAGACGAGTTTGGGTTTACCGCGCAACTGATGACCGAGTACGCAACGGAAACCGATGACACTGAGGATGAGCTTGCAAGTGGAAAACTTGAGCCGCGCGCGCCCGTGGTGACGGTTATGGGACACGTGGACCATGGCAAAACATCGTTGCTCGACTACATTCGCAAGACCAACGTC